>JACDJB010000128.1_pt1 | contig 105231 bp, 104 predicted proteins | sample 7454121 | NCBI WGS metagenome assembly JACDJB01 (sample SAMN14253290, study PRJNA609438) | sludge metagenome | isolation source: sludge after 25d culture with pyrite | collected 2018-12-20 | reverse complement strand
CTGGTACCCCTGGTATGAATGCTTTTATAACTGACAACCTCACGAAAACTGGAATAGACAAAGAGAACATTATTACTGACACTTTTATGGGATACTGACCTAAAGTTCCATAAAACATTGATTACACGTAAGTATTATAATATAATTGAATATATTCACAATCAGGCTGTAGTATTAAACTGCAGCCTTTCGTTTAATGAGGAGGAAATTCTATGGGTTTCAGGATGCCAAAATATCTACCGCCAAACTTTGAACTACCGGGGTTTGTTAATGCTCCCGATGCCAGACTTGTCCCTGCACCTAAGGATACAGTTGCGCCAAAAAACTTTCATTCGACAACCATCTTCCCTGAGTATTTTAAAGTCGAGGGGGATTGGAAACTTGCCCGTGAGAGCAGGATGGACTGCGTTGCTGTATACGAAGATGGAGAAGTAGTAATAAAGGAGGCCAGAAGGCTAAAAGAAGGAGACCTTGTCTTTGTTGGCAGGACAGAGGATGCCATAGAAGGTATTTATGTACATGCAAATGCATTTGTAGAGGAAGATGAAGATGAACTGGATTCTTTTGTCTTTAGACAAGGTAGGACTAGAGAAACTGCATACTCAATGGACTATAAATTTTTAGCAGAGTTATTGAAACATGAAAGAGAAAATGGGTTTGTGACATGGGTTCTTGGGCCTGCCTGTGCTTTTGATGCAGAATCCAGAGATGCATTTTCTAAGCTGATAAAAGGCGGATATGCAGATGCCATACTAGCAGGTAATGCACTTGCTACTCATGATTTGGAAGCTTCTTTGCTTGGGACAGCGCTTGGACAGGATATAAGCACTCAGAAGTCTATGCCAAACGGTCACTACAATCATATCGATGCGATAAATGCAGTCAGATTTCACGGAAGTATACCTAAGTTCATCGAGAACGAAAACATAGATAGTGGAATAATGTATGAATGCGTTAAAAATGACGTACCTTTTGTACTGACAGGTTCCATAAGAGATGACGGACCACTTCCTGAAGTCTATGGAGATGTATATGAAGGCCAGGATGCAATGAGAGATATCATTAGAAAATCGACCACGGTAATATGCATGGCGACCATGCTGCACTCCATTGCAACAGGGAATATGACCCCTACCTACAGAGAACTTCCGGATGGGACAATCAGGCCGTTGTATTTTTATAGTGTAGATATCTCGGAGTTTGCGGTTAACAAGCTGAGAGATAGAGGAAGTTTGACAGTAAAAACAATTGTCACAAATATTCAGGACTTCATAATGAATATTAGCAAAAAACTTGAGATATTATAGGGAGTCTGAGACTCCCTAAGAGTGCTCAGAGTAAAAAGGGGACGAGAGCATGGACAGAAAAGAATATTCGCAAGGGCTCACAGCCAGTATATCTGCTTATCTGCTGTGGGGGCTTCTGCCTATCTATTGGAAGATGGTGGATGCAATTAGCCCATACCAGATTTTTTCTCATAGGGTAATCTGGTCTTTTTTATTTATTATGATTCTAATGCGATTTGGCAAAAAGGGAGATGCCTTTAAAAGTGTTGTTTCAAAACCTCGAAACTTAATAGGATATATTTTACCTTCACTGGTAATATCTGCTAACTGGCTCATGTATATTTGGGCTGTAAACAATGAATTTGTTTTGGAGACAAGCCTTGGTTATTTTATAAATCCATTGGTCATAACTCTGTTTGGAAGTATTATATTAAAAGAGAGGATGTCTCGTCTTCAAAAAATTGGAATTGGATTTGCAATTGCAGGAGTAGCTTTTGAAACTTTTGCATATGGAAAGGTACCTATTATAGCGTTGATTTTGGCATTCACTTTTTCAGTATACGGGCTTTTAAAAAAGAAGTCCAACGTTGATTCTATAACGGGGCTGGCACTGGAAACACTTATAATTGGAGGTCCTGCTCTTGCTTACATGATGTATCAGGAGTTTTCGGGAGGAGGTATAACTGGCAATTTGCCAGTGCATTTCTGGCCTTTGATAATGCTCAGTGGAATTATGACGGCTGTTCCAATGATACTGTTTGCTGACGGAGTTAAAAAACTACCGCTTACCATAAGTGGGTTTATTCAATATTTCTCACCGACAATACAACTTTTTTTAGGAATATTCGTATTTAAAGAGCCCTTCAATCTATGGTCATTGGTTTCATTTGGGCTCATATGGATTGGAATTGCATTTTTCACATACTCACAGATTCTTTATTTAAGAGATCCTGAGAAAGCATAGAGATGGGCTAAACGCCCATCTCTTAAATATTTATTGGTTTACTTGTTATACTTAAGGCAGCTTCAACGAGAGCTTCTGAGAAAGTAGGATGTGGGTGAACTGTTTTTACAAGATCGTATACAGTACCCTCCAGTTGCATAATAGCCGCTGCCTTTGAAATCATATCTGATGCGGTGGCTGCAGCCATGTGTACTCCGATAATCTCGCCGTATTGGTTGTCAGAGATAATTTTGACAAATCCATTTGTCTCATCCTCCGCAATAGCCATGCTATTTGCCATAAGGGGAAATTTGCCAACGCTATAACTTATTCCCTGGTCTTTTGCTTCTTCTTCAGATATGCCTACGCTTGCCAGCTCAGGGAATGAATAGACGACCCTCGGAATAATATTGTAATTAATCTTTGAATCTACACCCATTATGGTTTCTGCAGCTACTATTCCTTCAGCAGAAGCTACATGTGCTAAAGGAAGTGTTCCATTTACGTCTCCAACAGCGTATATATGCGAAATACTAGTCCTTAGACTGTTATCCGTCTCAATGAAGCCTCTTAGATTTAATTCGAGATTAAGGTTTTCTAAACCGTCAAGATTTGGCTCGATTCCAAGAAAGACAAGAACCTTGTCTGCAATTACTGATTCAGCTTTTCCCTTGCGAATGTATGAAACTTCACTGTCAGAAAAGTTCGTCAATTCACTTTCAGAGAGAATATTGACACCAGATTTTTTCAGTTGTCTTTCCAATAATTGTGAAAGTTCTTTGTCTGCTCCTGGTAGCAGGTTTTTATTTCGGTGTATTAGTGTTACTTTTGCACCAAAAGTATTAAATATGGTGGCGTATTCACATGCATAGACATTACCACCGAGAATTACAAGCTCCTGAGGCATTTCCTGTAGGGTAAGAGCTCCTCTGCTGTCGATTGCAAACCCTGATTCTACAGCTTCTGCATAACCAGGAATATCTGGTGTGATTCCCTTTGCACCAGTTGCAATGATTAGATTATCAAACTCAATTGTCTCATCTCCTACTTGCAGATGGTTAGGGTCTAGAAGTTTGCCCTCTGCTATTAAATAATCGACCTTGTTCTTTTTAAAAAGCATCTGAATGCCGTTAACCAGTTTATCGACTACCTTCTGTTTTCTATCAAGCACCTTATTCCAATCAGCTTTTGCATTGCTCACATCAATACCTGTTATGCCAAATTCTTCGCTATTCAACAGGTCTCTATAGTGCCTGGCTGAAACCAAAAGAGTCTTAGTGGGGATACAGCCCCAGTTTAAGCATAAGCCTCCAAGTCGTTCTCTTTCAACTACCACTACCTTAGCTCCAAGTTGTGCAGCCTTTATAGCTGCCACATAGCCTCCAGGTCCTCCTCCAAGCACTGCAATATCATATTTAATCATAAAATCAGCTCCTGCCTAAGTCCTGAGAAGCAATTGCTCAGGGTCCTGTAAAAGCCTCTTTAATATATTGAGAAATCTCGCTCCACTAGCCCCATCAATAATTCTGTGGTCATATGAAAGTGAAAGTGGGAGTACATGGGCTATTACAATTTCATCATCTCGTACAATCGGCTTTTTGGTAACTCTACCTAGTCCAAGAATTGCAGATTCGGGATAATTTATTATTGGAATGCCGAAATAACCGCCAATAGAACCGTAATTTGTAATGGAAAATGTGCTCCCCTTCAGTTCGTGCAGTTCAATTTTATTTTCTTTAGCTTTTGTGCTTATCATCTCGACTGCATTGGCAAGCTCTGTTACTGACATCCTATCAGCTTCCCTAATTACTGGAACCATAAGGCCTCTTTCAGTATCAGTGGCAATGCCTATATCGTAGTATTTCTTGAGAACCAGTTCATCTCTTTCAGAGTCTAGACTGGAATTGAACTCAGGTAATTCTTTAAGAGCAGTTATACTGGCTTTGATAATGAATGGAAGATAAGTCAGGCTGACGCCCTCTTCTTTAAGCTCATCTTTATAGCGTGCTCTCAGTTCATATAGTTTAGAAATATCGATTTCGTCCATTGCGGTAGTATGAGGTATAGTAAACCTCGACTCAGTCATCCTTTCTAGGATAGTCTTTCTAATCCTAGTTAAAGAAATTCTCTCCTCACGGCCAGATTCTGATACTGCCGCTGGAATCTTTTGCTCAGCAGCAACAGTAATTTTCTTTTGGAGTGGCTCAGCCTTTACAGGCTCAGCTTTTGGTGATTCTGGTACTTGTTCAATTTTAACTTCAGGCTTAGCTTCAACCTTAGGTGCTTCAGCGCCAGCTGCACTGTAAATGTCATCTTTCATAATTCTGCCGTTAGGACCAGAGCCTTTTACAATTGAAATATCTACCCCAAGATCCTTTGCAAGTTTTCTGGCAACAGGAGTTGCCAGCACCTTTCTTGAAGGGACTTCAGCAGTTTTTTCAGCATGAACTTCTGTGCTTGAAGGGATTACTTCCGAAGAAGCAATAACTTCTCCAACTACTCCTGCTGTTTCCTCTTCTTCAGGTGCCTCTGGTTCAGCTATAGATTCTTGTGCATCAGCAGTGCCTTCAGTTTCAATAGTGATAAATACTTGTCCTACGTGTATCGTATCTCCTTTTTTGGCGAGAAGCTCAAGAACTTTACCTGTTCGTGGAGAGGGGATTTCTGTTGTAACTTTGTCTGTTTCTACCTCAGCGACCGAGTCGCCTTCATTTATCTCATTGCCCTCTTCGACAAGCCACTTGGTAATAACACCTTCGTGAATGCCTTCGCCAATATCGGGGAACTTAAATTCAAATTTCAATTCTGCCACCCCCTAGTAGTTAACAATATCTTCAATGGTTTTAGCGATTCTCTCAGGTGAAGGGATATAATGATTTTCGCCTCTTGGCAATGGGAAAGTAATGTCAAAGCCAGTAAGTCTCGTGGGAGGCGCTTCCAGATGTAGAAATGCCTTTTCATTGACTATGGAGATAATTTCTGAGCCAACACCAAGAGTTTTGGGCGCTTCGTGTACAACGAGAATTCTACCAGTTTTCTTCACTGAATCAATAAAGCTGTCTCTATCCATAGGTGTAATAGTTCTAAGGTCAATAACCTCAGGTGAAATGCCCTTTTCTTTGACCATTTCAACAGCCTTTTGCACATCTCTAACCATAGCTCCCCAGGCAACTATTGTTATGTCATTTCCCTCTTCGATAATTTTGGCCTTACCAATTGGGATTTCATATGCTTCTTCAGGGATTTCCTGTTTGAAAGCCCTGTATATCCTCTTTGGCTCCCAGAATAACACTGGGTCTGGGTCTCTCATAGCAGCTATAAGAAGGCCCTTAGCATCGTATGGTGTTGAAGGAATAACTACTTTTAATCCTGGAATCTGTGCGTAAAGGGCTTCGGTACTCTCTGAGTGGTGCTCTAGTGCTCTGATTCCTCCGCCATAAGGTGCTCTGATTACCATAGGCAGATGGTACTTGCCCCTGGATCTGTTTCTCATCCTTGCTACGTGGCTGATTATCTGGTTGAATGCAGGATATGAAAATCCTGAGAACTGCATTTCAACGACTGGTTTAAGACCGTTGATAGCCATTCCGACTGCTGTACCAACAATTGCAGACTCAGCCAGTGGAGTATCGAATACTCTTTTACTGCCATACTTCTTCTGAAGTTCCACAGTTGCTCTAAACACTCCGCCTTCAAAGCCCACGTCTTCACCGTAGACAACTATAGTTTCGTCTAATGCCATTTCGTTGTCAAAAGCCTGGTTTATCGCTTGTATAATGCTCAAAGTATTTGACATGGCTTAATTACCTCCTTGCAAATACGACTTGTATTCTTCTAACTGTTCTTCTAACTGAGCTGGCATTTTCTCATATTGGAATTTAAATATATCTTCAATTTCAATATCAGGACCACTTTCTATCTCTTCAAAAGTGGAGACGACTTCTTTTTCAAGTTTCGCCAATGTGTCTTTCTCCCATGCATCATCTACAAGACCTCTTTCCTTAAGAAATAGTCCAAGTCTTAAAATGGGATCTTTTAGTTTCCACTGGCTTACTTCAGTTTCATCTCTGTATTTTGTGGGATCATCTGATGTTGTATGAGCTGCTAGCCGGTAAGTGTAGGCTTCGATAAGGGTTGGACCATCGCCGTTTCTTGCTCTCTCAACAGCAGCCATAGCTGCGTTGTACATTGCAAAGACGTCATTCCCATCCACCAGAACTCCAGGCATTCCATAAGCTATTGCCTTTTGTGCTAGCGTAGGGCTCATGGTCTGAATACTTCTCTTTGTTGATATGGCATACTGATTATTCTGAATGATAAACACGACTGGAGCTTTAAAAACTGATGCGAAGTTAAGCGCCTCGTGGAAGTCTCCGTGTGAGGTACCACCGTCTCCTACATAGGTCATAACTACGTTGTTTTCTCCTTTGATATTGTTTGCCATTCCAATACCAGTTGCATGTTGAAGCTGAGAAGCTATTGGGACAGAAATTGGTAAAACCTTTACATCTTTCGGGGTGTGACTGCCCCATTCATCTCCATACCAATAAGTGTAGATATTTTTTAAGCTTACTCCTCGTACTAGCCAAGCACCGAGCTCTCTGAAAGCAGGTACCAACCAGTCTTCTTTTTCTAATGCATAAGCGCTTGCAATCTGAGCTGCTTCCTGACCTATATTTGGTGCATAAGTCAGCATTCGTCCCTGTCTTTGATAGGACAGCGCCTTTTCGTCAATTGTCCTTGAGAATAGCATCGTCTTGTATATATCAATCAGCTGTTCATAACCAAGTTCGGGTAATTCATTTATGTCAGAAACTTTTCCTTCTTCATCAAGAACTTGGTACATTTTGTCTTTAAGCGGGTTGAATTTTTCCAAATTCATATACAGAACCTCCTTTATTAAAGCTGATTTTTGCTTATAGTGGGTACGTTATATATATTGCCAATACTTGTTAAATTAAACAAAAGATGCAATAAATAGAAGCTTTAGATGCAATTTATGAATCATCAAAAAGATAAAAAATATGTATATCAGATTTGATAAATTTGGTATACTGAAATCTAAGGGGGTGAATAATTGATTGTACTCTACAATAAACTTAAAGAAGTACTGATGGCAGTTTCGCCTATAGTTGTCATTGTACTAATATTGAATTTTACTATAACGCCTCTTGAAAACAGCCAGCTGTACTCTTTTTTAACGGGATCGGTAATGATTATACTGGGTCTGACAATTTTCTTATTTGGGGTAGACCTTGGCATTAGCGCCATTGGCAGGTATATTGGAGGAGCTGTAGTAAAGAAGAATAGCTTTTTGATACTTGTTTTTTCTGGACTTTTACTTGGATTTATGATTTCTGTAGCTGAACCTGATTTGCATATACTCGCAGGGCAGGTAGATATAGCAACAGGCGGTGTTCTCTCAAAGCTACTTCTGGTAGTTATGGTATCTTTTGGAATAGCCATAATGCTAGCTCTTGGCTTTATCAGAATAGTATATAATATATCGATAAAAATGATGTTTCTGATAATCTATGGAGTTATTCTTGTGGGGAGTATATTGGCTTCAAAGGAATTCATTGCTATAGCGTTTGATGCGTCGGGTGCAACAACAGGTGCTATGACCGTGCCCTTTATGCTATCGCTTGCAATGGGTATATCGGTATTAAGGAAAGATAGTAAATCTTCTGAGGCAGATAGCTTTGGCCTTGTGGGGCTAGCTTCTGCAGGTGCAATAATTGCGGTTCTTGCTATCAGTATTTTCTCAAGAAGTATGGGAATTGAGTCTGCTGATATGTTAGTTGGACAAGATGATGGAATTACCTTCTTTGGAACGATGGGTACAGTAGCTGGTGAGATTCTGATGGCTTTGTTGCCAATTACTCTCGTTTTCTTCATGGTAAATAAGAACCATCTCAAGCTGTCAAAGATGAAAATGAGAAGTATTGGTGCAGGGGTAATATACACGTATATAGGGCTTGTACTCTTTCTTACAGGAGTAAATACTGGCTTTATGGACGTAGGTAGAACAGTGGGGTATGAAGCAGTTATTAAAGGTGGAGGGCTCACAGTAATAATCGTTGGATTTATGATAGGATTTGTAACTATACTTGCTGAACCGGCAGTTTACATTTTGACCCATCAGATCGAAGAGGTTACAAGTGGTTTTATAAAGAGGAAATCAGTAATGGGGGCACTATCTATAGGGGTAGGTATGTCTGTTGCACTTTCGATGGCAAGAATAATGATTGGGCCTCTTGAACTGTGGCATATACTTCTCCCAGGATACATTATAGGAATTGGATTGATGTACTTTGTACCGGATTTATTCGTTGGTATCGCCTTTGATTCTGGAGGAGTTGCTTCAGGACCTATGACAGCAACTTTTATACTGGCGTTTGCTCAGGGAGCAGCTTCTGCTGCAGAAGGTGCGGACGTGTTGGCTGATGGTTTTGGAGTAATAGCTATGGTAGCAATGACCCCTGTAATAGCACTACAAATCCTCGGTTATATATTTAAATTGAAATCGAAGAAGGTAGGTGTGGCTGATGGAAGTAGTTGATGGCATGTCATTAAAAGAATTGGCTTTAATTACTATAATTGTCGAAATAGGAAAGGGAAGTCGGACGCTAAAAATTGCAAAGGAAAATGGAATAACTGGTGGGACAGTAATTTTGGCCGATGGTACGATAAAAAGCAACCTACTTAACTTTTTAGGAATTATGGATAGTAGACGTGAAGTAATTATGATGGCAACTGAAAGATCACTGGCTGAAAAAGTGACTGAAATTCTGGTGGAGAGATTGGAACTTGAAAAACCTCGCCAGGGCATTGCTATTATAACTCCCCTTTGCAGAGTGGTGGACACAGAGCCTATGCATTGTACATCAGAAAGCGATTCAAATGGAGAGGATGATTGTATGTATCAGGTAATAAATGCTATAGTCGATAAAGGAAAAGCTGAGATGGTAATAGATGCAGCGGTTGAAGCCGGCTCCAAGGGCGGGACTATAATTAATGCAAGAGGTTCAGGAATTCATGAGACTCAAAAGGTCTTTGCGATGGAAATTGAACCTGAGAAAGAAGTAGTAATTATAATTGCAAAAAAGGACACAGTTGAAGAAATTGTGGATTCAATTTCAAAAGCTTTAGAAATAGAGAAGCCGGGAAATGGTATTATATTTATCCAGAATGCCATAAAGACATACGGAATATATGATGAATAAGAAAAGGGCCTTTGGCCCTTTTTACATTTTGGAAGCTATTTGTGCTGCGAGTTTTGCATTATTGTATACAAGCTGAATATTTGCGTCTAAAGATTTACCTTCAGTAATCTCTTTAATCTTTGCCAGAAGGAAAGGAGTAGTAGCCTTGCCCTTAATGCCTAACTCTTCAGCTTCTTTTACTGCATTTTCTATAACACTGTTAATGAGTTCTTCATCCATGGAATATTCTTCAGGTATTGGGTTTACAATAACAGCACCTCCAGAAAGTTCCATATTCCACTTAAATTTAAGTATCATCGCAAGTTCATCAGGCGTATCAACTCTGTAATCGACGCCAAACCCGCTTTTTCTTGTGTAAAAAGCTGGGAGTTCGTCTGTCTGATAGCCCAGCACTGGAACTCCTTTTGTCTCCAGATACTCCAGAGTCAGCCCCAGGTCCAGGATTGACTTTGCCCCTGCACAAACAACTGCTACATTTGTTTTAGCGAGTTCTTCCAGGTCTGCAGATATGTCCATCGTCTTTTCTGCGCCTCTGTGAACGCCACCTATGCCTCCTGTTGCAAATATCTTTATACCAGCCATAGATGCTATTATCATAGTTGAAGCAACAGTTGTTGCACCATCCAGTTCCTTTGCCACAAGATAGGGGATGTCCCTTCTGGACACTTTTGCAATATTTTTCCCACGTCCCATGTAATCAATTTCTTCTTTTGAAAGACCAATTATTATATTTCCCTTTATTATGCCTATAGTAGCAGGAACAGCGCCGTTTTCTCTGATTATCTCCTCTACTTTTAGTGCAGTTTCAACATTTTGTGGATAAGGCATTCCGTGTGAGATTATGGTAGACTCAAGTGCGACAACGGGTTTGTTGCTACTCAGCGCCTCTTTAACTTCCTGGCCTATGATAATATAATTTCTCATTAATATTCCTCCAGTCCTTTAATATAATTTTTTATATTTTCTGCATTGATATCCTTATTTATTGTATATGGTGAAGACATTGCCATAATGGCTGCACCCATTGCAAACTTCGCAGTATCTCTTAAGCTCATTCCGCTGAGCTCTCCATACACTAGTCCCGCCTGAAAAGCATCTCCTGCGCCAGTGGCGTTTACGGGTACAAATTCTGAACTCTTAAGGCTGCCGCTTAAACCTTCGTCACTGCTGAAAAAAACTCCCTCACTGCCAAGAGTTATGCAAATATTTTTAACTCCCTTTTCATGAAGTAGATAAGCAGCGCGTTTCAAATCATTTTCGTTCTCTATTCTCACCCCAGTAAGAGTTTCAGCTTCAATCTTATTGGGCTTAATCGTGTGAAACATGCCAATGTAGTCTGATATAAGCTTTGTCTTTACAGTGGATACAGTGTCCAGAAACAGCTTCTTTGAATTAAAGTTACCTTTAATATAGTTAAGGACTTCTATACTAACGTTAGCGTCCAAAAAGATGACAGAACTGTCATTAAGTACATTTCTATGTTTCTTTAGGTAGTTTTCATTTAGATATGACATTATTTCCATAGAGTTTATGGCTGTGTCCATGTCTTTGTCTTCATCGAGAATCGCCAAATAAACTCCTGTTGGAGCATCCACGATATCAACATATGACATGTCAACTCCAGATAACGAAGTATCCTCAATTAACTGATCGCCAAATCTATCTTGTCCAACCACAGAAAACAATCTGGTTGTAAGGCCTAGTAGAGCACAGTTTTCGGCAATATTTCGACCTACTCCTCCAGATGACAGCTTGACAGTGCCAAGATTTGAGTCATTTTTAATTAACTTATGCTTTGGAGAACCGACGATATCCATATTGGACCCGCCTATTACAGAAACAATTCTATTCTTTAAATCCATTTAATCAACTCCTCGCAGGTAGTCAAGAGATAGATACCCAGAATAACCAAATAATATTTTGTCATTGAAAGTTATTACATAGTTTATTATAATTGCAATAACATCGGTAAAGGGAGTGAAGTAAAATGAAGATTAAACCATTTAAGGTTGAACAATGGATGAACGAATACGAAATGGACGCAGTATACAACATTGCTGAGACCTGCGTAGACTCAATATCTCTCAATGAATTACTGGAGATGGCAGGGCTTGACAGGAATACTTTCTTCGAAGAGATATCAGGCAGCAGACTGACTTATGGATATATCACAGGTAACCCTAGGTTTAAGAAAGCTATATCGACATTATACGAGGGATTAACTGAAGAACAGATTCTTACGACAAACGGAGGAATAGGGGCTAATAATCTGGTGCTTCAGACCATAGTAAATAGTGGTGACAAGGTAGTTTCAATTATTCCGACATATCAGCAGCTTTATTCAATACCTGAATCTCTGGGAGCTGATGTAACTGTCATCTATCTTAAAAAGGAAGATGAATATTTGCCTGATATGGAACTGTTGAGAAAAGTTGTAACTGATGACACGAAGCTGATTACTCTCAATAATCCCAACAATCCAACAGGCGCAATTATTCCAGAGGAAATGATGCTGGAAATAGTGGAGCTGGCAAGAAAACACGATGCATATTTAATGTGTGATGAAGTCTACAGGGGACTTTCTCAGGATGGAAGCAGACAGAAATCCGTAGCTGAACTGTATGAAAAGGGAGTTGGTACGTCCAGCATGTCCAAGGTATTCTCCCTTGCGGGGTTAAGACTTGGCTGGATTGCAACTCGCAACCAGGAGCTTATGGAAGCACTTATGTCACACAGAGATTACAGCATCATAAGCTGCGGAATGTTAGATGAAATAATAGGTGCTGTAGCGCTTGAGCACAAGGATAAGCTTCTTGAGAGAAATATTGCTATAATTAAGAAAAACCTGAGCATTCTGGATGAATGGATACAAAAACATCCCAGATTCTCTTATGTAAAGCCAAAAGCGGGTACCACTGCGCTCGTATACTACGATTACGACATAGATTCATATGATTTCTGTATTGGACTGATGGAGCATTCAAAGACCTTTGTAACGCCAGGAGACTGCTTTGAATACGAAAAAAGTTTCAGAATAGGATACGCTTCATCTACTGAGGTTCTGATAAAAGGGCTCGAGATGATGGAGGACTACGTTAAAAGATTTGAATAAATAGCAAAGCTGCCTTAATTACAGGCAGCTTTTCATTTAATCGATATTTATATTGGAGTAATTTTTATCATAGGGTTCGACTGAGCTTATGATTGCACTTCCTAGACAGATATCTCCATCGTATAGGACTGCAGCTTGTCCAGGAGTTACAGCCTTGACTGGTGAATCATATACTATTTTTATTGACCCGCTATCAAGCATTGATACCGTTACTGGGATATCAGCCTGTCTGTATCTGAATTTTGCAGTGCATCTTAAGGGCATTTCAGGTGCAACGCCAGATATCCATGAAGGGTCTTCAGCCTCTAACGATACAGAAAGCAGAGAAGGGTGGTTTTCCCCCTGTGCTACAAATAGCTGGTTTTTCTTTAGGCTTTTGCCAGCCACAAACCATGGTTCACCTGTGCCAACTCCACCGATTCCAATACCCTTTCTCTGGCCTAGAGTATAGTGGATTAAACCTGTATGTCTGCCAATTACTCCACCGTCGACGTCTATAATGTCACCTTCTTCAGAAAGAAGGTACTTATCTAAAAATACGTCAAAATCCCTCTCGCCTATAAAGCAGATCCCCGTGGAATCTTTTTTCTTAGCAGTATACAGATTATGCTTTTCAGCAATTTCCCGGACTTCCTTTTTATTGAGCTCACCTATGGGAAAAAGTGTTTTAGATAATGCTTTCTGCCCTATTCTTGAAAGAAAATAGCTCTGGTCTTTGTTGATATCTACACCTCTTAGTAAAAGATAATCGCCATCTTTTTCCTGAACTCTTGCGTAGTGACCCATAGCGATGTAATCTGCATCAAGCTTCATAGCATAGTCTAAAAAAGCATTGAACTTAATTTCCTGATTGCACATGACATCAGGATTTGGTGTTCTACCCTTATTGTATTCACTGAGAAAATAGCTAAATACTCTTTCCCAGTATTCCTTTTCAAAATTTATTGTATAACAGGGAAATCCAATTTCAGATGCAACTCTCTTTGCATCCTCAGCATCTTGGGCAGATGTGCACACTCCATCCTCATCCTTTTCATCCCAGTTTTTCATAAAAAGGCCAATTACGTCATAGCCAGCCTCTTTTAAAAGAACTGCACACACAGAGGAGTCAACTCCGCCACTCATTCCCAGTATAACTTTCTTCTTCATATTACTTCAGCTCCATATTGTATCTAAGGTTCTTTTTTCTAAAAATCATTCTAACATATTATATTGCATAGAGCATCAAAAATCAAAGAGAGAAAGTAGTTATATCTAAAAAAACCATATTTGTGTTCCAGTAGTCAGCATCTATAAGTATTTCATATCCACCGCAGTTAGGCACATGCCAGTCGTAAATATTATCACTTTTCCCCGCAAAGGCGGACATTATCGTCATAATGGTCCCTCCGTGGGCTACAATCGCAATTTCATTGAGATTATTAGCCAAAACCTCTTCTACAATAATTAAAAACGCAGATTTCACCCGCAATTTAAACATTGTTGGATCTTCGCCATTTGGACAGGCTGTTTCACAGTTTCCATAAACCCAACGTCTGTATAAATGGTTATTTTGCATTTCATCTGCAGTGCGACCCTCAAAATCGCCAAAATCAATCTCTTTTAAATCTTCGATTTTTTTCATGATTGCATGTGGGAAGCAAATATTAGCAGTTTCTATGGCTCTTTTCATTGGACTGGTATAAACGTGTTTAATATGTTCAAGCATATCAATGCTTTTAGCGTGAAGAACTCCATTTTTGCTTAGGGATTCATCTGTAGAACCAATATACTGCCTTTTTTCGTTGCCCTCAGTCTGAGAGTGTCTAATCAGAACAATTTTCATGGCAATTTTATTTAAGCACAGTCGGGATTCCACAGACTAAACGTACGACTTTTTCTGCTCTTTCTGCAAGTCTGATGCAGAGCCTGCCAGTTGCCTCTCTGGCTTCCCGTTGATTTTTATCAACAGGTATTACACCGCTGCCCACTTCGTTGCATATAATGACATCCTTCTCTATGAGCTTATTATAAAGAGCATCTATAGATGAAGGGTTAGCAAATACAATATTCTGCAGGTTGTTTATTACGGGAAGTTCAGTTACTTTTCCATTTGAAACATCTGAATCGTTATATCCCATTGAACGAACGTATTCCAGCTTACCAGAAGATGCTGCTCCTATTACAAGTATCATTTGATTATCATCCTTTCAATTAAAACCAAAACAATTAGCATTACCAGTTCAGAAATCTGAAGCCAGTAGCCCGACAGATCTCCGCTCATACCGCCAAACTTCTCTTTAGCCATCTGCAAAATACCGATAGCAACTAGCACTGCAGACAGAGGAATAAATATTGCTGCAACGCCTAGTATCTTAATGAGGATAGCACAGCATGATGCAAATATCAGATATAGTACTTTTGTTGATCTCGTTTTGTCTGCATTTTCGCTGAGTGTATAGAAGAGGCCGCTGTTTCCTGACGGAGTGAAGTTGAGCACTCCAAAGCCAACTGCCGATCTGGATATAATATGTAAAAGTCCTGCTGACAGTACCATTGACAGATGTCGGGGGATTTCAGTCGCTATGGCAAAGTATGCCAGCAGGTATATAATAGCAAATATGACAGCAAAAGCGCCTGCGTGTGGATCTTTCATAATCTGCTGTCTTTTTTCCAAAGAAGAATTACTTGCAAGGGCATCTACTGTATCACAAAATCCATCAAGATGAATTCCGCCCGTTATGAGAATGGGGATTATGGTTATACCTGCCGAAAACAGGATATTTCCAAAGTTTAGGATTTCGCACAATTTAAGCCATGCAAGAAGTAGAATTCCAATAGCTATTCCAGCTGAAGGGAAAGCTGCGATCATATACTTCATATTTTCTTTAGTCCAACTGATATGTGGAACCGGAATTTTTGTAAACAGAGACAGTGAGATTATTAATGATTGGATTATTTTCATGGCATTTATCCTTTTAAGAGAACTGGAATTCCACATACTAGCTCGTAAACTATGTCAGATCTTTCTGCCAGAGCATTATTCAGCCTTCCAAGTACATCAATATACTTTAGAGTTTCAGCACTGTAGCTTTGTACATCGCTTCCAATGTCATTAGTAACAATTATTAGATTCTTACACTGAGAAGCCACAGATTCAATTCCTTCGAGGATTTTGTCGTGGATATCGACAATCTCTCCAGAAGGAGTGAACATCTCATTGGCAGTAAGATTGCACATGCATTCTAAAAGAACAGTACTGTTTGGCTCAATTTCAATCTCATGTATGTCAGTATACTTTTCTATAGTAATAAATCCTTTATAAAGACGTTGTCTGCGATGTTTTATAACCTTATCTTTCGTTTCATCATCCATGACCCGCATAGTTGCAAAATAATATCTTGGTTCAGGAAACTGAACAGCAAGACTTTCTCCATAAGTACTCTTGCCGCAGGAGGAACCTCCAGTTAATAGTATCATCATATGCATCACCTACATTCCAATATCTGAATAAGTGATAGTATTTTTGTAGACATCTATAATCATATCCAACATTGGAAGCAGCATGACTGCTCCAGTTCCCTCACCCAGTCTCATATTCCCATGGATAGCAGGGGATAAGTTCAGCTCTTTATATATTGCAGAACACGCTGGCTCTGCAGACAGGTGGCTGGGTATCATGTAATCTCTAGATTTCTCACATATTCGGTAAGATAACAGAGCTGCTACTGAGCTGATAAACCCGTCTATAATTACAGGGATTCCATAAATTGCACCACCGAGAAAAACTCCGCAAAGGCCAGCAATATCAAAACCTCCAAGCTTATGGAGAACGTCTATTGGATCATTTGAATCAGGCTTATTCAGTAGTATTCCACGGTTAATTGCATCAACTTTTCTGTTTAAGCCTTCATCTGAGAGCCCTGCGCCTCTGCCTGTAGCTACGCTGGGACTTACATTTAAGAGTACAGATGCAATTGCACTTGAAGTGGTAGTATTTCCAATGCCCATTTCGCCTGTCGCTAGTATTTTATAGCCTTGTTCTTTGCATTGACTAACTATTTCAATTCCAGTTTGTATAGCTTTTTCCGCCTGATTCCTGGTCATAGCTGGATATTTAGTGAAGTCGGCAGTACCGGAGGCAATCCTTCTGTCTAGGATATTATTATAGGAAAGCGTCTTAAACATTCCCATATCGACTGCAATGACATCTGTGTGTGAGTGCTTAGCCATAACGCTGACAGAAGAGCGACCACTGGCGATAAATTCTGACATTACAGCAGTGATTTCTCCCGGAGTCTGTGCAACTCCCTGAGCAAGTACTCCGTTATCTGCACACATTACAATCAGAGCTCTTTTATCTATATTGAAATTAGTACTTCCATAAATACCAGATAATTTGACTACAATATCCTCAAAGCTTCCTAAACTTCCTATGGGCTTTGCAACATTATTCCATTTGTCTCGAGCTACAGACATAGAGGAAGTATCCAGCGATTTAATGCCATTTAAACTATTTAAAAAATTCATATGTATTTTCCTTTCAGAGTTATTTCCACTGGTACAGGTTTGTTTTCATCCAGTCGTATACATCCATTGAATATGCAGTTTGAAGATTTTCGGATGTCATTACAGATTTAATATCACCAAAGGCTCTTGTGCAGCCTTTATCCATAAGCAGAGCCTGTCTTCCAAAAGACTTAGCAAGACTTAAGTCGTGTATGACGGATACGACTGCACGCCCCGGAGCTTCTAGCCAGTTTTCTATAAGGCTGAAGATCTGCTTTTGAAATAGAAGATCAAGGTGGTTGGTGGGCTCATCGAGAATAAGGAGTCTCGGGTTTTGTGCGAATAGCTGTGCAAGAAATACTCGCTGTAATTCACCACCAGAAAGAGATAATACTGATTTATTAATTAAAGATGTAAGCCCAGTTATTTCGATAGCATTTGATATAAGTTGCTCATCCATATCACTCTTATTAGATAAAAAACCTGGAGAATAGGCATAACGGCCCATACTGACAACTTCTTTAACTGTAAATGAATAGCTGATTATGTTGTTTTGAGATAGTACACCAAAAAATTTAGCTCTGTCGTTGGGACTGATTTGTTTGATATCTTTGCCTTCAATAAGAATTTCTCCTGAATAAGGAATTCCCTGAGCAATTGCATTTACAATTGTACTCTTACCTGCTCCATTTGGACCTATAATCATAAGCCATTGACCTTCCTCAACAGAAAAGTTGACGTCTTTGAGAATTTTGTACCTGCCAAATTGAACGTTCAGATTATTTACCTCAAGCATGTAATTTCCTCCTTGAAGTATAAAATATGTAGATAAAGATTATAACGCCAATAAATGAAGTTACTACACCTATTGGAAGCTCCAGAGGATTTAAGAGAATTCTCGCAATGAGATCTGCTAACATCAAAAAAGTTGCACCTCCAAACAGAGTTGCAGGGAGCAACCTTTTATGATTAGGTCCTGTTACCATTCGTATAATATGAGGAGTTACAAGTCCGACAAAACCGATAATACCTCCGATGGAAACACATACGCCTGTAAGCCCTGACACTGCTATCATTATGGAAAGCTTTACTTTCTTGACGTTTACGCCTATGTGCCTAGCATTATCTTCTCCTATAGCAAATGCATTCAACTCTGCCATATGTACAAAAATTACTCCACCAAATAGTATCAATGCACCAAAGAGAACCAGTGCATTGCTGTAGCTGCTGCCCGAGAGACTTCCCATGGTCCAGAATGTAATGTTTTTAACCTTGTCTGAGGCAAATGTGATTATTAATGACAAAATGCTTGAAATGAACATTGAATAGATCACTCCGATGAGTATTATGGTATTTGTAGACAGAGAAAAGTCCAGCTTATATGCTAAGGTTAAGATTATTATCAGAGATAAAAAAGCAAATAAAATGGCCATAACCATAGTACCTGCAAACGGAAGAGATGGCAGAGTTATTCCAAAAGCAATAGCTATGACAGCTCCAAGAGAAGCACCTGATGATACTCCCAGGGTAGAACCATCAGCAAGAGGATTCCTTAAAAGACCCTGCATTGCTGCGCCACAAAGAGAAATAGATGCACCAGTAAGTGCAACTGAAATAACCCGGGGAAGCCTCACCGACAGAATAATTGCCGGTGAAGTGATTGTTTCAGGGACAGGTACAGACAAAAATGTATTCCATAGTATTGTCACAGTATCTCTTAGGGGGATATTTACACTGCCCACTGAAACGCAAATTGCAAAAGTAACAATAGTGACTAAAAAGAAAAGTAGATATTCAGTTGGACGAAAGCCTTCACGTTTATTTGTCAATTTTGCCTCCGGATTACAACGAATTATTGTGCTTATTTTAAAACTCTAATTATCAATGAAGTCAGACAGCAATAAAGCTCCTTCTGCCAGACGTGGACCAGGTCTTGAAAGTTCATCATTTTGCAGGTTCAACATAGAGTTGTCTTTAACTGCTTTGACATTTTCCCAGCCTGTTCTTCCCTTTATCTCTTCCAATGGTGTGGGGCCATCCCCAAAGTACATTGCAATTGAAACGATATAGTCTGGGTTACGCTCCAGAACCTGCTCTTCGGAGATTTCGCCCCAGCCATCTATATCTTCAAAACAATTCTTAAGCCCAAGCATTTCTGCTATTTCATTCATAAAGGTGCCTTTTCCTGCAGTCCATAGACCGTACTCAAGAGGAGAAACCTCAAAGTATACTGTTTTCTCATTTGCATCTTCAGAATTTCTTGAAACTTCTGCAAAAGTATTCTTCATTGAGTTGACTAGCAAATCAGCTTCTGAATCTTTGCCCATTAACTTACCTATCATAGAAATAGAAGTGTAGACTCCTTCGATATCGTGTGCATCAGATACCACAACCTTAATGCCGGCAGCCTCCAAGGCGTTGATTTGTTCCTCGGTCTGATTCATAGTGGCCATAAGAAGAACTTGTGGCTTCAGGTCAATTATCTGTTCAAGATTGGTATTCATGCCAGATTGAACAGATGTAACCTCAAGCACCTCCAGTGGATAATCACAGTATTCTCCTCTGCCTACAAGGGCATCTCCTGACCCTATGGCGAAAAGAATTTCGCAATCAGCTGGAGTGAGGGCTACAATTCTTGTAGCAGGTTCGTCTAGATTAATTTCTCGATCCATCATGTCTGTAATGACGATTGATGTGACTGTTGTTTCTGGTGGAGATTGAGGCTCCTCTTTAGGTGTAGTGCATCCAGTGAAAGCTGAAACCATAAGTAAGAGCCCCACCAGAATAAGTAATAACTTTTTGTTTTTCATAAAAAAACTCCTCTCTTATTTTTTCAAATGAAGTTAAGGTAGGAGCAAATAAAAATGCTCTCTGGAATCAGAGAGCAAAAAAATTGCGCATAATAGCTTGCCCCGCCCCCAAGTGGAATAATGTGTAATCAGGTCTCCCGGCTTGACTTCATCCTCCAGAGCGCCTTCCCGCGTTTGCAGTGGCTCATTGCTCTTTCGTCAGTTTTACGGTTATTGGGATAGCTCGGAAATTTCATCCGCATTCCCTCATGCATTTTTGCATGGCGCTTTCGCGCAAATACACACGCTAAATTCATTTGTAAATATATAATACATTAAGACAATATTAGTTGCAAGTGGAAACTAATATCAAATTTAATAATATAAAAAGCCTGCTTAATCATAGCAGGCTTTTTAAAATGATGTTTATTATATGGTGGAGATAAGGGGATTCGAACCCCTGATCTCTTGACTGCCAGTCAAGCGCGATCCCAACTTCGCCATACCCCCAGACGTAAGAATATGATAGCAAATAGTTTACACAATTGCAAGACAATCGATGACAACCAAATAAGGATTGATTTACATACAGAGTAAATGTATAATTAAAACTATGTCGCATGATATAAAAATAACGATTTAGGAGGCGAATATGCAAAGCATTAATAATGAAAAATTAGAAGTTTCGATAAAGGATACCTGGGCAAATCCTGCCCCTCTTGGACTACTTGGATTTGGACTTACCACTGTCCTTTTAAATTTGCACAATGCAGGTTTAATTCCAATGAGCAGCATGATTCTTTCGATGGGTATATTTTACGGAGGTATAGCTCAAGTAATCGCGGGAATAATGGAGTGGAAGAAAAATAATACTTTTGCTGCAACAGCTTTTATTTCTTATGGCATGTTTTGGAACGTATTTGTAGCTATGAAAACCATGCCAATCTTAGGATTAGCAGCAGCTCCGGATGGAAAGGCTCTAGGTGCATTTCTATTTATGTGGGGACTTTTCACTTTTGTGATGTTTATCGGAACTCTTAGGATAAATAAAGCACTACAAGTCGTATTTGGTACGCTGACAGTACTGTTTATGCTCCTTGCAATTGGAGACTTTACTGGGAATAGTTCAATAATTACAATAGCAGGATATGAGGGTATTTTATGCGGTTTTTCAGCTATATATACTGGGCTAGCTCAAGTAATTAATGAGGTGTATAAAAAAGATATTCTTCCTTTAGGTCCGGTAGTTAAATAATAATGGAAGGTGGAGAGAGCTGATGAAGAATATATTTAAACCTGGGATGATAGGTAATTTGAAGATAAATAACAGACTTGTACTTCCACCTATGGTAACCTTTGGATTTGCAGATGGAGGCGGATATGTATCTGAAAGAAACGTTGAACATTATTCAAAAATAGCAAAAAATGGAATCGGATTGATAATAGTCGAAGCTACCTGTATTACCCCTGAAGGCAGGCTTGATCCGCGTCAGCTTGGAATTTGGGATGATTCATTTATAGAAGGTCTTTCAAAGATTGCAAAGGCTGTACATGATGCCTCAGGTAAAGTTTTCATTCAATTACATCACGCTGGGATAAAGGCTAAAAAACAAATCACTGACATGCCTCTTACATCGTCAGATTACGATGATGGTAGAATGCTTGGCAGAGAGATGTCTAAATATGAGATTAACCAGACCATAGAGCAATTCAAACTTGCAGCAGTAAGAGCACAGAAAGCTGGTTTTGACGGTGTAGAGATACATGGTGCTCATGGTTATCTGCTGACCCAGTTTTTTAATACAAAAGTGAATAAAAGACAGGATGAATATGGTGGAAGCTTTGAGAATAGAAACAGGCTTGCAACCGAAATATATGAAGCAGTAAGAAATGAATGTGGACACGATTTTGTAATAGGAATTAGAATGGGTTCAAATGATGACAATCTGGAAGAATCCATAAAAAGAGCTAAGTATTTTGAAAGCTTAGGTTGTGATTATCTTCACGTTTCAACTGGATTTGATGTTACTCCCTCAGTTGAAGATGTACCAGAAGATTTTCCATGCAACTGGATAGTATATGGTGCCGTAAAAATTAAAGAAAATTTAGATTTGCCTGTGATTGGCGTAAATATGATTAAGAAGGAAAAGCAAATAGAATATCTGATTGACAACGGGTTACTGGATTATGTGGCACTGGGAAGAGCTCAGCTTGCCGACTACAAGTTTACCGAACATATGAAAAATGGTGAAGACATTCTATATTGCATTGATTGCAGACCATGTAAATGGTGGAGAGATGGAAGAGAGTGCCCCAGACAGATACAGGCAAATGCTTCAGTTTAAAATTGTTGTTGCTATAACCTAACATCAAGGGTATACATAAGTAGCGGAAGTTCGGAGTTCAAACCATATCAAGGAGGTAAGATATGAATTATGTAGAATACGCTATACAGATGGAGATTGATGGAAGGAATTACTATCTTGAGCAGGCAGAAAAGAACAAGGGAACGGGTTTGGAAAAAATATTCAAATTGCTTGCTGAAGACGAGGAGAAGCACGAGTGGCTTGTAAAAAATTATGCCAGTGCAGTAGGGTATGAGTTGTCAGAAGAAAATGCAATAACAGAATTTAACAACATTTTTAGAACAGCCGAAGATTTTAAGACTGAATTGAAAGCAGTGCCGGATCAAATAGATGCGTACAGAAAGGCACTAAAAATGGAGAAGGACAGCATCGAGCTCTATAACAACATGAAGAAAGAAGCTGAGACCGATAAGGATAAGGCATTGTTCGATTATCTGATAAGACAAGAAGAGTATCATTATAAAATTTTTGAAAATATCGTAGAACATTTGAGAGAAGCTGAAGACTGGGTTGAGGATGCTGAATTTGGATTGAGAGAACCATATTAATATTGAGTTAATGAATTTTGAAAGAGGCTTAAAATGAAAAAGAGTTTGATTGTAGTGGACTGTCAGTATGATTTCATTGACGGAAGTCTAGCCTGTTTGAATGCAGAAAATGCAGTTAATAATATCATTAATTTCGTCAATTCTAACGACCTGAAAGTAGTGTATTCAATGGACTGGCACTCAAATGAAAACAAGAGTTTTGAGGTTAATGGAGGCATATGGCCTATACATTGTGTCAGGGGAGAAAGAGGTTCCCAGATACACGAAGACTTTGCGAAGCTAATTGTGGCTCCAGAAAACAAACCAGATGCAAAGAATGCATTTAAGAAAGGTCAGGATGACGAAATTGAGGAGTATTCTGCCTATTATGCTAGAAACGAAGACGGCACTCAAATCAATGAATATATTGATAAAGAAGTAGTAGTATCGGGAATAGCAAGTGAGTTTTGTGTTAGAGAAACTATACTCGAGCTATTAAAGAATGGTTTTAAAGTTGAATTATTGGAAAGTGGCATAGGCTATGTGGATGAAAAAGAACATCATAAAAATCTTGCAGAATTAAAGGAACTTGGTGTGACCTTTGTATGATGTTAACTGAATAAATGAGAGTAGGTATTTATGAGTAGAGAAAAAGTACATTTTATTGATTCAGAGTAGCAATACGACATATTTTGCACAAAAGAAAGATACGTTCTCTATTTCAGCACAGAAGAATGCAGTGTTTGTCATGCGGTTTTTCCAAGGCTTGAAAAGATGCTTGATGAATATCCACTTGAAATAGGCAGAGTAGATGCAAACTCTAATAAAAAACTTGCTGGACAAAATTTGGTATTTAATATCCCGACAATTTTAGTTTTTGATGAAGGAAAAGAAGTACTTCGTGAAAGTAGATTTATAGATTTTGACAGAATTCAAAGACTTCTTGATCTGATGTTTTAATGGGCTCCCAAGGGAGCCTGTTTGTTTTTTATATAACTCTAGGGGTATTAATACTATGATAAAAGGGGGGATAGCTATGCATATTAAAGATATAATGATAAAAGACGTAATTTCTGTAAAGACAACAGATACAGTGGACACGTGTGCAGGTCTTTTGTATAAACATGGAATTAGTGGCCTTACTGTACTAGATGAAGATGGCAAACTGGTTGGTATCGTTACAGAAGGAGATCTTATAAGAAGAGAATCGAAAGTAAGTGGCCCCGCAGTTTTAGAGATTTTAGGCGGCATTATATATCTTGATTCACCAAAGAAATACATCGATGATTTGAAGCATTCAATGGGTCAATTAGTTTCTGATGTAATGACCAGTAAAGTTATAACCATAAGCGAAGATGCAGAGGTTGAAGATGCAGCAACACTCCTCGTACAAAAGAAAATTAAGAGGCTGCCTGTTGTTAACTCCAAGGGAGATCTAGTAGGCATAGTGGCAAGAAGGGACATCATGAGTTATCTGTTCCCTCCGAATGAGAATTAAAAAATTTGGTAATACATGAAAAAGTTGGCAATTAATTAATTGTCAACTTTTTAATATATTCACTGATTTCATTTATTACTACATCTTTGTCAGACTTTTCGGGAGCTGCCTTTTTAATCAGTAAATTTAGATAGTTCCAAAAGGCTGATGTCATAGCTGGTTCGGTTATAGCAAATGTTATCGATGGAATATTGTATTTTAATACAAAGAGGCCTACTCTTTGCTTTATATAAATTGATAGGTCATTTTCTGCGTTTTCTAAAAGTACAACATTATATTTTGGATAGTGTTTTAGCATCGATATGATATTTTCAAGGTGAGCCTTGAGAGTGTACTGATCGTAAGGTATCTCCTTCTCGGAAAACATGGTCGAAAAACCTATGGGTACTCTTTTATTCTGAACATCTTCCAAGTCAGGGAGAACAATTATATCTGTAATGTTGTTGTTTTCCAGAGTATGACTTAACCTGTTCAACCTAGTTCTATGGAAAGCAAGAGTGTCGGCTCTGTTAGGATGATTCATTTCTCTTAGTATCCTTTCAAGAAGGAACTGCGGGAATGTATGATAAGAAAGCACCCTGGAACTAAGCAGAATATCCCCATTTTTCTCCTCGAAATCAATCAAGCTGTCAAAATACTCAGGGGTAGAAATTGGGTTATATATCTTCATTAGAGGTTTGCACTGTTTAAGGAATTCTTTAAATTCAATTTCGAATGCATTTACCGTTTCAACATCTGATATGAGCATATTTACCGAGGTGTCTGATGAACTTGACACAGAATTAGATATAAGTGCCATCTTTCCTGGTGCAATTAGCATTGATCTTTTAAATGCACTGTCAACTGTCTTTGGGTAATATAAAGGCTCAATTTTCCCTGTCATATAAAACGGGAGCCATTCCCTGATAGCTGCAAGCATTTCTTCAAGAGAACGATTTATTGTGTGAACAATTTTTACTTTGTGCCCTTTATTGATAGCTTCAGCAAAAAGAGCTGCCCACTTTGCAGTGAAATCCATATTTGCTGTAAGCCAAGACATATCTTCATCACTGTATATCAGAATTTCTTTAGGCACTTCATCTTTAGCTAAACAAATGAGAAAATTTAGAACTGCTTTTCTTTTTCCCTTTGTACCTATATATGTTCCTGGTCTCATGACCTCCGAGGTTATGTCCTTAATTACATCCTGGTCTGCAGCAAGTCTTTTGAAACTAAAGTTATCGATATTTTTCATGAATTCTGCAATATTTCTTTCGTTTGTCGATACTTCATTCTTAAACCAGGAGGATATCAGCACGGCAATTTCAGCGGGCTTATTTGTTCTTTGAGATGCTCCAGCGTTAATTGCATCAAAAAGGCCTTCTCTTTGATACTCTTCTATGCATCTTTCAGATAAAAACTCCGCAATCGGCTTGATATAGTCCTCATTTTTGGATGGCTTTCTCGAACCTGACCTGAGTCTGCTGATGAAAGAGGGGTCCATGTCGATGTGCCTGGCCAAAAGGCTGTTACTCGTATTGGTAAGCTTCATGAGAAAGTCAAGCTTATCTTTGAAATCCATTTTGTCACCTCCTAATAATAGTATATCAAATCAATTCTGTAATTACCATATAATAAAGGCATAAACAGTGACGTACGATACGTATATATTATATAAAATTGTAATTTAAAGTCAAATGATATATAGTAAAATAGCGTTGTAGATTGACTTTATCACCTAAAAAAATATACAATTGAGTCGAACATAAAATTATGATTATTGATTGGAGATATTTAATGAAGCTGATAAAGAAAGCAGCAGGCAAAATAGTTTATTCATTTGGACAGCTGATAGGATTCATATTTGACATATTCATATACATAGCCAGCTTTGCTGTTGCGTTGGTAGCTGGGATTGCAAGGTTTTTAGTAGCGTTGATAGGTATGGGTGGATGTCTTCTGATTATTCTTCTATCTACACCTGTGGGACTGATGCTTCTATTAAATCCTATTACGATTCTGGTAATACTATTCTTTGTAATCTTTCCAATATTGGGCAATAAATTTATTTCTCTGTTAAAATATTGGAAGTATACGACTACTGAATACCTATTTGACTTAGGAAGCTTTTGGATGGAAGGCAAAGGAAAATACAAATCGTTCTCTGAATATGGTTATAAATATCAGCGGATGGAAGAAGAAAGGCTCAGAAGGGAAAGAGAAGAAAGGCAAAGACAGCAACAGCATGAGTGGGAAGAAAGGTTTCGTCAGTGGCAGAGCTACCAGTACCAGGGTCAGCAGGGTGGATATTACAATCAAAGACCATACACAGATCCAATGGCGGACTTCAAGTCAAAATATGAAGAATCCTGTTCTGTTCTGGGGGTTCCTGTCAATGCAGACAAGTATCAGGTCAAGTTAGCTTACAGAAAGAAAGCTAAAGAGTATCATCCCGATGTAAACAGTGCTCCTGATGCGACAAAAAAATTCCAGCAGATTAATGAGGCTTATGAATTTTTAAGTGATGAGAATATTGCAAGGTATAATCAGAGGATGAGTTAGGGGGTTTTGATATGGGCAGGTTTATGTACTTTTACGATACAGACATTGGAATACTGACAATCAGCGAAAAGAGCGGCGCCATAGATGGAGTAAATTTTGGTAAGGTTGAAATGCCAGGCTATGAATTGGCTGAAACTACGCTAATAAAGAAATGTATAGGTCAGATTAGAGAGTATTTGTCTGGTCAAAGAAAAGAATTTGATATTCCCCTGCTAATGGAAGGAACTGAATTCCAAAAAAGTGTTTGGGGTGCGCTTCTTAAAATCCCCTATGGAGAGACCAGAAGTTACGGAGAAGTTGCCTCCATGATAGGTAGACCCAAGGCGTCCAGAGCGGTAGGAGGAGCTAATCACAATAATCCAGTAGCAATAATTGTGCCCTGACATAGAGTCATAGGAGCCAACGGTTCGTTGGTAGGTTTTGGTGGGGGCCTTGATATCAAAAAGAAGCTCCTTCAATTGGAGCATTTGGAAGATAATAACTGAATTCAATAAAGAAAGGAGCCGAAAATTTACGGCTCCTTTGCCATTCATATAAATTAAGGGCAGGTATGCATCATAACATCCAGTATTGCACTGTCTGTATTATTCATTCCATGGCTTGATACATAAGCAAGATTTTCAATGGATTTCTCAGCAGTCTCTCCCAGGATGCCGTTATCTGATGGGATTTCTATTCCGGCTAGTGCCATTTTAGAGGCGTCGATGGCTGCATCTACTGAGATGGCAAGCTTATATGCACATCCAATCTTTGCTCCATCGCAAAACATTCCAGAAACCCCTGCAATCATATTTTTTGCTGCAATATTAATCTGGTCGTCTGAACCTCCTTCAAGAAATGTCAGTCCTGCAGCACTACCAACTCCGGCAGCAACTCCGCACCCACATACGGGAGTAAGGACGCCTAAATGAACTTTTACAAAGATAGTTACCAGGTGGCTAAGCGAAACAGCCCTGATTATTTTTTCTTTTTGGTATTCTCTTTCAAGGCCTGTTACAGAAATTGGAATTATGGCAACAAGACCATGGTTTCCACTTCCTGCACTGCTCATAACTGGCAGTGGGTAACCGACCATTCGAGCTTCAGAAGCAGCTACAGTATATGCTTTTGCCTTCGATTCCAAATCTTTAATCTGGGATTTATATAATTTCCCAATTCCCAGACCAATATCCTCAGTAAGACCAACTCTTGCAAGAGTTAAATTCATATCTATACCATCGTCAATGAACTGCAGATCGTCGATTGGGCATTCTTTTGCGAAAGCAATGAGCTTGTTAATATCGTAATCTTTTATGCCGAATCTGATTTCGCCATTAGTAGCGGTATTTTCGAGAACTTTTTCTTCAGAATTGTTCTCTTTCTCAAATAATATATTGTCGTTTAAAATTTCTTTTATGATGTTAGTATGAGAATCTTTTATCTCAACAGTGGAAGTGTTGTTTTCGCTCTTTGCTGTCGCTTTGATGTACAAATTAGGGATGCTCTTATCAAGAGTTATCTTAATTTTTCCAGCAGAAACGATTTCATTAGATTTGGCAATGCACACTTCGTCAACAGACTTAAGTACCTGAAGCCCGTATTCAGATTTTCCGCAAGCTATTCCAAGGGCTGCTGCAAAGTCCAGTCCACGGTCTGTTGTACCTGGTATGCCAACTGCCATCCCATTTTTAAGTATGTTATTGTTAACAACAATCTCCATTTTGTCTACATCTTCATTTAAAAGTTCTGCTGCTCTGGTCGCACAAAGAGCAACTGCGCCTGGTTCTGTACACCCTAGAGCTGGCTTTACCTGATCTCTAAGGATTTTTATTAATAGTTCATCTTTCATTGTTTACACCTCCATGCATAAATAAATGCAAGTCTCGTGCCAAGTAATTGCAAACTTAAAAATAAATAGGATGTTCAAATCAGGCTGTTTGGGTCAAATGTTTAAAATAACAATTGTAGAAAATTCTCATTAATGATAAGCTATAATGAGTTTGACTAGTAAATACACTAAATAACAACATAAAGAGATGTTCTAAATAATGAGAAGATATTCTTAAAAATGAGAAAGGAATGATGAGATGAATATGCTCCATCAAATCAGCGGAGAATTACAGCATATTCTAGAAGCGTTACATGCAGTTACTAATGTCGATATGACTATTGTAGATGAAAACCTGCAAAGAGTTGTTGGAACGGGTAGACATAGCGAGAGAATAGGCAGGTCTGCGCCTGAAAACTCTGCTTTTCACAAATGTCTTTCTACTGGAGAGCAGTACTTTATTGAGAATCCAAGGCTGGAATCTGTTTGCAGTGAGTGCGAAAGCAAAGATACTTGTAGCGAACTCGTTGAAATATGTTTGCCAATTAGCTACGGTAATGAAATAATTGGCGTTCTTGGGCTCTGTGCTTTTGATGAAAAAGCACGGGACAATCTTATGTTTAACAGAACAGGCTACGAGAGGCTGGAGGACCAGCTAAAGGGAATAATTAACACTATGCTAAAAGAGAGAGATTACGGCAGGCTGTTAGAATACAGATCTAATGAGTTGGAGACTCTGATAAATTCAATAAATGAAGGAATCCTAATTGTAGACAATCAAATGACAATCACTTCAGTAAACGCATTTGCATCGTCAAAACTGGAATTAGATGACGGTATACAATATCCTGTGGAAGAGGTATTCCCAAGACAACTGGCGGGGAGTTTGCGTTCTTCAGGTTTTTCGGGAGAACTTGGACCTGTCAGCATCAAAGGTGAAGAATACATAATCCAGACAAATCCAATAGAGACCAATGGCAATAGACACGGCTACGTACTAGTCATGAGCGATTTTAAGAAAATGAAGCAATCTGTTCTCAAGTCGAGAAAAGAAAAAGACCTGGTTACTTTCGATGAAATAATTGGGGAGAGCGAAGCGATCAAGGCTGCCAGAAGACAGGCTATTCAGGTGGCTGGAAGCAATGCATCTGTTCTCGTAATAGGTGAAACTGGGACAGGTAAAGAAATATTTGCAAGGGCTATACACTACGCAGGAGCCAGAAGTGAAGAGGTTTTCATGCCAGTAAACTGCGGTGCAATACCCGAAAACCTAATGGAAAGCGAACTGTTTGGATATGAGAAAGGATCATTTACAGGAGCTAGCAGTGAAGGTAAATTAGGTATTTTTGAAGTTGCAAAGAATGGGACGTTGTTTTTGGATGAGGTTGGAGAGCTGCCTCTTAATATGCAAGTTAAGCTATTGCGAGCTCTGGAGCAAAAGGAAATAGTCAGAGTTGGTGGGCACAAGAGTATTAAGGCTGACCCAAGGATAATTTCTGCAACGCATAAAGACTTAGGAGAAATGACAAAGGGAGGGTTTTTTAGAGAAGATCTTTTCTACAGACTGAACATAGTGCCTTTACATATACCTCCTTTAAGGGACAGAGGTTATGATGTTTTGATATTGGCAAGGCATTTTCTCGAATACTTTGGACATGTATACCAGAAGCATCTTTATGGTTTTACTCCTTCTGCTGAGAGGTTGTTGCTCGCGTATAGTTTCCCTGGAAATATAAGAGAATTAAAAAATCTTGTTGAATACTGTGTAATTTTTTCTAATGAACCGAGAATAGGTGAAGAATATCTGTCCAGCAAAATGTCTCTGTCGAGAAGTGATGAAAATAGAGCACTAACCGAGTTAACTAGAGAATTTGAAAGAGATTATATTGCTTCCAGGCTTCTTACTGATGGAGATACAGTAGAAGCAAAAAAAGAGTTGGCAAGGCAACTTGGTATAAGCCTGGCAACTCTTTATAGAAAACTTGAGGATAGATAATTCATTGAACTATAATCTGTAATAAAATCTTAGAATAACAGGATAATATAAAGCTAACATAGCGAGTACTGCGCTTATCCAGAAGAAAATTCGGGTGCCTTTGCTCGCATTCTTTTTTTCTATAATGGTATATGATTTATATATTAGTATTCCGGTAATTAAGACGAATACAGGTTTATATTTAGTTAAGTTTGCAAAATATGCAGATCCAACAGATCCCAGACCCAGGGATGCCAATATCAGGCCTCCACTTCAGCATAAGGATGCAGCGATAGCAGTAAATATAGAACCTGCTCCTAGTAATTTTTCTTTCACAAAGACACCTCCTATACCCCTTGGGGGTTTAATGAGATTTTAACATAAAATACATCATTTTACAAATTTGACAGGAGAAAAATTACATACTTTCTTTTTGGTTTTGTTTGACCGATTAGTGGTAATAGTATAATGACATGTTTGTTTTGCACAGGTGGATAACCAACCGAAAAATTGGAATACTGGTTATACGAGGAGGTTAGGCTAATTATGGAAAAAATCAATTTTGAATTATTGAAACAGATGCTGGAGAAGGACTCTAACGGTTTAGTTTCTATTTATCTTCCTACATGGAGGTATGGGAGCGAGACAGGACATAGCCGGATCCATCTAAAAAACAGTTTGAAAGTGGCAGAAGAAAAACTCGTCGGGTTGGGATACGGAAGTAAGGAAGCACTGGATGTATTAAAACCTGCTGCACAACTTATTGACGAAACACTCTTCTGGCAGCAACAAGATAGAACGTTGGCATTGTTTGCATCTTCGGATTCCTTTATGTATTTTAAGTTGCCTGTTTCAACTGAAGAATCCGTAACTGTTTCAAACAGGTATTACCTGAGGCCAATGCTAAAGTTTTTCACATCAGATTCGGTTTTCAACATATTAACTTTGAGTCAATCCAATGCAAAGTTATATACAGCCAGTCCCTATAGAATTGAAAGGTTCGATGTTCCAGAGATTGACGATCTTGTAGAGAATTTTATTCCTGGCAGAGGTCTGCATCAAGAGGCAACAAGTCCTAAGGGAGCGGCAGGTGGAACAACATCGTTCATGCACGGCTATAACGAAATGAGTCAGACTGAGAGAAATGAACTAACAAAACACCTTAGAAGTATAGATAGAGAGGTTTCGAGAGTTCTTAAAGGAACAGCTAACCCGCTACTGATTTACTCTGTTGACTACCTTTATCCAATGTACAAAGAAGTCAGTGGTTATCCAAATATAGTTACTGAATCAGTCAGAGGAAATCCAGATGGCATCAAGGATTTAGACATCCACTCAAAAGCTTGCAGTGTCATTGAACCAAAGATGGAAAGCGAACTAGAAAGAGAACTTGAAAAATTCCTAACGTTAAGAGGAGCTGATTCTAAGCTTGCAAGCAGTGAAATTGAGGAGATAGCGACGCTTGCTCTGCAAGGCAGAGTTGAGAAACTGTACGTTGCAAACGGGGCACAGCAATGGGGCTACGTAGATTCTGATACTGGGAAAGTGATTTTAGATAACGAAGAAGGAAATGGACATCTTGATTTGCTGGACTTTGCAGCGATTAAGACAATGGAGACTGGAGGAAAAGTCTTTATACTGGACAGAGAAAAAATGCCCGTATTAAAGCCAGCAGCAGCCATCTTCAGGTCTTGATGAAATATGTGCGGAGCATTATGCTCCGCTTTTTGCTTTTAAAACATTTGTAGACTCACTCTGCAATGGGTATACTTACATTATGAGTAGAATTAAAATGAAAATAACCGAGGAGGGCCGATATGGGATTAATAAAAGCACTTGGTAGTGCGGTTGGAGGTTCACTGGCAGATCAGTGGCTAGAAGTTATCGAACCGTACGATATGGGAGACAATACTGTATTTACAAAAGGCGTCGCCGTTCGTAAAGACGACAGGCGCAGCGCTAACAGAAAGGGAACAGAAGACGTTATTTCTAATGGATCTATAATTCATGTTTATCCAAATCAGTTTATGATGCTTATTGACGGTGGGAAAGTAGTCGACTACACTGCAGAAGAAGGTTATTACAGAGTTGATAATTCGAGCATGCCTTCTCTTTTCAATGGTACTTTTAAAGATGCCTTAAAGGAATCTTTCCAGAGAATAAAGTATGGAGGCGTTACACCGACCAAGCAGCAGGTATTCTATGTCAACCTGCAAGAAGTAAAAGGAATAAAGTTTGGAACACCAAACCCACTTAATTACTTCGATGATTTTTATAATTCAGAATTATTCCTGAGAACTTTTGGGACTTATTCTATCAAAATAACAGATCCACTTCTATTTTTTATGGAAGCTATTCCTAAGAATAGGGAAAAAGTTGAAATAACTGACATAAACGAGCAATATCTATCAGAGTTTCTGGAAGCTTTGCAAGCTGCAATGAACCAGATGTCCGTTGATGGAATCAGGATATCACATGTTCCTTCAAAAGGTAGAGAACTCAGTTCTTACATGTCTGAGATATTAGACGACGAATGGAAACAAAAGCGTGGTATGGAAGTTCTCTCTGTAGGTATTGCAAGTATCTCATACGACGATCAGTCTAAGGAACTTATAAATATGAGAAACAAGGGAGCAATGCTTGGAGATCCCTCAGTAAGGGAAGGCTATGTCCAGGGCTCAGTAGCCAGAGGACTTGAAGCTGCAGGTTCTAATGAAGGTGGAGGTGGCGCCATGGGTGCATTCCTAGGAATGGGTGTTGGAATGCAGGGTGCAGGAGCATTTATGGGTGCAGCAAGCCAGTCTAATCAGAGGCAGATGGAAGAGCAGCAGGCTAAAAAAGAAGAAGTAAAAGAAACTGTTAAAAAGCCTAACGAATGGTTCTGTACTGAATGTGGTGCAAAAAATACTGGGAAATTCTGTTCTGAATGTGGAGCGAAAGGGCCAGATAGAAAAGCATGCTCAAACTGTGGTTACATTGCACCGGAGGGAGCAGATCCAAAATTCTGCCCAGAGTGCGGGACAAAATTTTAGCACCAGGGAGGTAACAAATGGCTACTACAAGCTATAAATGCCTTAATTGTGGAGCAGGTATAAACTTCGATCCGGATATTGGTAAATTTAAATGCGAATACTGTTTAAGTGAATTCACAGAAGAAGAGCTTACTCACATCCATGAGGGAAGAGATTCTCGTCTGTCAGACGAAGAGAAAGAGCGACTTAGCACATATCATTGTGACAGCTGTGGAGCTGATGTGGTTACAGATGATACCACATCAGCTACCTTTTGCTATTATTGCCACAATCCTGTCATACTGACGGGTAGATTATCAGGCGAGTTTGAACCGCAAAAGATAATTCCTTTTAAAATAAGTAAAGAAAAAGCTAAAGAGCTGTTCTTGCAGTGGGCAGGCAGAATGAAATACGTACCTAAGGATTTTACAAGCAGTTCACAGCTAGAAAAAATTACTGGCATATATCTTCCGCACTGGAGGGTCGAGGCTAATGCAAGATTAGATTTTGCTGGCGAAGGAAGAAATACAAGGGTATGGAGAAGTGGAGATATTGAATACACAGAGACTAGTAAATTTGAGATAGTAAGAAAAGGAAATATGGAAATAAATAATGCTGGAGCGGTTGGGTTCGATAAAATTGACACCAGACTTCTTAATGGAATCGGACCCTACGAAGAAAATGATTCTATTCCTTTTTCCATGGGATACCTGTCGGGATTTTATGCTGAACAGTACAATATCCCTAGGGAAAAAGTAGAGCCTTTAGTAGAGCGTGATCTTGAAAGATATTTTGGATATATGCTTAGTGAGATTACTTCTGGTTATCAGCAAGTGATACCACAAAAGAGTCAGACGGAACTAAATCTGAAGAATTGGCATTTTTCATTATTACCCGCCTGGATATTAACGTATTCATATAGGGGAGATACTTATATATTCGCGGTAAATGGGCAGTCTGGGAAATCTTTTGGCGACCTGCCGCTTAGCAAGGGAAGAGCACTGTCAACAGCAGGGCTTATTGCTGGTGTAATATTTGCGGTGCTTGCAGCTGGAGGTATGTTCATATGGTAATTAACAGGAGAATACTCATTATTGTGTTATTCACATCATTATTGTTATCTTCAGTAGCATTTGGAGCCCCTGCAGAAATGCTTATAGTAGACAACGCAGGCTTGTTTAATGATTCAGATATAAATTCTCTCACAAATTCACTGTCGATTCTCTCTGATAACTATAATATGGATATAGTAATAGTTACAACTTACGATGCTGAAGGGAAGAGTTCACGAGATTACTCCGACGATTACTTCGATTATAATGGGTATGGGCGAGGAGACGACCGCTCAGGCATACTATTTTTAATAGACATGGACAACAGAGAAGCTTATATTTCTACTTCCGGAGAAGGTATAAGGTATTTAACTGACATGAGGATCGAGAGAGTTCTGGATTCAATATTTGACTCTGGACTCTCTCAAGGCGACTATTATGGGGCTGCCCTTGGATTCATTGACATGACTTCATATTATCTCGATCAGGGAGTACCTTCAGATCAACATACAGTATTTGAGGGAGAAAAAGAAAAGAATAAATTTACGCCTTTTGAAGCAGTTGCAAGTCTTTTGGCATCTCTGGGTGTAGGTGGTGGGTTTTATAGTTCAATTACGTCCAGATATAAAGTGAAAAATCCACCTAATCCATTTTCTTATAGAAATAATAGCATAGTAAATCTCGCTAATAACAGCGATAGATTAATTGACCAATTTGTAACTTCGAGGATTATTCCCCGAACGCCGCCTTCAGGAGGAGGAAGCGGTTCATCGTCGGGAAGAAGTACTGTACACAGGTCTTCTAGTGGGCGTTCACATGGCGGAGGCGGACGAAAATTTTAAAAGGAGGAATTGTGTTGAAAAACATAGTGACAACTGACTGGCTCAGTAAAAATCTTGAAAGAGAAGAAATTCTGATAATGGACACAAGATCAGTATTGGGAGATTCTGATTACGGTGCCAGATCTTATAGGGAAGGACATTTACCTGGAGCGGTGTTTGTTTCAGTGGAAGAAGTTCTTACAGGAAAACTCTCTGAGCATGGAGGGAGGCACCCACTTCCCGATATAGACAGATTTGCTAAAGACATGGAGGATCTTGGGGTTGATGATTTAACCGAGGTAATAGTATATGACGATGGAGATTTAGGCATGGCTGCCAGACTCTGGTGGATGTTTAAGTTAGTTGGAAAAGAAAACGTAAAAATCCTCGGTGGTGGTATAAAGGGCTGGAAAGAGAACGGCTTTGAATTGACAATTGATGTTCCAAAAATAAGAATTAGCAGAGGATTGACAGTTAAAAAAGCAGCTGGGATAGAAATCTCTATGGAGGATGTTAAAGAATTAATTGGAAAAGACGGAGCAGTGATAGTAGATACGAGAACTGCTGAGAGATATAGAGGTGAAAATGAACCAATCGACAAAGTGGCAGGCCATATACCATCAGCTGTAAATTACCCCTGGACGGATCTTACAGAAGGAAACATGATACCGGAAAAAGATGAGCTTGAAAAGTATTTTGAAGATTTGAGAGGATATGATAAAATTGTGGTTCACTGCGGGTCTGGAATTGCATGTACAGTTAACTTTTTGTTCATGGAAGAAATAGGCCTTAAACCAGTTGCATATATTGGAAGCTGGAGTGACTGGATATCCTACGATGACAATGAAATTGTTGTTGAAACGAATTAGCTGAGAAGGACAATTCCTTTTCAGCAGTTTTATATTCAGATATAAATCTTAGTTAACTGAAGGAATTGATAGGGTGTGGGTTTATGAGAAGTAGAGAAAGTGGAATACTTATGGCGATTTCATCGTTGCCAGGTAAATATGGAATTGGAGACTTTGGAGCGGAAGCTTATAGCTTTATTGATTTTCTTACGCGTGCAGGTCAGAAAAACTGGCAGATACTGCCTCTTGGGATAACTGGTTATGGAGATTCACCATATCAGAGTTTTTCAGCTTTTGCGGGGAACCCATATTTTATAGATATTGATGAACTCATCGAATTAGGGCTTCTTAAGAAAGCAGACGTCGCTTTTGTGAATTTTGGTGAAGCAAACCAAGTAGATTACGGTAAAATCTATGTTGAAAAGTACAAGCTTCTAAGGAAAGCATATGATAATATTGATGACAAGTTGAAGTCTGTTCTCGTTAACTTCTACAGAGAAAATTCCTGGTGGTTAAGAGAATTTGCTTTATTTATGGCGATAAAAGATCAACATAATGGTTTGGAATGGATTAATTGGGATGAAGACTATATTGACTATGACAGCAAAGTTGTAAAAAACTTTGAAGAGAATAATGAAAAAGCGGTTTACTTCTGGGTTTTTACTCAATATTTATTTACCAAACAGTGGAAACGTCTTAAAGAGTATGCAAACTCAAAGGGGATAAAAATTATTGGCGATATTCCTATATATGTGTCCATCGACAGTTCAGATTTATGGGCAAATCCTAAACTGTTCCTGCTCGATGAAAAATTTCTTCCGACTGTAGTATCAGGGGTCCCTCCAGATGCTTTCACATCTAAAGGGCAGCTTTGGGGTAATCCTGTATACAATTGGGATCGAATGGAATTAGAAGGATACGATTTCTGGATTAAAAGGATAAAAAAGAGCACCGAATTATTTGATACTATACGTATTGACCATTTTAGAGGATTTGAATCCTTTTGGGGGATTCCTTATGGGTCTAAAGATGCGATAAATGGAAAGTGGATAAAAGGGCCAGGGATGAAAATCTTTGAACGTATAAAGGATGTTTTTGGAGAAGTTGACATTATCGCAGAAGATTTGGGCTTTAAAACAGAAGAAGTGGTAGAATTGATGAAAGCTACAGGATTTCCAGGGATGAAGGTGCTGCAGTTTGCATTCGATCCAAATAGCGAAAGCGATTACCTTCCACATAATTGTGAAAGAAATTCAGTGGTTTACACAGGGACCCATGATAACAGCACAGTAAGAGACTGGTTTGATTCAGCCGATGAAGAAGTGAGAAATTTCGCAGTTGAATACCTCCGTCTTAATGAAGTTGAAGGGATTAACTGGGGAATTATAAGAGGAGCATGGAGTGCTTCTTCTTACTTGGCAATTGCTCAAATTCAAGATTTTTTAAATCTAGGTGGAGAAAGCCGCATGAATACTCCTTCAACCCTTGGGGGAAATTGGACCTGGAGAGTCGACAGCGAATATCTAACTGAGGAGCTTGCAGATAGAATTAGAAATATAACAAAAATATACAGGAGGTGTGCAAATGTTGAATCATGAAAATTTATATAACAGAATTCATCTTTACTCACAGACAACTTTTGGTTCAGCTTTTGAAGAACTCCTCAACACTGAGAAATACGTAGTGATTTCGAAGGCGATTATGGAAGAAGTACTGCCTCTGTGGGAGGATTCAAAGAAGAAGCTGATTGGGAAGAGAAGAGCATTTTATCTTTCATCTGAGTACCTTATGGGGAGATTTCTTACAAACAACCTTATTAATATGGGTGTGAAAGATGAGGTTGAGCAGTTGCTCCAGGAAATGGGCATTGATTACGGTGTTATCGAGGAATCTGAGGAGGATCCTGCCCTTGGGAATGGTGGTTTAGGTAGACTTGCAGCGTGTTTTCTTGATTCTGCAGCGACCCTTGGATACCCATTGGACGGTTATGGGATCAGGTACGACTTTGGTTTATTTAAACAGAAAATTATCGATAAAGAGCAAGTAGAAGTTGCAGATAACTGGACAGAATACGGAGATCCATGGGGAATTAGGAAAGTACGTGAAACAGTTTATGTCACATTCAGAGGTGGTAAGATAAAGGCTGTGCCATATGATTATCCTGTAATCGGGCATGGACACAAGATGGTGGGTACTTTAAGGCTTTGGAAAGCTGAATCAGATGAAGAATTTGATTTCAGAGCTTTTAATGATCAAAATTATGATTTAGCTGTTAAGGCAAAAAATGATGCTGAAAATATAGCTAAAGTTCTTTACCCTAACGATTCCTTTGAAGAAGGAAAGAAATTAAGACTAAAGCAGCAGTACTTTTTTGTTTCCGCTTCTTTACAAGATATAATTCGTAGATACAAAGAAGAGAATGGGAGCATTAATGGTTTTTCTAGCTATAATGCTATACAGCTTAATGACACTCACCCTGCAGTTGCAATTCCAGAGTTGATGAGACTTCTGACAAAATCAGAGGGTATGGATTGGCACACGGCATGGGGAATTGTGAAGTCGGTTTTTGGATATACGAACCATACTCTCATGGCAGAAGCTCTTGAACAATGGCCTGTAAGCTATTACGAGGATCTTATTCCACATATATACGAGATAATCCAAAGGATAAACTACATGTTGTTAGAAGAGCTTGCAGGAATAGGGATAACCCACGAGCAGTTTCACAAGTACGAAATAATCCACAATGGAAATATTAGAATGGCATGGCTGTCAATTTACGGTTCGAGATCTGTAAATGGAGTAGCCAGACTTCATACAGACCTTCTTATAAACAGAGAGTTAAAAGACTGGCACCGACTGTATCCATGGAAGTTCAATAATAAGACAAACGGAATAACACAAAGAAGGTGGTTGTTGCAGTCTAATCCTGAGCTTTCGCAGCTAATTACAAGATTGCTTAAGAGTGATGATTGGATTACAGACCTTGGCAGACTTAAAGAACTTGAGCAATTCTCAGAAGAAGAAAATGTACTCAGAGAATTTCTAGACGTAAAGAAAAAGAAAAAGGAACAACTTTCAGATTATATATTTGCAACGGAAGGTGTAGTTGTTGACCCTAGTTCGATTTATGATATTCAGATTAAAAGACTCCACGAGTACAAGAGACAATTATTAAATGCACTTCATATAATTTACCTGTATTTTGAACTTAAAGACAACCCTAATATGGATATAGTTCCTCGTACATTCATTTTTGGTGCAAAGGCAGCTCCAGGGTACTTTAGGGCAAAGGGCATTATTAGATTAATAAATGACATAGCGCAAAAAGTAAATAATGACAATGATGTCAATGGAAGAATAAAAGTCGTATTTGTACAAAACTATAGAGTTTCTTATGCGGAAAAGCTATTTCCTGCAGCAGATGTATCAGAGCAGATTTCAACTGCAGGTAAAGAAGCTTCTGGTACAGGGAACATGAAATTCATGCTGAACGGGGCTCCTACTCTTGGAACGTTCGATGGAGCAAATATTGAAATTGTTGAAGAAGCTGGAGAAGAAAACAATTATATATTTGGCTTGAGAGTAGAAGATATTGCGGAAATTTCTGACTCTTACAATCCATTCGAAATTTATAATTCTGATCCAAAGCTTAAGAGAGTTTTGGATACTCTGATAGATGGGACCTTTGAGGATTCGACTGGAGCTTACAGAGACATTTTTAATTCTCTTGTTTATGGTGTTGACTGGCAGAAACCAGATGTCTACTATGTGCTGAAGGACTTTGATTCATACAGAAAAATTCAGGAAAGAATTGATAGAGACTACAGAGACCCTATGCTATGGGCTAGGAAATGCTGGTTAAATATTAGCAATGCTGGGAAATTCAGCTCTGACAGGACGATTGAAGAGTATTCAAAGGAAATATGGATGATTGACAAGTTATAGGGGATTTTACCCAGTTAAAAGTGTGATATTTTTACAATATTCACACTTTTTTCAATTTACAGAGCAGTTTATATTGAAAGATAGTTCAAACCGTGATAATATCTAATTATAATTAGATATGCCTAAGTCGGAGTATGGGGGATAAATATATGGATCATAAAATTATGGAAGATAATTTAAGAAAAATTGAATCTGTAGTATCCAGCAAAATCGTTCTTGGTGAGAATGAACAAATAGACGAGATCCACGTAGTATCCAACGGGCACAGAGGGCCTAAACAGATAGTAAGAGACGTACAATCAGTTTTACTCGCTACATATGACGTAGATATAGATCACAAAAAGATAAGCATCGCACAAATTCCAGAGGACTCCGTGCAAAGGAGTACTTGCAGAGTTAAAATAAGTGGGGTGTCTCAGGAAGTATCTGGTACTAAAGCTACAATACGAGTTAACATATTAAAAAACGAAGACGAATATGTTCACTCTAGAAGTGGTGTCAACACCTCCCGAAATGTGGACAGGATGCTTGTGGAAAGTACGCTCTCGGCAATACAGGAGGCGTGCGGTTACGACGAAGTATTTATTTTCGAAGACATACGACAAGTCTCAATTTCAGGGGCGACTGTTATTGTGGTATGCGTATCCGGGCTTTTAGGTGAATACGAACTCAAACTCTCTGGCTCCTGCATCGTTAAGAACGATTATCATGGAGCCATTGTCAAAGCTACCCTTGATGCAGTAAATAGATATGTAACCAAGTGGTGATCAATGCCGGCTAATTTTTGTTGTAAATAGCGGAGCGAATATAGCATGCTTGACTAGCGGACAGCATAGTACTCTTTGAGGAGGCTATATTCGATGAAAAAAACAATAAGCGTTTTAATGAGCATTCTTGCATTAGTATTGGCAGCAGGCGCGAATTATTCACTAATCTAGTACATGTACCATAAAACTAGCCGGCATTATCTTTTAAGGAGAGGTCGATATGAGCATCAACTATAGAACTAAGGCATACTTGGGTTTTCTTGTCATATTTGCTCTTGGTATATATACATATATAGTTTTGAACTTTAGCATAGGAAGCCTTGGGCTTCTTGCATTCTGGGCAGTGCTTTCAATTATAGTTGAATCACTGCTTATTCCTATGCCAAATAATACAATTGGCGTATCCGTAGGCTATGCCATCAATATTGCTGCAGTAATAGTTGGGGGTCCACTTCTTGCAACTACTGCTTCTGGTATTGGATTCTTATGCCGAACTCCAAGAATAACAGGCAGGGGATATGTTCATGTATTCAATCTTCCGGTGCATAAATCAGTTTTTAATGTATCACAAAGCGTTATAGTTACTGCAATTATAAGTCTTTTATACTTATGGGCTGGAGGCGAGATAGGAAAGTTTGTACTATTGCCAACTATGTTGATTTTGATTCTGGGTGTAGTATTTAATACTTCTCTCATTTCTGGATTCTTGTCTATCTCGACGAAGACCAATTTTATTGATACATGGGTAGGGAATATTCGTGGAACATTTCCTAGTTCAATTGCCGTCGGAACTATGGGTATTATCATAGCTTTAGCATTTTTGGGATACGGCTATGGTGCAGTAATTCTATTCTTTGGACCGCTGCTACTTGCACGTTATTCATTTAAGCTTTATATAGAGATGAGAAACCTTTACTTATCAACTATACAAGCGCTTAATAAGACGGTCGAGGCAAAGGACCCATATACTAGTGGCCATGCCAACAGAGTAGAAAAACTGGCAGTAGAACTGGCTGAAGCTTATCATTTGCCTTTTGAAAGCATACAGAATATAAAAACTGCATCAATTCTGCATGACATAGGGAAAATCGGAATCAATGATAGTATACTTAACAAAGCTACTAAATTGACAAGCGAAGAATTCGTTGAAATAATGAAACATCCAAGCATCGGTGCAGAAATTATAAGCAAGGTTGATTTTCTCAAGGATATCACGACCATTGTCAAACATCACCATGAAAGATACGATGGCAAAGGATATCCTGATGGACTTTCAGGAGAAGATATACCTATTGAGGCCTGCGTTCTAACAATAGCAGATTCTTACGATGCAATGACATCTGATAGACCTTATAGAAGAGCACTTACAACAGCAGAAGCCATTGAAGAATTAAGGAGAAACTCTGGTACACAGTTCCACCCAAAATTGGTAGAGACATTTATTTCACTATTGAACAATTAGGTGCTGATATGTTTCTTGAACCTGCAATTTTATCTATTTTAATAGCGAAACTAAGAAAGGGAAGCATAAAAAATCTCGCTGATATAAGATTAAAGGGATATGTACTATTTATTGCAGCTGCATTATTACAGGCAAGTTTTTCTTTGACAAAACTATATGGGAATTCGTTAATTAAAGTATTTGTAAACGACTGGTTCTTATATTTGATTCTATTTTCATATTTACTCATGATAATTACAATACTATTAAATTGGAAAAAGAGCTATATGAAGCTCTTTTTAATAGGTTTACTACTTAATGTTTCAGTGATAGCAATGAACAATGGGAAAATGCCGGTTTCACTTGGAGGAATAAGCGGAATAAAACAAGAGATAGAACTTCCGGAGAGAAATCTCGATATAAAACACGTCGCTGTGGGCAGCGATACGAGATTAGTCTGGCTTGCAGATATAATTGTAATACCAAAGCCCTACCCATTGCCTAAGATTATCAGCATAGGTGATGTTTTCATAATGGGAGGGGTGTTTCTGTTTTTCCAAAGAGAAATGCTCAAATATAAAAGTGACTGACTATTCCCGGACATTTCATTGGCGTTGAAGTGTTTGGGTTATTTTTTGGAGGTGTGCGATGGAAACAAAAGCAGTTGTGCTAGGAACAAATTATTATATCGGGCTTAGCATTATCAGAACTTTGGGTTATGAAAATATAAAAACAATAGCTGTTGACTACACAACAGAGGGGTTGTATGCAGCAAAGTCAAAGTATTTGCATTCACACGTCATAGCTCCAAACTTTAGAGAAGAACCAAAAGAATATTTACAAAAGTTAATAGAGATAGCTCAAGAAGAAAAGACAAAACCATTACTGTTCCCCAGTGCTGATCCATATGCAGAATTTATTGACGAGCATTTGGATGAATTAAAGCAGTATTATTTGATACCCATGGTTGAAAAAGGACTGTGGACAGAAATTATGAAAAAGGAATCACTGTTTCACTTAGCTAATAAGCATGGAGTTTTGGTTCCAGAGACGATTGAATCTGACGATCCAGATCTTAGAACACGCGTAATAGACGAACTGGGTTATCCTTGCATAGTTAAACCTGTGGATTCACCTGCTTTTATGGCTAAGTTTAGGCATAAGGTTTTGTATTGCAACAACGAGGAAGAACTTATAGAAGCAGTTAGAAGAACCCAGGAAGCTGAACTAGAGGTTATTATCCAGAGAATTATTCCGGGATTTGACGACCATATGTATACTTTTGATTTCTATATCGACCAAAGTGGAAGAGTTACTCACTGGACTACATGTAGAAAATTAAGGCAGTTTCCTATAAACTTTGGGGCATCAGTCTATACTGAACACAAAATTGTACCAGAATTGGCTGAAATTGGGATTCCTTTTTTGGAGAAAATCGGGTACAGAGGATTTGGAGAGATAGAATTTAAGAAAGATGAAAAAACAGGCAAATTTTATCTTATAGAGATAAATATTAGAACGACTACACTGAATTGTCTTTTATACAAAGCAGGTATAAATTTTCCATATGTATGTTATAAAGATATGACGGGAGATCCATTGCCTGATAAAGCTGTAACCACAGACACAGGTTACGTATTTCAATATCTATTTGAGGATATTTTAGCTTGCAGAGATTATATTAAAAGTGGGCAGCTATCTTTTTGGCAGGTGTTTAAATCATTGTTTCGAAAGAAAGCTCCTGCTGTGTGGAGTTTTGATGACCCTGCGCCAGCATTTAATTATATGGGCATTCTGATGGGGAAAGTTACTAACAGATTTTTTAGGCGGGTGTAAAATATGAAAATATCAGATCTGTTTAGTGGAATAGAAGTAATAGACAAAAAGGGATTTACAGATAGCGATATCAAAGGAATAGCATATCATTCAGACAGAGCAGAGCCAGGTTTTCTTTATGTGGCGATAAGAGGATATAAGACGGATGGACATATCTACATTGGCAAAGCTGTAGAAAAAGGTGCCATTGCAGCTGTAGTCGAAGAGTTTACCGACGATGCGATTCCTCAAATACAAGTAAAGAATTCTAGGCGCGTTTTGTCTAAAATGGGTTCAAATTTTTATGGAGAGCCTTCGAAAAAAATTAAGACGGTTGGGGTGACAGCTACTAATGGAAAGACGACTACAACATTTCTTGTAGACAAAATTTATGAGCTTCATGGACATAAAACAGGAATAGTTGGGAGCGTGTTGAATAAAACTGGAAAGCGAGTTCAGATATCCGAACTCACAACTCCAGAAAGCTTAGACTTGCAGGAGTTATTTTTTGAAATGGTAGAAAACTGTATTGATAGAGCTGTTATGGAAGTTTCATCATCTGCCATGGAGCTTTATCGGGCACAAGACATTGATTTTGACATTGTTTCATTTGCTAACTTCAGCCGTGAGCATATAGATCAGCATGGTACTTTCGAAAGGTATTGGGAAGTCAAATCAAGTCTCATAACAGAAGCAAAAAAATCTGCTGTCGCTGTTCTTAATTTTGATTATGATCGAATAAAGAATTTGGCTGATAAGACAAAAGCTGCAACTGTCAATTTTTCTATAGACACTGATAATGGTGATGTTCTCTGCAAAAATTTAAAACTCGTAAGAGGAAGGGCACGTTTTGATGTAGAAATCAAAAAAGATATTCATTTGCAAGGTAGAGATATTCTAAGAGGCAAGTTTAAGGTCGAGCTTGGAATTCCAGGCTACCATTCAGTTGAAAATGCTATGGCAGCCATTTGTATAGCGCTTGCAGATGGAGTTCCCATAGATGTAATCAAAAGAGCTCTTAAAGAATTTCATGGTGTGGAGCGCAGATTTGAATTTATATTTGAAGACGAATTTATTATTGTAGATGACCACTTTGCCAATATTAAAAATATCAATAGTACTCTTGGAACACTTGCGGATATGGAAAAGAACAGACTCCATATAATTTATGCAATCAGAGGAAATCGGGGTCCAACAGTAAATCGTGAAAATGCTGAGGCGCTGGTAAATTGGAAGGAAAAACTTGGAGTATCAGAGATAACTGCAACAAAGAGCATAGGATCTGTAACTTGGAAAGATGAAGTATCTTTAGAAGAGGAATCTGTGTTTAGAGAGGTTATGGATGAGACAGGTCTTGCTTATACAGTCTTCGACACGCTGCAGGATGCAATAGTATCAGTTCTTGATAAGGTAGCCAATGGGGATATAATACTATTGGCAGGATGTCAGGGCATGGACAGGGGAGCCAGAATTGCTATTGATAAGATCTTGGAAATGAGGCCGCTGCTGAATAAAGAAAAATTATACAGTCCTCTTACCAAGAGAGTCTCGGAGCACCTTAGTACTTTGTAAAATACATTTTTAATATCATAACAATTGTGGTAAACTATGATTGTGTCTAAATTACACAAACAACATTCGAGGAGGAAGTATTTTGGATCTGAAGTCTAAAATAAGAGAAATTGAAGATTTCCCAATAAAGGGAGTTAGCTTCAAAGATATTACTACGCTTACAAGGGATAAGGATGCATTCAGGCTGGCTGTCACAGCAATGATAGACGATTTAAAAGATAGAAGTGTTGATTATATCGTTGGGCCTGAAGCCAGAGGGTTTCTCTTTGGTGCAGCTGTAGCATACGGTCTTGGAGTCGGATTCATACCTATAAGAAAACCTGGAAAGCTCCCAGGTCAGACAACAAGCTACGGATACGAGCTTGAATACGGTACAAATAGCCTGGAAATACACACAGAGGCAATAGAGAAAGGCGATAAAATCGCTATAGTAGATGACCTGCTTGCCACGGCTGGAACTGTAACTGCAGCTACAAAGCTCATTGAATCCCTGGGCGGGGAAATAGTTGCTTTGGAGTTTTTAATAGAACTTGAATCCTTAAAAGGCAGAGATAAACTAAATAATTACCATGTAAATTCTTTGGTAAAATACGAATAACGTCGGATGTCCGACGTTATTCTATGATTAATCATTAATCATAATGTCCAAAAAAAATTACACACTATTTTTATCAAATATTAAATAAACGCAACCAATCAATTTCTCTCTTTGGAAAGGCGAAAGTTTTCTGAAAACCTCCAAGAGAGTTTTTTCTTCTTCAGTTAGATATTCACCTTCTGCTTCTCGAATAATATTAGAAGTCTGCTCATCTTTTGGAACATTTCCTGTCAGTAACCAGTCGATATTTACACCAAAAGTACGCTTTAATAACAGCAGTGTATTAGCCGACGGCGAAAATTTGTCGTTCTCTAAATCGCTTAAATTACCCGTTGAAAGTCCTGTTAGCGCGCTAACTTTTACCAGAGACAGATTCTTATCTTTTCTGGAGGACTTAATTCTCTGTCCAATTGTTGACACAAAAACACCTCCAAATTATCGGAATTCAGAGCATAGAGGCCTTTGGTTCGTTGACAATATCGGACATCTGAGATATTATCAGTTTAGGCCTTTAACTCATAACAAGTCTATTTTATCATATATCACCATAAGAGAATACCAATTTCTTTCAAGGATGTGAATTTGATGAAGAGGAGAAAACTGACGCCGTTTGGTGAAAAAGTAAAGCAGGAGTTGATAAAGGTAAACATGACACAGAAAAGGTTAGCAGAAACAATCGGCACGTCCGAGGTGTACTTAAGCATGATTTTGTATGGGGAGCGCTCGGGGGCAAAATATATATCCCATATAAAAAATGTTCTTAAATTTTAGTACAAAAAGACCTTCTAACAGGAAATTAGAGGGTCTTTTGTTGTGTAATTATTTATTCAATTTCATGGAATGATTATTGACAAAATATGAATATTAATTTTAAAAAATAATCATAAATTTATCATATGAGGAATGCGTTTTCATAAAAGGCTAATTATATGGTTGAAATAAGGGTAATCCAGTTAAGAGTATGATTGTAATTGATATTAAATTCTAATACAATTGCAAGAACAAACCGTTTAAAATACAACTACTTTGTTAAAATATAGATAAATATAAATTTAACGATATATCTATTGCACCTCAAAATCTTTCATGCTATAATCGTTTTATTGTTTGGATACATATTATTTTATGGAGGGTGAAGAATGAAGAAAGTTATATCTTTATTATTAGTACTTATGTTAAGCGTAAGCCTTTTGGCAGGTTGTGCACCTAAAGCTCCTGCAGAAACGCCAGTAGAAACACCTGCAGAGACACCAGCGGAAACTCCAGCGGAGACACCTGCAGAAACTCCATCAGCAGATGGAAGCATTGCAAAACTAGGTTTAGGACACGTGATTTCGATTGGTAACTCTACAGATATGAGTACTGATGGAAACGGAAACGTTAAGAAGGCTCTTGCTGAAGCTGACATGACTATGGCTGCAGTAGGATTCGATGCAGATGGAAGAGTAGTAAGCGCATATATCGATATCGTTGAAGGAAAAGTTGCTTTTGATGAGAACATGGCAGTAACAACTGACAGAGATGCAGAAGTTAAGAGCAAAAAAGATCTTGGCGATGCATATGGTATGATAAAAGCTTCTGCTATCGGCAAAGAATGGTACGAGCAAATAGCTGCTTTTGAAGAGTGGGTAGTTGGAAAGACTATCGACGAAATTAAAGGAATGAAAGTTGAAGATGGACATACAGCTGAAGAAGACCTAGTATCATCAGTAACTATTTCCGTTGGAGATTTCATTGCAGTTGTCGACCAAGCATGGAATGATGCAATCGAAGTTGAAGTTGGAAAGACTGTTGGACTTGGAATTACAACTAAAGTAACTGATTCAGTTGATGCTACTGAAGAAAAACCTGCTAAAGCTCAAATTGACACAGTTATGTCAGCTGTAGCTATGGATGGAGAAGGAAAAGTTGCAGGTGCTGTAATTGATATGTCACAGGTTTCAGTTAATTATGATGAAGAAGGAAAAGTAACTTCTGATAAAACTGCTGAAATTAAAACAAAGAACGAATTAAAAGAAGCTTATGGTATGGTTAAGGCTTCAGCTATCGGAAAAGAATGGTATGAGCAAGCAAGAGCTCTTGCAGACTGGATGGTAGGCAAATCAGTTTCTGAAATTACAGGAATGAAGCTAGAAGAAGGGCAAACTGCAGAAGAAGATCTTGTTTCATCAGTAACAGTTACAGTAGGTAACTACCTGATAGTAGTGGAAGAAGCAGCTTCAACAGCAAAATAAATATAAATAATTAACTCCCTCTCTTTCGAGGGAGTTTTTTTGTTTGCTAGAGCTTTTTCTTTTTGGTATTATGTTGTGGGGTGATAATTTGAAAAAGAAGATTTCATTATTAATTGTAGCAACTTTGCTTTTTTCTCTGATTTCAGGATGTGGATTAAACGTTGCGTATAATAAGTACACTAATACATTCTTCGATTCATTTGATACGATTACTCAGGTAGTCGGGTATACAAAGACAAAAGAAGAATTTGATGAATATGCAACTTATATACACGACAGGATGTTAGAGCTTCATAAACTATTTGATAAATATAATAACTATGAGGGTATTAACAACATCAAGACGATAAATGATAAAGCAGGTATAGAGCCTGTAGTCGTAGAAAAAGAAATTATGGATATGATTATCTTGTCAAAAGAACTGTACGATAACACCAGCCATAAGACTAATATAGCTTTTGGTGCTGTTTTAGTGATTTGGTCCGAATATAGAGATGTGGCAGAAGAAAATCCAGCGAACGCAAAACTTCCACCTATGGAAGATCTGGTTGCTGCCTCAGCGCACACCGATATTGAAAAAGTAATAATCGATGTGGAGAAGTCTACAATATATCTGGAAGATCCACTTATGTCGTTGGATGTGGGGGCGATTGCAAAAGGTTATGCGGTTGAGCTTGTTGCAAGAGAAGTAAACGAAAAAGGCTTTGATTCTTTCATTATAAGTGGCGGCGGGAACATCAGAGCAGTAGGAAAGCCGATGGATGGAGAGCGCAACAAATGGGGAATAGGAATTCAAAACCCAGATAAAGAAGTTTTCAGCGATGGAGACAATACGCTTGAAACGGTATACATTAACGATGATTCTGTAGTGAGCTCAGGTGACTATCAAAGGTATTATATGGTGGGAGATTACAGAGTACATCACATCATAGATCCAGATACTTTAATGCCCGCAGCAAACTATAGATCTGTAAACGTTGTAATAGAGGATTCTGGTTTAGCAGACTTTTACTCGACAGAAGTTTTTTTGCTTCCTTATGAGGAAAGTAGGGCTTTTGTGGATTCAGTTGATGGACTGGATGCTATATGGGTATTTGCCGATGGAAGGATTGAAATGTCAGAGGGCTTCAAGACAATAGCATATAGCTATGGAGCTAGAGGTACTGACAAATAATGATTTAGGAGGAGATGAGCATGGAAAGGAGTTTCGTGTTAGTTAAACCTGATGGAGTAGAAAGAGGTCTCGTTGGAGAAATCATCTCAAGGATTGAGCGCAAGGGACTAAAACTTATCGATGCAAAACTCTTAAGTCCAACGAGAGATTTGGTTAGTATTCATTATGAAGAACACGCGGAAAAGCCTTTTTTCTCAGATCTTGTTGAGTCAATTGCAGATAAGAGAGTATTTGCAATGATAGTAGAAGGAGAAAACTGTATTAAGCTCCTTAGAATAATGGTGGGAGACAAAGACCCACTGTTGGCATCCCCAGGAACAATTCGGGGGGATTACGCTGCAGAGACAACGCGTAATATAGTTCATGCTTCAGACTCACTTAAATCTTCTGAAAGAGAGATTAATATTTGGTTTGGTGAATGAAATGAAAAAGACAATTGGAATTATTGGCGGTATGGGGCCCTTGGCAACGGTAAAATTGTTTGAAAGGATAGTTTTAAATACTGTGGCAAAGATGGACCAAGATCATCCGAGGGTGCTGATAGATAACAATGCGAGCATTCCAGACAGAACTAGCTACATTCTTAATGGAACTGAAAACCCACTTCCTGAGCTTTTGAAAACAGCCACAAATTTGGAGAAAATGGGAGCAGATTTTTTGATTATGCCTTGCAACACAGCTCACTATTTTTACAAAGAGCTGTCAGCAGCGGTTAGCATACCGATTTTTGATATGCTTGAGGAAGCTTTACTAATAGCTAAGGATAGTATAAGAGACAACCGCGTTGGACTTCTGGCAACAGACGGGACCATAAAAACTGGACTTTATAAGGAGAGGGCAGGTAGATATGGATTTACTGTAGTTGTCCCAGATAGTTCAGAGCAGGAAAAGGTAATGAAGTATATCTATGGTATCAAAAGTGGGGATATGACTGGATATTTAACTGATTTTCAAGAAGTAGTTAGATCTCTAAAGGAAAAGGGAATAGGTACAATTATAATGGGGTGCACAGAGCTCTCCTCAGCCCTTGACATCATCGAACATGAAGAAGGCATAGAATACATTGACCCGCTCAATTCGATTGCCAGAAGAGCTGTAGTGGAGTCTGGCTGTGTTGTAATATAGAAAGATGGGTATCTATATCTCGAGGTGAAGTATCATGAAAAAAATTATATCTGCAGTGTTAATAATCGCTGGTCTGGCACTATTAGTTTCGCCTTTATTGATGGATAAAATGGTTGAAAGACAGGTAAAAATATCCACTGAAGCTATTGAGAGAATAACTGTTGAAGAAATAGAGTTTAATAAAGAAATTAAGAGTGGTCATAAATATACAGAAATTAAGGATATCAATCCGGTATCTGCAGCAGTGGCAGTATCACAGTTTGAGGATTCCAATATAATCGGACTTCTCAGGATACCCGAGCTTGAAATTGACCTTCCAATACTCAATGGAGTTTCTGATGCAAATCTGATGGCAGGTGCTGGTACGATGGTACCTGATCTTACAATGGGGGCAGGTAATTTTTCAGTAGCTTCTCATTATATGAAGAATCCGAAACTTCTATTTGGTAATCTACTCAATGCGAAAGAAGGAATGGAAGTCAAAATTACAGATAAGAGGAATATATACGAATATGTAATATATGAGACTGTTCTCGTTCCCGAAACTGCATTGTACATGCTTGACACTGACAGGGCTGATGAAAGAGGAAAGCCGATTATTTCTCTGATGACTTGTTACTATACATCAAAGAATGGCAAGCGCTTCTTCGCTCTTGGTGAATTGGTGGACACTTACGAATATGAAGATGATAAGTTTTAATTTTTAAAATAAAAAATCTCTCTTTAATTAAGAGAGATTTTTTTGTGCTATTTTGCGCCTTCAAGTGCTGCATTTACAGCTTCGATAATTCCGTTGCTTGTAAGAGTTGCTCCTGAAACGATATCAACATTAGTTGAGTTCTTTTCTACGATTGCTGCAGGAATTTCTGCTAAAGCTGGATCAGAGATTCCGTCTGTTTCTTCATGTTCTATAACATTTACTGCTGCAATCTTACCGTCTTTAACCTCAACAGATACCTTTAGTGCATGCATTCCTTCGCCTGCAGCTTCATATGTACCGTCTTTAAGGCCTGATGTTTCAGCTTTGTCTCCACCACATCCTGTAAGTGCAATAGCAAGAAGAACAAGAACAAGTGAAATAGCGAAAACTTTTTTCATTTTGTCAGCTCCTTTCAGTGTTTAATAATTAACACATTTCATTATACAATCAATTAAGATTTAAATCAAGGAATCGAACATAAAAAGACCAGAGTCGGAATGACTCTGGTCTGACGTCTAACAGTAATTATTTTGCTAATTTCTCTTTTGCGAAAAATTCTTTTGTAAGTTTTAATACAGTTCCGCTTAGTAACAGAACACCTATAAGGTTTGGAAGTGCCATAAGTCCGTTTAATGTATCAGCTATATCCCAGATAGTCTCAAGTCCACCAATTGCTCCAATGACAATAAATGGAATCCAGATAATTCTATAGTACTTAATAACGCTTGGGCCAAACAGATACTCAGCACATCTCTCGCCATAGTATTCCCATCCGATTATTGTAGAATAAGCGAACAGAACAATACCTATTGTTACAATAAGTCCGCCCCAAACTCCAGGAAGACCAGCAGCAAATGATTGTGTAGTAAGTGCGGCACCAGATACTCCAGAACTCCAGTCGCCTGCTGTAAGTATTACAAGAGCTGTAATTGAACAGATAACTATTGTGTCAGCAAATACTTCGAAAACTCCCCACAAGCCTTGTCTGACTGGGTGGTCAGTAGTAGCAGCAGCGTGAGCTATAGGTGCAGAACCAAGTCCTGCTTCGTTTGTAAATACTCCACGTGCAATACCAAATCTTACGGATTTAGCAACTGTAGCACCGATGAAGCCTCCGACTGCAGCGTGTCCCGTAAATGCATGGGCAAATATGAGGCTAAATGCTTCAGGAATACGGTCTGCATGTATGAATACAATTACAAGTCCGCCAAGGATGTAGATAGCTGCCATGAAAGGAACCAGTTTTTCTGTGAATGCTCCGATTCTCTTGATACCGCCGATGATAACCATAGCTGTAACTATAGCAAGAACTACTCCAGTAACCCATGGATTGATTTTAAATGTCTCTTGCAAGGAAGCTGCAACTGAGTTTGACTGAGTCATGTTTCCTATACCGAATGCTGCAAGCATTCCAAATACAGCAAATATGGCTGCAAGCCAGTTCATCTTAAGACCGTTCTTAATGTAGTACATCGGTCCACCAATAAAACGTCCATCAGGGGTTTTTTCTCTAAAGTTTACAGCCAATACTACCTCTGCAAATTTAGTAGTCATTCCAAATACAGCTGCAAGCCACATCCAGAATATTGCTCCCGGGCCACCTGCTGCGATAGCAGTTGCAACGCCGGCGATATTACCAGTACCTACTGTAGCTGCAAGAGCAGTCGCAACAGCCTGGAACGCAGTAACTTCTCCTTCTCCTCTTTGTGTTTTATCAAACATTTTGAGGAAAGTGTTCTTAAGAATGTAGCCCATCTTGGTGATTGAGAAAAATTTAGTACTTAAAGATAAATAAAGACCTGTTCCAACTATCAACACCAGCATCGGTGGGCCCCAAACAAGACCGTTTACAAAATCATTGAGTTTTAAAATTGCGTCCATGAAATCCCTCCTATTATATTTTGATTAGTATCGTTTTCCCCCATTCCCGAACTAATCTAAAGTCATTTTAGCAAATTTTAAATTCTATTACAATGACTAAATAAATTGAATATTTTCAATTTAGACAACTTTGATACAATGTTAACACAAAGCGCATGATTGCTATATTTCATGAGAAATTTGAGCGTTACAACGATGCATATAATTTGAATTATGGATGTAACAGTGAGTGAAATAAACATATGTTTAATATGCTTGAAAATTGACTTTAGATAAATAAATAAATATCAAAATTAAATTTAAAATGGAAGGTATTGACATCTTAAATGACATATAGTTACATTAAATATCGCTATGTTATAATAGTAATAGAACAAAATGGGAGGATAAAATGAACAAAAAATATTATGCAGTTAGATTGGGTAGAAAGCCAGGTGTATATGAAACTTGGGAAGAATGTAAAAATCAGGTGCATGGCTACCCTGGTTCCGTGTATAAAAGCTTTTTGTCTAAGGATGAAGCTTTAGCCTATGTTAAGAATAGTAGGAATTTTATAGAAAAGACGCCTGATAACTTTTCTGAAGGAGAAGCTTTTGCATATGTAGATGGGAGTTATGATGCAGAAACTGGTACTTATAGTTATGGTATAGTCATACTTACACTTAATGAGAAAATTACCATGAGTGGAAGAGAAACAGACAGAGATATGGCTCGTATGAGGAATGTTGCAGGTGAACTCAAAGGAGCTATGGAAGCTATGTCGTGGGCTGTTGAAAATGGATTTAAAAAGCTTAGGATATACTATGATTATTCCGGAATAGAGGAATGGGCAAACGGTCTCTGGAAGACCAATAAAGAGGGCACCAAAGCATACAAAGAGTATTATGACTCGGTTACTGAAAAACTTCAGATAGAATTTGTCAAAGTAAAAGCCCATTCCGGAGATGAGTACAATGAAGAGGCTGACAGCCTTGCCAGGAATGCCCTTTAATTATTCAATCTTTTCAAAATGTGTATTACTCCTATTTAAAAGTAGAACTGCATAATCATCTATGCGATAGTCATTTTGATAATAAATGTTTTTGATTCCTGCCTGGATAAGAGCTTTTGTACAATTAAGACAGGGGAAATGGGTAATATATGCTGAACAGCCTTTGACTGAGATGCCTTCCTTGGCGCAGTATAATAATGCATTCATTTCAGCATGTATAGTTGCTATACAGTGTCCGTCTCTCATGGTGTGTCCTACGTCGTCACAATGTGGATGACCAGAAACTGATCCATTATATCCAGTTGACACTATGCGGTTGTCGTCGTTGACAATTACGCATCCTACCCAGGCTCTGTCACATGTTGAGCGACTTGCGACCAGTTCAGTTATCTGCATAAAATACTCTTTCCAGTTCTTTCGCTTAGTCATATTAACCTCCTACAATACAATTGTCCTTGATACATTGTATTATAACACAGCTATAAAGTGTAGAAAATGAAATAAACTGGGTATATAACTGTATTAAGAACAATAATTTATAAGGAGGATCACGAATGTTTCAGGAATTCAAGAAATTTGCAATGAAAGGTAATGTGATGGACCTGGCCGTAGGTGTAGTCATAGGCGGCGCTTTTGGAAAAATCGTAGCATCTTTGGTAGACGATGTCATAATGCCATTGGTTGGGTTGGTACTTGGGGGCTCTGATTTCAGTGGACTATTTGTTAGTTTAGACGGAAATGCATACTCAAGCATTGAAGCTGCTAATGAGGCAGGGGCTGCCACGCTGAATTACGGATTGTTCATTTCAGCAATAATTGATTTTATAATCATAGCTTTTTCTATATTTTTGGTCATTAGAGCTTTGAACAAGATGAAAAAGCCAGAAGAGGAAGTAGAGGAGGAACCTACAACCAAGGAATGTCCATACTGTAAGTCAGAAGTTGCTCTTGATGCAACCAGATGTCCGCATTGCACTTCAGTCCTGGAATAATATTTGGTTAGACTCCATAGAAGGGGGCGGTGCTATGGACATAAATAAGTTGGCAATGACAGTTCAGAATAAGGTGCCAAAGCCAATGGATATAAGAGGCGAGTTTGCAGTATTAATACCACTTATAGATATAGGTGGGAAATGGGAAATAATCTATGAGGTAAGGTCTAATAATATTGCTCAGCCAGGTGAGGTTTCTTTTCCTGGTGGCGGGGTTGAAGAAGGCGAGAGTTTTAAGCAGGCAGCTATAAGAGAGACAATGGAGGAACTCAGAATTGAGAGAAGGAACATCAATTTAATTGGGGAATTGGATTTTCTAGTTTCCCATGCTGGGTTTACTATACACTGCTTTTTAGGGATAATAATGAACATCGATTTTCCAAAGATAAACCCGAATCCAGATGAGGTTGACCATTTGTTTACGGTGCCCATTGATTTTCTGATTGAAAATGAACCACTCGAGCACGAACTGCTTATGAAGACCGAAGAAAGTGAAAGCTTCCCTTATCATTTGATTCCAAATGGCAAGGATTATAATTTTAGAGTTGGAAGGCATAAGGTACTGTTTTACGAGTACGATGGTCATACTATTTGGGGATTTACTGCCAGGATGACACGTCAGCTTATTGAACTTATAAAAGAGACATAAAAAAGGGGCTAAGCCCCTTTTTTTATGTCTTCACGCATTTGCTTCATGGATATCGAAATCAATACAACTGCAATTAGGAATGAAATAGTGTCAGATATAGGACCAGCCATCCATACTCCTTTTAACCCAAGAATTTTTGGTATTATCAGCAGTGCTGGGATTAGAACTAAAACCTGCCTTGATAAACTCATAAGCATTGCTTGTCTTGGCTTTCCAGTAGCTTGAAAATATGAACCGCTGACTATTTGAAAACCTACTACTGGAAATGCGAACAATAGTGTTCTTATTCCAGGGACTGCAATTGTCATAAGCTCTCCTGATGCTCCCTTTTCTCCTACAAATGCTTTTATTATTAAATCAGGGAAAATCTGTACTATCAAAAATCCTAGTGTAGTTATCGCTGTAGCAACTGTGGCTGCATAAGCGAGAGTTTTTATTACCCTGTCATACTTTCCTGCACCATAATTAAATCCCATTATCGGCTGTGAACCTTGATTAATTCCAAATATCGGCATAGCTATCATCATAGTAACAGAGTTTATTACTCCCATACTCGAAGTCGCCATGTCACCGCCGTATCTTTGTAAGTTGCTGTTGTAAAGAGCAGCAACAAGGCTTGCTGCAAGCTGCATGCTAAAAGGGGCTATCCCATTTGCGATTATTCTTTTAACTATATATGCTTTAGGTATCATGTATTTCTTTCTAAAGGATAGAACGCTGTCACCTGAGAAGAAATATCTCAGTACCCAAAGCATGGATACTGCCTGAGAAATAATAGTAGCAAGAGCTGCTCCTTGGACACCCATGTCGAAAATGAAGATAAATATGGGATCCAGTATCATGTTGAGAATTGCTCCTATGAGCATCGTAAACATGGCTATCTTTGGATTTCCTTCGCCTCTTATAAAGTTATTCATTCCAAAGCCTATTGCATTGAAAGGAGCTCCTATTAGAATAATTCTCATATAATCCATAGCATAGCCAATATTTGAGCTACTTGCCCCAAACATTTTAAGTAGTGGTTCAAGTAGTATATTGCCAATTATTCCAAGGAAAATCCCGATTATTATTAATAGAACCAGTGAATTAGAAGCAATTTTATCAGCTTCTTCCTTTTTACCTTCGCCTAGTCGTATTGAGACCAGCGTATTGCCTCCAATACCGACAAGCATTCCAAAGGCCATTAGCACCAACATTATGGGCATTCCAATATATAGACCGCCAATGGCAACATTACCCACACCACGCGCTATAAATATTCTGTCTACTATGTTATAAAGTGCATTTACTATCATTCCAACAATTGCTGGGACCGAAAATTTTATCAATAAATTACCTATAGGCTCTGTACCAAGCCGTTCTGCTCTAATGTTCTCTTCTGTCATATCATAACCTCACATTCAAAAATCACTAAAGACAATTATACTATACTTGCAAATATTTACAACTAAAAAGCCTGTAACTTGAGTAAATGGGTTTTAATTATTGTCATCAGAGTATATACTCTAAAGTAAGGAGTGATCTCATGAAAACTGACTATTCATATATTGAGAGCATAATTAATTCAATACCATCTGCTATATTTACAGCAGATTATAATGGGCGTATTCGCCATTTTAATGAATTTACTCACAGCATGCTAGGATATGACAGGGATGAGTTTTCGCAGTTGGATTTGAAAAAAATTTTCGTCAAATGGGATTACATAATAAGTCGATTGAGAGAAAATCAGAGCATAGTACAAGAAGATACAGAGGTTAACCTAAGAGCAAATAAAAATGAGGTAAATCTTAGTGTCTATCCTATAACAGACCCATATGGCAGTTCATCTGAAATGGTGTTTGTTCTTAAGGATGTAAAAAAGGTTAGAAGACTTGCAAATAAAGTTACTGGCTCTCTGGCATTATACACCTTTGACAAGATTATAGGTCATTCGCCATCTTTTATTCAGACAGTAGAATTTGCAAAGAAAATTGCCGACTCAAGGTCGACAGTTCTAATATTGGGAGAGAGCGGCACTGGAAAAGAAGTGTTTGCCCAGTCCATCCAGAATTATAGCAACAGAAAAAATGAGCCTTTTGTAGCATTAAACTGCGGAGCGATACCAAAGAATCTTATAGAATCAGAGCTCTTTGGATATGTCGGAGGAGCATTTACTGGTGCAAAGACAGAAGGACATCCCGGTAAATTTGAGATAGCTGATGGAGGAACTCTGTTCTTAGATGAGATAGGAGAAATGACCTACGAACTTCAAACCAGGCTTCTAAGGGTTATAGAAGAAGGGGTAGTAAGAAGAATAGGCGGCAACAGAGAAATACCAGTTGACGTCAGGGTCATAGCAGCTACCAATAAAAATCTAAAGGAAGAAGTTGGTAAAGGAAATTTTAGAAAAGACCTATATTATAGACTCAATGTACTTCCTTTAAGACTGCCTCCGCTGAGAGAGAGACCTGAAGATATCCCACTGCTTATGGAATACTTTATGGATAGAAAATCTAAAAGACTCAATAAAAAGAAAGTCTTTATTCCTGAAGAATACATGGAGTTCTTAATGGAGTACGACTGGCCGGGGAATATAAGAGAGCTTGAGAACCTCGTTGAACTAATCATAAATACTGAAACTATTCCTTATGGGATGACTTTTGATAAGGCAATAGTAAGGAATCCAGAAGAAGAGAGACACCTCACACTTACCGAGATGGAAGCTTTACACATAACAAAAACACTTGAAAATTTAAAATTTAATATAACTAGAACTTCAGAAGCTCTTGGTATAGGGAGAAATACTCTGTACAGAAAAATTAAAGAATATGGGATTAGAGTTCCAAAATAGAACAGTGTTCACTTATAGAACACTGTTCTTGGTTTAATAACGCTCCATAATGGGACAGTTGAAATGCGGAGTAAATTTGATATTAGATTTAAGAGATAAATCTGGTAAATCACTGGGTTTCATTGGGTTGTTAAAAGTAATACAACTGGCACTATTCTTGCATATTAATATAATGCAAAGATAATATTAGGGGGGATATGACATGTATGGTTACAATGGTAAAGTTTTAAGAGTTAATTTGACAGATGGGACATTAAAAACTGAAGAGTTGAACAAGGATATTGCCACTCAATATATTGGTGGAAGAGGCCTTGGAACAAAGTTGATGATGGACGAAGTAGATCCAAAAGTTGATGCACTTAGTCCTGAAAACAAGCTGTTTATAGTAACTGGACCAATGACTGGAAATCCTGTGGCAACAGGCGGAAGATACATGGTTGTCACAAAGTCACCGTTGTCAGGTACCATTGCATCCTCAAACTCAGGCGGAAAATGGGGAGCTGAAATGAAGTTTGCAGGCTGGGACGTGCTCGCATTTGAAGGTAAGTCAGAAAACCCGGTATACTTAAGCATTGAAGACGACAAAGTTGAACTGCTTCCTGCAGATGATCTTTGGGGAACAACTGTATCAGCTACAACAAACAAGCTACTTGAAAGACACGCAAAAGGTGCGAAAGTATTGTGTATCGGACCTGCAGGCGAAAACCTTTCACTTATATCAGGCGTAATAAACGACGTAGACAGAGCAGCTGGCCGTTCAGGCGTAGGTGCGGTAATGGGTTCAAAGAATCTTAAAGCTGTTATAGTCAAAGGCTCCGGTGCTCCAGCAGTGCCAGACGAAGAAAAAATTAAAGAACTTAACAAAAAACAACTAGAAAAGATCAAAGAAAATGGAGTAACTGGACAAGGACTGCCAACCTATGGAACTGCAGTTCTAGTAAACATTCTAAATGAGCTTGGAAGTTTGCCAACAGAGAACTTTACAAAGACACAATTTGAAGGCGGAGAAGAAATCAGTGGAGAGACACTTGCTGAGAAATACCTAGTAAAGAGAACAGCATGCTACAGATGCCCTATCGGATGCGGCAGATACGTTAAAGTTGGCGACTGGGAAGGCGGAGGACCAGAATACGAAACACTGTGGGCTTTTGGAGCAACCTGTGGAATCAGCGATATGGAGCAGGTAATTATGGCAAATCACTGGTGTAATGAGATGGGTCTGGATACCATATCTGCAGGCTCAACTGTTGCAGCTGCCATGGAGCTCTACCAAAGAGGCCTTATTAAAGATGAAGAACTCGACGGCGTAAAGCTTGAGTTTGGAAACATAACAGATTTAGTTGAATGGATTAAGAGAATGGGTTACGGTCAGGGACTTGGCGCTACAATGGCAAAGGGATCCTACAGACTGGGAGAAGCATACGGTGCACCAGAAGTTTCTATGACTGTTAAGAAACTTGAAATGCCAGCTTACGACCCAAGAGGAATAATGGGGATTGGCTTAAACTACGCTACCAGCAACAGAGGCGGATGCCACGTAAGAGGTTATACAATTTCTCCAGAAATCCTAGGACTTCCAGAGCAGATAGACAGATTCGAGATTGCTGGAAAACCAACCTGGGTAAAAGTGTTCCAAGACCTTACAGCAGCAATTGACTCACTGGGAGTATGTCTGTTCACTTCATTCGCACTTGGTGCAGATGATTATGCAGATATGATAAACGCAATAGTTGGCACTGAATACACAGGTGCAGATATACTAGCTCTTGGCGAGAGAGTATACAACCTGGAGAGAATGTTCAACATGCAGTCCGGGCTTACACCTAAGGATGATACGCTTCCAAAGAGACTTTTGGAAGAAGGCATTCCTGCAGGACCTTCCAAAGGCCATGTAAGCAGACTAGGCGAAATGCTTCCTGAGTACTATGCACTTAGAGGCTGGGGTGAAGACGGATATCCAACTAAGGAAAAACTTGAGGAACTGGGATTATAATGATTAAAATTGAAGTAAGGTATTTTGCGACACTCAGAGTCGACGGAAAAAAGAAAGAGGAAGTGAGCATACCCACTGGTACTACAGCGGATGAGCTTCTAAAGACGCTGAATATACCTATGGAGGATATTGCAATACTCCTCGTAAACGGAATCAACTCTGATGCAAATACCGTGTTAAACGACGGGGATACGGTATCTCTGTTTCCACCAGTAGGCGGAGGATGATACAATAGAAAAATATTCGGTTGTGGTTTAATTCCCGACCGGATATTTTTTTATTTGGGATAAATACAAAAACATTGCTATAATAGAGAAAACGGACTTGGGGTGAAACTAATGAACGAAGGGTATATACTTTCACTGGATCAGGGAACAACCAGTTCAAGAGCAATATTATTTGACCATTCAGCAAATTTAATATCAATGGGACAGAAAGAATTTACACAGATTTATCCACATACTGGCTGGGTTGAGCACGACCCTGAAGAAATTTGGGAATCTCAGGTTGAAGTCATGAGAGACGTCATAGAAAAATCGGGCATAGGCCTTGAAGAGATAAAGGCAATTGGCATTACAAATCAAAGAGAGACTACAGTTGTGTGGGATAAAATCACAGGTAAACCTGTCACAAATGCTATTGTATGGCAGTGCAGGAGGACTTCTGATATATGCGAAGAGCTAAAGAGTAAAGGTCTTGAATCTTATATTAGAAGCAATACAGGACTGGTAGTCGATGCGTATTTTTCAGCCACCAAACTAATGTGGGTTCTAGAAAACATAGATGATGCCAGAGAACGGGCTGAAAGAGGAGAGTTGTTGTTTGGTACAATAGATACCTGGCTCATATGGAAACTTACTGGAGGGAAAGTCCACGCAACTGATTACTCCAATGCATCCAGAACGATGTTGTTTAATATTAAAGATCTTGAGTGGGATGAGTTTTTGCTTGACCATATGAATATCCCAAAGTCATTGCTGCCTGAAGTAAGGGGTTCATCGGATTATTATGGCAATATAATTAGTGATGTATTGGGAGCGGAAATACCCATTACAGGTGTAGCTGGAGATCAGCAGTCGGCATTGTTTGGGCAGGCTTGTTTTACCCCAGGAGATGTTAAGAATACCTATGGCACTGGATGCTTTATGCTTATGAATACAGGAGAAACTTTAATCCATTCTAAGAATGGGCTACTCACCACAATAGCATGGCATGTCGACGGAGAAACTATTTATGCCCTTGAAGGTAGTATATTTATGGCGGGAGCAGTAATTCAGTGGCTGCGAGATGAGCTTGGACTTATTAAGTCGTCAGGTGAATCTGAAGAACTTGCAAAAGCAGTAGAAGATACAGGAGGGGTGTACTTAGTGCCAGCATTTGCTGGTCTTGGAGCACCGTACTGGGACATGTATGCTAGAGGCACCATTACAGGACTTACCAGAGGTACCAGAAAAGAACATATAGTTCGTGCTGGTTTAGAATCCATAGCCTATCAAACCAAGGATGTTCTCATTGCTATGGAAGAGGACTCAGGAATAAGACTTAAAACAGTAAGGGTAGATGGAGGAGCCGTAGTCAATGATTTTCTGATGCAGTTTCAGGCAGACATACTAAATGTAGAGGTAATAAGACCTCTTTTAGCTGAGACAACTGCTCTTGGTGCTGCTTACCTAGCTGGATTGCAAGTAGGTTTCTGGAAAGACAGGGATGAAATTATTGCAGAGAGAAAAACAGACAATACATTTGTATCATCGATGACTCCTGAAAACATTATTAGCGCATATAATGGCTGGGTCAGAGCTGTTGAAAGGTCTTCACGCTGGGAACAGGAGGGCGAATAAATGATTGACGGAATAATACTTGCTTCTGGGTTTTCTGAGAGAATGGGTTGCAATAAGCTACTATTGCCAGTTGGTAACTGCGTAGTTATTGAAAGCGTAATAGAGGCTGCCATAAAAGCAAGCCTGAATAAAATATTTCTGGTATACAGGGAGAATGAAATAAAGAAATCCGGAGATAAATACGATTTGGAGACAATTGAGAATAAACTGGCTCATCTGGGACAGGCTGAGAGTGTAAAGCTGGGAGTTGCAGCTTCTAAAGCTGATGGATACCTATTCATAGCTGGAGATCAGCCCTTCATAACACCAGAATTTTTGGATTCGATGATAAGCAGATTTAATAATTCAGGCAAAGGAGTAATTGTCCCTGTATTCAACGGAAAGATTGAGATGCCAATATTATTTTCAAAAAAATACAAAGATCAATTGCTGCTAGCTGAGGGAGACAGAGGTGGTTTTGACATAATCGAAAACAATCCTTCAGACGTGGAGTATTTTATAGTAGATGATAGAAAATTGATTGCAGATGTAGATACTCTCGAGGAATATATCTGGGTAGTAAATAATGGAATTAAAGGTGATAATAATGGAATTTAAACTTACAGAGCAGGATGGGAACCTGTTTTTGAGCATACCCGAGCTAACAGAGCTTGGCCTTTTAAATGTTATGACTACAAAGAGCATGGATGTTGGCACCTATACAAATGGAAATGAAAGCTCAATCATTGATAATTTTGAGGATGCATATAGATTTCTTGGCAAAAAACCAGAAATTCTGTACAATGGCTATCAGGTTCACTCTGCTAACTTAGAATTAATAAAAGATTTATCACAGGGACTTAAAACTCCATATGGTCGGTATATTCCCTCAACTGATGGACTGCTGACATCTAAGAAAGGTATTGCCCTCCTAACAAGATTTGCAGATTGTGTGCCGATAATTCTCTATGATGCGAAGCTGGGTGTACACGCTAATATACATTCAGGGTGGAAAGGAACCCTGCTAGGTATTGGAGTAAAAGCTCTAAAAGCAATGGTAACTGAGTACGGGTCAGACCCTCTGGATGTTATTGCAATTTTAGGGCCTTCAATCGATAGAGACGATTTTGAGGTTGAATACGATGTAGCATCTATGTTCGAGAGAGAATACGGTCATATTGATGGCTCAATCAGAAGAAAAAACGGTGAGAAATACCTTGTAGATCTTCAGGGTATAATAAAATACCTGCTAAAAGAAGCAGGTATTTCAGACGAAAATTTATATACAGTTCCAATTTCAACATTTTCAGACCATAGGTTCCATTCCTATAGAAGGGATAAAGAAAACTACGGGCTTATGGGTTTCATAACGATGTTAAAATAAAGTGAGTAAAATCACTTTATTTTTATTTGATGGTATATCTTCTTTCCTTTTCTAATCAGAATTTTTCCATCGTTGAAATCTGTAGATGTGATTACTCTGTCTGAGGATTCGATTTTTTCGCCATCTACGGTAACGCCGCCTTGCTCGACGAGCCTTCTGCCTTCTCCGTTGGATTTTATCAGACCGACAGTCCTCATAAGGTCTAAAATACCAATTCCCTTTTCGAATACTTCTTCGTCCATGTCTGTAGAAGGAATAGACTCAGCATCAGAACCGTCTGCAAAAAGGGCTTTGGAAGCTTCGAGAGCTTTGTCTGCTTCTTCCTTCCCGTGTATCATCTGGGTAACTTCAAAAGCTAGAACTTCTTTAGCCTTATTTATTTCAGAGCCCTCTAAAGCACCCAGTTTTCTAACTTCATCCATTGGCAGGAATGTAAGCAGCGCAAGAAATTTCTCCACATCTCTGTCATCGACATTTCTAAGGTATTGGAACATCTCGTAAGGAGAGGTCTTTTCCTTGTCAAGCCAGATTGCACCTTTTTCTGTTTTACCCATTTTTATACCTGAAGCAGTTGTCAGGAGTTTAAAAGTCATTCCATAGCTTTTCTCCTGCTCGAGTTTTCTTATAAGCTCATAGCCACCGATTATATTTGACCACTGGTCACTTCCGCCCATCTGAAGCTTGCAGTTGTGGTGCCTAAATAAATAGAGGAAGTCATAGCTTTGCATTAGCATGTAGCCAAATTCAAAGAAAGTAAGACCTTGCTCAAGTCTGTTTTTGTAGCTGTCAAAAGTAAGCATTCTATTTACGGAGAAATGGACGCCAATTTCCCTCATGAAGTCGACAAAATTTAAGTCCATTAGCCAGTCAGCGTTGTTCGCCATTATAGCTTTTCCATCAGTAAAATCCAAAAATTTCTCAAATTGAAGCTTAAAGCGCTGTGCGTTGTGTTCGATGATTTCTCTTGTAAGAACTTTTCTCATATCGCTCTTTCCAGACGGATCACCAATCATAGTTGTTCCCCCGCCCAACAGTGCTATTGGTATATGACCTGCTCTTTGCATGTGCATCATAACCATGATTTGTAGAAAGTGTCCCAGTGTCAGACTATCTGCTGTAGCGTCAAATCCAATGTAGAAAACCACAGATTCTTTTTCAAATAGTTCCTTAAGCTCTTCTTCGTGAGTAGATTGGTCAATATAGCCCCTCTCGTTCAAAATGTCAAAAACATTTGCCATAAATAAACCTCCCAATAAAAAAATAAGGGTTTTCTATCCTAAAGGACGAGAAAACCCGTGGTACCACCTTAATTCGCAGAATGCCTTATATCACGTATGGTGTGAATTTCCCTACAAAGCTCAGAATTGTAATTCAGAATTCAGACATTACCAACCTCGCACCATCGGCCGGCTCTCTTAAAATCATCTGCATACCTACTTAATATCTTCATCGCCGTTATAAAGTTATTCCCATAGTAATATATTGCAAATTAAAAGTCAACAAGGATGTTTATTCAGTTACTGTTAGTTCTTGTGAATTCTCCCACAGTCCATGAATGTTACAATAGCTTGATGCCATAAGTGTTCCAGTTCCTGGAACCTTGAACTTAAGAGTAACATATGGTTCAGTCAATATTTCAGACTCGCCATGTGCTGCAAAAGCGTAAGTTCCAATTTCTATTGGGAACTTGCCATTTTCAAGCTTAAAGTAAACTTTCACCCATGCTATGTAGTGCTCAAACACGTTTGGATGGGGAATCTCTTCGCCTACAATTACTTTAACATCGATTATCTCACCTTTTTTTGCCGTTTCTGGAGCATGTATTACAGGTACGTGTTTTTCACCTTTCCAGTCTCCGCTTTGATACAATGAACCTAAACTCATGATATGACCTCCTATTAATATTATCTTTTACCCTGCATAATACTAATTCCCAAAAAGGAATAGGTTCAAACTTTTAAAACGGTTGTCCCTAATTGCAAAGGATATAGAAATATTGCATGTCTGTGATTAAAACATTAGAATTAAGAGTATAACTTAGGGTAGGAAGGAGCGCTGGAGAAAGTGGAAATAAATATGATAGCAACTACGACATTTGGACTAGAAGCCGTTGCAAAGAGAGAGCTGGAGTCCCTGGGATTCAGTGGAATTAAGGCAGACAACGGAAGGCTAGATTTCAGTGGGAATATTGAAGACATAGTAAAGGCAAACTTATGGATGAGAACAGCAGATCGTATACTGGTAAAAATGGGAGAATTCAAAGCGCTAAGTTTTGAAGAACTCTTTCAGGGCACATTGTCTATTCCGTGGGAAGACTGGATACCTGAGGATGGTAATTTTGTAATTGAGGGGAAAAGTCATAACTCAAAGCTCTATAGCATATCAGACAGTCAGAGGATAGTTGAAAAAGCTATAGTTGAAAGGCTTAAGAAGACTTATCCTGTCGAATGGTTCAAAAAAACTGGCGCCAGATACAGAATAGAGGTTTCAATTCTAAAGGATATAGTTACACTTACCATGGATACCTCCGGTGCTGGGCTTCACAAACGAGGCTATAGAGACAGAGCTGGTGATGCTCCAATCAAGGAAACTCTGGCTGCTGCAATGGTTATGTTAAGTTACTGGAATAAGGACAGAGTTTTGTTTGATCCTTTTTGTGGTTCAGGGACAATATTGATAGAAGCTGCAATGATTGCAAGAAATATTGCTCCAGGACTTGACAGGTCATTTGATGCTGAGGGATGGGGAGTAATTCCAGAGGAGATATGGTCAAAGGCCAGAGTAGACGCTAGAAAGGCCATAGACTATTCTCAGGAGCTTCACATACTCGGAAGTGATACTGACAAGAGATCTATTCTTAGAGCCAGAGATAACGCTTCTAATCTTGGTATTAATGAGGACATTTCTTTCTTCGTAAAAGATATGAGAGATGTTGATATGAATTTTGAATACGGCGTTGTAATAACTAACCCTCCTTACGGGGAGAGAATGGGTGAAAAAGAGGAAGTACAGAATCTATACATCGATCTTGGAAAGAAATTAAGACCACATGACACATGGTCTGTTTATGTAATAACTTCAGACGAAGAGTTTGAGAGGCTTTACGGAAAGAAAGCTGACAGAAAGAGGAAATTATATAACGGCAGGATTAAAGTAGACTATTATCAGTTCTATGGTCCAAGGCCAAAATAGAAAGGAATGATATCGTGGGAATCTACACAAAGACTGGAGACAAAGGAAAGACATCTCTATTTGACAGCGTAAGAGTTGACAAAGACCATATAAGGGTAGAGAGCTATGGCACTGTGGATGAACTTGGATCTGTGCTCGGATTGGCTCGAAATTTTGTAAAAGAACTGGAAATGAAAGATCAGATTTACATTATACAGAACAAGCTGTTTATCGTTGCTACAAATCTGGCAACTGAAGACCCCTCTAAGGTCGCTTTTAGGATTAAAGAAGAAGATATTAAAGAGCTAGAGGATATAATAGACCTTTATATGGGTAGGTTAAATGATCCCACAGGATTTATAATTCCTGGCTCAAGTGTGGAATCTGGTTATCTTCACGTGGCCAGAACTGTGTGTAGAAGGGCAGAAAGAAGAATAGTATCTTTAACAGGTGTTGCTGATGTGGACCCACTGGTGGTCAAATACGTAAACAGATTGTCAGATGCCATCTACGCTATGGCGAGATACTCAGAAGATCAACAAAATTCAGTAAAGTATGAGTGATATGTATATAAAAATGGTATGAATATAATTTTTTCGCAAACTGCAATTAAGTGTGGAAAAATTGCCGATTATAGTATACAATTATGGTAATCCACTTTGTTGGGAGAACGGGCAGGCATATTAGTTAATATTTTATCAATTAGCCCGAGATGGAGTGATTGCCATGATAGAAAAAAAGAAAACTATAGATGAAGCTCCTGGTATGGTAGAATCTGGCATACTAAATTACCATGTACTTGAGGGTATGGCGGACTGGGTCAGAGTTGTAGATCTGGATGGCAGAGTCATTTTTGCAAATCAGGCTATGAGAAAAGCTCTGGGAGAGGACATTGTTGGCGAACAGTGCTATAAGTCCTACAAACGGGGCATTGAGTGTAACTTCTGTATAACAAAAAATAGTATCCAGACTGGGGAGACTGTTCAAAAAGAGGAAATTATTAACGGTCAGTACTTCAGTGTGAAAAGTTCTCCAGTTAAGGATAGTTCTGGGAACATAAATGCTGCTGTTCAGGTTTTTAGAAATGTGACAAGAGAAAGAAAACTTGAACTTGAACTGATTGATAGAAATAAGAAGATTAGCAAAGACCTACATTTTGCCAGGAGAATTCAGGAAAGAGTCCTTCCAAGAAGAGGAAGGATAGAGAATGTCGAGGTCGACTATATATACAAGGCATCAGAAATGCTCAGTGGCGACATGTTCGACATATTCTATATTGATGATAACAACTTGGGAGTTTACATTTGTGACGTGGCAGGCCATGGTATTGCAGCTTCCATGATGACTATGTTCATCAAAGAAACAATGCGGAGTATAAAGGACGAGATAACCGAGCCCTCATTGGCACTTGAAGAGCTGCACAGGCGTTTTTCTGCCCTAGAGATGGAGCCAGACAAGTATTTTACCATTTTTTATGGTGTATACAATAAGTCCACTCGCAGGTTTGCGTACTCAAATGCAGGACACAACTGTTATCCTATAAAATTCAATGCAAGAGAAATAGAACCGTTAAAAATAAAAGGATACCCAATAACAATGCTATTTGGGGAGGTAAGATATAAACAAAAGGAAGTTTCGCTTGAGATTGGCGACAAGGTATTACTTTATACCGATGGAATAACTGAAGCCAGAGATCATAATGACATACAGTTTGGGATTGAAGGAGTTATAGATACCGTAAAGAAAAACCCAGACAACATGCTCAAGGAAATAGAAGACAAATTTATTATACACAGTTGGGGAGAACAGAACGACGATTATGCGTTAGTATTGCTCGAAGTGCTGGAATAGACGTTTAAACCCGGAATGAGGATTCTGGGTTTTATTTTTAAAAAAGGAGTGGTATCCATGTTTGTTGATTTTGACTATTCAAAGGGATTTATTAGAGAACATGAGGTCGAAAGCATCATGCCACAAATCGAAGCTGCGCATAACCAGTTGCACAACAGAACCGGAGCAGGAAGTGAATTTACTGGTTGGTTGGACTGGTCGGAAAGGTACGACAGAGATGAACTGGAAAGAATTATGAAGCTTTCAGAGACTGTTAGAGAAAAGGCAGATGTGCTGCTGGTAATTGGCATAGGGGGTTCTTATTTGGGTACAAGAGCTGCCATGGAGGCTCTTACGCATTCTTTCTATAACTCCGTCGACAAAGCGCATCGGAAAGGGCCTCAGTTGTTTTTTGCTGGAAATAATATGTCTCCAAAGTATTATTCTGATTTATTTGATGTGTTGGAAGATAAGGATGTATGGATTAACGTAATATCAAAATCAGGAACAACTACAGAGCCGGCAGTAGCCTTTAGGATATTTAGAGAGTACTTAGAAAAAAGATATGGCGAGGATGAAGCAAGAAAGAGAATCATTGCTACTACAGATAGCGAAAAAGGAGCACTGAGATCTCTTGCCGATAAAGAAGGCTATGAAACCTTTACAATACCTGACGACATTGGAGGCAGGTATTCAGTTCTGACTGCCGTGGGGCTTTTCCCGCTTGCCTGCTTAGGGCTTGATGTGGAGAGAATGCTCCAGGGAGCACACTCGGCATATGTCGAATACCTTGAGCCAGATTTTAATCGAAATAAATGCTATCAGTATGCTGCCGTCAGACAGATACTCAGTAGAAAAGGTAAAAATATTGAGATATTGGTCAGCTACAGTCCTTCGCTTCAGTATCTGGGAGAATGGTGGAAACAGCTCTATGGAGAGTCAGAGGGTAAAGACGGCAAGGGAATATTTCCAGCGAGTGTAAGCTTTACTGCAGACCTCCATTCTATGGGGCAGTTGATTCAGGACGGGATGAGAAATATTTTTGAAACCAGTATAGCTGTAGATGACTGGAAAGAAGACATTGTAATAAAGGGTGATGAAAACAATCTCGACGGCTTAAACTATCTACAGGGAAAATCAATTGGACACGTAAATAAAATGGCTCATGAGGGTACGGTATTAGCTCACCTTGAGGGAGGGGTACCAAACCTTACAATAAGCGTTCCTTATATGGATGAATACATTTTTGGCAAGCTGGTTTACTTCTTTGAAAAAGCCTGTGCCATTTCTGGTTATATTCAGGGTGTGAATCCATTTGATCAGCCAGGTGTTGAACAGTATAAGAGAAATATGTTCAGATTACTGGAAAAACCAGGGTATTAATAATTGATTTGTCATAAATACCCGTCTGAGGTATCATAATAAATGGGAGGGATGAGTTTGGAATTTGAACATTTAATATTAAAACAAACTGGCAATGTAACTGTACTATCCATCAACAGACCTGAAGCTCTCAATGCTTTAAACACAGATATGCTGAGAGAGCTTAATGCAGCTGTTGACTACATATCAGCCGAAGATTCAATTCACGTGCTGATAATTACTGGAGAAGGCAGGGCTTTTGTCGCTGGAGCTGACATCGCTGAAATGAAGGATATGAATCCTGAAGTAGCAAGGGAATTTGCAAGGATTGGGCTTGAAGTATTTCGAAAGATAGAAATTTTAGACAAGCCGGTCATAGCTGCAATAAATGGGTTTGCTCTTGGTGGTGGCTGCGAACTTGCCATGTCGTGTGATATTAGAATTGCATCTGTAAAGTCAAAGTTTGGACAGCCAGAAGTAGGTCTTGGGGTTACCCCTGGATTTGGAGGAACCAACAGACTACCGCGAATAGTCGGTGCAGCAAAAGCTAAGGAACTCATATTTACAGGTTCAGTTATAGGTGGAGAAGAAGCAGAAAGAATAGGTTTGGTCAGTTATGTCGTCGAGCCAGAAGAACTGATGGATAGAGCTTTAAAACTGGCGGAGAGTATAGCTTCGAAGGGACAGCTTGCTGTTAGATATGCAAAATCAGCAATAAACAGGAGCATTGAGACGGACATTGAAACAGGGCTGGAAATTGAAAGAGGATTATTCAGTATGTGCTTTGCAACCTTCGATCAGAAGGAAGGCATGGATGCTTTTTTGAATAAGAGAAATCCAGAGTTTAAAACAAAATAACGGAGGTGCGGGAACTATGAAAAAAGTAAGTGTTCTTGGAAGAGGTACCATGGCACTTGGAATTGTACAGATATTTGCTGAGAGAGATTTTGAGGTCAGCGTGTGGGTTAGGTCGATAGATGAGGCAAACCCAAGGGCAAGTGTAGCTCCAATAGCTAAATCACTTGAAAGATTAGTAGCAAAAGAAAGAATTACATCTGAACAAATGGAGAAAACCTTGTCGAACATTTCCTTAACGACTAATATCGAGGATGTAGCAGAGTCAGATCTGGTGATTGAAGCTATTTCTGAAGATATGTCTATTAAAAAGGAAACATTCAAAACATTAGATGCACTGGTAAAAGACACTGCGATTCTGGCTACTAATACATCATCATTATCCATAACTGAAATAGCCAACGCTACTGCTAATCCTGACAGAGTAATTGGAATGCACTTCTTTAACCCAGTACCAGTCATGAAACTAGTCGAAGTCATAAGTGGGCTTGGTACATCTGATAGTACAAAGAATACTATATCCGACCTTGCAAAAGAACTTGGGAAAACTCCCGTCGAAGTAGCAGAGGCTCCAGGATTTGTAGTCAATAGGATACTAATTCCGATGATAAATGAAGCAGTGGGAATATTGGCCGATGGAGTTGCTTCAGCTGTTGATATAGATGAAGCGATGAAACTTGGTGCAAATCATCCGATAGGGCCACTGGCTCTAGGAGACTTAGTGGGATTAGACGTATGTCTTGCAATAATGGACGTCTTATATGACGAATACCAGGATCCAAAATACAGAGCTCATCCATTGCTGAGGAAAATGGTAAGGGCAAATCTTTTGGGAAGAAAGACAAAAGAAGGATTCTTCAAATATTAAATAGCATAAAAAAGCACGATGATTTTATTCTCATCGTGCTTTAAATTTGCAAATTATTATACAGTTGCTCTTTTATAGTTTCTCTCGAGGATATGTTCTCCAATCTGGTAAACATTTCCTGCTCCCATGGTTACAATCACATCACTTTCAGAAACTTCTCCTAATACATAGTCCTCGATTTCAGAAAATGAACCCAGATAGATTGCATCTGACCCTTTGCTCCTTATCCTTTCGACAAGGTCTTTAGAATGAACTTCTCCATTGTCAAGTTCTCTGGCAGCGTAGATGTCCGCAATAATAATTTTGTCCGCATCTTTGAACGCTTCTGAGAAGCTGTCTAACAATATTCTGGTTCTGGTGAATGTATGAGGCTGGAATATGCAGTATATTTTCTCGCCTGTGGACTTTCTCAAAGCTTCTAAACTAGCCCTAATTTCAGTTGGATGATGAGCATAGTCGTCTATTATTCTAATTCCACCCAAGTAGCCTTTGGTCTCCAACCTTCTATGAACACCGCCATAGTTGGAGATTCTCATTAGAATATCATTTCTTTCAATGGGGAGGCAGCTTGCCGCTGTTATTGCTGCAAGAGCATTGTAAACATTATGAAGTCCCATTACCTTTAAGGATACTCGTCCCCAATTTTCGCCATAAGCAATGAGGTCAAACTCAGGGTGACCAGCAGAGTCGTAAGAAATATTTTCTGCCTTGAAATCAGCTTCTCCATGAACTCCAAAGCTTATTACTTTAGAATCTGTATTCTTTATGAGCTTTGAAACTTCAAAATCGTCTGCATTCCCTATCACAATGCCGTCAGTACCAACGTTATCTATATAACCCTTAAAAGTATCTGCGATATGGGCAATACTTTTGAAATAATCGAGATGATCTTCATCCATATTGAGTACAATTGCGATAGACGGGTAATATTTCAGTATATTAGCTTTATATTCGCAAGCTTCAGTGAGAAGGTAGTTGTTGGAACCAAGTTTGGCATTGCCACCTATGGAATCCAGCTCTCCTCCCAATAGGATTGTCGGATCAATCTCTGGGTAATTAATAATTGTGGCTATCATGCTTGTTGTGGTCGTCTTACCATGTGTTCCAGAAACTGCGACAGAGTGCTTGAAGTTTCTCATCATTGCACCAAGAAAAGTTGCTCTGTCCACTACTTCTACTCCAGAAGACCTGGCAGCTACCAACTCAACATTGTTCTCAGGAATAGCATCTGTATAGATGACAAGTTTTGCATCAAGTATGTTCGATGGAGAATGTCCTATAAAGATTCTGGCACCGTGATCTCTCAAGTGCCTGACGATATGACTATCGGTATTGTCGGAGCCAGTAACAGTAAAACCTCTGCTGAGCAGTATTTCAGCGAGCCCGCTCATGCTGATGCCGCCAATACCTATAAAATGAATAGTATTTTGCTTTGCGACATCAAAATTAAATTCAAACATATATTTTCCCCCTGATAAGCAGTTGTCTTCACATAAATATGGCACATCTCAAAAATCGTCCCAAAGTGCCACTGAATGATTATATCATATCAAAAATAATAATAAAGAACAAATTTGATTGTTCTTAAAAGAAAATTTTTAATTTTCAAAAAAAAGAAGGATTTTTCAAATTTGTGTAGAATAAATATAGTGAGAAGTTAAACAACTAAAATCGTATTATTGAAAAAACTATAGGGTCGATTTTGTATGCTCGTCGGGGAAGGTGGTGAGACTATGAAGATTACGGACGTAAGGGTCAGAAAGGTTACTGAGGAAGGCAAGATGAAGGCAATTGTTTCTGTTACTTTTGATGATGAGTTCGTCGTACATGACATCAAAGTAATTGAGGGACAGAATGGCCTGTTCATTGCGATGCCGAGCAGGAAGATGGCTGATGGTGAATTTAGGGACATCGCTCACCCAATTAATGCCACCACTAGGCAGAAGATTCAGGAAGCGGTCTTTTCCGAGTATGAAAAGACACTGGAAGCTGAAGTCACAGAGTAAGAGAGCCCACGGGGCTCTTTTACTTTTCGATGGGAATTTATCAAACTAATTCATATTTAGGGTGGACTTATAGAATAAATGGGTTAAAATATTATAGAGGCAACAAAAAAAGAGGTGTAGAATACCGATGAATATTAGTATAATTTTGGCTGCTGGAGAAGGCACCAGGATGAAGTCTGAGCACGCTAAGGTCATGCACAAAGTGTGCGGATTACCCATGCTCGAACACGTATTGGATGCGTCTTCAAAAGCAGGTATTGAAAAAAATGTAGTTGTTGTAGGCCATAAAAAAGAAGAAATCATGGAAAGTTTTGCTAAAGAAGGCATTGTATTTGCAGAACAACCCATTCATGATGGAGCGCCTTATGGCACGGGATACGCTGTAATGATGGCAATGCCACACGTAGAAAGCAAAGCTACCATACTGGTTTTGTGCGGAGATACTCCCCTCATTGAACCAGAGGTACTGAAAAGTTTGATTGAGCATCACGAATCAGGTAGATTTTCAGCGACGGTTCTTACTGCATTTTTAGATAATCCTGATGGGTACGGAAGGATAATTAGAAATGAAAGCGGACTATTATCAAAGATAGTTGAACAAAAAGATGCCTCTGAGGAAGAAAGAAGGACAAATGAGATAAACGCAGGTATTTACTGCTTTGATTCAGATGCCCTAAGAGATGCTTTAGATAGCCTTACCAACGACAATAGCCAGGGAGAGTACTATCTTACAGACGCAGTTGGTTTTTTGGTTCAAGAAGGCTTAAGCATAGGTGCTGTAGCTGCAAAAGAAAGCACTTCAATACTAGGAGTAAATTCCAGAGTGCAGCTTGCAGAAGCTGAAAAGCATATGAGAGACAGAATAAACAGTCAACATATGGCTCAGGGAGTTACCATGATAAATCCTGATATAGTATACATAGATGCCGGGGTAGAAATTGGTAAAGACAGCATAATTCACCCTGGTGTGGTTCTCAAAGGTAGTACTGTGATTGGCGAGAATTGTGAAATAATCGGGAATACCAGAATTGTGGATAGTATTGTCAAAGATAATGTCTCAATAGACTCTTCTCTCATTGAGTGCAGCGAAGTTGGATCTGAAAGTCACATTGGACCATTTGCTCATTTAAGGCCAGGAAGCGTATTAGGAAGCTGTGTAAAAATTGGAAACTTTGTCGAGGTCAAAAATTCGACTATGCTTGACGGGTCAAAGGCAAGTCATCTTTCCTACATAGGAGATGCTTATGTGGGTAAGAATGTAAATATAGGGTGCGGAGTAGTATTTGTAAATTATAATGGCGTGTATAAGTCAAAGACTATAGTTGGTGACAACGCTTTTATAGGCAGTAATTCAAATCTTATTGCACCGCTCACTGTAGAAGACTGGGGTTATGTTGCAGCAGGTTCTACCATAACAGATGATGTTAAGGAAGGAGATCTGTCCATAGCCAGAGCAAGACAGGTCAATAAAGAAGGCTGGGTAGATAAAAAGGGCTTCAAAAAACAAAAATAGGAGGAAGTTTTGATGAACCTTTGTTTAGGAGGAATAAAGGTATTTACTGGAAATGCCAACAGAGATCTTGTAAGAAAGATATGTCACGAGCTAGGGACAGAACTCGGAGATTGTGACGTAACACAGTTTAGCGATGGGGAGATAAATGTCAATATACGCGAAACTGTCAGAGGGTGCGATGTTTTTATAATCCAGCCCACTAATTCACCTGTAAATGACAACTTAATGGAGCTTCTGATTCTAATTGATGCAGTAAAAAGGGCATCAGCAGGAAGAATTAATGCTGTCATACCATACTATGGATATGCAAGACAAGATAGAAAGACGAAGGCGAGAGAGCCAATCACAGCGAAACTCGTAGCAAATCTTCTTACAACAGCAGGAGCAGACAGAGTGGTATCTATGGATTTGCACGCTGGACAGATTCAAGGATATTTTGATATTCCTGTGGATCACCTTTCAGCAGTGCCTATCCTTGCAAACCACTTTAAGAGCTTTGTTGACGAGGACACTGTAATAGTTTCACCGGATCTTGGCGGAGTTACGAGAGCCAGGACGTTTGCAAACATACTTGACCTTCCTATAGCCATAATCGAAAAGAGGAGGCCAAAGGCCAATGTCTCAGAGGTTATGAATGTAATAGGTGAGATAGAAGGTAAAAACGTAATATTGGTCGATGATATTATTGATACAGCAGGCACAATAGTTAAGGCTGCAAGCGTTTTAAAGAGTTTTGGAGCAAAGAAAGTTTACGGATGCGCCACCCACGGTGTTCTATCTGGTCCAGCTCTCGACAGAATATTTAACTCAGAACTCGAAAAATTTGTAATAACAGATACCATTCCTCTTGAAGAAAGTGCACGTATAGACAAAATAGAGGTCGTAAGTGTGGCTCCGCTTTTCGCTGAAGCGGTCAGAAGGATAAATTCAAATGAGTCTGTCAGTATAATTTTTGACTGATAAAACCGGGAGTTGGTATTGTGATCGTTATTGCAGGTCTGGGTAATCCGGGCAGAGAGTATGAAAAGACGAGGCATAACGCTGGCTACGATGTGTTGGATGTGTTTGCCGCTGAAAACGGGATAAGAGTCGACAGAATTAAGTTTAAGAGCATGACTGGTGAAGGATTTATAGCAGGAGAGAAAGTAATGCTAATAAAACCTCTCACCTATATGAACAAGAGCGGCGAAGCAGTCAGAGAGGTACTCGACTTCTACAAACTTGATAAGTCCAACCTTATAGTTTTGGTTGACGATATAGATATACAATTTGGAAGTATAAGGATAAGAAAAAGAGGTAGCGCAGGTTCACATAATGGAATGAAATCCATCATTTCACATATAGGGACAGATGAGTTTACAAGGATTAAACTGGGTATTGGTAAAAATCCGGAATACTATGACCTTGCAGACTATGTCCTAAGCAAATTTTCAAAAGAAGAAAGAGAAGAAATAGATAAAATGATTGTAAGAGCTGCACAGGCAACGAAGATGATTCTCACTGACGGGGTGGATGCAGCCATGAATATTTTTAATTCTAAAAACGGGGCCCAGGAATGAAACCTGGGCTTGTGACGTTGAATAAAGGAAGATAGTATGAACGATTTTTTGCTCGATGTACTGCTGGACCTTAAGCCTTACGAGAATCTTCTTAAGGACATAGATGATGGCGTGACGCCAATATCTGTGCACGGACTCATAGAAGAGAACTTAGGGCATTTTTGTGCTGCAATCAATAAGCACACGGCTAGGCAGCTCTTGTTAGTTACATACGATGAAAGCCGAGCAAGGCAACTTTATGAAGATATAAGAGGGATGCTCGGCGAGGATAGAGTTGTAATGTTTCCAAGGAAAGAAATGATTTTTTACGATATAGATGCATACAGCAGAGAAAAGACATACCAGAGATTAAAAGTATTGTCTAAGCTCATCAAGGATGAAAAATTAATAATTATTTCCTCTGTCGATGCAGTATCTGATAGGTTGCCTTCAAAACATATATTTGAAGGGCTGAGATTAAAGATAGAAATTGGAAAAGACTATTCCCTTGATTCTCTTTCAGAACTCTTAATCCGCTCAGGATACGAGAGAGTCAATATGGTTGAAGCTCAGGGACAGTTCAGCATCAGAGGCGGAATACTGGATATATTTTCTCCTGATATGTCAAATCCTGTCAGAATAGAATTTTTTGACTTGATGGTAGATTCAATTAGGACATTTGACTTTACAACACAGAAATCTATTGAGGTAATAGAAAGTGTTGTAATTGAACCATCTCAGGAGATTCCTCTATCTGTTGAAAGCGACGTAATAGCAGATAGGCTTCAAGCAGACCTTGCGCTCTTTGAGAAAGCTGAAAAAGGTTCTGAAGCAGCAGCTAAAGCTGAAGAAAAATTTACAAGATATGAGGAATACTTAAGGCAGGGGGTTCATATACCAAACCGTGATTTACTGCTTCCGTATTTTAGCGAAAATGACAGTTCGGACATCTTCAGTTTTCTAAGTAGTGAGGCGTTGCTATTGTTTGATGAGCCTAGGAGAATAGAAGAATCTGCAAGGCTTAGTGCAGAAAATTTTGACGGGAGAGCATCTGATCTCTTTGAAGCTGGCGAAATACTCAGCTCACATTTTCTTTTAAAATTAAGATTTGATGATATCGTTGAAAGATCGCAAAAATCAATGTGTCTGACCAGTGCAGTGTTTTTAAAACAGGATGCAAATTTTCCTCCTAAAGCAATTCATCAGTTTTCCAGCAGACAAATGGCTGTATATCATGGGAAAATAGATATTCTTAAGGACGACATTGAACGGCTAAGATATAGAGGATACAAGACTATAATACTCTCAGGTGATGAAGACAGGGGTAAGAGGCTTGTAGAAACACTTGATAAAATGGATATAGCAAGTGAATTGCACTATGACAGAGAACTGAGGATATCTACAGGACAGCTTTTCATAACACCAGGCTCAGTTAGGTCTGGGTTCGAATATGAGGGAGTGAAACTTGCAGTCATAAGCGACAAAGATATCTTTGGAGTTGGAAAGAGTAGAACGAAGAAAAGAAAGGACAAACTGCCAAAGAAAGAATCTTCTTTGAGTTTTGGAGATTTAAAAGAAGGTGATTTTGTAGTTCATGAAAACTATGGTATTGGACAATATCTCGGAATTAAACAACTCTCTGTTCAGGGAATTAAAAAGGATTATCTTTTAATTCAATATAAGGGAAACGATAGATTATATCTTCCTGTCGAGCAGATGGTAATGATACAGAAATATATTGGGGCAGACTCCGCTAAGCCTAAAGTTAACAGACTTAGTGGAGGAGAGTGGATTAGAACAAAGTCCAGGACCAGAAAAGCTATTGAAGACATGGCAGAGGAATTGCTGGAGCTTTATGCCAAGAGGGAAAAGTTAAAAGGCTATGAGTTTTCCAGGGATACCGCCTGGCAAAGTGAATTTGAAGACATGTTTCCCTATGAGGAGACCGATGGACAGTTGGTGTCTTCAGCCGAAATAAAGGAAGATATGGAAAAACCAAGGCCTATGGATAGGTTGTTGTGCGGAGACGTAGGCTACGGAAAGACAGAAGTAGCACTTAGAGCTGCTTTTAAGGCAATAATGGATGGAAAGCAGGTCGCTATTCTGGTTCCAACTACAATTCTTGCCCAACAGCATTACAATACTCTGTCAGATAGATTTGGCACATTCCCTGTTAAAATTGCCATGCTCAGTAGATTCAGGTCTCAGAAAGAGCAAAAGGAAAGTGTCAGACTCATTGAGAAAGGAGCTATCGATATAGTAGTCGGTACTCACAGACTCCTTTCAAAGGACGTAAAGTTCAAAGACCTGGGGCTGTTGATTGTAGATGAGGAACAAAGATTTGGAGTAAGGCACAAAGAGAGCCTGAAGAAACTGAAAGAATCTGTAGACGTGCTTACTCTTACTGCAACTCCCATTCCAAGGACTCTTCATATGTCTCTGGTTGGCATAAGAGATATGTCAGTTATAGAAGATCCACCAGAAGAGAGATTTCCTATTCAGACCTATGTGACCGAGTATAACAAATCACTAATAAGAGAGGCTATACTAAAGGAGATATCCAGAGGAGGCCAAGTTTATTACGTGTACAACAGAGTTGAAACAATAGATAAAGTAGCAATAGAGCTTCAGGAACTTATACCAGAGGCAGTGTTTGCTATTGGACATGGTCAGATGACCGAGCGAGAACTGGAGAAGACCATGATGGACTTTCTCAACAAAGAATCTGACGTGCTGATTTGCACCACAATTATTGAAACTGGTCTCGATATACCGAATGTTAATACAATAATCATACATGATGCTGATAAAATGGGACTTTCTCAGTTGTACCAACTAAGGGGAAGAGTAGGCAGATCTAATCGTATAGCATATTCTTACTTCACATATGAGAAAGATAAAGTATTATCGGAGGTTGCTGAAAAGAGACTTCGAGCTATCAGGGAGTTCACTGAGTTTGGATCAGGTTTTAAAATTGCCATGAGAGACCTTGAAATAAGAGGTGCTGGCAATCTACTCGGTATGGAGCAGCACGGACATATAGAAACAATAGGCTATGATCTTTATGTTAAGTATCTTGGAGAAGCTGTGCGAAAGCTAAAAGGAGATGTAGTCGACGAAAGACTTGACACTCAGATGGATATTGACGTTGACGGCTTCATAGAATCAAGGTACATTGAGGATGAAGAGCAAAAAATTGAGATATATCAGAAAATTTCATCCATCGAGAGCATGTTTGATTACAGAGAGGTAATAGATGAGTTAATTGACAGGTTTGGAGACCTGCCAAAGCCTGTTGAAAATTTGATGAACATTTCGTATATCAGAGCTCTTGCAAGTAAAAATGGTATAAAATCAATATTTCAAAGGAATTCAAAAATTGTACTTGAATATGCTGACACCAGATTTCTGGTACCAGAACTAATCGGACAGTTATCAGGCAGATACGGTAAAGAGATTGAGTTTGACCTTTCAAACAAACCAGAGATTTCCGTTGCTGTGAAAGGAGATATACTAAATCGCTTAAGAGAACTAATAGAACTAATTGACAATTTTGGTGCGCAGTAATATAGTGTAACCTGGCAAAATTTGAAAGGATTGTGGTAATGTGAGACATAGAATGAAAATATTAACTCTAATTCTTCTTTTGACTATAGCATCGATTACAGGCTGCCAACAGACTAAGGAAGGCGTCATGGTAGAAGTAAATGGCATAGAAGTCACTCAAAGTGAGTTTGACAGAGATTTTGAAATAGTCATTCAATCACTTATAAGAGAACGAGGAGAAGATGCTCTTTCTCAGATTGGATTTGACGGTCGAACTGTAGAGGACAGCGAACGAGAAGCTCTTTTAGAGGGTTTGATTGTCAAAAAGCTTATTGTAGAAGACGCTAAAAGTCGTGGGATAACAGTCGCTGAAACTGAACTTAAGAGTGCAGAGGATGCATTCATTTCAGATGTTGGAGATGAAAGTGCTTTCCAGGATTTTCTTTCTGACAGAGGAATAGACATGGATTACTTTGAAGATTATATTAATTATAGCTTGATTTCAGAAAAACACAGAGAAGATGTTATTTCTGAGACTGAAATCACTGAAAAAGACTTGAAAAAATATTTTGATGATAACTTGGAATCACTTATAGAAGTTAGGGCGAGCCATATCCTTTTGGGAAATGAAGAAGATGCCTTGGCAATTATAAATAGACTGGAAAATGGAGAAAAATTTGAGGACATCGCACTTTTGGAGTCACTTGACAGCGAATCAGCAATAAGAGGTGGAGATCTCGGTTACTTTTCAAGAGGCTTCTACTCAATAATTGAATTTGAAGATTCAGCGTTTACGCTTCCAGTTGGAGAAGTGAGTGGAGTTGTAAAGACAGAAGTTGGATATCATGTCATCAGGGTGGATGACAGGCTTGACTCCTTTGAAGATCTTAAGGACAAAGCCGAGCAGAAAATGAAGGATGAAATATATTACGAGTACGTCAAGAATCTTGTAAATAACGCAGAGATTAAGAGATATATTTAGCAGAACTTGTGAATTCAGGAGGAAAGTCCATGACGACAAAAGGACAAAACTACTTAAAGGGTGCTGCTGTATTGGGCATCGCAGGAATAATTGTTAAAATTTTGGGTGCCGTATACAGAATCCCGCTTTCTAACATAATTAAAGATGAAGGAATAGGATACTATCAGACGGCTTATCCAATTTATGTGCTACTGCTGGCTCTTTCTACAGCGGGTATTCCTGTTGCCATAGCCAAGCTTGTAAGTGAGAGGAGAGCACTTGGAGACTACAGAAATGCCCATAAGATATTTAAGGTTTCTCTGACTGCATTAACAGGGCTTGGGATTATAACATCCATGATAATTGCCTTTGGAGCAAATTGGATTGTTCAGCGAATAGGAAATCCCGATGCATATTATGCATTGATAGCTCTTGCTCCGGCATTATTATTTGTGCCGATAATGTCAGCGTTTAGAGGCTTTTTCCAGGGAAGTCAGACTATGGTTCCAACGGCACTATCACAGGTGTTGGAGCAACTGTTCAGAGTGGGTACGGGGTTGTTCTTAACGGTTGTATTACTCAATAAAGGACTTCCGATTGCTGCCGGAGGGGCTTCCTTTGGAGGCTCAGTTGGAGCATTTGTAGGGGCTGCCACAATAATCATAGTTTATTTCAAACGTCGTTTTGATATAAATAAAGAGATTAATTCATCATTAGATACACCAGAATATACAGCTGACAGGATAATCAGAGATCTCCTGCTCATAGCCGTGCCCATAACCATAGGGTCGACAATTGCTCCTGTAATGGACACCATAGATGCAGCTTTAGTCTTTAGGAGATTACAAGACATTGGATATTCTGCAAAGACCGCCAACGACCTGTATGGACAACTCAAGGGTATGGCACAGACCTTGGTAAACCTACCTCAGGTATTTTCCATTGCAATTTCCATGAGCCTGGTACCTGCAATTTCCACTGCGAGTGCCAGAAGATCAAAAAAAGAACTTAGCGAAATAATATCTTCAGGAATAAGAATGACTTTATTAATTGGGTTGCCATCTGCATTAGGATTGTTTGTGCTGGCAAAGCCACTCATAGCTCTTTTGTACTTTAACAATGAGCCTTCTGTAATTGCGAGCACAGGAGATATTCTGACTTATCTGTCACTGGGAGTTGTTTTCCTTACTCTGGTACAAGCTCTTACTGCAATTTTGCAGGGACTTGGGAAGCCAATAATACCAGTAAGAAATCTTTTTATTGGAGCTGTTGCAAAAGTAATATTGACTTATGTACTTACAGGAATTCCTGCGATAAATGTAAAGGGAGCGGCAATAAGTACTGTTACTGCTTACATGATTGCTTCTTCTTTGGACTTTTATTATGTCATTAAAATCGCTAATGCAAATCTGAACTTAAGAAAAATACTCATAAAACCTCTAGCATCTTCTATTGGTATGGCTGTTACTGCCAGGCTGAGTTTCCACGTATTAGCTGTTGCAACATCTGATAAATTGGCTACACTTGGCGCTGTGGGAGTAGGAGTGATAGTGTACGGAATTCTTTTACTGGCAACTGGAACCATAACGCAAGAAGATCTTGCGATGATAACAAAGAGCGAAAGAGCATCGAAGTTCCTCGCAAAATTTGGAAGAAAATAAATGAGTTACACTAAGGAGAGAAAAATGGGAGAGATAATAGTCGTAGGATTGGGGCCAGGATCGACCGGTTCTCTAACTCTTGATGCTGTTGAAATAATCACAGGAAAAGGACCTCATTTCTTGAGGACAGAGAAGCATCCAGCCGTTGAATACTTCAGAAAAAACAACATAAGCTACACTGCTCTGGATGACTACTATGAAACAGGGGATACATTTGAAGAGGTTTATGAGTCTATTGCAAAAAGGATGATGGAAGAAGCAAAGATTCATGGGTCAATAAATTATTACGTCCCAGGAAATCCAATGGTAGCTGAAAAAACTGTCAGGCTTCTTCTGGAAAACTCTGGTGATACCAGAGTAAAACTGGTATCTGGAATGAGCTTTATCGAGCCACTCCTGGAAGCTACAGGCATAGACCCAGTCGAAGGATTGACTATTCTAGATGGGTCAGACTTAAAGATGACAGATATAACCATAAGAAACGATACTATTATTACCCAGATATACAATAAGAGGATAGCATCAGACCTTAAAACAGTACTTACTGAAGTTTATGGAGACGAGCACATGGTATGCCTGGTACACAATGCAGGTCTTAAAGATGAGCTTATAGAGCATATTATGCTTTCAGAAATTGACATGGCAGGTGAGATAGGAGTCCTCACAAGCCTAATGATTCCAGGACTAAGAGGTCACAAAAGAGAAAGGTATTCGTTTGAAGACGTAACAGACATAATGGCAAAGCTCAGAAGTGAGGACGGGTGCCCCTGGGATATGGAACAGGATCACCTGAGTATTAGGCAGGCAATTTTGGAAGAGGCGTACGAACTTGTGGAAGCACTAGAGGAAGAAAATCCTGATCATATAGTCGAAGAATTGGGAGATTTACTGCTTCAGGTGTTGTTTCATACACAAATTGGATATGAAGATGGCGAATTCTACCCATTTGATGTCACCTCAAACCTCGCACGCAAGTTAATTACAAGGCATCCGCACGTTTATTTTGAAAAAAATGTAGCTAATTCAGATGAAGTAGTATATAATTGGGATAAGATTAAGTACGGAAATAGGAACATTTCAACCCTTACAGAGAAACTGGAAAACATACCCAGACTACCTGCACTCATGAGGAGCTTTAAAGTGCAGGAGAAGGCAGCCGCAGCTGGATTTGATTGGAGCGACATAAATGGACCTCTGGACAAAGTCAGAGAAGAGCTTGAAGAAGTGATGGATGCTCACTCCCAGAGTGGTGCGGGAAGCCTGAATACGGAAGGAGAACTAGGCGATTTACTCTTTGCTGTGGTCAATCTGTCGAGGTTTTTGAAGGTGGATCCTGAGGTTGCACTTAACAGAACCATTGGAAAATTCACAAAAAGATTGAAAAAGATGGAGTATATGGCTGAAAATATGGGTATACTACTGGAAGACATGAATCTTCAAGAGTTGGATGACCTATGGGAAAAGGCTAAATCTGAAGAATGAAGTTTGCTGAATGTGGACTCAAGTATTGCGAATACACTAGCAAATAAAAAACAAGGAGGAATCATTAATGAACAAAGCTGAATTAATCGCTAGCATAGCGGAAAAAAGCGAGCTTACAAAGAAGGATGCAGAGGCTGCATTGAACGCATTTATGAAGGCTGTAGAGGAGTCTCTGGCAGCAGGAGATAAAGTTCAACTGGTTGGCTTTGGCACATTCGAGGTAAGGGAAAGAAAAGCCAGAGAAGGCAGAAACCCAAGAAATCCTGAAGAAGTTATTAAGATTCCAGCTTCTAAAGCACCGGTATTCAAAGCGGGTAAAGCACTTAAAGAAAGTGTAAACGTAACAAAAAAAGGAAAGAAAAAATAAAAATCAGGTCTATGACCTGATTTTTTTTTGGAGGGAAACATGAGAATAGATAAATATCTTAAGGTAGCAAGGATAATCAAGAGACGAACTATTGCCAAGGAAGCCTGCGAACAGGGCAGGGTGACAATTAACGAAAAGACAGCTAAACCTGGTGATGAGGTTAAAGTCGGAGATATAATTAACATTAGATTTGGTAGCGGCGAGATGAAACTGGAAGTAATAGAAGTAAAAGAGTCTGTCGGCAAGGACGGAGCGACATCATTGTACAAGGTAATTGAGTAGTATAATGCTTGAAAATAGAATAAAAACATGAGATAATAAAAAGGTAGACGATTTCTGCTGTGAAGGTGGTGCTGTAGAATGAGTAAGAAAAAAGTGCATAAAAAAGGAATCAGAATTCACCACGTATTAATACTTCTGCTTCTATTGTATCTGTTTTCAGAGATGAGCCATCAGAAGCAACTGATGGATTCATTGGAAGCAAAAAAGTCCAACCTTGGAGATAAGGTTGAACAACTAGAGGCTTCAATAGAAGATATAAAAGGGCAGATAGAAAATAGCGGAACACTGGAATTCGTCGAAAGGGTTGCCAGGGATGAGCTTGGAATGGTTAAGCCAAGAGAAATAATCTACATCGACAAGAGCAATCCCGAGAATAGCTTAGAGGGTGTATTTGACAAAGATAAGTAATTGACTTTAATAAATATGTGATATATACTCTCTATATATTAACACAAATTTTAAGGAGGAAATGTTTGTCTATGCCCGTATCTGTTGGAGAAATAGTAGAGGGTACCGTAACAGGGATAACCAATTTTGGTGCCTTTATTCAGTTGCCGGAAGGCAAAAGTGGACTGGTACATATTTCAGAAGTATCCCATGATTATGTTGAAAAAGTATCCGATTATTTAAAAAAGGATCAAAAAATTAAAGTAAAGGTATTGTCAATATCTTCCGATGGGAAAATAAGTTTGTCTGTAAGGCAGGCGAAGCCAAAGACTAGCAAACCAGCCGAGATAGACTGGAGCAAGCAGGAAGATAGACAGAGAAGTATGTCATTTGAAGACATGCTCAGCAGTTACCTAAAGGACAGTAGCGAAAAAATGGATCAGATTAAGAGTAAAGACGGCAGAAAGGGCTATGGAGCGAGAGGTAAAAAGTTTAGCAGCTACGATTAATAAAACCGGTTCTACCGGTTTTTTATGTTTGTGTAGATAAATTTTAATTGGTGGGTATATTAACTTACAGTCTTGTTTCAGGAGGTGGCGAGTTGTTCCTTCGAGTCAGAGAAAATATAAGAGAATACGATATGATTAAACCTAATGATACCGTTGTAGCAGCAGTATCGGGTGGACCTGACTCAATGGCAATGCTTCACTGCCTAATTCAAATCAGAGAAGAGATTGGCTTTAGCATTGTAATTGCACATGTAAATCATGGAGTAAGAGGAAAATTAGCTGACAGAGACCAGAATTTCGTAAAGAAAGTAGCAGGAGAATTAGGATTGCCCTTTCATACCATCAATGTAAATATGAATGATTATGGGAAAGAACTAGGAATATCATCAGAAGAAGCCGGAAGAATACTCAGGTATGGTTTCTTTAGGGACATACTCAAGAAATATGGCGGTGGCAAGATAGCTGTAGCTCATAATAAAAACGACCAGGCGGAAACTCTTTTATTCCGAGTAATGCGAGGAACTGGTATCGACGGTATGCGTGGAATGAGTTTTGTTGCTGAGGATATAATCAGACCAATTCTAAATATAACAAGAAATGAAGTCGAAAAATACGTAGAAGAGAATAGTGTTGAAACAGTTGAAGACCATACAAATTTAGAGACCGTATACACCAGAAACAAGATAAGACTCGAACTTATACCTTATATAGAAGCAAATTTCAACCCAAATATAATAGATGGGCTCTTTAGGATGTCGTTAACAGCGGCGAGCGACACGAAAATAATTCAGGATGTTGTGGATGAAAAGTTTGATTTAATAGTGAAAAATAATGAAGGTAATAGTATAATCTTTAAGGGTGTCCAATTTTTAAAGGAATCTTCAGGCATTAAACAAAGGCTTGTCCGAGAAGCTTTGAGAATACAAAGAGGGCATCTCCATGGAATTGAAGAAAAACATATTAATGCAGCGGTAAAATTATTTGAAGAGAATAAGACTGGGACTAAGGTAGACCTTCCTGGAGGTCTTGTTGCTACAGTATCCTATGGAGACTTCATAATTGCTGCGAATGATAAAAAGAAGAATAAATTACCCAGGGTAATATTGCAAAGAGGGTGCAATAGTATACCAGAATGGGGTATGGATATAATGGTTGAAACGACAGACACAGTACCGGAAAAGTATAATAAAAGTACGGAGGCCTTTATCGATTTTGATCTCATTAAAGGTGATTTCACATTAAGACCTAGAGACGACGGCGATAGATTCTCCCCATTCGGAATGAACGGAACTAAGAAACTTAAGGACTTTTTAATCGACAGGAAAGTTCCCAGAGAAAAAAGAGATGAGATACCAATCATAACTGATGAAAACGGAATTGTATGGGTCGTTGGTTATTCTCTGGATAATAAATTCAGGGTATCTGAGTCCACTAAATGCATACTGAAAATAACATACATAAAAAGATAAGGATAATGGGAGGGCGTAACATTGAAGGATCCAATTAAAGAAGTTCTCGTAAGCGAAGAGGACATAAAAAAGAGGGTTGCGGAACTCGGGAAAGAAATTTCTGAAGTATATCGCGGTAAAGAACTCATCCTCGTAGGAATATTAAAAGGAGCGGTTATATTTCTTTCCGATCTTTCAAGAGCCATAGATATGCCAGTATTCATAGATTTTATGGCTGTATCAAGTTATGGTAAGTCGAGCGTTTCAACTGGTGAAGTTAGGATAATGAAAGATTTGGACTTCAGTGTGGAAGGCAAAGATGTACTCATAGTGGAAGATATAATTGATACAGGTATGACCATGAATTACCTTAAGGAAATCCTGACTAAAAGGGGAGCTAGCTCTGTCAGAGTATGCTCTTTGCTGGATAAACCTGAAAGAAGGACTGTCGGGGTAAAAATAGATTTCCTAGGCTTTGAGATACCAGACGAGTTTGCTGTGGGATATGGGCTGGATTTCAATGAAATGTTCAGAAATTATCCCTTTGTGGGGGCGTTAAAAGAGGAAGTTTATGAGTAGTGTTTTATTGATTGACAAGTTTACTTATGCTATAATAAATGGATATCATTTACAAGCGTATTGGAGGGAGGACTAGTATTGATATTGAAACGATTTTTTAAGGGCATCAGCATATATCTCTTAATCGTTCTTTTGATAATGTTCAGCGTTAAAATGTTTGGAACGCAGGTAGAACAGGTATCGGAACTTGATTTCACAGAATTGGTGTCCAGGCTGAGGGATGGAAGCATAGATAGAATAACTTCCATAGGGAATACAGTAGAAGGCGAGTTGAAAGATGGCGGGAAGTTCACAGCCATACTTCCCGAAGAAGTTCGACCTACATTCTATCACGATTATGTGAAAGAAATGGTAGATGACGAAATATTAAAATACGGCGCAGAGCAAGTACCAGTAAGTCCATGGTACATTGATATGCTACCTACTCTTATGGTCCTTCTTATTTTTGGAGTGATCTGGTTTGTATTTATGCAGCAGTCTCAAGGCGGAGGCAGCGGTGGTCGCGTCATGTCCTTTGGAAAGAGCAAGGCAAAGATGCATAAACTTGAAGAGGGCAAAGTCGTAACCTTTGAAGACGTAGCCAGTCTCGAAGAAGAGAAAGAAGAACTTAGAGAGATTGTCGACTTTCTAAGCTTTCCAAAGAAATATATTGAAATTGGTGCGAGGATACCTACAGGAGTACTTTTAGTTGGGCCTCCGGGGACAGGAAAAACATATCTGAGCCGTGCAGTTGCAGGTGAAGCAGGAGTTCCTTTCTTTACTATTTCAGGTTCAGATTTCGTTGAGATGTTCGTCGGAGTTGGAGCCAGCAGAGTAAGAGACCTCTTTGAACAGGCAAAAAAGAACTCTCCGTGTATAGTGTTCATCGATGAGATAGACGCAGTTGGCAGAAGGAGAGGAGCAGGACTTGGCGGAGGTCACGACGAGAGAGAGCAGACACTTAACCAGTTGTTGGTTGAGATGGATGGTTTCTCCAAAAATGAAGGAATAATTGTCATGGCAGCAACAAATAGGGCAGATATTCTTGACCCAGCGCTTCTAAGACCGGGAAGGTTTGACCGTACAATCTATGTAGGGCTTCCTGATATAAAAGGAAGAGAAGCAATATTGAGAGTGCATACCAGAAACAAACCACTTGATGAAGACGTAGATTTGCAGGTAGTTGCCAAGAGAACACCTGGGTTTACTCCAGCTGATTTAGAAAATCTTGTAAATGAAGCAGCTTTGTTGACAGCAAGGTTTAATTTAAAAACGATACCAATGCATTTAATAGAAGAAGCATCCATAAAAGTGCAGGCAGGACCTGAAAAGAAGAGCAGGGTGATCAGTGATCACGAAAGAAAACTTACAGCCTACCACGAGGCAGGCCATGCACTTACTGCAAGACTTACTCCAGGAACAGACCCCGTTCACATGGTTACTATAATACCTAGGGGTATGGCTGGTGGGTTTACAGCATATATTCCAGAGGAAGACAGGAATTACCTTACTAAGAAGCAGATGGAAAACAAGCTTATCATGCTACTGGGTGGCAGAGTGACAGAGGCTCTCGTGCTGGATGACATAAGTACTGGAGCACAAAACGACATAGAACGAGCTACTAAGATCGCAAGGTCTATGGTTACCCACTATGGAATGAGTGATATACTGGGACCTATGACATATGGAACTGACGAGGAAGAGGTGTTTGTCGGCCGGGATTTAAACCGATCCAGGAATTACAGTGAAGAAGTAGCAGCTGCGATAGACAAAGAAATGAAGACACTGATTGATACGGCTTACCACAAAGCTGAATCACTAATTAAAGAAAATATGGATACACTTCACAGAATTGCTGAAGCTCTGCTTGAAAAGGAGACAATAGACGCAAGAGAATTTGAAGAAATATTCCAAGGCAATTAAATGCAGGCCCCTTTCGGGGGACCTGCTTTTGCAGTATGGAAAGAATTTGCAATTTTACATTCATCAAATTAAATATTTGAAATTTATGTTGCAATATTGCCACAATTTCTACTATAATGTATAGTAGTAAAGGTTTCATTTAAGAGGAGGAAAAGGGATGTACGATGAGAAAAAAATGAAGCAGTTAGAATCTTCCTTTGTCGATTGGGAGGAAAATAAGGTAGATAAACTCCTTAGCAAATTTCCAGAGAGAAAAGAAGTTTTTTCAACCGGTTCCGACAAAGAGGTAGAGAGGCTATATACGCCGCTGGACATTAAAGACACTGACTATGAAAACGACCTGGGATTCCCTGGAGAATACCCTTACACAAGAGGCGTTCAACCAACTATGTACAGAGGTCGCTTCTGGACAATGAGACAATATGCAGGATTTGCTACTGCAGAAGAGTCAAACAAGAGATACAAATACCTTCTGGACCAAGGACAGACAGGACTTAGTGTTGCATTTGACCTGCCCACGCAGATTGGATATGACTCAAACCACAGCCTTTCAGAAGGCGAAGTCGGAAAAGTTGGCGTTGCAATTGATTCATTAAAAGACATGGAGATCCTGTTTGATGGAATTCCATTGGATAAGGTCAGTACTTCTATGACTATCAATGCGCCTGCCAGCGTATTATTAGCCATGTACATCGCCGTTGCAGAAAAACAAGGCGTTTCCTCTGAAAAATTGAGAGGTACCATACAAAATGATATATTAAAAGAGTATATCGCAAGGGGAACATATATATTCCCACCAGAACAATCCATGAGACTGATAACTAATATATTTGAATATTGCTCCAAAGAAGTACCACAGTGGAACACAATCAGTATAAGTGGTTACCACATAAGAGAAGCGGGTTCAACCGCAGCTCAGGAAGTTGCATTTACACTTGCAGACGGAATAGCATATGTTGAGGCTGCTATTAAAGCAGGACTTGACGTAGACGAGTTTGCACCGAGACTGTCCTTCTTCTTTAATGCTCATAACGACCTTCTCGAAGAAGTTGCAAAATACAGAGCAGCAAGAAGGCTCTGGGCAAAGATAATGAAGGAAAGATTCAATGCTAAGAATCCAAAGTCAATGCAGCTGAAATTCCATACACAAACTGCTGGTTCAACACTGACTGCACAACAGCCTGATAACAATATAATCAGAGTTACAGTACAAACCCTTGCCGCAGTACTGGGAGGAACTCAGTCGCTGCACACCAATTCAAGAGACGAAGCTCTTGCACTTCCTACTGAAGACTCAGTAATGATAGCTTTGAGAACTCAGCAGATAGTTGCCCATGAATCAGGAGTGACAGAGACGATTGATCCACTTGCAGGTTCCTATTACATCGAAAGTCTTACAGATGGAATCGAAAACGAAGCTATGGAATACATCAATAGAATTGACAACTTAGGCGGAGCTACAAAAGCTATAGAAAATGGATACATCCAAAAAGAGATTCAGAACTCTGCATACAAGTACCAAATGCAAGTTGAATCCCAGGAGAGAGTAGTAGTTGGGGTCAACAAATTCAAAATTGAAGAACACGATAAAAAAGAGCTTCTCAGGGTAGATCCCCATGTAGAGATACTCCAAAGAACAAAAATTGACAAGCTTAAAGAAGAAAGAGATAACGACAAAGTTGCTGAATGCCTAAAGATTCTAAAGGAAAAAGCTGCAACAGATGAAAACTTAATGCCTGAAATACTGGATTCAGTTAAGGCGTACGCAACTCTAGGCGAAATATGCGGTGTTCTTAGAGAAGTATTCGGAGAATACGAGCAGTCTGTTATATTATAGTATTTGGGAGGTATATCACATGGATAAGCTAATAAGAGTACTTGTAGCAAAGCCAGGGCTTGATGGCCACGATAGGGGAGCAAAAGTAATAGCCAGGGCTTTGAGAGATGCAGGAATGGAAGTAATATATACTGGTCTTAGACAGACACCTGAGCAAATAGTCGCTGCAGCATTACAAGAAGACGTAGATGTTGTAGCTATGAGCATACTTTCAGGGGCACATAATCACCTTTTTCCAAAGGTTGTAAGCCTGTTGAAAGAAGAGGGAATTGAGGACGTGTTGGTTCTTGGCGGAGGAGTAATCCCTGAAGACGACATTCCACACCTTAAAGAAGGAGGAATTGAGGCAATCTTTACGCCTGGCACTCCAACATCAGAAGTAATTGAGTTCATTAAAAATAACGTAAAAAGGAAATAGGCGGTGTTTGCTTTGAACATTGAACAGAGGCTTCTGGCAGGAGATAAAAGAGCCTGCGCACGACTTATTTCTTTGTTAGAAAACAGAGATGAAGAAGCAATTGACATAATAAAGAGAAATTTTCACAGAACTGGAGGTGCCTATGTAATAGGCATCACAGGTCCTCCAGGAAGTGGCAAATCCACGTTAACCGACCGTCTAACAAAAGAACTCAGACGTCATGGCAAAAAAGTTGGAATTCTTGCCATCGACCCGACGAGTCCTTTTACAGGAGGCGCAATACTAGGAGACAGAATACGAATGAGCGATCTTGCATTAGATAAGGATGTATTCATAAGAAGTCTTGGAACCAGAGGTTACCTTGGAGGAGTTTCAAAAGCCACATGGGGAGCTGTGAAAATTCTAGATATATTTGGCTGCGACTACATATTCATTGAAACAGTAGGCGTCGGTCAGTCAGAAGTTGACATAGTTAAAATGGCGGACACAGTACTGATGGTCATGATTCCCAATATGGGAGATGATATACAGGCCATTAAGGCCGGGATAATGGAGATTGCAGACGTATTTACAATCAACAAATCCGACCTTGACGGAGCTGACAAGACAAAATTGGAAATTGAGATGAACCTGGATTTAAACGAAAAGACTGACTACAGACCACCTGTGGTAAAGGTTTCGGCAATAAAAAACGAGGATATCGACGTACTTCTGGAAAAACTTACAGATCATGAGAAATATCAGAAAGAGACGGGAAAGTATCAAGAAACCAGGAAAAGAAACCTCAGGGCAGAAATATTGCAGCTCACAGAAGAAGAACTATTAATGCTAATTATGGAAAAGGCAGACAAAGACGATCTGCTGGATGAACTCGCATCCAGAGTTGAGAAACGGGAACTTGACCCGTATTCTGCAAAAGAACAGATAGTATCTTTGATAAAGGAGTAAAGGAGGGTATTATGGTAATCAAAGTGGACCACATTGGGATAGCTGTTAAAAATCTTGATGAAACTCTTAAATTTTACGAAGATGTACTGGGAATCAAATGCACTAGCCAGGAAACAGTAGAAGAGCAAAAAGTAAGAGTAGCATTTTTACCAGTGGGTGATAGTGAAGTAGAACTTCTTGAATCCACAACTGAAGACGGTCCTGTCGCCAGATTTATAGAGAAAAAAGGCGAAGGGATTCAGCATATCGCCTTTAAAGTGGAAAACATTGAAAAGGCAATTGAGGAGCTTAAGGAAAAAGGAATCAGATTGATTGATGAAGAGCCAAGATATGGTGCAGGCGGTGCCAGAATAGCATTTTTGCATCCGAAGTCAACCTCTGGCGTACTCATAGAAATCAGCGAAAGAGATTAAGGAATTTAGGAGGGTAATGATGAGCGATAAAATTCAGCAGCTTCTTGAAGCAAAGAGAAAGATTTCTCTTGGCGGAGGAGAGAAGAGAATTGAAAAGCAACACAGCTCTGGTAAAATGACTGCCAGAGAGAGGATTGGTTACCTCCTTGACGAATCCAGTTTTGTTGAACTGGATGCATTTGTCAAGCACAGATCCACAAATTTTGACATGGAATCAGTAGATGCACCTGCTGACGGTGTAGTTACAGGTTACGGTACAGTAGACGGCAGGTTGGTTTTCGTCTATGCACAAGACTTTACAGTTGTAGGCGGTTCTCTTGGAGAAATGCACGCTTCAAAGATTACTAAAGTTCAGGACATGGCACTTAAAATGGGCGCTCCAATCGTTGGATTTAACGACTCAGGCGGAGCCAGAATCCAGGAAGGTGTAGATGCACTTTCAGGATACGGAAGAATATTCTATAGAAACACAATATCTTCAGGTGTCATACCCCAGATATCAGTAATAATGGGACCATGTGCTGGTGGTGCTGTGTATTCACCCGCACTTACAGACTTCATTTTTATGACTGACAAGACCAGTATGATGTTTATAACAGGACCTCAGGTTATAAAATCAGTTACAGGTGAAGATGTTACACAGGAACAACTTGGTGGAGCAAACACTCATAACAAAATGAGTGGAGTAGCACACTTTATCGACAACACTGAAAAAGAAACTATTGAAAGAATCAGAGCACTTATTTCATATCTTCCATCAAATAATCTTGAACAGGCTCCAATATACGAGCTGGAAGACGATCTGAACAGAATAGATGAAAGACTCAATGAAATCGTACCTGAAAATCCAAATAGACCATATGATATGAAAGAAGTTATAAAAATCCTTGCAGACGGAGAAGAATTCTTCGAGGTTCAACCTCTTTATGCACAGAATATCATAACAGGATTTATCAGATTAAATGGCAGAAGTATTGGAGTAATTGCTAACCAGCCAAGAATACTTGCAGGAGTTCTTGACATCAATGCTTCAGATAAAGCAGGTAGATTTATAAGAACATGTGATGCATTCAACATTCCTTTGCTTAACCTTGTAGACGTTCCAGGATTCCTACCAGGCACAAGCCAAGAATACGGCGGAATAATTAGACATGGAGCAAAAATGTTATATGCATATTCAGAGGCGACAGTACCAAAGGTAACTTTGATTATAAGAAAAGCATACGGTGGAGCTTATCTTGCAATGTGTTCCAAAGATTTGGGCGCAGACCAGGTATTTGCATGGCCAAATGCTGAAATTGCAGTTATGGGACCTGATGGAGCTGCAAACATAATCTTTAAAAATGAAATAGCAAATGCTGCAGATCCTGTAGAGACAAGAGCAACCATGATTGATGAATACAGAAATACAGTTGCAAACCCATATATCGCAGCACAAAGGGGATTTGTAGACGACGTACTGGTTCCAAGCCAGACGAGGCCAAGGCTGATAAGCGCTTTTGATATGCTGGAGACAAAGAGAGAGAACAGGCCCAGTAAAAAGCACGGAAACCTGCCGGTTTAGGAGGGGAAATCAATGGGTGATAAAGTTACTATGATGGAAGCTCTGGTAGTTACCGTCGTGAGCATGGTAGTTGTTTTTCTGGTGCTGATACTGATTTCTTATATAATAGGGCTTCTAAAGACCCTCAGTACTGGAAAACCCAAGGCTGCCGAAAAAGCTCAGCCAGTGGAACAACCTGTAGCAAGCACTACACCTGCCGCTCCAGTTGCCGTTGAGGCTCTTGATCAAGGCGAACTTATAGCTGTTATTGCAGCAGCTGTTGCTGCATCTCTGGGTAAAGATATCCCAGAAATTAGGATCGCCAGCATAAGAAGAGTTCCTCAGCAGTCCACACCATGGAGAGAAATAGGCAAGCAGGAACAGCTGTTAGGCAGATTATAATATTTGGAGGAGAGAAAATGAGAAAATTTATAATAAATGTAAATGGAAACAGTTACGAAGTTGAAGTTGAAGAGGTAGGCGCTCCTCAGCAGGCAGCAGCTCCGGCTCCAAGACCGGCAGCAGCACCAGCTCCAGCAGCTCCAGCGGCTCCAGCTCCAAAAGCAGCTCCTGCACCAGCGGCACCACAAGCTTCTGCAGGACAGGAAGTTGTAGAGTCTCCAATGCCAGGGAATATCTGGAAAATTTTAGTTAAAGAAGGACAAGAAATTAAGAGTGGAGATGTACTTCTAATTCTTGAAGCTATGAAAATGGAAAATGAAATACTTGCACCAAGAGATGGCGTAGTGTCATCCATAACTACATCAGAAGGTGCAGCTGTAAATACAGGAGATAAATTGGTCATATTGGACTAAACCCTTGAAGAAAGGATGAACGACGATGTTTATTGATATACTTAAGGACTTTTGGTTCAGCACGGGGTTTGGTTTAGCAGAGTTTGGGCATATTGTCATGCTTCTTATCTCACTTGTTCTCTTGTATCTGGCAATAGTTAAGGGATTTGAACCACTTCTTTTAACACCGATAGCTTTCGGGATGCTGCTTGCAAACCTGCCAGGCGCTGACCTTATGAAAGAACCTATAATGGAAATAATTAAAGACCCTGTTACTGGTCAGCTTGTAAATAAGACCAAAGAGTACGGAGGACTTCTGTACTACCTTTATCAGGGTGTAAAACTTGGGATATACCCACCGCTTATATTTTTAGGCGTTGGAGCAATGACAGACTTTGGGCCTTTGATTGCTAACCCGAAATCAATCCTTTTGGGAGCAGCAGCACAGTTTGGAATCTTTGCTACATTTATTGGAGCGATTCTACTGGGCTTTACAGGACCAGAAGCAGGAAGTATAGGTATTATTGGAGGAGCTGACGGGCCTACCGCACTTTATCTTACAGCAAAGCTTGCTCCACACCTTCTAGGACCCATAGCAGTAGCTGCTTACTCGTACATGGCACTGGTCCCTATTATCCAGCCGCCAATTATGAAGGCACTTACTACTAAGGAAGAAAGAGAAGTAGTAATGGAACAGCTTAGGCCTGTTTCAAAGACAGAAAAAGTTGTATTCCCAATAATGGTAACGCTGGTTGTATCTTTTATACTGCCTTCAGCAGCGCCACTTATCGGAATGCTGATGCTGGGTAACCTTTTCAGGGAAACTCTTGTAACAGACAGATTATCAAAGACAGCTCAAAATGAAATGGTAAATATTGTTACAATATTCCTAGGTACAACAGTTGGGGCAACTGCAAGTGCAGAGAACTTCTTTAACATACAGACAGTAAGTATTATTGCTTTAGGCCTTGTAGCTTTCGGTATAGGTACAGCGGCAGGCGTAATATTTGGTAAGATAATGTACAAGACATCAGGTGGTAAAGTTAACCCACTTATTGGTTCAGCAGGAGTTTCAGCGGTACCAATGGCTGCCAGAGTATCACAGAAGGTTGGGCAAGAAGCAAACCCAAGAAACTTCCTGTTGATGCACGCAATGGGACCAAACGTAGCAGGAGTAATTGGTTCAGCAGTTGCAGCTGGAATGCTATTGATGTTCTTCGGATAAATTGATAAAGACAGACTCAAATACTTTTGGGTCTGTTTTTTTATGTTTTAAATGGGTAGTAGAGAATTACAAAAGCGAGGTGAAAACAATGAATGATGGATATATAACTGACGTTGAAGGTATTCAGGTAGGGCATGAGCACTCTGAGGAAGGTATGACTGGATGTACGGTTATTATTTGCCCTGAAGGTGCTGTTGGAGGAGTAGATGTTAGAGGCTCTGCTCCAGGAACGAGAGAGACAGATTTATTTAAAGCTGAAAAAATGGTCGATAGAGTTCATGCTGTGGTACTTTCAGGTGGCTCAGCTTTTGGTCTGGAAGCAGCCTCAGGAGTAATGGATTTTCTCGAAGAAAAAGGAATAGGATTTGATACAGGGGTTACAAAAGTTCCAATAGTTGCTTCTGCAGTAATATTTGACTTGGCAATTGGAGATTATAGAATTAGACCAGACTGGAAAATGGGATATAAAGCTGCATCGTTTGCATCAGTTGAAGAGAAAAGACAAGGTAATATAGGATGTGGTAAAGGAGCTACGGTTGGGAAAATAATGGGGGCAGCCTCAGCCATGAAATCAGGAATAGGAAGTGCAACTGTAAGAACTGGAGAGCTGATAGTATCTGCGATGATCTGTGTAAATAGTTTTGGAGACGTATTTGAAAATGGAAAGCAGATAGCAGGTCCTTACAATGAGACTTCTAAAAGTCTGGTGAACACATATGAGCTTATGAAAACTATGGGTCAGCAGATTGGATTCCCCAATACCAATACGACAATAGGAGTAGTTGTGACTAATGCCGTACTCACTAAAGCCCAAGGCAATAAAATCGCTCAGACGTCGCATAATGGACTTGCACGCACAATTTCTCCAGTGCATACTATGGTCGATGGAGATACGATGTTCGTAATGGGAACTAACAAAGTAGATGCAGATATCAACCTGGTTTCTGCAATGAGTGTTGAAGCTGTAGAAAAGGCTATAGTTAATGCCATTAAGTCAGCAGAGGGAGCCGGAGGATTAAATTCGTATAAAGATATTCAAAAGCTATTGTAATAAAAGCTGAGTGAATATATAATAATTGTGTCGCAGAGCTGACATCTAAAAAGAGTCAGACTGACAAAGGACGTTATAAAAATACGACTGATATCCATTGGAATCAGAGCGGAGGGATCTTATGAAAAACAAAAAACAGCTTGATGTAAGAAGAATGGCAGTGATTGGCGTACTTGGAGCGATTTCCATCGTCCTCGGGATGACACCACTTGGGTTTATACCTGTGGGGCCGACCAGAGCCACCATAATGCATATTCCGGTAATTATTGGAGCGATTATGGAGGGGCCGGTAGTGGGAGGACTCGTAGGTCTGATATTTGGTATTTTCAGCATATATCAGGCAATAACAGCGCCGACGCCTGTCAGTTTTGTATTTTTAAATCCAGTAGTTTCTGTAATCCCCAGAATACTAATAGGCATAACGACATACTATGCCTACAAGATGCTCACTAAAATTGGGAATAAGGGTACTGTAGGGTTACTTTACGGAATCTGGCTGATAATAATTGCGTATCTTGGCAAGGGTTTATACAATAGCATAGTTAGCTATGAGACAATATGGCCTCTATTGATGAATTCGGGTCTTTTAGTTCTTACTCTTGTCATGGCATACTTCACTATTAAGATACTCAGGGAAAAGGCACTAAACCTGATAATTCCAACAATCATAGGAACGCTAACAAATACTGTACTGGTTCTTACGATGATATATGTCTTTTATGGTGAAAGATTTGTAGAAGCAATAGGTCAAGACGTTAGCCTTGCAAGGAAAATAATAGTTGGAATTGGTGTCACAAATGGTATCCCCGAATCAATAATTGCGGTGATAATCGTGACAAGTGTCGTTACTGCACTAAAAAAACGAGGTAAATAAGAAAGGTGAAAATATGCTTCTCGTAATCGACGTTGGAAATACTAATATTGTCTTCGGTGCATACGAAGGGAAAAAATTAATATACGACTGGAGAATAGCTGCTGATAAAGAAAAGACTTCAGATGAGTACGGAATTTTATTTGATCAGATGTTCAAGTACAACGGGATAGACCGTTCACAGGTGGACGATATCATAATATCCTCGGTTGTTCCTACCTTAATGCATACATTGCCTGCGATGAGCCAAAGGTATTTTAACAAGGAGCCTATAGTAATAGGTCCAGGCGTTAAGACAGGCATGAACATAAAATACGACAATCCCAGGGAAGTCGGAGCTGATAGAATAGTAAATGCCGTAGCAGCCTTTGAAAAATACGGTGGGCCAGTGATAATTGTCGACTTTGGGACGGCAAACACATTCTGCTTTGTAAATAAGAAAGGCGAATACATGGGCGGAGTGATAACCCCCGGTATAAGAATATCTTCAGAAGCTCTGTTTATGAGGACAGCCAAACTGCCAAAAGTCGAGATATTAAAGCCAGAAAAAGTAATTGCCAGAAACACTATAGCAAGTATTCAGTCTGGTATCGTGTACGGATATATTGGAATGGTTGACTCGATTATCGAGAGAATGATAAAAGAAATGGGTTTCACAAAAGACGAGGTCACTGTAGTTGCAACTGGAGGATTTTCAACGCTCATCTCAAGTGAGAGCAAATATATCCAGTACATCGATAAGTTTCTCACTCTTGAGGGCTTAAGAATAATTTACGAAAGAAATCAGTAAGTAGCCTGTCTACTTACTTTTTTTGAGGTGAAATGATGAGAATTGGTAATGTTGAATTGAAGAACAACCTAGTACTCGCTCCAATGGCGGGCGTTACAGACTTTGCTTTTCGATCAATCTGCAAAGAAATGGGACTGGGACTTGTGGTTACTGAAATGGTCAGTGCAAAAGGTCTTTTTTATAACGATGAAAAATCGGGAGAGCTTACAGAAAGTCATGAGAACGAAAGGCCTGTGGCATTGCAGATATTTGGCTCAGATCCCGATATAATGGGGACGATCGTCAGAGAAAAACTCAATTTGAGAAAAGATATAGACATGATTGACATAAACATGGGATGTCCTGCTCCAAAAATAGTAAAAAATGGTGACGGCAGTGCCCTTATGAAGGATCTGAAACTAGCTGAGAAAGTCATAAGAGCAGTTGTAAGGGAATCCAATAAGCCAGTTACGATTAAATTTAGAATGGGCTGGGACCACAGAAATCTGAACGGTAGTGAATTAGCGATAATAGCGGAAGCCTCTGGTGTTTCAGCGGTCACAATACACGCTCGTACAAGAGATATGTTTTATTCAGGAGAAGCTGATTGGAGTTATATAAAAAAAGTAAAAGATTCTGTAACTATACCTGTAATTGGAAATGGGGATATAGCATCAGCAGAAGATGTCATAAGAATGATTGAACAAACTGGCTGTGATGGAGTTGCTATAGGAAGAGGTGCCATGGGTAATCCTTGGATATTCAGAGAAGCTCTAATGGCTATGGATGGTAAACAAGTTATAAAACCTGGAAAAGATGAGATTCTCTCAACTGCTCTGAAGCACTTTGACATGGAAATCTTGCTTAAAGGCGAGAAAATAGGAGTGCGAGAGATGAGAAAACAGTTAGCGTGGTATCTAAAGGGCATGAAGAATTCTAATGAGGTAAAGAATAAAATTAACACTCTAATTAATCCTGATGAGATAAGAAAGGTTTTGATAGAATTTTTGGTGTGATAGTAGCTGCTTTTTGATTACAGGAGTGTCGATAAAGCTTGACATAAAGCCCCTGCTTGATTATAATACTGTTCATACAATTAGGAAAACAGCTTGGTTTTATCAGATAAATGGCTTAAATTCAGCAATTTTAAGCCACCCATAATAGAAGTGATTAAAGGAGAGAGTTTGATGACTGAAAAAGATGTATTTTTGACTCCAGAGGGACTGGCTAAGCTTGAAGCTGAGCTTGAAGATGCAAAGCTTGTCAAAAGGAAGGAAGTTGCTGAGAGGATTAAACAGGCACTTGACTTTGGAGATATAAGCGAAAACTCAGAATACGACCAGGCTAAAAATGAGCAGGGAAAATTAGAAGAAAGAATAGCAAAGCTTGAAGCAATCCTTCGAAATGCTAAGCTAATTGACGAAGATGAAATAACAACCGAAGTTGTTAGCGTCGGTTCAAGAGTTACAGTGGTGGATATGGAACTTGAAGAGGAAACAGAATATACCATCGTAGGTTCAGCAGAGGCAAATCCATACGACGGGAAGATATCAAATGAATCACCTGTTGGTAAAGCCTTAATAGGAAGCAAACCAGGAACCGTAGTAGATGTCCTTGTACCGGATGGTGTAATTAAATATAAAGTTCAAAGTATAACGAGATAACCAGAAAAAGACAGGAGGTCTTACAATGCCGGATAACGAACTAAACTTAAACGAAATGCTTCAAATCAGAAGAGAAAAACTAGCCAAACTAATTGAAAAAGGCAAAAACCCATTTTTAATAGAAAAATTTGACTACACACATCACAGTAAAGAAATCAAAGATAATTTTGAAGCGATGGAAAACCAGGAAGTTGCAGTTGCCGGAAGAGTAATGTCTAAGAGAGGCCACGGCAAAGCCAGCTTTATAGATATTCAAGATAACGACGGAAGAATTCAGATTTTCATAAAGCAAGATGCAATTGGTGAAGAAGAATACGAAGATCTTTCACTTCTGGATCTTGGAGATATCGTGGGTGTTGAAGGCTCAGTTTTCAAGACCAAAATGGGAGAGATTTCAGTTAAGGCAGATAAACTTACCATTCTCTCAAAATCATTGCAGATACTCCCAGAGAAATTCCACGGCCTTAAAGACCAGGATTTAAGATACAGACAGAGATACGTGGATTTAATAGTAAATCCTGAAGTAAAAGATACGTTTTTACTCAGATCAAAGATCATAAAGGCTGTAAGAGAGTACTTAGACGAGAGAGATTTTCTCGAAGTTGATACGCCAATATTGAGTACAATAGCTGGGGGCGCAAACGCCAGGCCATTCGTTACTCATCACAATACCCTAGATATAGAAATGTATCTTAGGATTGCAAATGAGCTCTATTTAAAGAGACTAATAGTTGGTGGTTTCGAGAAAGTGTACGAAATGGGTAAGATGTTTAGAAATGAAGGAATGGACACAAGACATAACCCAGAGTTCACCAATATAGAACTATATCAGGCTTATGTAGATTATGAAGAGATAATGAGGCTTACAGAAAATCTCTTTGCCTATGTTGCTGAGAAGACACTTGGAAGCGCAGTCATTAATTACCAAGGCAAGGAGATAGACTTAACTCCACCATGGAGAAGAATTGACATGGCTGATGCAGTAAAAGAATACACTGGAATAGATTTCTCTGAAATTAATACAGATGAAGAAGCATTTGAAATAGCTAGGAAAAAAGGTATTGAAGTTACAAAAGGAATGACCAGGGGACACGTCATTGCAGAAATGTTTGAAGAATTCTGTGAGGAGTATCTGGTACAGCCTACTTTTGTAACAGGACATCCTGTAGAAATATCACCTCTTGCAAAGAGAAATCCTGTAGACCCTAGAAAGACAAATCGCTTTGAGGCTTTTATAAATACCTGGGAAGTTGCCAATGCATTTTCAGAGCTTAACGATCCAATAGATCAGAGAGAGCGTTTTGAAGATCAGGCGAAGCAAAAAGAGTATGGAGACGATGAAGCCCATCCATTTGATCACGACTTTGTCAATGCAATAGAAGTCGGGCTACCTCCAACAGGAGGTCTTGGAATAGGAATAGACAGAATGATAATACTCTACACAAATCAGCCTAGCATTCGGGATATTATTCTCTTCCCGACGATGAAGCCATTAGAAGACTAAACAAAAGGGCAGGGAAACCTGCTCTTTTTCTTTTGCATATTAGAAAGGGTGAGAACTTTGAAGATATTGCATATACTGTTTCAATTTCCTGGTAAGACGGGCAGCGGTGTATACCTGAACAACCTTATAAAAGAAGGGGCAAAAAAAGGGCATGAACAGGCTCTGGTAGCGGCTAGAAATGTGGATATGGACTATGAAAACAATCTCTTAGAATCTATTTTCATGGTCGAGTTCGAGACAGAACTCCTTCCATTTCCAATACCTGGGATGAGCGATATAATGCCATATACAAGCACTAAGTACAAGGATATGACAATAGAACAGCTGGAAATTTGGAAAAAGGCGTTTGAGAAAGAGATAAGAAAAGCAGTCGAAAAATTTTCGCCAGATGTAATAATATCTCATCACTTGTGGATAGGAACAGCTATGGTGGCTGAGATGGGACTTGGAGTTAGGACGTATTCAATCTGTCATAGCACTGATATAAGACAATACCTAAACAATGAACGCTACCAGGAAGAGGTCAGAAAAGGCTGCTCTCATCTTGATGGGGTATTTGCATTGAACATCAGGCAGAAAGAGGATATTTCAAGGATATTTATCATTGATAAGAGACTTATAGAAATATCAGGCGGTGGATTTGATACAAGCATATTCCACTTAGAAGGGAAGGAAGACCCAGGGGAAGTGATAAAACTTGTATATGCAGGGAAGCTAAGCTACTCAAAGGGACTGCTACCGTTTTTAGAAGTATACAGAGAGCTTAAAAATAATTTTGAAATTGAACTTAGCTTTGCTGGTAGTGGTTCTGGTGAAGAGGCAGAAGTCATAAAGAAGAAAGCTGCTGCGGAAGGGATAAAATTATTAGGAGCAGTATCGCAGCAGAAACTTGGTGAAATATTCAGAGCTTCTGATTTATTCGTTCTGCCATCGTATTACGAAGGCCTGCCATTGGTACTTATCGAAGCTCTTGCCTGCGGTATTCCAGTAGTAACTACAGAAATAAAAGGACTTAAAGAATTTTTTGGTGACAGACTTTTAGAGTCGGGGCTCATAGAGTCTGTACCACTTCCAAACATGATAGATACTGATATCCCTGATCCAGGATCTATAGATAAATTTAAAATAGACCTCAAATCTGCAGTAAAAAAACAGATTAAAAGAATTCAGTCTGGGTATAATAAAGCTGCACCCTACGAACAGGACATCGTCGCCCTGTCGTGGGAAGGAGTATTTAATAAGGTTGAAAGCATGTTAATAAATAGACGAAAATAATTTTCAAAAACCAGTTGACACATCTGTAAACGAGATGGTATACTAACAAAGTCGCCTGTCAAAAGGGCGCATGAACCTAGATAACTAAACAGTGTGAGAACTTTGAATTAAAACAAATTTAGTCAGCAAAATGAATGAGCTAATCAAACTTTTTAATGAGAGTTTGATCCTGGCTCAGGACGAACGCTGGCGGCGTGCTTAACACATGCAAGTCGAACGGAGCATACAAAGAGGAAATTTTCGGATGGACTCCTTGTATACTTAGTGGCGGACGGGTGAGTAACGCGTGAGAAACCTGCCTTTCACAAGGGGATAGCCTCGGGAAACTGGGATTAATACCCTATGACACTTATTAGCCGCATGGTTATTAAGTTAAAGATTACATCGGTGAAAGATGGTCTCGCGTCCTATTAGCTAGTTGGTGGGGTAACGGCCTACCAAGGCT
>JACDJB010000127.1_pt1 | contig 106883 bp, 100 predicted proteins | sample 7454121 | NCBI WGS metagenome assembly JACDJB01 (sample SAMN14253290, study PRJNA609438) | sludge metagenome | isolation source: sludge after 25d culture with pyrite | collected 2018-12-20 | reverse complement strand
TTTTGAGTCCGCCGCGTCTACCATTCCGCCACACCGGCATGTGTGAGTAGGCCATTATGACGGGTTCCGTGGGCGCGGTCGAGACCCCGTGGGCGCATGTCGCGGTCGCGACCGGCGGTCGGCCGGCACCGGCTGGACGCTCGCACACCGGAGCATCGGGCCCGGATGGGGTGGCGGCCCTGGTCGCGGGTCAGCCGGCACCGGCGGGGACGCAGGGATGTCGGTGGGTGGCCGGGGCCTTGCCCACGGCGGTGTCGATCGCGTCGATCAGGGCGCGGCAGCCGGGGGAATCCCAGGGCAGGCAGGGCAGTCCTGGACCGCGCGAACCGCCGGCGACTTGCCGGCGGCGCCGCTATCCGGCGGGCAGCCGCGCAAGGAATCCGCCGATGGCGGGGCCGTAGTTCTCGATGTCGACCAGGAACGCATCGTGGCCCTGCGGCGAATCCAGCGCCACGAACTCCACCTCGGCACCGGCCGCCTCCAGGCCTGCGGCAATCTGTTCCTGCTGCTGCAGGGGGAACAGGATGTCGGTGCTGACGCCGATCACCATGGCCTGTTCGATGCGGATGCGCTTGAGGCCTTCGTGCACGCTGCCATGGCCGTATTCGGCCATGTCGAACCAGTCGCTGGCGCGCGACAAGTACAGGTAGCAGTTGGGGTCGAAATGGCGCACGAACCGTTGGGCGTGGGCTTCCAGATAGGACTCGACCTGGAATTCCGGGCCGAACGGCTCGTTCTCGCGCTGTTCGGGATCGAGCCGGATGCGTGCAAAGCGGCCGTTCCATTCCATCGCCGAGCGATAGGTGATGACGCCGAGCTTGCGCGCGATGCTCATGCCGGTCACGGGGTAGTTTTCGTCGTCGTAGACACCTTCGTTCCAATGCTGGTCGAGACGAATCGCCTCGCGTTGCAGCGAGCGGATCGCGATCGCGAACGGTTGCGCCTGCGGCGCGGTGTCCACGCTGATGTGGGCACGCACGCTGCCCGGGTGCAGCAGCATGTAGGCCAGTGCGCTCATGCCGCCCATCGAGCAGCCGATCAGGCAGGCCAGGCGCTCGATGCCGAGGCCACTGACGGTGGCGTGCGCCGCGTTGGCCACGTCTTCCAGCGACAGTGGCGGGAAGTCCAGCCGGTAAGGCTCGCCGGTGGCCGGATTGATCGAGGCGGGACCGGTGGAGCCCTTGTCGCTGCCCAGCGAATTCACGCAGATGACGAACCAGTGATCCGTGTCGATCGCCTTGCCGGGGCCGGCCATCTTCTCCCACCAGCCGGGGCTGGGGTCTTGCTCACTCGAGGCCATGTGCGCGCTGGGCGAGAGGCCGGTGAGTACCAGGATTGCGTTGTCGCGCGCTTCGTTCAGCGTCCCCCAGGTTTCGTAGGCGACCTGGGCACCGTGCAGCTCGCCGCCGCGCTTCATCGGGAACGGCGAGGGCAGCGGGAAGTAGCGACGGGCGTCACCCATCGTCAGCGCACCTTGTCGATGGTGATCTTCACGGGGCCCTCGTGTTCGATCGCGACCACGCCGGCGTCACCTTCCAGGTCGCCGGGTTGGGCGGTCGGCTGGCCATCGTGGCTGATCCTGGCGCCGACGAAGACTCGTCCGGCGGCGGATAGCCTGAGCTCCGGCGTCATCGCCATCGCATCATTCAGGGTGACGCTGGCAGGAAACTTGACCGGGTCCACTCTGGCGACGGCCAGCGGTATCGGCGGGCCGTCCGGCGCGCGGGCATAGACGTAGAGCACATCGCCCTTGGCCAGCTTGTCCCTGAGCTTGGGTGCCAGGGTGACCTCCACCTGCAATGAGGCGACCGGCGGTGTATCTGCTGCCGCAGTGCTGGAGGCGCCGGCAGGCGTGCCGCCGGCGCGGGCATCGGCCACCGCGATCTGCTCGGCCACGGATTTGGCCACCGCGGAGCCGGGTTCGAGCTGGGGCTGCAACAGCCGCCAGGTCGCGGCCGCGGCATCGTAGTCGCCGCGCTGGAAGTCACTGATACCGAGCAACCACAGTCCGCGCTGGTTGTCCGGCTGCAACTGCACCGCACGCTGGAGCAATTCGCGGGCACGGCCTTCGATCATGTGGTCCTCGCGCAGCATCGAATCGTTCTCGGCCCAGCCCACCATCGCCCCGGCGTTGTTGGCGTCGAGCTTCAATACGTGCTCGTAGGCGTCGCGTGCGTCGCGGGGTTGGCGCAGCATCGTGCTGGTCTGGGCCAGCAGCATCCAGCCCTGTTGATCATCGGGATGTTGCGTCAGATGCTTGCGCAGCTCGCTGATCGCCTCGGGCAGGCTGATCGGTGCCTGGCCCTGTGCGGAAACCCCACTCAATGCGGCCGGGGTGCCGACTTGCAGATACAGCACGCCGGCACTCAGCGGCAATATCAGGGCGATCGCCAGGCTGAGCACGAACACGCCGCGGCGGTGGCCGGAGCGGCGTCCCTCGCGCGCCAATGGCATCAGCAGGACAGCCAAGGCCAGCGCCACCATCAGCGCGGCCACTACAATAAAAGCGATTTTCACCAATCTTCCCCGTTGTCGGCGGAGTCGCCGACCGTCGTAGCCTGAACCCCGTCGCGCTTGCGTTTGCTGATCGCCACCAGCACCACGCCGGCGCCAGCCAGCAGGATCAGCGCCGGGCCGAACCAGAGCAGCACGGTGCCCGGTTTCAGCGGCGGGTCGTACAGGATGTAATCGGAATAGCGCGCAACCAGGTATTGCTTGATCTGCTCGTCGCTCTTGCCTTCCTGCATCAGCTTGAAGATCTGGTTGCGCAGGTCACGTGCGATCGGCGCGTTGGAGTCGGCCAGCGTCTCGTTCTGGCACATCGGGCAGCGCAGCTGCCTGGTGAGGTGCTGAAAGCGAAGCTCCTGCGCATGGCTGGCGAACGGCATCGGTTCGATCGCCTGTGCGTGGACCATGCCGGTCAACATCAGCATCGCCACCATGAACACGAGCGGGCTCCTGGGGATGGAGAAGCGGATCACGGCGTCTCCTTCAGCATGGCGGCGATTGCCGGCTTCACTTTCGTGGCCAGCACGTCCGGGGTGATCGGGCCGATGTGCTTGAAGCGGATCACGCCCTTGGCATCGATCAGGAAACTTTCCGGCGCGCCATAGACGCCGAAATCGATCGCGGTCTGGCCGGATTCGTCGGCGATCAGCAGGGCATACGGGCTGCCGTGTGCGGCCAGCCAGGCCTTGGCGTCGGCCGGGGCGTCCTTGTAGTTGTAGCCGACCAGTTTCACGCCCAGGGTCGGCGCCGCGGCTTCCAGCACCGGATGCTCCACGCCGCACTCGATGCACCAGCTGGCGAATACGTTGAGCAGGTAGGGCTGGCCCAGCAGGTCGGCCTTGCTGACCATCTGCGTGGGCTCGTACAGCTTGGGCAGGTTGAAGGCGGGCGCAGGCTTGTTGAGCAGCGGCGTGGGGATCGCGTTCGGATCGTGCCGGGTGTTCCACCAGATGCCGAAGCCGAACAGGCCAACCAGCAGCATGAAACCGATGAATGGCAGCAGGCGGTTCATGCGCTGGTTTCCTGTGGCTGCAGGTCCGCGCGGACGGCAGCAGTCCGTTTGAGACGGAAGCGCTTGTCCGCCGCGCAGGTGAAGCCGCCCAGCATCATCAGCACGCCGCCACCCCAGATCCAGCGGACAAAGGGTTTGTAGTAAAGCCGCAGCGCCCACGCGCCTTCGATGTCACCGGCGTTCATCGGTTCACCCAACGCTACATACAAGTCGCGGAAGATACCGGCATCGACCGCCGATTCGGTCTGCACCTGGCCGCGCGGGTAGGTGCGTTTTTGCGGGTGCATCACGGCCACTTGCTTGTCGTCGCGGGTCACCGTGATCACGCCCTGGTCGGCCTTCCAGTTTGGTCCGGTGACACGGTGCACGCCGTCGAAGCGGAAATCGTAACTGCCGATGTGCTGGCTCTCGCCCGGCGCCATCCGCACGTCGCGGGTCACGCTCAGTGACTCGGACAGCAGCACGCCGGCCACGAACACGCCCACACCGAAGTGGGCCATCAGCATCCCGGCCATCTCGCCCGGGTAGCGCCGACCACGCGGCACGTCGCGCCAGCGCTTGTAGGCGTACAGCAGCACACCCACGCCGAGCCACACCAGCGCCGCCACGCCGGCGATCGCCTTGAGCTTGCCGTCGACGAAGAATGCCGCCACGATCGCGCAGGCGACCGCTGCGATGCCGGCGCGCAGCAGCACCTGCTTGAGCAGCGGCGACTCGCCCTTGCCCCAGCGCAGGAACGGCCCGAACGGCATCAGCAGAACCACCGGCACCATCAACAGCGGGAACAGGAAGCCGAAGTAGGGCGGGCCGACCGAGATCCGGCCCAGGTTCAGCGCATCGCCGATCAGCGGGAACAGCGTGCCCAGCAGCACCATCGCCGCCGCCACCGTGAACATCAGGTTGCCGATCAGCAGCGCGGTCTCGCGCGACAGCAACTGGAAGGGTTTGCCGCCAGCCACCCTGGGTGCCCGCAGCGCGTACAGCAGCAACGAGCCGCCGACCACGATGGTGAGGAACACCAGGATGAACACGCCGCGACGTGGGTCCGAAGCGAATGCGTGCACCGAGGTGAGCACGCCCGAGCGCACCAGGAAGGTGCCGAGCAGGCTCAGCGAGAATGCGAAGATCGACAGCAGGATCGTCCACGCGCGCAGCGACCCGCGTTTTTCGGTGACCGCCTGGGCGTGGATCAGTGCTAGCCCGACCAGCCACGGCATGAAGCTGGCGTTCTCTACCGGATCCCAGAACCACCAGCCGCCCCAACCCAGCTCTGCATACGCCCACCAGCTGCCGGCGACGATGCCCATGGTGAGGAAGGCCCATGCCACGTTGGTCCATGGCCGCGCCCAGCGCACCCAGGCCTGCTCCAGCTCGGCCCCGAGCAAGCCCGCGATGGCGAAGGCGAACGCCACCGAAAAGCCCACATAGCCGGTGTACAGCACCGGCGGATGCAGGGCCATGCCCGGGTCCTGCAGCACCGGGTTCAGGTCTGCGCCGTCACCAGGCATCGGCAGCAGTCGGCCGAAGGGATCGGAGGTGAACACGATGAAGGCGAGAAAGCCCACCGCGATCAGTCCCATCACGGCCAGCACGCGCGCGGCGAACACTTCGGGCAGCTTCTGGCTGAATGCGGCCAGCGCCACCGTCCATATGTTGAGAATCAGGATCCACAGCAGCAGCGAGCCTTCGTGCGCGCCCCACACGGCGGCGATGCGGTAGTACCAGGGCAGCTCCAGATTCGAGTTGTCGGCCACGTACTGCACCGAGAAATCGAAATGCAGGAAAGCCCAGGTCAGGATGCCGAACGCAAACGTCACGAATACCGCCTGGCCGGCCGCCGCCGGGCGGGCGACCGCCATCAGGGCGTGATTGCCCCGCCAGGCGCCGATCAAAGGCAGGGTGCCCTGCGCCAGTGCCAGCAGCAGGGCCAGGATGAGGGCGAATTGGCCGAGTTCAGGGATCATGGGCGGAGCCGGGAATGGGGAATGGAAAATGGGCAATCGGTAGAGCTGAGGGCCGCGGTGCCGGCGTGGCCCGGTGAGCATGCAGCGCGATATATCGTCATGGGTTGCCACTCCCCATGGCCGATGCCCCATTCGCGGAATCCTCGATCTTCTTGTCTGCGTGGGCCTTGTCCATCGCGTCCTTCAGCTCTTTTGGCATGTAGGTTTCGTCGTGCTTGGCCAGCACTTCGGTGGCGACGAAGCGCGCGCCGTCCATGTGGCCGGTGGCGATGACCGACTGGTTGTCGCGGAACAGGTCGGGCAGGATGCCGGTGTACTCGACCGGCATCGCACCGCCGGCGTCGACCACGGTGAAGGTGACCTTGAGCGAATCGCTGCTGCGCTGGATCGAGCCGGCCTGGACCATGCCGCCGAGGCGGAAGGTCTTGTAGCCGGCCGCCTCGCCGGCATGCACCTGGCTGGGGGTGAGCAGGTAGTTCATGTTGTTCTGCAGCGCGACCCCGGCCAGTACGGTGGCGAGGGTGGCGGCGGCGAGAATCAGCACGATGATGATGAGCCGGCGTTTGCGAGTGGGATTCATGGGCATGGCAGTTGCTCGTCGCCGGTCAGTCGGACGGCGCGAAAGGAGTGGAATGGCGTTCCCGGCGGGTACGTTGGCGCGCCAGGCGTGTTCGGAGCTCACCAAGTATCCGGCGACGGCGCAGGCGCGGTGCGACGGTGTCGGCGATCAGCACGATGAAAAACAACGCGTAGGCAGGCCACACGTATGCCGCGTAGCCGCCCATCGTGAAGAAGGCTTGCAGCGCATTCATCGCCCGGCCTCGCTCTCGGCGATCCTGCGTACCCAGTCCTTGCCGCTTTCCATGTCCAGCAGGTCGGTCCGGGCGCGGCGGAACAGGCTGGCAAGATAGTAGAACTTGGTGGCCAGAGTCATCGTCAGCAGCGGCCACAGCATGTCCCAGGCCATCTTGGACTGGCCGAAGACGTTGACTGTGCTGCCCTGATGTAGCGTATTCCACCAGTTCACCGAAAAATGCACGATCGGCACGTTGATGACGCCGATGATGGCCAGGAAGCCGGCGGCACGCGCGCCCTGGCGACGGTCCTCGAACGCGTGGTACAGGCCGAGCACCCCCAGGTACAGGAACAGCAGCACCAGCTCGGAGGTCAGTCGTGCATCCCAGGTCCACCAGGTGCCCCACATCGGCTTGCCCCACAACGAGCCGGTGACCAGGGTGATGAAGGTGAAGGCGGCGCCGATCGGTGCCGACTCCATGGCCACCACCTCGGCCAGCTTGATCCGCCACACCAGGGCAATGAAGGCCGACACGCCCATCACGGCATAGATGAACATGCTCATCCAGGCGCTGGGGACGTGGATGAAGATGATCCGGTAGGCATCGCCCTGCTGGTAATCCGCCGGCGCCAGCACCAGGCCGCCGTACAGGCCGATGATGCCGAGCGCGACGGCCAGCCCCATCGCCCACGGCCGCAACGTACCGGCGAAGCGGTAGAAGGTTGGCGGCGAGCTCAGACGGTGCAACCAGCGTGGGATCCAGTTAGCCATAAACGTCGGGGATCACGAATCCAGGGCGATACGAAGGGCGGCGGCGCAAGCCAGTGGGGCCAGCACCACGGCCAGCACCAATATGGCGGCAAGCCAGCTGATTGGTGCGAGCCAGGGAAGGCCCTGCTGGGCGGCTGCCACGGCGCCAGCGGCAAATATCAGCGCCGGAACGCACAAAGGCAGCAGCATCAAGGCGAGAAGCATACCAGAGCGGCGGGTGCCAGCTGTCAGCGCGACCAGTACCGCGCCGAACAGGCTGATCAGCGGCGTGACCAGCAGCAAGGCCAGCAACAGCACCGGAATGACCACGGTGGGCAAGTGCAGCATCGCCGCCAGCAGGGGAGTGATCACGATCAGCGGCAGCGCGGTGGTGGACCAGTGGGCGAGAATCTTCATGCCCAGCAGGAGCTCCAGCGGTTGTGGCGACAGCACCAGCTGTTCCAATGAACCATCCTCGATATCGCCGGAGAACATGGCGTCCAGCGTCAACAGCATCGCCAGCAGTACGGTCACCAGCACGATGCCGCCGGCAATGCGTTGCAGCAGCGTGTCTTCCGGGCCGAGCGCAAACGGAAACAGCATGGTCACGATCAGCGCATACAGCACCGGCATCGCAATATCGCTGCGCCGCCGCCATGCGACCGTCAGGTCGCGACGCAGCATGGCCTTGCATGCTTGGACAAGATGCGGGCGTTCCATCACGGTTCCCCGCCGCTTTCGAGCGTCGTACGGGTGGCATTCTGGCGCGTGGCGGCCTCCGACATGTTGTTTCCCCGACTGGGTTGGACGATTGCCTGGCCACACGTGAAGCGGCGTGCGAACACGCATGACAGCCGCTCATCCATGCAAGTGAATCCGCTGCGCTGCGTCGCCCGCGAAGTTCGTGGTGCCGTGGCTGCTGACCAGGGCGGCACCACCGGAATCGACGTGCCGTGCCAACACGTGGTTGACCAGCGCGATGCCGGCGCGATCCAGATTGGCGTAAGGCTCGTCGAGCAGCCATAGCGTTGCCGGTACCAGCAGCAGCCGGGCCAGTGCGGCGCGCTTTTTCTGTCCCGCAGACAGCCGTCGCACGGGCTCTGTTTCGTACCCACCCAAACCGACCTCGACCAGTGCGGACCCGATACTCGTTCCTGCGCGCTGGCCATGCAGCCCGGTGGCAACGCGGAGGTTTTCGTACGGACTGAGATCGGCCTTGAGCCCCAGTTGGTGACCCAGGAGCAGGATCTTGCCCGCACACTTGTCGCGTTTCAGCGGTTCGCCGCGCCAGCGGAGTTCACCGGCCCCGACATGCAACAGGCCGGCCAGTATGCGCAACAAGGTCGTCTTGCCGCTGCCATTGTCACCCTCGACCAGGGCCAGCTCACCGCAGTGCACTGCAAAGTCCAACGGCGCGAACACGGCTTCGTCCCGACGAAAGAAGGTTACGGAACGCGCTTCCAGCAGCGGCGCATGGGTTATCGAGGCAGTCATTGCTCTGATTGTCCGCAATGCGAGTGGGACTTGTCCATGTGGCACGCCGCCGCCTCACGCGTACCGCGGGCGCATGCTCCGTCGCGGCCGGGCCGGCATCAGGCGCGTCGAGGCACGAGCCGCGGTGCGCGGCGCGGGGCCCCGGCTAGTCGATTTCGCGCAGGTGGGCAGCCCCGTCGGCGTGGCCGTGGACGTAGGCGAGTTGGCGATGAAGCCTGGCCAGCGGGTCCATCACGGCCGTGTCGGCACCGATCACGAACAGGCTCGGTTCGCTCCAGCCGCTGCCGCCCACGCCGATGGCCGGATAGACGCTGACATCCGGCAGCTCCTGCAGCGCGGCCAGCAACGCTTGTTGGGCGGCGATGTTGTCTGCCGCCGCGCGGCGGCGTGCCTGCGGATTCCAGGCGGTGATGAAGGCCCACGGCCGGGTCCCGACCGCAGCAGCCAGTTCGGCGGGCGGCGGCAGGTCGACACGGATGGTGGCCCAGGTCAACGTATCCAGGTTGACGTGGTAGGCGGTGGCCCGGAAGGCTTCCCGCAGCAATTCATCCATGGTGAAGCTCCGGCAGGGGTGACAGGCTGGACTGGAACAGTTGTACCGCCGCATCGAGGTCGATGTCGGCCACCTGCTTGACCCCGCCCAACAGGCGTTCCAGCAAGGTGTCCTGGGCGCGCCCACGCTCCAGCGCGTAGGCGTACGGCACATGGGTGAAGGTGACCAGGCGATAGCGTGCCATATAGTGGCTGGGCAAGCGTTGCGCCAGCATGGCGCCCAGTTCGCGCTTGGCCAGATAGTGCGGATCGGCGACCGAGTCGCGCATCTCGGTGTAGTTCTCCAGCGCCATCTGCGCGATCGCATCGGCATTGGGCTGGCGCACCCGCTGGAACTCGGCGAATACCGCAGCGCTGTCGCCCGGCGTGGCCGCGAGCAGGTCGGCCAGCACGACGGTGTCTTCAAAACCGCAGTTCATGCCCTGGCCGTGGAACGGCACGATCGCGTGCGCCGCGTCGCCGACCAGCAGCGCGCGGCCGTCCAGATGCCAGCGATCGAGGTACAGCGTGGACAAGGTGCCGACCGGGTTGTGTTCGAAGTCCTCGGCAAAACGCGGAAGCAGCGACAGCAAATCCGGAAACTGCTCGCTGAAGAATGCCGTCGCAGCAGTCGCGTCGGGCAGGGTGGCGAAACTGGGGGCTGCCCCCTGTGCCGGCAGGAACAGCGTCACGGTGAAGCTACCTTCGGTGTTCGGCAACGCAATGCACATGTAGCCGCCGCGCGGCCAGATGTGCAGTGCATGCGGCTCCAGCGCGTACTGGGCGCGACCGCCGCCGAGTTGCTGCAGGGCGACAGGCAGTTTGCGGGCCGGAGGAATCTCCAGTTCCTTGTAGCCGTGTCCCAAGGATTCGATCCGTTCACCCAGTGGTGCGTGCCGGTTCATCGCGGCACGCAGTGCAGAGCCGGCGCCGTCCGCGCCGATCAGCAGCCCCGTCGATACTTCACGCTCGGTACCGTCGGTCGCGGCGAGGCGGATGTGTCGCCGGTCGAAATCCGCGGCAATCAGTGACTGCCCGAAATGCAGCCGCACGCCGGCCTTCTCGGCGGCGTTGAGCAGCAGGATGTTCAGCGCGCCGCGCGAGACCGACCAGATCACCTCGCTGTCGTCGATGCCGTAGCGTTGCAGACCGCTGTTGCCCTCGCGGTCATGCACCATGCGTCCACGCATCATCACTGCAGTCTGGACCACTTCCTCGGCCAGCCCGGCCATGCGCAGCGCCTGCAGTCCGCGTTCGGCCAACGCCAGGTTGATCGACCGACCGCCCAGGAAACCGGTGTGACGCGGGTCGGGCCGCTTTTCATACACCTCGACGGCAACGCCTCGTTGGGCAAGTTGCGTGGCCAGCAGTGCGCCGACCAGGCCGCCGCCGATCAGGGTGATGGGTTGTTGCGCCATGTTGCGAACCATTCAGGAAACCCGCCCACTGTTCCGCAAGCGCAGTCAGACTGCAATCCCGGCGGTGCCGGTGGCGGTCGGGACGATACGGCCCTGCCAGGGGCAGGCGACCCCGGGGCGGCGCGCCTGGAAGGCGATCCCCTGGCGCACGCCGGAATCCCGGGAGCTCCTGGAATAGCCGCCGTTCACCGGCAGGTTCGCGCCGGTGACGCGGGCGACAGGTTTTGGGGTGCCTGTCCGGGGCGTGGCGAAGGGTGCCCAGTTCGAATCATGCCGCACGACAGCACGTGCTGTGCTGCAGCGGTCGGGAAGGGAGGCGCCCTGACGCGGCATGCGCGTCACGGGGTGGGCTGGATTCAGCCGGATTTCTTGCTGTCGCGCTTGCCGGCAGCCGACGGCGGTGTTGGCACGACCTTGGCGGCGGTGTCGATCAGCCCGCGCTGCATCGCCTGAAACGCCGCCATGTTGCGCTCGGTCAGGTCGTTCAGCGTGTTCCACGGGGTTTGCCCCATCAGGCTGTTGAGCTGACTGCGGAATTGGGTCTGCTGGTCGAGAAAGACCTGCAGGCTGCGCTCCAGGTAGGGCCCCATGAACCCCTGCAGCGAGTCGCCGTAGAAGCGGATGATCTGGCTGAGCAACTGCGGCGACAGCATCGGCTGGCCCTTGTCCTCATGCTCGGAGATGATCTGCAGCAGCACCGAACGGGTCAGGTCCTCGCCGCTCTTGGCGTCGCGGACCTCGAAATCCTCGTTGTCCAGCACCAGCTGGCGAACCTCTTCCAGCGTGATGTAACTGGAGATTTCCGTGTCATAGAGACGACGGTTCGGATACTTCTTGATGGTGCGTTTGGTTTGTGCCATGCGTCACAAGCTAGCAGAAGATATTGCGCCGCACCAGTCATGATCGGACATTTATGTTGCAGCGCGGGGGTGCAGCAATTCGGGTCGATCAGTGGCCGCCGGCGCCGCCGGCGTTGCCGAACGGCGGCCGGGCCAGCCACAGTATCGGGATCATCGCCGCGAACAACACCGCGCACACCAGGTAGACGTCGTTCACTGACAGCGTCAGGGCTTCGTGGTTGATCAACTCGTCGACCATGCCCAGCGCCTGTTCCGGCGAGAAGCCGCCGTCGCGCAACCGTTGCAGGAATTGGGTGGCGGCCGGAGCTGCCGGGGTGATGTGTTCGGTCAGCACGGCGTGATGGTATTCACTGCGGTGCTGCCACAGGGTCATCGTCGCCGCGGTGGAGATGCTCGAGGCCAGTGTGCGGCAGAAGTTGGCCAGGCCCGAGGCGCTGGCGACCTGGTCCGGATTCAGTCCGGACAGGTACATCTGGTTCAGCGGGATGAAGAAGGAGGCGATGCCGAGACCCATCACGAAGCGTGGCAGCACCATCGCACCGAACGAGGCCGAATTGTCGAAGCTGGCAAACCAGTATGAGCTGACGGCGAACACGATGAAGGCGAACGTCACCACCGCGCGCAACTCCAGCCGCTGGATGTTGGCGCCGATCAGCGGTGCCATCACGAACGCCAGCACGCCGACCGGGGCGCTGGCCAGACCGGCCCAGGTAGCGGTGTAGTCCAGGTTGACCTGCAGCCACAGCGGGAACACCACGTTGATGCCGAAGAACGCCATCATGCCCAGCGACAGCACCAGCACCGCCACGGTGAAATTGCGCCGCTGGAACAGCGCCAGGTCGACGACCGGATGCTTCGCGTGTATCTCCCATACAACCAGAAAGGTCAGGCAGACCAGCGCGACGATGCCCAGAGTCAGGATCACCGGCGAGGAAAACCAGTCGTTGTCTTTGCCATTGTCCAGCATGAACTGCAGCGCGCCCACGCCAACCACCAGCAAGGTCAAGCCGATCACGTCGATCGGCGACTTGTAGATTCTGGTTTCGCGCTTGCGCAGCAGCAGCCAGGTCACGATCGCCGCCAGCGCACCGACCGGCACGTTGATGTAGAAGATCCAGGGCCACGAGAAATTGTCGGTCAACCAGCCACCCAGGATCGGCCCGAAAATGGGCGCAACCACCACCGTCATCGCCCACAGCGCCAGCGCAATGCCCTGTTTCGCCTTGGGGTAGCTGGACAGCAGCAAGGCCAGCGACAGTGCCACCATCGGGCCGGAACCCGCGCCCTGCAACAGCCGGAAGACCACCAGGGCGGGCATGCTGGTGGCCATGCCGCACAGCATCGAGAACACCACGAACAGCGACACCGAGCTGATGAAGGTGCGCACTTCGCCGAAGCGCCGTGCCAGCCAGCCGGTCAGCGGCTGCATGATCGCGCTGGCCAGGGCGTAGGAACTGATCGTCCAGGTGCCTTCGTTGGTGCTTACGCCAAGGCTGCCGGCGATGTGCGGCACCGAGACATTGACGATGGTCATGTCCAGCACTTCCATGAAGGTGCTGAAGGCCACCGCGATCGTGAGTGCGACCAGCGCGCCGCCTTGCAACGGCTTCAGGGGACGGGCCTCGTCGGGCGTGGTGACCATTGGTTCGGCCCGGCTCAGTGGGCTTGCTGCGGAAGGTTGGCGCGAATGATCCGCTCGGCCTCCGCGTCTGCCTGGCTGGCCATTTGCCGGTAGACGTCAGTGCGTGCCACCGGCGGCAGCTCCGGGGTCGTGGCCAGCATCGGACCCTGGGCCCGGGTGATGTCGATGCTGACTTCGGTGGACAGGCCGATCCGCAGCGGGTGTTGGTCCAGCTCCTGATTGTCCAGCGAGATGCGTACCGGCACGCGCTGCACCACCTTGATCCAGTTGCCGGTGGCATTCTGCGCGGGCAGTAGCGAGAAGACGCTGCCGGTGCCTGCACCCAGGCCGATTACCTTGCCGTGAAAGCTGGCGTTGGCGCCGTACACATCCGACACGATCTTCGCCGGCTGGCCGATGCGGATATGACGCAGTTGGCTTTCCTTGAAGTTCGCCTCGATCCACAGATCGTGCAGCGGCACCACGGTCATCAACTGCTGGCCGGGTTGCACGCTGTTGCCCAGTTGCACGCTGCGCTGGGCCACGTAACCGGAGACCGGCGCATAGATCGCGTTGCGCTGCGCGGCAATCCAGGCGGCGCTGAAGTTGGCGCGGGCCTGCATCACGGCAGGGTTCTGTGCCACGTCGATGCCCTCGATCGCTGCATGCGCTGCCGCGGACTGTGCTTCGGTGGCAACCAGGGTCGAGCGTGCCTGGGCCACGCCGTCACGCAGGTGCTGCACGATCTCGGGCGATTCGGCATGCGCAGCCAGCAGCGGCAAGCGACGTTTCAGATCAGCCTCGGCCTTCTGCAGTGCCAGCCGGGCGGTCACCACCTGCGCATCGGCACTGCGCGCCGAACTGGTTTGCTGGCGCACGGTGCGCACGGCCTGCGCCAGCGCGCTGCGGGCCTGCTCCAGGCGCACGTTGGCGTCGGTGGGATCCAGTCGCACCAGCACCTGGCCGGCCTCCACGCGCTGGGTGTCGTCGGCCAGGATCGCTACCACCGTGCCCGGTACCTGCGCGGAGATCGCCACCTGGTTGCCGCCGACATAGGCATTGTCGGTCGTTACCCGGGTGGAGAGCACGAAATGCCACAACAGAAACCAGCCCAGGGCGGCGAGCAGGAAGATGCCGGCCACGAGGAGCAGGGAGCGCCGGCGCCTGGCAGGATTCTTCGCTGCCAGGCCGCTGCCGCCCTCGACGGAAGACTTGTCGGTTTCAGTGGCGCTCATGGTCGGCGGCTCCGGCGGTAACGGTAGGGGTTGGGTTCGTGTCGGCGCGGCTGGGGATCTGGTAGCCGCCGCCCAGGGCCTTGATCAAGGCCAGATCCGTGCTGACTGCCTGCGCCTGCAACTGTGTTGCTACGTCGCGCTGCTGCAGCAGTTGCGCCTGCGTGGCGAGGCTTTCGCGGGCGTCGCGTACGCCTTGCGTCGCGCGCGCTTGTGCGTTGGCAAGCAGTTGCTCGTCGGCCCTCAGCTGTATTTGCTGCTCATGGCGACGGTCTGCGATCTGCTGTGCCCGCAGCGCCTGCGTGGCCACGTCGCGTGCGGCGGCCAGCACCGTGCTGTTGTATTGCGCCACTGCGGCGTCGAGCTGGGCCTTGCTCACACCATAGTTGGCCTCGAGCAAGCCATTGTTGAAGATCGGCAGGTGCAAGGCCGGGGTCAGCGCAAGCGTGCGGCTGCCGATGGTGAACAGTTTGCCCAGGTCGATGCTGGTCAGGCCGGCCATGGCGCTGATGCTGAAGTCCGGAAAGAACTCGGCGCGCGCGGCGTCCGTCCTGCGCAACGCGGCCTCGACCTGCCAGCGGCTGGCGGCGATGTCCGGGCGACGGGCGATCAGGTCCAGCCGGACGTCGCCGGGGATTCCACCGTTGACCTGGGGTAGGGCATGCGGCTGCAGTGGGGGCAACTGATCCGGGGACAATCCCAGCAGCGAGGCAAGCGAGACGCGGCGGATCTGTGCCGAACCGTCCAGGGCCACGCGCATCTCGCTCGCTGCGGCAAGTTGCACGCGGGCTTTCTGGGCTTCGTCCGGCAAGTCGACGCCCTGCTTGACGCGCAAGTCGGCGATGCGCGCGAATCGTTGCTGGGTCGCCAGCAACTGGTCGGCCAGGTGCAGGCGGGCCTGGTCGCCCTGCCAGCCGAAGTAGGTGTCGGCCACGGCGTATTGCAGCGCCAGCGTGGCAGCACTGCGCTCGGCCTCGGCGGCACGCGCCTGGTCGAGGGTAGCCTCCAGCGTGGTGCGGTTTTTGCCCCACCAGTCGAAATCGTATTTCAGCTCCGCGCCGAGATCGGCCTGGGTGTACCAGTTGAAGTCGGGGAATACGCTGGGTATCACGCTGTTGTCGCTGAGGCGTTGCCGGGTGATCTGGGCATTGCCGTTCACCGACAGCCCCAGTTGCGCGGCCGCCAGCTTCGCCGATTGTCCGGCCTGGTTCACGCGACTCTGCGCCAGCGCCAGATCCGGCGACTGCTGCATGGCGCGTTCCATCAGGTCGTCCAATTGCGGGTCGTGGTACTGGCGCCACCATTGGGTGGCGGGCCAGCCGGCGCGGGCAGGGGCCTGCAGGCCGGCAAGCGGCACGTCGTCGCGCAGCACCGGTTCGTCGAGTTTGGTCGGCGCGCGCACGCACGCGGCCGGCACCAGCGCGATCGCGGCGGCCGCGACTGCAAGGATCACGCGGGCGCGAAGCGGGGAATGCTTCATCTCGGAGTCCTTCATGGAAGGCGGTGTTCGCTCAACTGATCGAGGTTGTCGGCGAGCTTGCGCAGCAGCCGGTCGAGCTGGCGTTTGTCGGTAGCGCTGAAGCCGGCAAACATGGCGTCGATCTGCGGGAACATCGGCGGCAGCATTTTCTTCACGAAGCGTCGGCCGGCGGACGTGATGCGGATCAGTACGCGGCGGCGATCCGCCTGGCTGGTGCTGCGGGTGATCAGGTCACGCTTGACCAGGGTGTTGGCGATGCGGGTCATGTTGGTCGCACCCTGGGTGGTGTATTCGCACAATTCGCCTGGCGTAGAGCTACCGTCGGGACGGCTGTACAGGATCATCAGGGTCAGGAATTCGCTGTGGTTGAGCCTGTGCGGCTTGAGCTTGGATTCCAGCTCCCGCTCGATGGTCGCGCCAAGCATCAGCATCAGCCGGGATATCCGTGCTTCCGGCGCAGGCATCTGTGGAATGATCCGGCTGACCCGGCCAACCCCTTCGTCCATCATTGCGATACAGCTTGCCAGCTTTACCATTTCACTGGTTCATATTTCATCAGTGAACGAAAATAGCAGGCGCGGCCCGGTGCTGGCAAGCGACCGTTGGCAGGTGATCTCAAGTGAATCCGAACAGGCGGCGGGTGTTCGCGGTGGTGGCTTCGGCAACGAACTGTTCCGGTTCGCCGCGCAGGGCGGCGACGCAGCGCAGCACTTCGGTGATCCGGGCTGGCTCATTGCGTTGGCCGCGATGGGCAGCGTTCGGTTGATCCGGCGCATCGCTTTCCAGCAGCAGGAACTCGATCGGCATGTTGGCCACGATGCGGCGCAGGCGCCGCGCGCGGTCGTAGGTGACCGGGCCGCCGATACCGAGATAAAAACCGAGGTCCCACAGCTGCTTCGCCTGCTGCTCGCTGCCGGAAAAACTGTGCACCACACCACGCAGTCCGCCGCTTCGACGCAGCGTGAGACTGACCTCCTCCAGCGCCTGGCGCGCGTGCACGATCACCGGCAGGTTCCGCTCGCGTGCCAGTTGCAGTTGGCTCGTGAAGTAGAACCGTTGCCGGTCGGGGTCCAGCTCCGCCTGGTGGAAATCCAGGCCGATCTCGCCCACGGCGACGGCGGAATTGTCGCTCAACCATTCTTCCAGCCGATCGAGGTGTGCGGGCAGGTGTCGGGCCAGATAGAGCGGATGCAGGCCGTACGCCGGGTGAATGCCGGTCCGGCCTGCGCACAAGTCCCGGATCCGTCGCCAGCTGTCGAGGTCGATCGCCGGCACGACCATGTGGCGTATGCCGGCACCATGGGCGCGATCAATGACCGCGTCGCGGTCGGTATCGAAGGCCTCGGCGTCGAGATGGACATGGCTGTCGGCCAGGATATGCATTCAAAACGTCCGTTGATTTGTGACCGGCTTGGCGAATAATGCGTGAAAATGACACCACGGACTTGAGCTAGCTACGATTCAGTTTCGAGTCGGTTCAATGTGACGTACAGGTAAATACGTCCGCTGCACATTCCGGGCTTTACGCTGCAACCTAACAGAGGAGATCGTGGTCGATGAAGAGTTTGATGGTCAATGTACTGAAAGCGGGTATCGCCGCCGCCCTGGTGACGGGTATTTCCGCTTGCAACCGCAGCGCGGACGCTGGTGCCTCCAGCGAAACGGCGGCCAGCGTCGACGCCGGAGTGAAGTACGCCAAGGTGGTCAGTGTCGAGCCGGTGCGTTCGACGGTGAACAACCCCAAGCAGGTGTGCCGTGACGAGACCGTCACGCATACGGCTCCGCCCAAGGATGAGCACCGCATTGCCGGTACGGCGATCGGTGCGGTGGTCGGTGGCCTCGCCGGAAACCAGGTCGGTGGCGGCAAGGGCAAGACGCTGGCCACCGTGGCCGGTGCCGTCGGTGGCGGCTACGCCGGCAACCGGATCGAGGCGCATAACCAGAAGCCCCAGGTCACCACGACGATCGAACGCAAGTGCAGCACGGTCAACAACACCAGCACCAAGATCATCGGTTACGACGTCCGCTACGTCTACAACGGTGTCACCCGGACCGTTCGCATGGATCACGATCCGGGTGATCGGGTACAGGTGCAAGAGGGCGTAGTCTCCGTATCCGACGCCCATTGAGTTCGTTCCAATCCAGAGGATTTCCCCGATGAATGCATTGACTGGAAAGATTGCCCTTGGCGCGATGATGACGGCAGGCCTGGCACTCGCCGGTTGCGCTACCACCCAGCCGCAGCGTAACAGCGTCCACTACCAGGGCCAGCCATCGGCAGTCGGGAGTCAACCTGGGCATTGCAACACCTGCGGAGTGGTGCAGGAAGTACAGCAGGTCTATGTTCAGGACAGTGGCAGTGGCAGTGGCAGTACGCTGGGCGCTGTCATCGGTGCGGTAGCCGGAGGCGTGCTCGGCAGCACGGTGGGCAAGGGCGATGGACGCAAGGCTGCCACAGTGGGTGGAGCGGTCGCTGGGGGAGCCGTCGGCAGCCAGGTCGGCAAGCGCAGCGACGGCGAAACTACGGCCTGGCGGATCGTGGTGCGGCTCGACGATGGACGTTATGCCACGGTGACCCAGCGCGAGAACCCGGGGCTGCGCAGCGGCGACTATGTCGAAATCCGCGGTGATCGTGTCTATCTTCGATAAACCCGTCACCATGTCATGGACGTCTGGACGTCCAAAAAAAAGGCCATCGAAAGATGGCCTTTTTCCTATGGGGCGGTGCCCGGAATCAGTTCACCTCATAGAAGGCGTGGTCGCCGATCGTCACGCTGGGCTTGTTGTGCGACCACCATGGCGAAATCGTGGTGGTGGCAAAGTGGTCCGCGTGCGGCACCACCACGCGGCGCTGTTCGGCTGGAAGCTGCCAGTTGTGGATCGAGGCTCCAGCGATATCCCATGCCTTGACGAAGGCGCGAAGGTTGTTTATTTCGAACGAACCGGGCGTGGTGGTGATGGCGAACTGGCGCGGTGCGGTAACCACCTGGCACACGGTGTCGCCATAGTGACCACGATCGCGGCGGCGCAAGGCCACTTCGGCGACGGCAAGCTGGCCGATCGTCGGCTGGCTACGTGCTTCCAGGTACACCGTCGTGGCCAGACAGGCCTGGTCCGCCACGGGTTGGGGCATCAGTGTCGTCAGCCACAACAACAGGGAAAGTTTCATGTTCTGCCTCCAACGTGCTGTACGTGCGAAGCAACCACAGCTTTGCACGCCGTTGCGGTGGACGGGCGGGCAGGCCGTTCCACCTGGATCTTCCGTCAGGACCGAAACTTGCGGTCATGACGCTTTGCCACGGAATTGTGGCGGGTCGAGCGGCTCGGTGGAGCCGGTCAGCAAGATATCGCCGGATCTGCGGTGACCATCTCGGTCGCATCGCTCCCAGCTTCGTTGCGCCCGTTGGTGACGAGGCAAACATCCATCCGGCACTGCAGCCGGGTCGCGCCGATACGGATTCTTCCGTTTCGTCGCGTCAATCGGCACCCATGAACCGGGCGCCTCGAAATTCGATCGGTGGAGCGTAGTGGCGGAGTTCGCTGCTGGCAAGTGCCGCGTAACTGGAGTTTAACCTGCGCTCACGATGTGCCGGCAGATGCCGTCATGCGATTTGCGCACTTCGGTGGGCCTCGCTCATGCTGGCCACGACGCCCGGAGGGTCATCGCCGGATGATCGTCGAAAATGCACTCGGCGCGCGCCTCGGCCAGCGATGCAACCTCGTCGTTCAGTACCAGCAGTGCTTCGATGTCCGCGTCGCCGGCGACGACATCGAGTACGCAGCCAACCTCGCGTCCGTCGATGCGCAGCGTCTCACCAGCCGCCATCTGTTGCGACAATACGCCACGGCACAAGTGCCGCTTGTGTCCGCCGCGGAAGTGCAGGCGGGCGACGATTTCCTGGCCGGGGTAGCAGCCCTTGTCGACCGCCACCGCCTGCAGGCGTTGCAGCGAAAGCGCAGCCGGCAGCAACGCATCGAGCGCGGAAGTCGGCAGCCACGGCCAGCCTTCGCGCAGTTGCAGCAGGCGCCATGCATCATCCGGGGTCTGCGGCGGCACGATGTCGAGACTGTGGGATCCGCACCCCAGCGAAATGGAATCGATATCATGGGTTACGGCATGCATGGGCTGGGCGGCGCCGGTGCTCAGCGTGCGCGAGGGCAGCGCGATGAGCTTGACCTTCGAGCGGAATATGTAGCGGGCCAGCGATTCGACCATCGCCGCCGCGCTGCCTCCGCGCAGCAGCAGCAGGTAGCGGTCCTGCTCGAGCCTGGTCAGGTGGAACAAGGTGCGCACGCGGCCCTTTGCATCCAGCCACGCGCTGAATTGCCACCGGCCGACCGCAAGGGCGTCGACATGACTGCTGAACTGCGCGTGTGCGAACGCTGTTGCGTCCGGGCCTTCGAGCAACAGCGTTTCCGCGGAATGAGACATTTGCATGCCGCTCAAGGTTTGGGCCGATCGGCTCGCACTCAAGTGCTACACCGGTCCGGAACACGGTGCATGGCCCGCCTGTCAATAGTTGTGGTGCATGGCAACAAGTATTAACCTGCGCTGGTTTGGAAAATACCATGTCCGATACCCCAGCTTCGGTCGAACCCACACCTGTCCCCGCTGCACCAGACACGACCGCCGCGCCGGTCGAGTCGTCGCGTGACAAGGCAGGTGCAGAGCGCCCGCCTCTGGATCCCACGCGCTACGGTGACTGGGAAAAAAACGGTCGTTGCATCGATTTCTGATCGGGGCAGGGGGGCTTGACGCAGCCGGTACGTCGAAGCGGGCAAGTGCGACAGCGATATCAGCGATTCCACAGAGGATAGCCGCCATGGCAGACACACAACGACCGCTTTCTCCGCATCTGCAGATCTACAGGAGGCAGGTGCAGATGGTGACCTCCATCACGCATCGCGCCACCGGTATCGCCCTGGCGGTCGGCAGCCTGGTAGTGGTCTATGGCCTGCTGCAATTGGCCGCAGGCGAAGCTGGTTTCCATAGCTTCAGGCAGCTCATCGGCAGTCCGGTCGGCATGATCCTGCTGCTCGGCTGGAGCTGGGCGCTGTTCTTCCACCTGTGCAATGGCATCCGGCACCTCATTCAGGATGCCGGGCTTGGTTACGAGATTTCCCAGTTTGTGCGTTCCAGCTGGCTGTCGGTCGCCGGCAGCATCGTGCTTACGGTGCTGGTGTGGGCTTACGTGTTGATGGCTGGAGGTGCGGCATGAACGCCAAGGACGCCATGGTGAAGGATCTGCGTGATCCGATGAAGATTGCCCGCGGTCTGGGCTCGGCCCAGTCCGGCGTGGACCACTGGTGGGTCCAGCGGGTCACCGCCGCGGCGCTGGTGCTGCTGGGCATCTGGTTCGTGGTCCTCGTGCTGCGCCTGTTGCATGCCGACTATGCCGTCGCGCGCGCTGCCGTGGCCAGCCCGTGGAATGCACTGCTGTTGATCGCATTCGTGCTCACCATGTTCTGGCATGCCGTACTCGGTTTGCAGGTTGTGATCGAGGATTACGTGCATACGCGCTGGAAGGGGGTTGTCCTCCTGGTCGCGATCAAGTTCCTCGCGGTGCTGGGCGCGCTGGCGAGCGTGCTGGCCGTGTTGCGCATTGCGCTGATCCCATAAGACAAGACGCGAGGCCAGGATCCGATGGAAAGCTACAAAGTTCAGCAACATCTTTATGACGTGATTGTCGTTGGCGCCGGCGGCGCGGGCCTGCGCGCCACCTTCGGTTTGGCCGAGAAGGGCCTCAAGGCTGCCTGCGTCACCAAGGTCTTCCCGACCCGCTCGCACACGGTGGCGGCACAGGGCGGCATTGCCGCTGCGCTGGGCAACATGAGCGAGGACGACTGGCGCTTCCACTTTTACGATACGGTGAAGGGCGGCGACTGGCTCGGCGACCAGGACGCCATCGAATACATGTGCAAGCATGCGCCGCAGGCGGTGATCGAGCTGGAGCACTATGGCGTGCCGTTCTCGCGTACCGAGGAAGGCAAGATCTATCAACGTCCGTTCGGTGGAATGACCACGCATTACGGCAAGGGCACCGCCCAGCGCACCTGCGCCGCGGCTGACCGCACCGGTCACGCCATGCTGCACACGCTGTATCAGCAGGCGCTGGCGCACGACGCCACATTCTTTGTCGAATATTTCGTGATCGACCTGGTTTTTGACGAGGAAGGTGTCTGTCGTGGTGTGCTCGCGCTGGACCTGAACGAAGGCACCATGCATTTCTTCCGTGGCCAGGCCGTGGTGCTCGCCACCGGCGGCTACGGCCGGGCCTACTTCAGTGCCACCTCGGCGCACACATGCACCGGCGATGGCGGCGGCATGGTGCTGCGCGCCGGGCTGGCCTTGCAGGATATGGAGTTCGTGCAATTCCATCCCACCGGCATCTATGGGGCCGGTTGCCTGATCACCGAGGGTGTTCGCGGCGAAGGTGGCTATCTCACCAACTCCGAGGGCGAGCGCTTCATGGAGCGCTACGCGCCGCACGCCAAGGACCTGGCTTCGCGTGACGTGGTCAGCCGCGCCATGACGATCGAGATCCGGGAGGGCCGCGGTATCGGCGCGCACAAGGATCATCTCCACCTGAACCTGATGCACCTTGGTCCGGACGTGGTTCACGAGCGGCTGCCGGGGATCTCCGAATCGGCCCGCATCTTCGCTGGCGTAGATGTGACCAAGCAGCCGATTCCGGTGCTGCCGACGGCGCACTACAACATGGGTGGCATCCCCACCAACTACCACGGCGAGGTCGTGCAGAAGCGTGGTGACGACGTGGATGCCGTGGTGCCGGGCCTGTTCGCCATTGGCGAGGCGGCTTGCGTGTCCGTCCACGGCGGCAACCGGCTGGGCTCCAACTCGCTGCTGGATATCGTGGTCTTCGGCCGCGCCGCCGCGTTGCGTTGTGCCGAGTTGATCACGCCGGGTGCGCCACACAAGGATTTGCCGGCCAGTGTGCTGGACCAGGCGCTGGCGCGCTTCGATACGATTCGCCATGCCAACGGCAATTTGCCCACGGCACAGATTCGCACCACGATGCAGCGCACGATGCAGAACGATGCTGCCGTATTCCGCACCGGCGAGACGCTGGCCGAAGGCAGGCAGCGGATCTCCGAGGTATTCGACTCGTTCAAGGACGTCAAGGTCACCGATCGTTCGCTGATCTGGAACTCCGATCTGGTCGAAACGCTGGAGTTGTCGAACCTGCTGGCGCAGGCCGTGGCCACGATGCACTCGGCCGAGCAGCGTGAGGAGAGCCGCGGCGCGCACGCGCGCGAGGATTTCCCCGAGCGCGATGACGAGAAGTGGCTCAAGCACACGCTGGTTTGGGTCGATCCGGCGGGCAAGACCCGCTTCGACTACCGTCCGGTGCACCTGAATACGTTGACCGACGAGGTTGCTCCGGTTGCCTTGGCCAAGCGTGTCTACTGAGTTGGGGTGGTCGGTGCCACGTCCCGTTTTCGAGAACATTGAAGGGCAATGCCATGGGTGAATTCACGCTGCCACGGAACTCCAAGATCAAGCCGGGCAAGCATTACCCCGCCAAGGGCGCGAAACAGCCGCGGACGTTCCGTATCTATCGCTGGTCACCGGATGACGGGGAGAATCCGCGCATCGACACCTACGAGGTCGACCTGGCCGCCTGCGGGCCGATGGTTCTGGACGCGTTGCTGAAGATCAAGAACGAGATCGACCCCACGCTGACCCTGCGTCGTTCCTGCCGCGAGGGAATCTGCGGCTCGTGCGCGATGAACATCGACGGCGTCAACACCCTGGCCTGTATCTGTGCGATCGACAGCGTCAAGAGCGGCGACGTGAAGATCTATCCGTTGCCGCACATGCCGGTGGTGAAGGACCTGGTGCCCGACCTGACCCACTTCTACGCCCAGCTGACTTCGATCAAGCCGTGGATGCGCACCCAGAGTCCGGCGCCGGACAGGGAACGACTGCAGTCGCCGGAAGAGCGCAAGAAGCTCGATGGCCTGTACGAATGCATCCTGTGCGCCTGCTGCTCGACCAGTTGCCCGAGTTACTGGTGGAACGGCGACAAATACCTGGGTCCGGCGATCCTGCTGCAGGCCTACCGCTGGATTGTCGACAGCCGCGACGAAGCCACCGGCGAGCGGCTTGACGACCTGGAAGATCCATTCAAGCTGTATCGCTGCCACACCATCATGAACTGCACGCGCACCTGTCCGAAGGGCCTGAACCCGGCCAAGGCAATTGCGGAGATCAAGAAGCTGATGGTGGAGCGGCGCTCGACATGAGCGCGAACGCGGTGCGTGGCGCCAACCGTCATGGATAAAGGCCGCCTGCGCTGGCGCGTCCGCCGCGGTACCCGCGAACTGGATGCCATGCTCGGCGGCTGGCTGGACGAATGCTTTGCCCGTGCCAGTGAGGCGCAGCAACGGGCGTTCGATGAGTTGCTCGACGTGCAGGATCCACAATTGTGGGACTGGGTGATAGGCCACACCCGTCCCGGGCGGGCCGACTGGCAGGCGATCATCGATGACATCCGCACCCGCCATCGGCTTTGATCATTCACCGTCGCGCCTGCTGCAACGAGCCTTGCTGATGGTGGCGGCGCTGGCGGTACTGGCGACGATGCTTTGCGCGCTACCGCCATGGCTTCGTCTGGTGCTGGCACTCGTGGTCCTGCTGGCCACCTGGGAAACGCGTCGTCGCCTGGCGGCGCCGCTCGTGGTCGCCGCAGGCTGGAGCGCCGGGTCGGATTGGATATTGCGCATGGCCGATGGCGAGGATGTGCCGGCCGGCCTGGTGTCATTCCGCGTACTGGGCGCCTTCGTGCTGCTGCGCCTGCGCTTGGCCGGACATGGGACGTGCATGCTGTTTTTGGCGCCGGACAACAGTGATGCGGACATCCGACGCCGACTGCGCATGCGGCTTGCGACCATGCAGCCGGGCGAGGCCCTGCCACGGCTGTGAGCCGCGGCAACCTGGCCGGGTCGGCGCCGCCTGACGAATACCTGATAATGGACGACCGGGCGGCCCGCCCAGTGACCACCACAAGCGAACCGCCCATGTTTCGACCGCTCGAACTTTTCATCGGCCTGCGTTACACCCGCGCCAAACGCCGCAACCAGTTCATCTCGTTCATTTCCACCGTGTCGATCATCAGCATCGCGATCAGTGTGATCGCGCTGATCACGGTGATGTCGGTGATGAACGGTTTCGACTACCAGATGCGCTCGCGCATTCTTGGTGCGGTGTCGCAGGCAACGATCGTCAGCGTCGATGGGCCCATCCGGAACGTGCCGCGCGCACTGGAGATCGCGCAGGCGAATCCGCATGTGCTGGGGGCGGCCCCCTTCGTCGAGTCCGAGGCGATGCTGATCGGCCAGCGCTCCGCGGGCGCGAGGGTGCGTGGGATCGATCCGGTCGAGGAGCCGAAGGTCGTCGACATCGGCGAGCACATGGTGGAGGGCACGCTCGGCGACCTGGGCCCGGGCAGCTGGAACATCGTGCTGGGGCGCGATCTGGCGATGCAACTGGGCGTCGGCGTGGGCGACCGGGTGACCATGGCGGTGCAGGAAATGCGTGCCACGCCGATGGGCGGCATCCCGCGCATGCGCAGTTTCCATGTGGTGGGTACCTTCCAATTGGGCATGGAGCAATTCGACTCCGGCCTGGCGCTGGTCAACATTCAGGATGCGGAGAAGCTCAACGACCTGAGCGGCCCGACCGGCATCCGGTTGCGCCTGGACGATCTTTTCAGTGCCCGCCCGGTGGCGCGGGAGCTGGCCGACCAGTTGGGCCAGTACTACGGCGTGCGCACCTGGATGGACCAGAACGCCAATCTGTTCCATGCGCTGTCGATGGAGAAGATGGTGATGTTCATCATCCTGTCGCTGATTGTGCTGGTGGCGGTGATCAACCTGATTTCGATGTTGATGATGCTGGTCACCGACAAGCAGGCGGACATCGCGATCCTGCGTACCCTCGGCACCACGCCGCGCAGCATCATGGGCACCTTCATGGTGCAGGGGTTGCTGGTGGGTCTCGTGGGGATCGGTTTCGGTGTGGGCTTCGGGTCGCTGCTGTCGTGGAAATTGCCGGCGATCATCAAGTGGATCGAACACACCTTCCACGTCACCTTCCTGTCGCCGGACATCTACTACATCAGCGAGGTCCCGAGCCGGTTGGACTGGCATGACGTGGGCTGGACCGCACTGTTGACGTTCGCGTTCGCGTTGATCGCCACCCTCTATCCGGCATGGCGCGCTTCACGCACCCAGCCGGCGCAGGCGCTGCGCTATGAATGAGAAAGCCATGTCACCCACCAGTGAAAACGTGTTGCGCGCCAGCCGCGTCGCCAAGACCTATGCCGAAGGTGGCCTGCGCACGAACGTGCTGAGCGATGTCAGTTTCAGCCTGAAGCGCGGCGAGACGATGGCGATCGTCGGCGCGTCCGGTTCGGGCAAGAGCACCCTGCTGCACATCCTCGGCGGGCTGGACACGCTCACCGCTGGCGAGGTCGAGGTCGAGGGGCGCGTCCTGTCGCGGTTGTCCGATGCCGAACGCGGCCGGGTGCGCAATCGCTCGCTCGGTTTCATCTACCAGTTTCATCATCTGCTGCCGGAGTTCACCGCGCTGGAGAACGTGTGCATGCCGTTGCTGATCCGCGGGACCGCGATCAGCGAGGCGCGGAGGCAGGCCACCGCCTTGCTGGAGCGGGTCGGGCTGGGGGCGCGTACCCATCACAAACCGTCCGAACTCTCCGGCGGTGAGCGCCAGCGCTGCGCCGTGGCGCGTGCGTTGGTGACCCGGCCGGCCTGCGTGCTCGGCGACGAGCCTACCGGCAACCTCGACGAGGCAAATGCCGCCCAGGTCTACGCGTTGATGCTGGAGCTCAACCGCGAGATCGGCACCAGCTTCATCCTGGTCACGCACGACCCCCGCCTGGCCGCGAAGATGGATCGCACCCTGGTGCTGCACAACGGCGTGTTGCAGGAAGCCGAGACTGCTGAAACCGGTTCGACCCCGGATGCAACATTGAAAGGATGCTGATCCGACCTGCGGACTGATCGTGGCACCGGATGTGCCACAGACCGGTACGCGCCTACAGGGATTTCAGCGCCATCGTGGCCATTTCCACGCTAGGCTGTGTGTCTTCCAGGATGGAGCGGAGTGCGCGGCATGGCGCGACGGGGGGCAATCACGGCGTCGCTGGCCCTGCTGGCAGGCGTGCTGCTGGTGCAGGCGTTGCCCGTGTTGCCGACGCGTTGGGTGTGTCCGCCGATGGCTCTCCTGGCGCTGGCGTCGGCATGGCGCAGTCCGCGCTGGCGCTGGGCATCTTTTCTGCTGCTCGGAACCGCGTGGACACTCTGGCGCGGTGCGCTGGCGATGGATGCCCGGCTGCCACGCGCGCTGGAAGGGCGCGACGTCATGGTGGTCGGCAGCCTGGTCGGCTTGCCGCTGGCACGGACCGATGCCAGCCGTTTCACCTTGCGCGTGGAGCACGCTGCTCTGGACGGCAAGGCGCTGGCATTGCATGGCCGCGTCACCGTGTCCTGGTACGACGGTGCTCCGCCACTGCAAGCTTGCACGCGCTGGCGTCTGTTGCTGCGCCTGAAGCGGCCGCGTGCACTGCTCGACCCTGGCAGCGCCGACAGCGAGCGCTCGGCATTGGAGCGGGGCATCGTCGCCACCGGCTATGTGCGTGACGACGACGGCAACCAGCAGTTGCCGGGTCCCCGCTGGTGCGTCGACGGCGTGCGCGCGGCGATCGCTGCCGGGATCGCCGCACGAGTGCGTGATCAGCATGACGCCTCGTTGCTGCGGGCATTCGCGGTGGGCGATACGCGTGGCCTGAGCCAGGACGATTGGGCGGTGGCGCGGGCGAATGGGGTATCGCACCTGATCGCCATTTCCGGTTTCCATGTCGGCGTGGCGGCGGTGTTCGGGGTGTGGCTGGCGTGGCTGATCTACGCGTTGTGGCCGCGGCTTGGGTTGTGCTTGCCGCGGCCACCGGCGCAGGCCGGCGCGGCCTTGCTGGCCGCCGGGGTCTACAGTGCGCTGGCCGGTTTCGGCCTGCCTACCGTACGTACCTTGCTGATGATTGCGGTGGTGGCGTTGGCGCGCTGCAGTCGACGCGCCAGCGGCGGCGCGCAATCACTGGCGCTGGCGCTGGTCGCGATTTTGCTGGCGGATCCGCTGGCGGTGCTGGCTGCCGGGTTCTGGCTGTCGTTCGCCGGGGTGGCCTTCCTGATCCTGTTCCTGCAATCGCGCGGGCGCGGTTGGCGGGCGTTCGTGCATGAGCTGTCGGCCGGGCAACTGCTGATGACGGTAGCCCTGCTGCCGTTGACGCTGTGGTTCTTCGGCCAGGCCTCGCTGGTCGGTGCCTTGTCCAACCTGGTGGCGGTGCCGGTGGTCAGTTTCGTGATCGTGCCGTGCGCCTTGTTCGGCATGTTGCTGCTGGCCCTGTGTCCACCGCTGGCCACGCCCGTGCTGTGGCTGGCCGCGCATATCGTCCACGCGCAGTGGTGGCTGCTCGAGCGCATGGCAAGCTGGCCCGGCGCGCAGTGGTACCTGCCGCTGGTGCAGCCGTATGCGCTGGGGCTGGCGCTGGCCGGCGCCTTGTGGCTGTTCCTGCCGCGTGGCGTGCCGTTGCGCTGGCTCGGCGGTCTACTGTTTCTGCCACTGCTGCTGCCACCGCGCAGCGTCCCGGCCGAGGGTGCGTTCCGGGTATGGGTGCTGGATGTGGGGCAGGGCCTGTCCGTGCTGGTGCACACGCGCGGCCATGCGTTGGTCTACGACGCTGGTGCGCGCTATCCGTCCGGGTTTGACCTGGGCGAGGCGGTGGTACTGCCGTCCATTCACGCGCTGGGCATCCGCCGACTGGACATGTTGATGATCAGTCATGGCGACAATGATCACGCCGGTGGCGCCGCGGCGATAGTCAAGGCGTTTCCGCAAGCGCGCCGCCTTGCCGGCGAGCCTGCGCGGATGCCGGTGCCGATGGTGCAGTGCGTCGCCGGGCAGTCGTGGCAATGGGATGGCGTGCGCTTCCGGGTACTGAGTCCCGGGCCCGGGGGTGGCGATCACGACAACGACAGCTCCTGCGTGCTGCTGGTCGAGGGGCGCGGCGGGCGCGTGCTGCTGACCGGAGACATCAGCTTGAAAATGGAACCCGCGGTGGCGGCGGCGCTGGATGCCGGTCCACCGCCGGTGCTGTTGGTGCCGCATCACGGCAGCAAGACATCGTCCAGCGCGGCTTTCATCGCGGCGCTGAAGCCGCCGCTGGCCGTGGTGTCGGCAGGTTGGCGCAACCGTTTCGACCATCCGCGGCCGGAGGTGGTGGCCCGCTATGCCGAGGCCGGCGTGCCGTTGTTCAACACCGCGGTACAAGGGGCGCTGGAGATGGATTTTCCCGCCGACGGGCCGCCGCGGCGCAGGCCGGGCTGGCGTCTGCGGCAAACCCGCTACTGGCGCGAGTGAGTACGACCCGGTTTGCGGATTGCCACGCCTGCCGCAGTACGCGAGGACGACACTGCTATCATGCGCGCTCCCCCAAGCGTGACGCGGCGAGGTCGAAACGTGCTGGATATTCTGATCGCGGGCGGCTGGGCGATGGTGCCCATCCTGATCTGTTCGGCGGTCGCCCTGGCGATCGTGCTGGAGCGCTGGTGGACCTTGCGTCGCAGCGCGGTGCTGCCGCCGGGGCTGGGCGACGAGGTGCGCCAGTGGGCGCGCTCGGGCAAGCTCGATCCGAATCATCTCGAGACGCTGGCCAACGGTTCACCGCTGGGCGAGTTGCTGGCGGCGGCGTTGGCGGTACGCCGCCAGCCGCGCGAGATCATCAAGGAGCGCATCGAAGACACCGGTCGGCATGTGGTGCATCAGATGGAGCGCTACCTGAATACCCTGGGCACGATCGCCCTGATCGGCCCGCTGCTGGGGCTGTTCGGTACCGTGATTGGCCTGATCCGCATGTTCATGGAAGTGATGGCCGGCGGCATCGGCGATCCGGCGAGGATGGCCGGCGGCATCGGCGAGGCGCTGATCTGCACGGCCTCGGGCCTGACCGTGGCGATTCCCGCCTATGTGTTGCACCGCTACTTTCGCTCGCGCGTGGCGGGCTATTGCGTGCAGATGGAAAAGCAGGCGACCGCCCTGCTTGATGACCTGACCCTGACGGCACCGGCACCGACGTCGGCGCGGGTCCGCCGGGCGCCGGCGCCGGCCGCTCCGAGCCTGGGCTGAGGACCAGGCCATGCGCATCGGCAACGACCGCCGTGGAGACGACTTCGAGATCAACGTGATTCCGTTGATCGACGTGCTGCTGACCCTGCTGATGTTTTTCGTGTTGACCAGCACCTTCGTGCAGCACTCGCGCCTGAAGGTGGCCCTGCCGCAGGCGAGCATCACGGAGCGCGACATGAACGCGCCGGCGCTGACCATCATGATCGATCGAGATGGGCGCTTCTATGTAGGCAGCGACGAGGTGATGGGCGAGGGCATCGAGCCGCTCAAGCAGACCATCGCCCGCAACGCCGGCGACGATCGCGACCAGAGCGTGACGATCCGGGCCGACGCGATGACGCCGAACCAGAACGTGGTCATCGCGATGGATGCGTTGGGCCAGCTTGGTTTCACCCATCTGTCGATCGCCACCACGCCCACCAAACCGGACGCGAGTCAATGAGCACCGCCGGCGAGGCCACTGCGCCGGATGCGGGAAGCTGGCCAACCTACAAACGCCTGCTCGGCTATACCCGGAGGTACTGGGCGATCGGCCTGGTCGCCTTCGTCGGCATGCTGGTCGACGGCGGTGGGTTGGCGCTGTTCACCGGTCTGATCAAGCCGATGATCGACAACCTGTTCACGCTGAAGGATCCGTACCTGATTTTCTGGATGCCGATCTGGATCATCGCGATCTTCTCGGTGCGCGCGTTGGGCACGTTTGTCAGCGACTACGGCGTCTCCTACATCGGTCGGCACGTGGTGCAGGCGATGCAGCAGGAGGTTTTCTCCGCCTACCTGAAGTTGCCGGCCCCGTATTTCGGCAGCGAACCCTCGGGCCAGCAGGTCTCCCGCATCACCTACACCAGCGAGCAGGTCGCCGCCGCCGCCAGCAGTGCCGCCAAGGTCGCAGTCACCGACGGCTTCACGGTGATCGCGATGCTGTTCGTGATGCTCTACTACAGCCCCTATCTCACCATGTCGCTGCTGGTGATGGTGCCCGCGATCGCACTGGTGGCGACGGTGGTCGCGCGCCGCTACCGGCAGATCAGCCGGCGCATCCAGGGCAGCATGGGCTCGGTCACCGGGACGGTGGAAGAGTCGGTGGGCGCCCATCGGGAAGTGCGCGTGTATGGCGGCCAGGCGCATGAAGCCAGCCGTTTCGACCAGATCACCCGGCACACCCGGCGCCTCAACCTGAAGATCGCGGCCACCAATGCCGCCTCCAGTTCGACCGTGCAACTGGTGGCGGCCAGTGCACTGGCCGCCCTGGTATTCCTGGGCACGCGACCACAGGTGCTTGTCCACATAACGCCCGGTGTGTTTTTTGCCGTGCTCACCGCGATGGGTACCATGTTGCCGTCGCTGAAGCGGTTGACCAATGTGCAGTCGAACATCCAGCGTGGCTTGTCGGCAGCCGAGGATATCTTTGCGGTAATCGACCTGCCGCCCGAACAGGACGAGGGCAGCGTCGACCTGGTGCGCGCTCGTGGCGAACTTCGCTTCGTGGGTGTCAGCCTGGTCTATGGGCAAAATCGGGTCGCCGCCCTGCGCGGGGTCGACCTCGATTGCGCGCCAGGCACCGTGACCGCCCTGGTAGGGCGCTCGGGCAGCGGCAAGAGCAGCCTGGTCAGCCTGTTGCCGCGCTTCAACGTACCCAACGCCGGCCGGATCATGCTCGATGGCGAGGATTGCCGCAGCTATACGCTGGCCTCGCTGCGCCGGCAGATCGCGTGGGTCGGCCAGAGCGTCGTATTGTTCAACGATACCGTGGCCAACAACATCGCCTACGGTGAACTGGCTGGCGCCAGGGAAGCGGACATCGTCGCTGCCGCCGAGGCCGCCAACGCCATGGAGTTCATCTCGCGCATGCCGCAGGGCATCCATACCCCGATCGGCCAGCGCGGCAACTTGCTCTCCGGCGGGCAGCGTCAGCGCATCGCGATTGCCCGCGCGATCCTCAAGGATGCCCCGATCCTGGTGCTGGACGAGGCCACCAGCGCGCTGGATACCGAATCGGAACGGCTGATCCAGCAGGCGCTGCAGCGGTTGATGAAGGATCGCACCACCCTGGTGATCGCGCATCGCCTGTCGACCGTGGAAGGCGCCGACCAGATCGCGGTGATGGAGCACGGGCGCATCGTCGAGCGTGGCACCCATGCGGAGCTGGTCGCGCTGGACGGACACTACGCTGCATTGCACCGCATGCAGTTCCATGACGCAGTGGCCGTCCGGGCCCGCGCCTGAGGATTGCCGATGGCGCTGATCGATACACTCGAATCAGCCTGGTACGGCGATGGCCGCCGGCCATGGTGGACGGCGCCCCTTGCCGTCATGTACGGCACCGTGACGCGGCTGCGCAGCGGGCTGTACCGCCGCGGCTGGCTGCGCAGCGTGCGCCTGCCGGTGCCGGTCATCGTGGTCGGCAACCTCACGGTCGGCGGCACCGGCAAGACGCCGTTGACGATCGCGCTGGCCGAAGCCCTGCGCGCCCGTGGCTACCGGCCTGGCGTGGTCAGTCGTGGCTACGGCGGTCGCCAGCGCGGACCGTTGTTGCTCGGTGACACGCCCGATCCCGCCGAGGTCGGTGACGAGCCCTGCCTGATCCGCGCCGCCGGAGTGCCGGTGGCGATCGGGCGCGAACGGCCGGTTGCCGCGCAAACGCTGCTCGATGCGGGTTGCGACGTGGTGATTGCCGATGACGGACTGCAGCACTACGCGCTGGCACGCGATGTGGAAATCTGCGTGATCGACGGTGTGCGTCGTTTCGGCAACCAGCGCCTGCTTCCCGCCGGTCCGTTGCGCGAGCCGCTGGCGCGTCTGGAACGCGTGGATTTTCGCGTGTGCAACGGCGCCGAGCCCGCGCCCGGGGAGTTCCCCATGCAATTGCAGGCTGGCGAGGTGGTGGCCTTGCACAACGGTGTGCGCCGATCGCTGGCCGATTTTGCCGGCCAGCGCGTCCACGCGGTGGCGGCGATCGGCAATCCGTCGCGGTTCTTCGCCAGCCTGCGCGCTGCCGGCATCGAGCCGGTCGAGCATGCCTTTGCCGATCATCACGCCTTTGTCGCGGGCGACCTGGAGTTCGATGATCAGCTGCCGGTGCTGATGACCGACAAGGACGCGGTGAAGTGCCGCCGCTTCGCCCGGCCGAACTGGTGGCGCGTGCCGGTGCGGGCGGAGCTGCCGGTGGTGTTCTACGACGCGCTGGTCGAGCGACTGGAGCGCTTGCGCCGCGACGCGTACTCGCCGGCCACGTAGATCCGGTGCGCCAGGTTGCCACCGATCCAGTAGCACAGTTCGGCGGGGCGGCGCGCATTCCAGATCACCAGGTCGGCGCGCTGGCCAGTGGCCAGGCGGCCGCGGTCGCTGAAACCGAGCGCGCGGGCGGCATGGACGGTGACGCCGCGCAATGCTTCTTCCGGAGTCAGGCGAAACAGCGTGCACGCCATGCCAGCCGCCAGTCGCAGCGAGACCAGCGGCGAGGTGCCGGGGTTGCAGTCGGTGGCGACCGCCATCGGCACACCGTGCGCGCGCAGCAGGTCGATCGGCGGCAGCTGCGTTTCGCGCAGGGTATAGAAGGCGCCTGGTAGCAGCACAGCGACGGTGCCGGCGGCGGCCATGGCTTTGGCGCCGGCCTCGCCAAGGTGCTCAAGATGGTCGGCAGACAGTCCGCCGTACTCGGCCACCAGCGCGGCGCCGTCCTGGTCGGACAACTGCTCGGCGTGCAGCTTGACCGGCAGCCCAAGCTCGCGGGCGCGCTCGAACAGGCGACGGGTTTCCGCACGGGTGAAGCCGATGTTCTCGCAGAACGCATCGACCGCATCGACCAGGCCTTCGCCGGCCAGGGTCGGCAGCATCTCGTCGCAGACCAGGGTCACGTAGTCATCGCGCCGGTCACGGTACTCCGGCGGCAGCGCATGCAGGCCCAGGAAACTGGTGCGCACGCTGATCCCCAGCTCGCGGCCCAGCCGCCGCGCCACGCGCAGCATGCGGCGCTCGCTCTCCAGTTCCAGGCCGTAGCCGGACTTGATCTCCAGCGTGGTCACGCCGTCGGCCAGCAGGGTCTGCGCGCGCGGCAGCGCCTGCGCGTACAGCGCATCCTCGCTGGCGGCGCGGGTTGCCGCGACGGTGGAGGCGATGCCGCCGCCGGCGCGCGCGATCTCCTCGTAGCTGGCGCCGTTCAGGCGCAAGTCGAACTCGTCGGCCCGATCGCCACCGAACACCAGGTGGGTATGGCAGTCGATCAGGCCCGGGGTGACCAGCGCGCCATCGAGCGATTCCACCTCGTCGGCAAGCAGATCCGGTGCGTCCGGCAGATCGTTCGTGCGCCCCAGCCAGGCGATGCGTCCGTGCTGCATGGCGATCGCCGCCTGCTCGATCAACCCAAACGGCGTGTCGTCGGCGAAAGTCGCCAGTGTGGCGTTCAGCAACAGTCGGTCCCAGCGTGGCGAGTTCATGGCAGGTTCGTTCCTTCAGGGCATGTTCGAGCGGTCGGTGGGGGTTTCTTGCGTGGGCTTTTCGGGTGTGGCGCGTTCGTCGAACGCGCTGGTCTGGCCGACATGATGCGTGGTTTCGGCTTGCCCATATGCATTCTCCATCGCCTTGGCGCGGGTGACTTGCTGTTGCTCGAAATCCTGCACCATGCGTTCGGCGAAGTCGCGGTACACCGGCGTGGGTGAGAACAGCGAGGACGCGGCCCGGGCCAGCAAACACGCGGCCATGATCGGAATCACCATGTCCTGGTTGTCGGTCAGCTCCATCGCGATCACGGCCGAGGTCAGCGGCGCGCTGGTCACCCCGGACAGATAGGCGCTCATGCCCAGCAGCACCACCGATGCGGCGGGCACGTGCGGCAGGAAATACGCGATGTTGTGGCCAAGCCCGGCACCGACGGCCAGCGCGGGCGAAAAGATGCCGCCGGGGATGCCTGCCCAATACGAAACGACATTGGCCAGCAGCTTGGCGATACCGAAAGTTTGTCCCGGCGTCACGGCGGCTTCCTGGACGAACGCGCGCGCCTGGTCGTAGCCCGTGCCATAGACCGAGTTGTGCGAGAGCAGCCCGATCAGTGCCAGGGCGAGGCCGCAGCCGACGGCAAACCCAACGGGTGCACGCGAGCGCAGGCGGCCCACGTAGGCCAGCGGCCCGCGCCGGCTGAGCAGGATCAGCCGCGCGAACAAGCCGCCAAGCAGTCCGCAGACGGCCCCGGTGAGTAGTACCGCCAGCCAGGCATGGCCCAGCGGTAGGCTGGCCTGCACTTCGCCGAAGTACGAGTAATTGCCCAGCACGCCCATCGAGACGACGCCGCCCACGATCACGGCGGTGAGCAGCAAACCGCTGAAGCGGTGCTCGAAGGTGCCGGCCAGCTCCTCGATCGCGAACACCACGCCGGCCAGAGGTGTGTTGAAGGCCGCGGCGATACCGCACGCGCCCCCGGCCAGGATGAAGCGCGAGGCCGCCTTGGCATCGGTGAAACCGAAGCGTCGGCCCAGGGAATAGAACAGCCCGGCGCCAACATGCACGGTCGGGCCCTCGCGTCCGATCGAAGCGCCCACCGCCAGCGCGATCAGGGTCAGCACCATTTTTCCGGCCGCAATCGGCAAGGAGAGCATGCGCTGGCGGAAGCCCTCGTCCTCGATCTGCATGCTGCCGATCACCTGGGGGATGCCGCTGCCGCGGGTGGCGCGCAATTTCCCTTCGGTTGCCCACGCAAGCAAGCCAAACACGACCGGCGTAACCAGCAACGGTAGCCACGCGCCGTAGCCGAGCATGACCAGGAACAGGTCGTACGACCAGGTGCTGGCCTTGGCAAACAGGATTGCCGCCAACGCCACCACGATCGCGCCGACCCACAGTGCGAGCCGGCGCTTCCACTGGTGCGGCGCAAAAAACTCGTGACCGAGCAGTGCCTGCAAGCGCGGGTTGGACGAGCTTGGCGGAGCAGGCGCGGGTTTGCTCATGCTGGAAGTATCGCAGACGTTGGCGGGTCGCCGTCAGTGCGGCAGTGGCCGCCAGCGGGTTTCGTAGAGGTCGAAGCGACGGTCCTTGAGGTTTTGTACCGCACCGGCATTGCGGGCGCGGGCCAGGCTCTCCAGCCGCAGGTCGGCGAACAGCACGGTCTCGATGTTCGGCGTGGAGTCGGCGGCGATGCCGTCACGCGCGAACGGAAAATCGCTCGGGGTGAGGATGCAGCTCTGCCCGTACTGGATATCGAAGTTGTTGACGCCGGGCAGGTTGCCGACGTTGCCCGAGAGTACCACGTAGCACTGATTCTCGATTGCCCGTGCCTGCGAGCAGTAGCGCACCCGCAGATAGCCCTCGCGCACGTCGGTGCAGAACGGCACGAACAGGATTAGCGCGCCCTGGTCGGTGAGGTGCCGCGCCACTTCGGGGAATTCCGCGTCGTAGCAGATCATCACACCGATCGGGCCACAGTCGGTCTGCACCGTGGCGGCGCTCTCGCCACCGGTAATATTCCACACATTGCGTTCGCTCGGCGTCGCGTGCAGTTTCTCGCGCTCGTGCAGCGAGCCGTCACGCAGGCACACGTAGCAGACATTGTGGATGTCGCCGTTGGCCTGCCGGGTCGGGTGCGTGCCGGCGATAATGTTGATGTTGTAGTGCACGGCGAGGCGGCTGAACAGCTCCTTCACTTGCGGCGTGTACTCGCTCAGCTTGCGGATCGAGTCGAACGCCGACAATTCGGTGTTCTCGATCGACAGCAGTTGCAGCGTGATCAGCTCGGGAAAGGTGACGAAATCCGCGTTGTAGTCGGCGGCGATGTCGGTGAAGTATTCGACCTGGGTGGCAAACTCCCCGAACGAACCGATGCGGCGCTGCAGGTACTGCACCGAGGCCACCCGTACCGAATCGGGCAGGCGCCGCTGCGAGGTGATCGGCGGCATGTCCGGTTGGGCGAGCAGGCGCGGGTTGCGCCACACCAGGTGCACGGCATAGCCCAGCGAATCATGGTCCGATGGCACGTATTCGCGCAGCAGACCGATCATCTCGAAGTCGTTGTGGAGCTGGAAGCTCAACGTGGGGTCGCGGCGCTTGCCGTCGATCACCGCCTGCACGTAGGCCTCGGGGCTGCCGTAGCGCGAGAGGTTCCTGGCCAGCCCCGGAATGCGTCCGCCGAACACGATGCCGCGCAGTTTCAGATCGGTGCACACGCGCTTGCGCGCCTGGTACAGGCGCTGGCCGATGCGCATGCCGCGGTAATCCGGATGTACCACCACCTCCATGCCGTACAGCCAGTTGCCGTCGGGCTTGTGCCGTGAAGCCATGCCGCCGCCGGTGATCTGCGACCAGGTGTGTGGCTTCAGCGCAGCCTCCTCGTCGATACGGAAGGTGGCGCAGTAGCCGACCAGCCGATCTTCGTACTCGACCACGAACTGGCCTTCCGGGAAATGCGTCTGCTGGGAGAGCAGCATCTCCGCCGAGTGGCCCCATTCAGCGCCATAGATCCGTCCGGTAAGCCCGACCAGTTGGGGAACATCCGCCGGCACGGCCTGGCGGACCTGCAGCCGCGGGGTGTTTTCGCTGGTTTTCTTTGCCATGCGGGCATTATGCACGGCAAGGTTTGTGATCAAGTGAAGCCGGTGCCGGCGTGGCGGTTACACTCTGGCGGCGTCTGTCGCGGAGCGAGTCTCATGAATCAACCCACCAGCAACGCCAGCCTCAAGGCCGGCCAGCTATGGCGTCCTGACGGTTGGCTGGCCAATGCAGCATTCAGAGTCAGCGCCACCGGACACTTGCTCGATGACGCCGGCGGACAAGCCGGTCCGATCGGGCAATGGGTCCTGCCCGGCATGCCGAACCTGCATTCGCACGCGTTCCAGCGTGCGATGGCCGGTCTGGCCGAGCGCAAGGGCAAGGCCGACGACAGCTTCTGGACCTGGCGCGAGGCCATGTATGGCTTTGCCGCCACGATCGGACCGGAGCAATTGCAGGCGGTCGCCGCCCAGCTCTATGTCGAGATGCTCAAGGCCGGGTATACCCATGTTTGTGAGTTCCATTACCTGCACCATCAGCCGGACGGAAAGCCCTACGCCGAACCGGCGGCGATGTCGCTGGCCTTGATCGAGGCCGCGCGCGAAGCCGGCATCGGCTTGACCCTGCTGCCGGTGCTGTACATGAGCGGCGGTTTCGACGGGCGCGCGCTCGGCGAACGGCAGCGGCGCTTCGGGCACGACGTGGACAGCTACTTGCGTCTGCTCGACACCTTGCATGCGCACGCCGGCGACGACCTGCATGTCGGCGTCGCGCTGCATTCCCTGCGTGCCGTGCCGGAACAGGCCATGCGCGAGGTGCTCGCCAGCCCGCTGGCGTCGACCGGCCCGGTCCACATCCACATCGCCGAGCAGATCGGCGAAGTACAGGATTGCCTCGCCACACGGGGCGCCCGGCCGGTCGAATGGCTGTTCGAGCACGCCGAAGTGGATGTACGCTGGTGTCTCGTGCATGCCACCCACCTGACCGAGGCCGAGACGGCACAGATTGCCAGCAGCGACGCCGTCGTCGGCCTGTGCCCGACCACCGAGGCGAATCTCGGCGACGGGCTGTTTCCGCTGCCGGCCTATCTGCATGCCGGCGGCACACTGGGCATCGGGTCGGACTCGCATATCTCGATCTCGCCGGTGGAGGAGCTGCGCTGGCTCGAGTACGGCCAGCGCCTGCAGACCCGGCATCGCAATATCGCCGCACAGCATCCCGGCGACAGCGTGGGCGAGACCCTGTGGCGCGCGGCGCTTCGCGGTGGCGCACAAGCCTCCGGCGCACCGGTCGGCGAGCTGAGCGAAGGCGCACGGGCCGACCTGATCGTGCTCGATGATGCCTCGCCGCTGCTGGCCGCACGCGACGAGCGCTCGCTACTCGACAGTTTCCTGTTCGCCGGCAACACGCCGCTGGTGCGCGACGTGATGTGCGGCGGGCGCTGGGTGGTGCGTGGTTTCCGTCACCACGACGAGGAGCGCATCGGCAAGCGTTATCGCCAAGCCGTGACAGCGCTGGAGAGGCGCTGACGTACGGCCACCATGCCCGTTGACACGCTTGCGGCGCGGAATCTCAGGAAAACGCGGGTACCGTTCATTCATCGCGTCACACCGGCATTTTGGTGCGCCGAGCGCGACGTTCCGCGCTTGTCAGCGCGTGTCCGCCCTCAACATCCCCTTCACCGCATCGTAGTTGCCGTCGTTCGCCGCCGCGGGCAGGCCCAACAGATGGGTCATCAATGGATAGACGTCCACGTTCGGAAATGCGGCGACTTTCGTGCCGACCCGGAATGCGGGGCCATGGGCGATGAAGATGGCCTGCATCGACGGGTCGGCATTGTCATAACCGTGATTGCCCACGCTGAGCGTCCCCTTCAGCCGGGCCGGATTGGTGCTGGTGATGATGCGCCAGTGCACGTTCGCCAGGCATAGCAACTGCGGTACGCGCGGGTTGCTGCCGTAATCCAGCCGCGCCGGCACCCGAGTCTTGTCCCAGCAGCGCATGTGACGCTGTGGCTGCTCCAACTGCTGCTCGATCGCCGCGAAATTCGCCAGGTCCTCGGCGCTTTGCGAGCGCGGATTGAAGCCGGCCAGGATTCCCGTGCTCACCACCTGTACTTGGTCCAGTGGCACCAGTTGATCGATCAGCACGCTGTTTTGTTCCGGCACGGCCGCCATGCCGTGATCGGACAGCACGATCAGGTTGATCCGCTTGAACAGACCGCGCCGCTTGAGGCCCTGCACCAGCCGCGCAAGGGCCGCATCGGTGGCGCGCAGGGCGGCATCTTCCTGGGGCGATCCGGGGCCGTATTTGTGTCCGGCATGATCGACCGCGTCGAAGTACAGGGTGAGGAAACGAGGCCGCCTGTCCGGTGGCAGGTCGAGCCACGCCAGTACCTGGTCGACCCGTTGATCCGCCGTAACGTTGTTATTGAACGGCAGCCAGTAATCCGGGCGATGGCCATGGATCTGCGCTTCCGACCCGGGCCAGAACATGGTCGCCGTGCGCAGTCCGTGCTGGTCGGCGGTCGCCCAGATCGGCGTGCCTTCATCCCACCAGCGCCCATCGCCGACCGCATCGCGGTTGCCCAGCGAGAACCGGCCCAGCCGCGGATCGAACATGGTGTTGTTGACGATGCCGTTGTGGTCCGGGCGCAGCCCGGTGACGAGAGCGTAATGGTTGGGGAAGGTCAGCGTTGGAAACGAGGGCTGCATCGACGCGGCCTGCACGCCGTTCTTGGCCAGCATCGCCAGGGTGGGACTCAAGCCGCGGTCGAGGTAGTCGTGGCGGTAGGCGTCGATCGAGATCAGCAACAGCGGCGAAGGCGCGCTCGTGGTGGTGCCGGCGGGGTCGGTGATCAATGGACGGTGGGCGCAACCGACGCCGGCGGCGGCCAGCATGCACAACAGCAGGCGAAACAGGATATTCATGCGTGAAGCCCCAGACTTGCTGCAATCGTCCACACATGATCGCGCAGAGTGCTTGCCATGACACCTGTTTCCTCCCTTCGTCGCATGTTTCAGCCGATCCTGATCGGGGTACTCGCGTTGGCGCCGGGCACCTTCGCATGGGCATGGCAATCGAGCGTGCAGCCTGCCGCCAGGCCACACGTGGTGGTACCTCCGCCGGAAGTGCAATTCCAGCAGACCGTGCAACAGCAGCAGGTGCGCGACCAACTGCAGAAGAGCCAGCAGCAACAGGAACGGCGTCAATCCGTGTCCGACAACGCGAAGCGACCGAGCGCGAATGATCCACGCATGCTGCGGCAACTGGACCACGCCGACCAGGCGCAGCGTGACCGTGATCGCGCCGCGCAGCAGGACATGGTCGATCGCTATCGGGATCAGGCGACGCTGCCGCGGGTAGTGCCGCAGACTGTGCCGGCGTCGTCGCGCAGCGGCGACTGATGGCCAACCCGCGGGGGACGGCCGGCGTTTGTCGCATCAGCGCGCTGGCATGGTGAACAGGTCATCCGCAGGCAGGGCCTGTTCCAGATTCAGCAGCTGGCGCTTGATCGGCAGTCCACCGCCGAAGCCGGTCAGGCTGCCGTCGGCGCCGATCACGCGGTGGCAAGGCAGCACGATCGGTAGCGGGTTGCGGCCGTTCGCGGCACCGACTGCGCGCATCGCCTGCGGCTTGCCGATGCGTCGCGCAAGTTCGCCATAGCTGATGGTCACGCCATACGGAATGCGGCCGAGCTCTTGCCACACCGCCAGTTGGAACGGCGTGCCGATCGGGTGCAGCGGCAGCTCGAAGTGCTGTCGTTCGCCGGCGAAATATTGATAGAGTTGCGTGCGGGCAGCCCTCAGCGGCGCGGCGGCGCGAACCCAGTCGGGATATGCCGGTTTCGGGTGACGCTCGTGCTCGAACCGAATCTCGCGCAGACCCAGGTGGTCGGATACCAGTTGCAGCGTGCCGACCGGGCTGTCCATCTCGTCGTAGTGAATGATGTCCGGCATCATGCCATCGCCTCCGGTTTTCTGTGTCGCGGTTTGGTGGGCGCATCGGAACTTGTGTGCCACAGATGCATTACCGCATACGTGCGCCACGGCCGCCATGCTTCCAGCAGCCGGCGGGGTTCGACTCACCGTTTCGAACATCGATGTCATCGGTCTCGCGTGCGGCGTGCCGGGCCTGTGGCGTTCAAGCTGCAAACCGGGTGGGTGTCACGCCCCATTGTTGCGCAGCGCTCCGTCCACCGCTCCGAGCAGGCCACGGCGGTCGTACGGTTTGGCCAGGAACGAGACGTTTTCCGGGAAGTAGGAAAAGCTGCTGCGCGGGTCGGCCGAGATCAACATGATCGGGATCTGCCGGTTCATCTGCGTGCGCTGCGCCAGCTCGATGCCGTCCATGGCGCCGGGCATGTGGATATCGCTCAGCAGCAGGTCGATCGTGCCATCGTACAACACCATCTCCAGCGCTCCGGTGCCGTTGCCGGCGGTGAGCACACGATAGCCTTCGGCCTCCAGCACCATGGCGGTGACCTCACGGGCGCTGCGGTCGTCTTCGGCCAGCAGGATGGTCTTGTTCTGCATGCGGGGCATGGTCGGTCTCGGCGGATGATGTCCAAACATGGCTTGCCCGACGTAAACGCGCAGTGAGGGCGAGTTGTGTCCAAGCTGTGGCTCGCCTGTCGCATGATTTCTCCAACATGCTGCAGATCGCCATCGTGGCGCTCAGCAGCCTCCAGGACGATCCGTAGCGACACCCGGCGTCGCCTGCCTGGCTTGTCGCATGGACGGTGCGCAGCATGCCCCGCTGCTGGCCAAGCGGCTGCTGGCCTATACTCGGGAGCCTGTCCTGCCGGAGTTTTCCAGCCATGAACGCGCCCACCCGCATCGACACCAGCCGCACCATCCGCGCACCGCGCGGCAGCGAGCTTTCCTGCAAAAGCTGGTTGACCGAAGCGCCGTTCCGGATGATCCAGAACAACCTCGACCCGGAGGTGGCGGAGAACCCGGCCGAACTGGTGGTGTACGGGGGCATCGGTCGCGCCGCGCGCAACTGGGAGTGCTTCGATGCGATCCTGAAATCACTGCGCACGCTGGAGGACGACGAGACCCTGCTGGTCCAGTCCGGCAAGCCGGTCGGCGTGTTCCACACCCACGCCGATGCGCCGCGCGTGCTGATCGCCAACTCCAACCTGGTACCGCACTGGGCCACCTGGGAACACTTCAACGAGCTCGACAGGAAGGGCTTGATGATGTATGGCCAGATGACCGCCGGCTCATGGATCTACATCGGCTCGCAAGGCATCATCCAGGGCACCTACGAAACGTTCGTGGAGATGGGGCGCCAGAGTTACGGCGGCGATCTGAAGGGGCGCTGGATTCTCACCGCAGGCCTGGGTGGCATGGGCGGTGCGCAACCGCTGGCAGCCAGCCTTGCCGGCGCCTGCAGCCTCAACATCGAATGCCAGCAGAGCCGCATCGACTTCCGCCTGAAGACCCGCTACGTGGACGAACAGGCCAGCGACCTCGACGACGCACTGGCGCGCATCAAGACATACACCGAAGCCGGTGAAGCGAAATCCATCGCACTGCTCGGCAACGCCGCCGACGTCCTGCCCGAACTGGTCAGGCGCGGAGTCAAACCCGACGCCGTCACCGACCAGACCAGCGCGCACGACCCGGTCAACGGCTACCTGCCGCAGGGCTGGACGGTGGAGCAGTGGTTCGAGCGCCGCAGGCATGATCCGGTCGGTACCTCGCGCGCGGCCAAGCTGTCGATGAAAGCCCACGTGGACGCGATGCTCGCCTTCCACGCGCAGGGTATCCCCACCTTCGACTACGGCAACAACATCCGCCAGATGGCGCATGACGTCGGCTGCGAGAACGCGTTCGCGTTCCCCGGCTTTGTGCCTGCCTACGTACGCCCGCTGTTCTGCCGCGGCATTGGCCCGTTCCGCTGGGTGGCACTGTCCGGCGACCCGGAAGACATCTACAAGACCGACGCCAAGGTCAAAAAACTCATTCCCGAGGACAAGCACCTGCACCACTGGCTGGACATGGCGAAAGAGCGTATCAGCTTCCAGGGCTTGCCCGCACGCATCTGCTGGGTTGGCCTGGGCCTGCGCAACAAACTCGGCCTGGCGTTCAACGAGATGGTGCGCAATGGGGAATTGAAGGCGCCGGTGGTGATCGGGCGCGATCATCTGGATTCGGGCTCGGTGGCGTCACCGAACCGCGAGACCGAGGCAATGAAGGATGGCTCGGACGCGGTGTCGGACTGGCCGTTGCTCAATGCGATGCTGAACGTGGCCGGTGGCGCGACGTGGGTGTCGCTGCATCATGGCGGCGGGGTGGGGATGGGATATTCGCAGCATTCGGGGTTGGTGATTGTTTGCGATGGCACCCTTGAAGCCGACAAGCGGATTGCGCGGGTGCTGTGGAATGACCCGGCCTCGGGGGTCATGCGGCATGCGGATGCCGGGTATGAGGAGGCGGTGGAGTGTACGGCGGAGATGGGGTTGAGGTTGCCGATGGTGTGACAGACGGGTCAGCGCAGGGTGGCTCCGGTGTGGGTCATCCATGCAAAGGCCCGGCAGGCACGCGGGCAAGGTCAGATCCCGGTTGTCCAGAAATACGGCGCCACGTTTCACCCCACGCTGCGTGACGGACGGCATTCAAAGCAGCCATTCGATCGGCAGCAGCCGGAAAAAACGCACCGCCATGCGACGCAGCCACGTAGTGTCGGGTTCGCTGTCGTAACGGAGTTCCCTGCCGTCCTGCTGGCGCAGCCAGTAGAGGTGGCCATGGGCATCAAGGAAAACCTGGTAGGCGCGCCCGGGGACTTCCTGCTCGAACGCCAAGCGCATGGTTTGCGCGAGCGCCGGACTTTCAATCAAGAATCCATTCTCCGTATTCAGGTTGGCCGAGCGTGGATCGAAGTTGAATGAACCGATAAAAAGACGCTCGCCATCGACGGCAAAGGTCTTCGCGTGCAGGCTGGAGCTGGAGCTGCCGAATGGGCCTGCCAGTTTTCGATCGCTGGGTTGTCCGCTTGTACGCGCCAATTCGTAGAGCTTGATTCCGGCGTCGAGCAGCTGTTTGCGTCGTTTGGCATAACCGGCATGTACCGCAGCCATGTCGGTGGCCGCCAGCGAATTGGTCAGCACCCGCACGTCCACGCCACGCTTTGCCATGGCCACCAGATCCCGCGTTCCGTTCGCGCCGGGTACGAGATAAGGCGAGACCAGTTCCAGCGAGCTGGCGGTGGCGGCAAATACCGCGGACAGATCGTCAATCATCCGGTCGCCTCTTTCGGACTTGCCGAGTGCTTTTTCCGGCGGGTCACTGATCATCTGCGTGGGCGCCCAGGTCAGCGCCGCCGTTCCATCGGAAAGACGCTGGACGGCGCGACTCTCTGCCAGAATCTGCCGATAGGCGCTGGTCCCCGGATCGTCCTTGAACCAAGCCTCGTGCGCATGAAAGCGTGCCAGCACGTCGACCGCTGGTGTGCTCACGATCCGCTCGATCGGGTACGCCAGGCAGCTGGCCCAGTAGCGGTCGAAGTCACGGGAGACTTGCGTCACCACCGGCCCGATCGCCAGCACATCGAGATCGGCAAAGACGACACCGCCGGTCGCGGCGAAATAATTGTCACTGATGTTGCGCCCGCCGATGATGCTGACCTGGTTGTCCACCGTGAAGGACTTGTTGTGCATCCGGTGATTGAGCCGCGAGAACTCCGTGAGGTAGTTGGCCCATTTCGGGTGGCGCCAGGTGAACGGATTGAACAGGCGTACTTCGAAATTCGGTTCTCCGGCGAGTGCTGCCAGCGTGTCGTCCAGGCCGCGGACGCCGTTGTCGTCGACCAGCAGGCGTACCCGTACGCCACGCCGGGCGGCACGCTCCAGTTCGGCCAGCAGCATGATGCCGGTGGTGTCGTTCTGCCAGATATAGTACTGCGCGTCGATGCTGCGCCCGGCGCGTTGCGCCAGCAGTACCCGCGCGGCGAATGCGGCCAGGGGATCATCCAGCAGGTGCAGACCGCTCACGCCGGGGTGCGCGGCCACGAGTGGCTGAACTGCCCGACCGAGCGGCGTGGTGTTTGCCTGTTCGGGACTCAGCGCGGTGCTGACCGTGCGCCCAGCGAGTGACGGCAGTGAGGCGCAGCCCACCAGCGCGCTCGCCATCAACGCCAGAATCAGCCCTGCCAGCGCCGTCGAAACACGGCGACCGCGCCAGGCCGGCATAACGATCACTTCCCGGTGTCCATGGAGAACGTTTACTCCCGCGATTGCGGATGCTGGTGCTCAAGCAAGTGACGCCGCCGCCTGGGTGGGATCTGCCGCTGCCGCGTCGCGATGGATTTTCCGTCAATGATCCTCGGAGGCAGTTCCATGACTTTCGAAACGACCGTATCCATGCATGTTCCCCGGTCGGGGCGAAGGTATTGTGAAAGCAGGCATCTGCCAGCATCCGGTGGCAGCTGCTGTCCGCGGCCGGGGGTCAGTTCGCATTTTGCTGGCGATCACTCTCGCCGTAACATGGGTTACCTCGGCTCTTCCACTACGTATCCCCGGCTGCGCAGAATGGCCAGTGCGCCATCGCCCTGAAAAAGCGCCGACATGGGCTGAATGCCGAACGAGATTCGGTTTTTTGTCAGCGCCTCATCAGCATCGTCAGCCCACTCCATGCTGGTCCTGTGGGCAACTTCCATCACCGCGCCCGCAATGCCTGGCATCTGCGCAAGAACCGACATACACGCCATTTGCGGAGAAATCCATGCCTCGCGCAGTACATCCATGTCGCCCGTAGCCCAGGCGTTTGCTCGTGCCACGACGTCCCTGGCGTTGTGGTCAAGGGCATCGAGTGTCCGGTCAAAACACGGCATGTCAAGCTCAATGGGCGCGTTGCTCCATTTGTCCAGGGCGCCGTCCGAATTATTCAGGACGACCGTAAAGCGACTGACCTTGATCGGCACCTTGTATTTCCGCGCCAGGCGCTTGACCGTATGCCAAACATCATCGCGTAGTGTCAGGCCCAGCCGATCGTAGGCATCTTCATACAATTCTCTCGCTGCAAACCTGGGGCGTCGCCTTTCGATGGCGTCGCTTCGGCCTACATACCGCGCTTTCAATTCCAGCCATTTTGCGTACGTGTCCGGAGGTATCACATCGGCCAGATGTCGGCCATCCGACAGTTTGTGTGCCCGCAGTACAGCAAATGTCTGTGCAAGGTCAACCTCGAACCCGCTCTTGGCTTTCACTGGACCGATGACCTCCTGTGACTCGGCAATGATCCTCTCGACCTCTGCCGATTTCCATTGCAGCTTCTTCGGCAGCGGTTCCGCCACGCCAAGAATCCACAGGACGTGATCGCCTTTCGACACCTTCCAGAGCGCCGGACCGGGTGTCACGCCAGTGACCACGACCGGGGCGAGAACAGTCGGTTTGGCGTCCTGACCGTTCGCCGCGTGGGACCAGGCTGAAGTCATCCAGCATGCCAAGCCTGCGCAGGAGAGCAGAAGTATGCGCGCCGAAAGGTGTTGCCTGAACGTCGCTCTGACAACGAGTGCGTCGTCAAATGCAGCATGGGCCACAAGGCACCTCCATTTCAAGAACGGCTGCCGTTCCGTAGATGATAGAGGTAGCCATGAGGCAAAGAAGCGGTCAGCTTCATTTTTGGCCCCGTCGTGGCGATGGAAACGACTCCATGGTTTGTTGACGGTCCGGAGGGCACACTCCAAGAGCCTCAGGCGCTTGCCCCCGCAAGCCATTGCAAGGAGAGACCCGTCATGTCCGATTCCACCAACAAGTCCAAAGGTAGTTCGACCACCAGTACCGGCGCGCCTGCCATCAGCGATCGCAACTCGCTGACCATCGGCCCGGACGGGCCGATACTCCTGCACGACGTACATTTCCTGGAGCAGATGGCGCACTTCAACCGCGAGAAGGTGCCCGAGCGACAGCCGCACGCCAAAGGCTCAGGTGCATTCGGCGTATTGAAAATCACCGAAGATGTGTCGGCCTATACCAGGGCCGCGCTGTTCCAGAAGGGCGCGACCACCGACATGCTGGCCCGCTTCTCCACCGTGGCCGGCGAAGCGGGCAGCCCGGACACCTGGCGCGACGTGCGCGGCTTCTCGCTGAAGTTCTACACCGATGAGGGCAACTACGACCTGGTCGGCAACAACACGCCGATCTTCTTCGTCCGTGACCCGATCAAGTTTCCGCACTTCATTCGCAGCCAGAAGCGCCTGCCGGACTCGGGCCTGCGCGACAACCACATGCAATGGGATTTCTGGACCAGCAACCCGGAGACCGCGCACCAGGTCACCTACCTCATGGGCGAACGCGGGTTGCCGCGCAGCTGGCGCCAGATGAACGGCTACGGCTCGCACACCTACATGTGGATCAACGCCGCCGGCGCGAAATTCTGGGTGAAGTATCACTTCCACACCCGCCAGGGCATGGCCTTCTTCACCAATACCGAGGCCGCGGCCATGGCCGGCCAGGATGCCGACTTCCACCGGCGCGACCTGTTCGAGGCGATCAAGCGCGGCGAGCATCCGGTGTGGGATCTGTCGGTGCAGGTGATGCCGTATGCCGACGCAAAGTACTATCGTTTCAACCCGTTCGACCTGACCAAGACCTGGGCGCACAAGGATTACCCGCTGATCAAGGTCGGCACCATGACCTTGAACCGCAACCCGGAGAACTTCTTCGCCCAGATCGAGCAGGCCGCGTTCTCGCCGGGCAACACCGTGCCGGGCATCGGCCTGTCGCCGGACAAGATGCTGCTCGGACGTGCGTTCGCCTATGCCGACGCGCAGCGCAACCGCATCGGCACCAACTTCCATCAGTTGCCGGTGAACCAGCCCAGGGTGCCGGTGAACACCTACATGTTCGACGGCCAGATGGCCTACCTGCACAGCGGCAACGCGCCGGTATACGTACCCAACAGCGAGGGCCGTCCCTGGTCCGATCAAACCGGCCCGGTAGCCGATGGCTGGGAGACCGATGGCGAAATGGTGCGCAGCGCCTACACCCTGCACGCGGAGGACGACGACTTTGGTCAGGCCGGCACCCTGGTGCGCGAGGTCTGGAACGATGCCCAGCGTGCCCAGTTTGTCGATCAGGTCAGCGGCAGCCTGCTCGACGGCGTGCGCAGCCCGGTGTTGGAGCGGGTTTTCGAGTACTGGAAGAAAGTAGACGCCAAGATCGGCCAGCAGATCGAAGACCGGGTCCGCGCTGGTACCGGGTCGGAACCGGCCCGAGGCAGCGGCATGGGTGCAGGCTGAGCTCGCCGGCCTTGCACCCAGATGCGGTGGAGTATTGTCCAGCGGAGACCGCGTTGCGAAGCGGCGAGATGCGGTTGCGCGCACGCAACAGTGAGCTGGACAGCGGGTGGCGGCGTGCACGCATGGCCGTGCGCGCCCCTGGCAACTGGGCCCGGAGAGCCTGGGCGTGCCGGTTCGACCCGTGTTGCCATCAAACCGATTCTGTGCGCTGTTGTCCGCTTCAGTCAGCGACCGATGCCGCTGCGGCAGGCGCCGTGGCCGAGTCCACGTCGAGCTTGAGGTGATCGATGCCGAAGAATCCCCAGATAAGCAACAACGCCACGATGAGGCCGACAATCCACGCCCACGGATGCGCTTTCCTCCGCTTGCGTGGGGCCGGGCTGGTCGTGGTATCGGATTGGTCACCGCGAGGTGCGTTCTTCGGGTCAATCATGATGTGGTACTCCTCAGCTCGATTGACCGGCAAGTTTAGTGAAGCACGCGTCCTTTCCAGGTGAAAAGGTCGTGCGTTGCGATGCCTGCACGGACGCCAATTGCGCGGGTGACCCAACCGGCAGTTTCTGCCGGTTCGACCCGTGGGCGTGCGGTTTGACGGGACAGCCCACGCGGTCGACTTCGGTGGAACGGCCAATAAAGTGGGATTCGACAACATTACCCTTGGGTCCGACATCCCTGGCGGCAGCACGCCGGTACCGGAGCCGGGAATACCGGCAATGTTCGGCCTCGGTTTGGTGCTCATCGGTGGCGTGGTCTGGAACAAGCGGCGCCTGGTGCGCCGGCCCGTCACGATGCGGGCGGCCACGCGTGGTGACCGAGGCTGGCAGCGAAAGCCGCGCGGACGGATGCCGCGCGGCTTTTCAGCATTGGCCCGGGATATTTCTTGTATCCATTTACGCAACAAGCCTCGATCCAACGCCCGTGAGTGGACGGAGAAAATCAGGCCTGGTCAATTGCCCCGTCCCCTTTGTCCCCAATGCGCAGGATGAGATTTGCCTGCAGTCGAAAATCACCGGCCTTGGCCTCGTCGATGGTGAGGCGGATCAGGCGTTCACAGGCGTCCACCGCCTGTCTCAGCTTGGCACTTTCATCCCCGGCGCCTTGCAGTTTGCTGATCACTTTTACGGCCTTGTCGGGCCCGAGCAGGGATGCCGCCATATTGATCAAGGCCTGGCCTGGCGTCTTGCTTGTGCCGGTATCCGGCGGCAGGGCGGTGGTGCTGCCCACGGGGGTGATCAATCCCGCGGACATCAGTTGCTCAAGGGCAGCGACAACGTCAAATGAACCGGCATGGGAGTGAATCAGCGCTCCTACGGTGTTCTGGCCGTCGACCATGATCAGCAGGCGGCGCATGGGCATGTTCGCCATGCTGGAGCGATGCTCGAGCTCGGCGAGACCTTTCGCCGTCTTGACCAGGACCATGTCGGGTCGCATGTGCTTAGTCTGCCAGTTCGCTGATTATGCGATGGATCAGGCGGATCGTTATCCAGACGTAGATGGCGCCCAACAGGAAGATGATCGCAACGACCGGGTTGACTACCTGATCCGGCAGCAACTGAAAGAACGGCGTCATCAGAAAGCCGATGGTGAACACGACGACCATCATCCTCAGCTGCTTCCATACGCTGCCGACGATGCCTCCCGGCACCGATTTTCCCAAGCGCACGACCTGCACCAGGCAGGCGAACATCACGATAATGGCGGCCAGGCTGATTAGCGTGCTCGGTTCAAAGCTCATGTCGCATCCCCTTGATTGACGATAGTGCGCTCAACATTAGTCCGGTAATCGCAATACTTCATGTCGCGACGCGGCAAATCAAGTCGTCAGTCCCAGGGACGCCCCGGGGTCGAGTCGCGGCCCGAATACTCCCCGGCGCTGCAATGCCGGATAGCGCGGGGGTGGCGGTCTCGGGGGAGCCGGCGGGTGCGGGCGGAGCGGGTCAGGACGATGGGCATGATGGTCGACGGGTAGTGTGGCGGTGCAAGGGGGCGACGCGTGCGGGCGTTTCCGGTCCGGCGCGCTCCTCATGCCACAAACTGCAGCCGAGCCAACTCCGCATACAACCCACCTTCGGCCAGCAGGCTCTCATGCGTCCCCTGCGCCACGATGCGCCCGCCATCGAGCACCACGATCCGATCGGCGCGCTGCACGGTGGCAAGACGGTGGGCGATGACCAAGGTGGTGCGGCCTTGCTCCAACCGCTCCAGCGCCTGCTGAATCGCCGCTTCGGACTGCGCGTCCAGCGCCGAGGTTGCCTCGTCCAGCAACAGCAGCGGCGCATCGCGCAGGATCGCGCGGGCGATGGCGATACGCTGTCGTTGACCGCCGGACAGGCGTACTCCGCGCTCGCCCATTTCGGCGGCATAGCCCTCGCCGAGCGCGCTGATGAAATCGTGTGCCTCGGCCGCGTGGGCGGCACCGCGCACTTCCTCGTCGCTTGCGCCTTCGCGACCGAAGCGGATGTTGTCGGCGGCGCTGCCGCTGAAGATCACGGTCTCCTGGGGTACCAGCGCGATGGCGCTGCGCAGGTCGGCCAGGGTCATCGCACGCAGGTCGATACCGTCGATGCTGATGCTGCCGTGCTGTGGATCGTAGAAACGCAACAGCAATGAGAACACCGTGCTTTTGCCGGCACCGGATGGTCCCACCAAAGCGACGGTTTCGCCGGGGTGCACGTCCAGGGTGAAGTCGTGCAGTGCCGCCGTATCGGGCCGGGTGGGGTAGTGGAAACTGACCTGATCGAAACGCAGTGCGCCGCTGAGCGGGCGGGGCAGGGCACGCGGCTGGAGCGGGTCGACGATAGCGGCACGTTCCTCCAGCAGTTCGCCCAGGCGTTCCATCGCACCGGCCGCGCGCAGCACGTCACCCCAGACCTCGGACAGGCCAGCGACCGAACCGGCGGCAAAGACTGCGTACAGTACAAACTGTCCAAGTACGCCGGGATCCAAGGTGCCGGCGAGCACATGGCGGGCACCGGCCCACAGCACCAGCGTGATCGCGCCGAACACCAGCACGATCACCGCCATGGTGAGCAGTGCGCGCATGCCGATGCGCCGCCGTGCGGTGGCCAGCGCGCGGGTGATTGCGTTGTTGTAGCGGGTGCTCTCGATGTTCTCGCGCGCGTAGGCCTTCACTGCGGTGGAGGCGTTCAAGGTTTCGTTGGCGATGGCGGCGGCATCGGCCAGGCGGTCCTGGCTGGCGCGTGAGAGTTTCTGCACGCGCCGGCCGAACACCAGGATCGGCAGCATGACCGCCGGGATGATCAGCGCGGTGAGTCCGGCCAGCGAGGGCGCTGTCCAGACCATCATCGCGCTGGCACCGACCAGCATCACCGCGCTGCGCAGCGCCACCGATACGCCCGAGCCGATCAACGCCTGCACCACTTCGGTGTCGGCGCTCAGGCGCGACAACAACTCGCCCACCCGGCTGCGCTCGAAGAATCCCACGTCGAGCCGGATCACCTGTGCGTAGAGCGTCTGTCGCAACGAGGCCAGCGCGCGCTCGCCGAGCAAGGTGATGCAGAAGTAGCGTGCCGCCGTGGCGAAGGCCAGCACCAGCGCCACGCCGAACAAGGCGATGAAAGTCTCGTTGATCGCCGCATGGCTGGCGTGACCGAAGCCCTTGTCGATGATGTGGCGGAACGCAAGCGGCAAAGTCAGCGAGGCGCCGGACGATATCGCGAGGAATACCAGCCAGCCGATGGCGAGCGTACGATGCGGTTTGACGAACGGCCACAGCCCGCGCAGGGCGCCGATGCGACGGGAAGGGCGAGGCGTGTCGGCCGTGGCGTTGCTCATGGGCTCTCGCAGAATGACTTGGGGAAAATGCGCGCAGCACGCTGTCACTGGAGTTGGGGTGCGCCGTTGCCGATTCAATCCACGCCGCCTCAGCTGGTCGGGATTCGGGATTCGGGATTTGCAAAAGCAAGAGCGTCGCCTGCAAGCAGGCTGCTGCGAGGGTGGCGTGGGTCGTCGCGGGGCCGCAATGGTCAGTCGAGACGTCTTGCAGTGCTTTGCCCGCGGCTGACGTCGCGTACCAGCAGCTCGACAGCCTCCACCTGGCTTTCCGGCAGTTGCAGTTGCAGTGCGACACCGTCGATGCCGAATTGTTCTGATTCGATCTCTGCTTTCAATTCCTTGAGTCGTGCCTTGAGCAGGGCGAGTTCGGCAAACCCGCAGTGTACGGCCAGGCGCGCCAGTGTCACGATCGGCACACGTTCGGCCCGGCGCAGACATTCGGCCGCGGTGCCGCCGTAGGCGCGCACCAGACCACCGGCGCCGAGCTTGATACCGCCGTACCAGCGCGTCACCACAACCATCACAGCGTCCACGCCCTGGCCCTCGATCGCTTGCAGAATCGGGCGTCCCGCCGTGCCGCCGGGTTCGCCATCGTCGTTGAAGCGGTAGTCCTGACCGATGCGGAACGCCCAGCAATTGTGGGTGGCGTCGGGGTCGGCGACGTCACCCAAGAAGGCCAGCGCCTGTTCGCTCGACGCGACCGGGCCGGCGATGGCAAGGAAGCGGCTCTTCTTGATCTCTTCCCGATACCGGCAAGGCGCCACCAGGGTGGAGAGTGTGTCACTCATGGCACGCCCGTCGCTTCTGGACGGACTGTTTGGCCGCTGCCCTGCTGGAGTTTCAGTTTCATGAGGCGCTTTTCCTCCGGGCGGTGAACGGTGAAAGATGAAACGCCGCGTACGGCAAACGGGCTCAATCGACGGGCATCGCGGTAGCATGGCGTCCCTGTGCATCATCACGCGGACTGACATGATCAACAACGACGTACTGCGCGCCATCCGCTACATGCTCGACCTCAGCGACGGCAAGGTGGTCGAGCTCATCCACCTGGCCGATGCCAGCGCACCTGTCACAAAGGAAGACGTGCAGGCAATGCTGAAGAAGGACGACGAGCCCGGCTACGTCGAATGCAGCAACAAGCAATTGGCGCTGTTCCTCGACGGGCTGGTGTTCCACCGACGCGGCAAAGACGACACTCGCCCGCCACGGCCGCCGGAAAAACGTGTTACCAACAACGTGGTGTTGAAGAAGCTGCGGGTGGCGTTCGAGCTCAAGGACGTCGACATGCACGAGATCATGGAAGCCGCCGATTTCCCGGTGACCAAGCCTGAACTCAGCGCATTGTTCCGCCAGCCCGGCCACAAGAATTTCCGCCTGTGCGGCGATCAGTTGCTGCGTAATTTCCTGAAAGGGTTGACCATGCGGGTGCGTGGCTGAACAACTGGTCCTGACGACCCGGACTATGCGCCTTGGATGGCGGCAAGAACGCGGCCTGCAAATTCGGAGAACATATTTCGAATGCTGGTCGCGGGGGACAGTGCCCGATGACTGTTCTTGCCTGTCGGGGTCAGTTCCAGTGCTGCGGCACTGTATCGCTGACGTTCCACCAACCGTTCGCACAGGATTTGATACCTGCGAGCGTAAGAGGCGTCGCGGAATTCCCCCGTTTCTCATGAACGACCAGCACATCCCAATTTTTGGTGGCGCGGAAAAATCCGGGAAGAACGACCTTTGACCTGCGCACATGCACCGTATCCTCGGATAGGCCGTAATGCTTCACGACACTACGGACAACTTCGACAAAGCCGTCCATGTTCTTGCCGCTGACTACCGCAGTGCGACCATCTCCCGTGCTGGCGTTGACGGCGCCGCTGCTGCGGGAGTGCCAGAATATATGAACCGCTTGTTGTGTGAGTTCATTGAACGCAGGGGGAAGCAAGTTCAGGGTCACGGGGAAAGCCCCTTTCCAATACGCGCAGCATCGAAAAATGGTACGTACAAGTCAGCACGGTCGTACAGTGTACGAAAGCGCCGACGGTATTCGTTGAGAAGAGCAGTTGGAATTCGTTCCTGGCGAACGTAGGGTGGGTTGCCGACCACGAAGTCAAAGTCATTCTCGATCCGTGCCAGCAGGAAGTCGTCGCGAATCAGCCATGACTTGCAGAGGGTGTCAGCATCATCTGCCGACATGCCGTATCCGACCAGTCGATACCCACAGTTCTTTCGCGGTCAACTCGAAGGTGGCCGGGTGCAGCTCCACGCCCATGATTGCGCCGCGCAATGCTTCAACGGCCTTTTCGGGAGAGCCACCATCGTTGAGGAATGCTAGCCACAAGCGCTGCGCCGCGCGTAGCAGGAATTCTCCCGCGCCGAAAGAGGGTTCCAGGAGGCGCATTCGGTGCAGGGGACGTTCGGAGCGGTAGCCGCAGAGGTCAAGGATGGCGTCGACAACCTCGGGACGGGTGAATATGGCGCCACGCCCCGTTTCGCCATACTCAGCCATGCTTGAAATAGCCGCCTCGATTTCAGGCGCCCTTTCGCTGCAGTCGAATAGGTCCGACAAAAAATTCATGTGGGCAATGGTGCAGAGCAATCAAAGAAGTGTACAGCGGTGTTCGCAATCTACGCTGGTGTCTCAACGGTTGTAGCTGGGCGTCTCACCGGTTGCGACTGGACTACAGTTAGCCTACCTTGCCGAGGTTGCGGTAGTGAAAGCGCTTACGGAGCGTAAGTTGCGATGGAGCCGTCTGATGACCTCAGGGGATGACCGGGCCGGGAACCGGCTTGCGGAAGTCCTGCGGTGTCAGCGTCCGGGTCAGACGGAACACACCTTCGTGGACCTTCCGTGACAGCACCACGTCGAGCACGGTGGTCTGATGGGCGCCGAATATGGTGAACAGGTCGTCGCCGGCTTCGCTCTGTGCTAGCGCATGATGCACCAGACCGGTCAGGTCGATCGGGCGTACGCTGGCGCCGTAGGGGCGGTGGCTGGCCACGACCGGGCGCAGTGTTTTGCGGGTGTTGCGTGGATCGGCCACGCGGGCATCCCCGGCCAGCAGGCTGTAATTGAGAAAGAACGTGACCGTAGTGCCCTGTTTCGAATTGGCCTGGCGATCGAGCATGAAGCCTGCCGGCATCTGGTCGGCGCTGGCCGGGGTCCCGGCTGTAAGCAGGAATCCGGCGCCGGTCAGCGGCTCGCCGGCCTCATCGGTGAGCCGTATGACCAGCATGCTGCGTGGGTCGTGGATGTGCACGCGCGGGGCAAACGGTCCGACCGGCTCCAGCTCCACCTTGTGGGCGTCGCGTGAGGCGTTTTCGGCATCGAACGCATCACACAGCGCCGTGTAGCCGGTGGCATCGCGGATCAACAGGCAACGCAGGATCGCCTGTACGGTCTCCGGTGCCGCGTGCGCCATGATGCCGTACGCGTCGCCGGAGTGCGAGGCGCCGGCGATCAGCTTGAAGGCGCAGCGTGGGCCGCGCCGGACATTGAGCATCAAGGCGTCGCTGTCGTTTGTGCCGTGCGGCGAAAGCACCGCGTGCCGGGCATTGAGGTTGGCGGCGGCGATGCGTACCACGCCGTCGGTGCCGTCCTCGCCGGTATAGCTGTTGAGGTGGTCGTAGAGCGTGCGGTCGGGTCGGTCGCCGGTCAGTACGAACTGGAATTGCCCGCGAGTCAGCGGGTCTTCGCTGTGGATGTAATCCAGGTTGAGCGCCAGCGAAGCGGCGCTGCCCAACTCCAGCCAGTCGAGGATGCGCTGGCCCGGTTCCACGCCGGAGAACCACGCCTTCAACCGGCCGATCACGCTCTTGCCCAGTTGCGCCAGGGCGGAGCCGAAGTTTGCCGGCGCCAGCATCACCAGGTGGCTGAGTCGGATCGTGCTGTAGATCGCGGGTTGGTCGCGCTGCGCGCGTAGCCATTCACGCACCACCGGACCACCGGTGGAGTGGGTGATGCAGGCAAAGCTGGCATCGCGCAGGTGCAGGTCGCGCAGCGCATGGTCGAACGCGCGCACCAGGTCCGCCATGCTTACCGCGTCGTCGAAGCTGACGTATTCGGACAGCCAGATATCGGCCAGGATCAGCGACAGTCCGGCAGCTGCTGCCTGTTGCTGCACCTGCCGCGGCATCCGGCCATAGGTCGAGGTGTTGGTGACGCTCCAGCCGTGAACAAAGACGAGGGTGGTCATGGCTACGCTCCCGGGTGGGGCCTGGGTGACCGATGCCGGTGGCCCGGTCGTCGCTCGATGGCAGAAGGGGCCAGTCCATCGCGGCTGGCGTGGATCGTCGCGCAGTTTGCGCCGTCATGGAAGCCTTCGCCCTTGGTTCGGGAGCGCTTGTGGCAAGGCATGGGTTGCCCTGCATGTACCCAGCGTCAACGGACTGTACCCGTCTTTGCCTCGTTGACCTTGTTCCCCGGCGGCAGCTCCAATGCGCCCAGGTATCCAGCGTTGCAGGAAGCGGACGGCTTGTTTCAGAACTCGCGCATGACCATCAGGCCTATCTCGGTCATGTCTTCGATGGCGTAGCGCAGCCCTTCGCGGCCGAGACCGGAGAGCTTGATGCCGCCGTAGGGCATGTTGTCGACGCGGAAGCTGGGGATGTCGTTGACGATCACGCCGCCTTGTTCCAGTTCGTTCCAGGCGCGCATCGCATGGTCGAGGCTATCGGTGAAGATTCCCGCCTGCAGGCCGTAGTCCGAATCGTTGACCGCCGCGATGGCGTCGTCGAACTTCTCGAACGACACGAGCAGGGCGAATGGCCCGAATGCTTCCATCCGGTTGACCTTCGCGTTGGCCGGCACGTTCTCCATGACGGTGGCTTCGAGCATGTTGCCCTCGCGCTTGCCGCCACAGAGGATCTTGCCGCCGGCCTGCTTCGCCTCCAGGATCCAGCCGTGCAGACGCTCGGCCGCGGCCTCGTCGATCATCGGGCCGAGAAACACGCTCGGGTCCTTCGGATCGCCGGCCTTGAGCTTCTTCGTGGCGGCAACCAGCTTGCGCTTCAGCGCTTCGTAGATGTCGGCGTGGGCGTAGATGCGCTGCACGCCGATGCAGCTCTGGCCGGACTGGTAGAACGCGCCGGACACCAGTCGTTCGACCACGTGACCAAGACGCGGGCCCTGATCCGCATCGATGATGCAGGCGGCGTTGCCACCGAGCTCAAGCACCACCTTCTTGCGCCCGGCGCGCGACTTCAGCTCCCAGCCGATCTGGCCACCGGTGAAGGAGAGCAGCTTGAAGCGCTCGTCCTCGACCAGGGGCGCGGCATGGCTGCCGTCAAGCGTGAGGATCGAGAACGCGCCCTTGGGCAGGTCGGTTTCGGCCAGCACCTCCCCGATGATCAGCGCGCCGATCGGGGTTTTCTCCGATGGCTTGAGCACGAACGGGCAGCCGGCCGCTATCGCCGGGGCGACCTTGTGTGCAACCAGGTTCAGCGGAAAGTTGAACGGTGTGATGAAGGAGACCGGTCCCAGCGGTACGCGCCTGGTGTAGCCGTGATAGCCGTCCAGGCGCGAAGCCAGCTCCAGGTTCAGCGTTTCGCCATTGATCCGTACCGCTTCCTCGGCGGCGATCCGGAAGGTCTCGATCAGGCGGGTCACCTCACCGGCGGCGTCCTTGATGGGTTTGCCCGCCTCGATGCACAGTGCCTGCGCCAACTCGTCGCGGCGCTCGGCAAACCGCCGGGCGCAATGTTGCAGCACGGCCTGGCGTGCCCATGGTTTGAAGTTACGCATCGGCCGGGTGGCCTTCACCGCTGCGGCGATCGCCTTTTCGGTAGCCTTCGCATCGGGCACCGCCACGTGGGTAGCGATCTGGCCGCTGTATTTGTCGCGCACTTCCAGCATTTGCCTGGCGGTCTGCGGCTGGTTGGCGAGATAGTACGGATAGGTTTTCTTGAGCATGGCACGCTCCTGAAGCAAGTTCGTTTCAGGATAGACCGGAGCGGTGTTCACCGCGCGTGCAAGCGGCTCAGTTGTCGTCCACGACGCGGAGCGACAGCTCGCCATCCGCCAGGCGTGCCCGCAACGCGGTACCGGTCGCGACCTGCTTGGCCGAGCGCAGCACCTGACCCTTGGCATCGAACAAAATCGCGTAGCCGCGTTCCAGCGTGGCCAGCGGGCTCACCGCGTGCAGCGCGCGAGCTGCATGGTGCAGGCGGGTATCGCGTTGTTCCAGCAGTTGCGTCATTGCCCGCCGCAGGCGTTGATCGTGTTCGGTTGTCCGGCGGACCAGCAGCGGGAGTCGTGTTCCCGGTTGCCGCGCCAGCAGACGGGCGTGCAGGCGATCGAGTCGGGTCCGGCGTTGCCGGTCCTGTTCACGCAATGCCGTGGCAAGTCGTCGTTGCAGGTTCAGCAGTCGCTCGCGGTCGCGCTGCAGGCGTGCCTGCGGTCGCTGTGCCTGCAGCCGTGCGAACAGATGATCCACGCGTTGCGCGCGCTGCTGGCCCGAGCGTTGCTGCAGGGTTGCCAACCGCTGTTGCAACTGCACCAGATGGCGTTCGACGGCCACCGCGTCGGGCACCAGCAATTCGGCGGCTGCCGATGGCGTGGGGGCGCGCAGGTCGGCCACGAAGTCGGCAATGCTGAAATCGATTTCGTGGCCGACGGCGGACACGACCGGTACCGTGCAGGCATGGATCGCCCGCGCCACGGCCTCGTCGTTGAACGCCCACAGGTCTTCCAGCGAGCCGCCGCCGCGGGTCAGCAGCAGCACGTCATAACGGGCACTGGTCGCTGCCTTGCGCAGCATCCGGACGATCGCCGGCGGAGCCTCGCGCCCCTGCACCGGCACCGGCAGCACTTCCACATCGGCCAGTGGCCAGCGCCGGCCCAGCACACTGAGCACGTCGCGTACCGCTGCGCCGGTGGCGGAGGTGATTACGCCGATGCGTCGCGCGAAACGCGGCAAGGTACGCTTGCGTGCCGGGTCGAACAGGCCTTCGCCGTCGAGCCTGGCCTTCAGTTCCTCGAACGCGCGCTGCAGTGCGCCTTCGCCGGCCGGCTCCATGTACTCGGCGACCAGTTGGAACTCACCGCGCGGTTCGTACAGGCCCACCCTGGCGCGCAGCAATACCTGCATGCCGTCGACCGGCCGGAAGCGCAGTGCCGCCGCCTTCATCTTGAACATCGCGCAGCGAACCTGGGCGCCGCTGTCTTTCAGGGTGAAGTACCAGTGCCCGGAGGCGGGCCGGGCCACGTTCGACAGTTCCCCCTCGATCCATATCTGCGGCAGCGCGTCGCCCAGCAGGTCGCGCACCAGCCGGTTGAGCGAGCTGGGGGTCAGGATGTAGCGGGGTCCCGTGGGGTCGAATGGCTCTGGCATAAGGGCGCGAGCCTACCATGCCGGCAGTGTCAATATGTGAGAAAACATCTGCTTGACACGGATATTGCAGGAACAGCATCAAGAAGCCATCGCATCGACGTGGGCGTTCAGTCGCTGGTCGATTCACGCATTTCGCGCCGGTGGCGCTTGCGTGCCCGCCAACTGCGGATCGCCAGGTTCAGCGCGAACCAGGCTGCCAGCAAGCCAAACGGCCAACCGATCCAGGTCGGCCAGACAAAGGCAACCACGGACAACGCCAGCAGCACGGCGGCACCAATCATCAGCGGACCACCGCTGGTGTCGCCCAGTACCCGGTGGCTGGAGAGCGCGGCGCTGACGGTGTTGGCAATGCGCAAGGCGCCAGCGGCAGCACGCCCGGAGCTGCCGCCGCCATGGCGTACCCGCGGCGGGCGTGTTTCGCTGGCGCAGACGCGCTCGCTGCTGCGGTGACCATGGCGGCGTTGCCGCGATGCCAGCACGATCTCGGTGGCATTGCACAGGTCCACTTCGTATTGCGTCGCCAGTTGACTGGCGAAACCCGGATCTTCGACCGCCACGTCGATTTCGTGATTGCCCAGCCAACTGGCGACGTTGAGATTGGAGGACCCGACCCGGGCCCACTGGCCGTCCGCGACCGCGGTCTTGGCGTGCAGCATCGAGCCATTCCATTCGAACACCCGGATACCCGCCTTCAGCAATGGCCGATAGCCGGAGCGGGACATGCTGGCCACCACTGGAACGTCACTGCTGCCGGGCACCAGCAATCGCACGTCCACGCCGTCGCGTGCGGCCGCGACCAAAGCCTGGACGTAGGGCGCGACGCCGACGAAATAGGCATCGGTCAGCCACAGCGTCTTGCGTGCCATCGAGGCAATCAACTGGTCGAGCCGGTACATGCCGGCGGTGGAGGGTTGGGTGGCGACTACCCGCAGCGATACTTCCCCGGCCGGCTTCTCCGGTTGCGGCGCCGCCAAAAGTGGACGCAACGCGGCTCCCGTCTCACCCCAGCTCTGTGCAAACGCCGCCTCCAGCTCGGCGACGGCCGGGCCGCGCAGCGCCACGCCGGTATCGCGCCACGGTGGCACCTCGCGTGCGGCGTTGCCCAGCCATTTGGCACTGATGCATACGCCGGAGAGAAAGCCGAGCACGCCGTCGACCACCAGCAGTTTGCGGTGGTCGCGGCTGATCCAGCTCAGCGGTTGGCCCAGCTTCGGCGGATTGAATACCCGTACCTCGCCGCCGGCGGCCCGCAAAGGTGCCCAGAACGAACGGCGCGATTGGCCCAGGCAACCGAACCAGTCGGTAATCACCGCGACGAAGGCACCGGACCTGGCCCGATCGACCAAGGCATCGCGAAACGCACGGCCGACCTCGTCGTCACGCACGATGTAGTTTTCCAGCAGCACACGCTGTTGCGCGCCGCGGATCGCCGCCAGCCACGCCTCATAATGGGCGGCTGCATCGATCAGCAGTTCCACCGCGTTGCCGCTGAGCAGCGGCGCGCCGGCCGCCCGGCTCAGTGCCTGTTCGGCCAGCAGGCGGCTTGGAGTCGGCGGGATCAATGGCATGGGCATGGCACGAGTGTAGGCGAAGGTGTGTCGACGCGCCGACACGGCTGCCGCGGAGGAAAAAATACCTCCGCGCGCACGACGCCAGTGGACAAAACCATGCCGTTGCAACCACTTGCGCCGATGCCGGCCGGGTGGCCCGGCTTCTGGCATGATCGACCGCATGCCGATCGTGCACCGTTACACCGACACCGACGCCTGCGCGCGCTACCTGGTCGATGAACTGGGTCCGGACCTGCGCATGGTTGCCCCGCTGGGGCTGGGCAAGCCGCACGGACTGCTCAATGCGCTGTATCGATGCGTCGGCGCCGACGGCACGCGCTCGATGCGGCTTTACACTGCGCTTTCGCTGATCCGACCACAACCGGCACCGGGCCTGGAAACGCGTTTTCTGCAACCGTTCCTGGAACGCCACTTCGGTGCCGATGCGGTAGACCCGCAGTATGCGCTGGATCAGGCACGTGACGCGTTGCCGCCCAATGTGGAGGTGCATGAGTTCTATATGCAGTCCGGCGCCATGCTGCATTCGGCCAGCGCCCAGCGCAGTTACATCAGCCAGAACTACACCCACGTCGCCCGCGACCTGGCGGCGCAGGACATCAACCTGCTGGTGCAATTGGTGGCCCGTCGCGAAGGGCCGGACGGGGTGCACTACAGCCTTTCGTGCAACCCCGACCTGACCCTGGATTTTCTACGCCAGGTACAGCTCTCCGGCACCCGGCGGCCAGTGTGCGTGGCGGTCGTTCATCCCGATCTGCCTTACCTGGGTGGCGATGCGGAAGTGGCGCAAGCCTACTTCGACGTGGAACTGCAGCCGGAGCACTCTCCACCGTTGTTCGCGCTGCCGCGCGCACCGCTGGACCTGACCGAGTACGCGTTGGGTCTGCATGCCAGCGCGCTGGTGAAGGATGGGGGTTGTTTGCAGATCGGTATCGGCGCGCTGTCCGACGCGGTGGTCAAGGCGTTGCTGCTGCGCCAGCACGACAATACCCAGTGGCGCCGTGCGCTGGTGGCCCTGGATCCGGAGGGTGCCACGCACAAGCTGGCGGGCTGGCTCGGTGGCCTGGCACCGTTCGATACCGGTCTGTACGGTGCCAGCGAGATGATCATGGACGGGTTCATGCATCTGCAGCGCGGCGGTATCCTCAGGCGGCGAAGCTGGGGCAACCTGGCACTGGAACGGGCTGCCGTCGCCGGCCGCCTGAATCCGGCCACGCCCGGCGGCCATTATCTGCGCGGAGCGTTCTTCCTGGGTTCGCGCGAGCTGTATGCGTGGCTCGACGCGACCGAGGCGGCCGATCCGGATGCGATCGACATGCGTGCGGTGTCCAACGTGAACCAGTTGTACGGCAGTCACCAGTCGCTGGCCAGTCTGCAGCGGCGCGATGCACGTTTCTTCAATACCTGCATGATGGCGACCGTGCTGGGTGCGGCGGTGTCCGACACGCTGGAGGATGGCGCCGTGGTCAGCGGGGTTGGTGGGCAATACAACTTCGTGGCGATGGCCCACGAACTGCCGGGCGCGCGCTCCGTGCTGCTGTTGCGCGCCACTCGCCAGCATCGCGGCGGGATCGAGAGCAATATCCGCTGGAACTACGGCCAGGCCACCATCCCACGCCACCTGCGCGATATCGTCGTTACCGAGTACGGCGTCGCCGACCTGCGCGGCAAGAGCGACAGCGAATGCGTCGAGGCGATGTTGTCCATTGCCGATGCGCGCTTCCTGGATGCGTTGTGCGCGCAGGCCAAGGCACACCGCAAACTGTCGGCGAACTTCGAGATTCCCGAAGCCTGGCGAAAGCACCGGCCACGTTATCTGCGCGAGCTGCTGGCGCCGTTCCGGCAACGCGGTTTGCTGCCGTCGTTTCCCTTTGGAAGCGATTTTACCGAGGTCGAGCAGCAGTTGTTACCGGGATTGCACTGGCTCAAGGCGGCGAACGCGAGTTGGGCCGGGAGGTTGCGCGTGCTGCGCGCGCTATGCCGTCCGGGAAGCCCGGTGTCCGGTGAGGCGGAGGCGCTGGCGCGGATGGGATTGAGCCAACCGGTGGGCTGGACCGATCGGTTCCAGCAGCGGCTGGTACTGGCCGCGCTGCGGCGGCGCGTTGCAGAAGCTGACAGCTAGGAGCGTGGATCGTCGCCTTGGCTGGTTTCTGCAACGGTATTTGCCGGATCCTCCGGCGCCGGGTCGTCCATCAGTGGCAGCTCGGCGGGGCTGTCCAGGTCGTCGAACTGCTGGTGGTTCACCGCCCAGAAGAACAGCCACACGGCAACGATCACCACCAGCAGGGTCACCGGAATGAGTACCAGCAGGATGTTCATGCACGCAGCTCGCGAGGGCGCATGCGCGGACCCGGCGATGCGGGCTTGACCGATTTCCCGGCAGCGCCGACCCTGAGCGCATTGAGCACCACCATCAGCGAGCTGAGCGACATGCCGATGGCGGCCAGCCAGGGTGGCACGAAGCCGAGCGCGGCGAACGGTACGGCGCACAGATTGTAGGCCAGCGCCCAGCGCCGGCTCTGTGCGGTTACCTGCTGCAATTGCCGGGCGATCACGCGGGCATCGAGCAGGCCTTCAAGCCGGCCGTCCAGCAACAACAGATCGGCATGTGCCTGGGCCAGGTCGGTGCCTGAGGCCAGCGCGGCGGAGACGTCGGCACCAGCCAGCAGCGGCGCGTCGTTGCTGCCGTCACCGACGGCCAGCGTGGTGTGGCCGCGGTCATGGGCGGTTTGCAGGCGATCGAGTTTGTCGGCGGGTGTTTGTCGTGCATGCCAGTCGTCAATGCCGAGCCGCCCGGCCAGCGCGGCGACCCGGCTCGCGGCATCGCCGCTGGCAATGCTGGCGGCAACGCCGTCGGCGCGCAGTGTGTCGAGGGTGCGACGTGCATCCAGCCGCAGTTGCTCGTCCAGATGAAAGGCCGCAATGGCGCCATCGGCATCGGCCAGCAGCAAGGCATCGTCGGTTCCTGCCGGCGCTGCGTGACCGCTGGCCGCCAGGGCGAAATCCGCGCGGCCCAGCCAGAGCTGGCGCCCGTCGATCCGACCACGGATCCCCGCGCTGGCGTTCACCTGTACGGAATGCGCCTGCAGCGGCACCGCGTCCCGCCGCGCGGTGTCGGCCAGTGCGCGGGCCAGCGGGTGGGAGCTTTCGTGCGCCAGGGAAGCCGCCCATTGCAGCACCCGCTCGGCACTGTCGCCACGCAGCGGTTCGATTGCGCCGCGGTCCAGCCGTGGCGTGGTCAGGGTGCCGGTCTTGTCGAACATGGCGTAGTCGACCTGGGCCAGGTGCAACAGTGCCGAGCCGCGCGTCACCAATACGCCGCGGCTGGCCAACGCACCCAATGCACGCGTCAGCGTGGCCGGGCGGGTCAGCGCGAACGCGCAGGGACACGCCACCACCAGCACCGCTACCGCCGCTTCGAAAGCGCGCGACGGGTCGATCAACAGCCAGACCAGCGCGGTCAGTGCGGTCAGGCCGAGCACGCGCGCGACGAAGCGACCGATCTCCCGGTCACTGTCGGCCACCAGGTTGCGCGCCTGCTGTGCACGGGTCGCCAGGGCGCCCAGCCGCGCTACGGTTGTGCTGTCGCCGCTGTGTTCGACGCGCAGCTCCGCTGGGCCTGACAGCAGCACACTGCCGGCGACCAGGCGTTCGCCACGCGCACGTCGTAGTGGGCGCGACTCGCCCGACAACAGTGCCTCGTCCACCTGCACGCCGGCACTCTCCAGCACCCCGTCGGCGGGCACGCTGGTGCCCTCGGCGATATGCACGCGATCGCCCGGAAGCAGCGCAATCGCCGGCACCGTTTCCAGCTCGCCGCCGGCATTGCGTCGCTGCGCCAGCAGGGGCGTGGAATCGATCGCGGCATCGCCGAGCGCAGCGCTGCGATGGCGTGAGCGCAACTCCACGTAACGTCCGCCCAGCAGCAGGAACACGAACATGGTGATCGAATCGAAATAGATCTCGCCGCTGCCGCGCACGGTGTTGAACATGCTGGCCAGGAAGACCAGTGCCACCGCCAACGCCACCGGCAGGTTGATGCCGAACCGGCGCTGGCCGAGCTCACGTACGGCTCCGCTGAAGAACGGTGCGGCCGAGTAGAACACCACCGGCAGGCTGGTCAGCAGCCCCAACCAGCGGAACAGGTTGCGCGTGCTGAAGTCGACAAAATCGACCACGCCGATGTAGATCACGAACGCGTAGGTCATCACTTGCATCGAACACATGCCGGCCACTAGCAGGCGCTTCAGCGCGGCCTGCTGCTCCTTGGCGCGGGCATCGTCGACGTTGTCGTGTTGCAACGGTTGCGCCGGGCAGTTGGCGGCGGCGAACTGCGCCAGCAGTTCGGCCAGTGCGGTGCGGCGGGTGTCGAGCACCACCCGGACCCGCTGCGCCGGTCGGTCGATGGCAACACGGCTCACGCCAGGCAGGGAGCGGATGCGCTGTTCCAGCATCAGCACCTGACGCGCGTCGGTCAGTGCTTCCACGCGCAGTGCGATCTCGCTCGAACCGTCATGGCGCGCACGGAGGACCTGGGCGGCGAGCTGCGGGTGATTCCACACCGCGTAGGTGTTCATGGCGGCGGATCAACGGCCGGCTGCGCCGGTATGGCGCTGCTCTGTGCACTGACCGGTACGCCGAAGACCGTGTGGGTGGTGTCCAGCGGGGTATCGGCGTAGCGGATACCGACCATGATCAGCCAGACACAACCTGCGATCGAGGCGACGAAGACAAACGCGCCCAACCAAAGCATCGGCTGGCGATACCAGGCCGATGCAGTGTGGGCGCGAGGGTCATTGCCTGCGGTCATCTTCGGTCGGGTGTGACAAATGGTAGACATACGCCGCCAGCACGCGGACCTGGTCGTCGGACAGGCGCGGGCTCCACGCCGGCATGTGGCCCTGGCGACCTTCGCCAATGGACTTTTCGATGTCCGCCACGCTGCCGCCATGCAACCACACCCCGTCGGTGAGATTGGGCGCACCCAGCGCAGGGTTGCCCTTGCCGTCCGGACCATGGCACGCGGCACAGGTAGCGAACATCGGTTCGGCCGCGGCGGCCTTGGCCTCGTCGTGCGGCGCGCCGGACAGACCAAGCACGTACTGCGCCAGGTTCGCCACGTTGTCCGCGCCCAGGCTGGACCACGGCGGCATCACGCCCCTGCGGCCGTCCTGGATCGATGTGATGATGTCGCTGCCGCTACCACCGTACAGCCAGACCTTGTCGGTCAGATCGGGCGCGCCCAGCAACGGATTGCCCGTGCCGCTGCGCTGATGGCAGGCGGCACAGTTGTCCTCGAACAGCACTTTGCCCATCTGCAGCGCAGCCGGATCACCGGCCAGCTTTTCGACCGGATAAAGTTTGAAGCGTTCGAGCAGCGGTGCACGCAAGGCCTCGTTCTCGGCAGTGTGTTGCGCAAGCTCCTTGTGCGAGGTCCAGTCCAGCGCGCCCTTGAAGTGGCCGAAGCCCGGATACAGCGCCAGGTAGGTGAAACCGCTGATGAACATCGCGGCGGAAAAAAGTACCCACCACAGCGGCAACTTGCGTACACCCTCACGCAGCGCGCCGTGTGCCCAGACATGGCCACTGGTGCCGTCGGGCAGAATCGGGATCTTCGCGCGCGGCCCCCAGAGGAACAGGAAGAAAGTGATACCCATGTTGAGCGTCACCAGGAACATCACCCACAACGACCATCCCATGCTCATGGGCGATTCTCCTTGGTGTTTTCGGCACTTTCCGGCTCATCTTCCATCGGCAGGCGTGCCATCTGGTCGAAGGTGGGTTGGTGATGTTTGCGCCAGGCCCAGAACCAGATGCCGAGGAAGGTGAACATCATCAGCAGGATGAAAACACCGGCGATATGGCCCCAGATCGGATTCATTGGAATCATCATGGCGTGGCTCCTGCACCGGCCGCAGCCTGCGCCACGCCGGGTTCGTTCTTGATGCCCAGCCCCTGCAGATACGCCACCAGCGCGTCCATCTCGGTCTTGCCTTCCAGCGCCGCCGGGGCCGCGGCGATATCCGCGTCGCTGTAGGGGTCGCCCAACCGGCGCAGCGTGCGCATGCGGGCTTGCACGTCGGCCGCGTCAAGCTTCGCGCCGGCCAGCCACGGATACGCCGGCATGTTCGATTCCGGCACCACGTCGCGCGGATTCATCAGGTGTTTGTACTGCCAGTCGTCGGAGTACTTGGCGCCCACGCGTGCCAGATCCGGCCCAGTGCGCTTGGAGCCCCACTGGAACGGCCGGTCGTAGACCGATTCGGCAGCGGTCGAGTAGTGGCCGTAGCGCTGGGTCTCGAAGCGCAGCGCACGGATCATCTGGGAGTGGCACAAATAGCAGCCTTCACGGACGTAGATGTCCTTGCCGGCCAGTCGCAGCGGATCGTACGGATGCACGCCGGGGGGCGCTTCGACCTTGTGCGCCTCCACGAAAAGTGGCGTGATCTCGGCCAGGCCGCCCAGCGAAACCATGATGGCGATGCCGACGCCGAGCAGGCCGGCATGCTTCTCGATTGCTTCGAAATGTTTGTAAGCCATGATGATGTCGTCCTTAGCCGGCAGCCGGGAGCGGAGCGGGCACCTGGTGCAGCACGGGTTCGGGCACCGGCACCGGGATCGGTTTGATCAGATGCGCACGTGCGTCCGCCGCCGTGTGCCACAGGTTCCAGGCCATCACCACCATGCCCGACAGGATGAACATGCCGCCCAGCCAGCGAATCACGTACATCGGCTTGATCGCGAGCAGGCTGTCCAGGAACGCATAGGTGAGCGAGCCGTCGGGTCCGGTGGCGCGCCACATCAGGCCCTCGGTAACGCCGGCGGTCCACATCGCGCCCACATAGAACAAGGTACCCAGAATGTGCAGCCAGAAATGCAGCTCCATGGCCTTGTGCGAATGCATCTCCGGGCGGCCCAGCGCCCGCGGCGCCATGGCGTAGAGCGAGCCGATCGTGATCATCGCCACCCATCCGAGCGAGCCGGAATGCACGTGGGCGATGGTCCAGTCAGTGTAGTGCGACAGTGAGTTCACCGTCTTGATCGCCATCATCGAACCTTCGAAGGTCGATGCGGCATAGAACACCAGCGATATCACCATGAACTTCGCTGCCGGATCGGTTTTCAGGCGCCACCACGAACCATTGAACGTGAGCAGGCCATTTGCCGCCGAGCCCAGGCTCGGCATCAGCAGCACCAGCGAGAATGCCATGCCGACGGATTGCACCCAGTCGGGCAGGGCGGTGTACATCAGGTGGTGCGCGCCGGCCCACATGTAGACCGAGATCAGCGCCCAGAAATTGACGATCGAGAAGCGGTAGCTCCACAGCGGCTGCTTGGCCTGCCGCGGCACGAAGTAGTACATCATGCCGAGGAAGCCTGCGGTGAGGAAAAACGCCACCGCGTTGTGGCCGTACCACCACTGCACCATCGCATCGACCACGCCCGAATAGATCGGATAGGACTTGGTCCAGGACACCGGCAAGGACAGGTTGTTGACGATATGCAGCAGGCCGACGGCGATGATGAACGCGCCGTAATACCAGTTGGCCACGTAGATGTGCTTGATGCGCCGGCGCGTCAGGCTGCCGAAGAACACCACGCCGAAGCTCACCCAGACGATCGCGATCAGGAGGTCGATGATCCATTCCGGCTCGGCGTATTCCTTGCTCTGGGTGATGCCCATCGGCATCGTGGTCATCGCCAGCACGCAGACCAGTTGCCAGCCCCAGAAGGTGAAGGAGGCCAGTTTGCTGAAGGCTAGCCGTGCGTGCCCGGTGCGCTGGACCACGTAATAGCAGGTGCCCATCAACGCCGAGCCGCCGAAAGCAAAAATCACACCGAAAGTATGGTCCGGCCGCAGGCGGCTGAAGGTCAGCCAGGGGAGCTCGAAGTTGAGCACAGGCCACATCAGTTCGGCCGCGGCGTACACGCCCACGGACATACCGACAATGCCCCATACGGCGGCAGCCAGCAGGAACTGGCGCACGACCTTGTCGTTGTAACACTCGGTGTTTGGCATGGAGTTTCCCGGCTGGAAAGCTATGTATTTTGACGCGGGGAATGTAACGCAGTCCTGACCCTGATCAAGTTGCTGCGGCATTTTGTCCGATGCCGGTGGGCAGGATGCGCTTGTTCTGTCGGCCGGCTTGGGATAGGGACACCGTGGTGCCGGAGACGCGGATGTGGCCGGTAATGCCACAAGGTGCGCCAGGTGATCGGGTATCCTAGGCGGCGTCGTCGCGAAGCCCCGCGACCTGTCATTCCGGTCCCTTCCATGAGTCAAACAGTTTCCCAGCCACGGCATCCGGCTGCACCGGCGCCACGCCGGCCGAGCGTGGCCGTGCAGATCGGCAACGTGAAAGTCGGCGGTGGTGCGCCGATCGTGGTGCAGTCGATGACCAACACCGACACCGAGGATCCGGTCGGCACCGCCAGGCAGGTCGCTGAACTGGCCCGCGCCGGTTCCGAGCTGGTACGTATCACGGTCAACACGCCGGCCGCTGCTGCGGCAGTGCCACGCATAGCCGAACGACTGGCGATGATGGGCGTGGATGTGCCGATCATCGGCGACTTCCATTACAACGGTCACCAGTTGCTGGAACGTGAGCCGGCCTGTGCCGAAGCGTTGGCCAAGTATCGGATCAACCCCGGCAATGTCGGCTTCGGCAAGAAGCACGAGAGCCAGTTCGCCTCGATCATCGACAAGGCGCTGCGCTACGACAAACCGGTGCGCATCGGCGCCAACTGGGGCTCGCTCGACCAGGCCATGGTCACTGTGCTGATGGACGAAAATGCCCGTCGCGCCGAGCCCTGGGATGCTTCGCATGTAGCACGCGAGGCCCTGATCCGTTCGGCGCTGGACTCGGCCGCGCAGGCCGAAAAACTCGGCCTGCGGCGCGACCGCATCATCCTGTCGTGCAAGGTTTCCGGGGTGCAGGAGTTGATCGCGGTCTACCGCGACCTGGCTGCGCGCTGCGATTATGCGCTGCATCTGGGCCTGACCGAGGCGGGCATGGGTTCGAAGGGCATCACTGCGTCCGCGGCGGCGCTGGCGGTGCTGTTGCAGGAGGGCATCGGCGACACCATCCGAATCTCACTCACGCCCGAGCCCGGCGCGTCACGCACCGGCGAGGTGATCGTGGCGCAGGAACTGTTGCAGACCATGGGCTTGCGCTCGTTCACACCGCTGGTCACGGCATGCCCGGGCTGTGGCCGCACCACCAGCGAGTTTTTCCAGGAGCTGGCGCAGACGGTGCAGGCACACGTGCGCGAGCAGATGCCGCTGTGGCGGGTGAAGTACGACGGGGTCGAGAACCTGACGCTGGCGGTAATGGGCTGCATCGTCAACGGCCCGGGCGAATCCAGGCACGCCGACATTGGCATTTCGCTGCCGGGTAACGGCGAGGCGCCGGCGGCGCCGGTGTTCATCGACGGCGAGAAGGCGACAACCTTGCGCGGCGACCGCATCGCCGACGAGTTCGTCGCCATCGTGGATGACTACGTGGCGCGCAAATACGCGGCCCGCACCAGCTGAGTGCGGGTCAGCACGGCTGCCGCAGGCGTGAACTCCAACTGGCCCAGCTGCCCACTCGTCCGGGTTGGGCGGCCAGCGCGCTGGATTGCACCAGGTAGTCCGCACGCGACATCTCGATGGCCCCCAGCCCGAGCGTGTGGTGGTTGGCAACCTGGGCGTCGAGCAAGGGGTAGCCCTCTTCGTGCAGCAGTCGCCCCAGTGCCATCAGGGCGACCTTGGAACCGCCGCTTTCGGCGCTGAACATCGACTCGCCACAGAACAGTTTGCCGACGGCGATGCCGTAGATGCCGCCAATCAGGCGGTCACCCTCCCAGGTTTCCACGCTGTGCGCGTGGCCTTGCCGGTGCAGGTGCACGTACGCATCGATCATGGCGGGCACGATCCAACTGCTGGAACGATTGTCCCGGGGTGCGGCGCAACCGTGGATGACGGCTTCGAACGCGTGGTCGACGGTGACGTGCCAGTACTTGCCCGCAAGTTGACGACGCAGGCTGCGGTTGGGTCGCATCGCCTCGGTGCGGAACACGCAACGCGGGTCCGGCGACCACCACAGGATCGGCTCGCCCTCGCCGAACCAGGGGAAGATGCCGCGTCGGTAGGCGGCGAGCAAGCGCGTGGACGACAGGTCGCCGCCGAACGCCAGCAACCCGTTCGGTTCGGCTAGGGCAAGCCGCTGGTCCGGGAACTGCTCCGGTGCGTCCGGATCGAGCAGCGGCAGGCGGATCATCGCGTGCCGTCCTCAATGGTGCGCATAGGGGCTGTGCTGCAGCAGCTCGGCGGCATAATCGTCGACCGCTGGGCCTTCGCGCGCGAGCGAGGCCGCCACGGCGGCCCGAAAGCTCCTGTCCGCCAGCCAGTGCCGTGAATGGGTGCGCGCCGGCAGGAAGCCTCGCGCCAGCTTGTGCCGGCCTTGCGCGCCGGGCTCGAAGCGACGCAATTGGCGAACTATGGCGTATTCGATGCCACGGTAATAACACAATTCGAAATGCAGGCCCGGCACCTCCAGCGACGCGCCCCAGTAGCGGCCGTAGAGCACGCCATCACCCTCCACGAACAGTGCCATCGCCACGATCTCTCCACTCCTTCGCGCCAGCGCAACCTGCGCCAGTGCGTCCAATCCACCGAGCTGGCGGAAGAACGCGGTGCTCAGCACGGCATGGTTGCCCTTGGCATTGAAAGTGGCTTCGTACAGCTCGTGCACGCGGCCCCATTCGTCGCCATCGAGCGTGTTGCCGCTGCGCCACTCGATGGCCAGTCCGCTGGCGGCGACTTGCTGGCGCTCGCGCAGGATGTTCTTGCGCTTCTTGTGGCTCAACGAGGCCAGGAATTCCGGGAAATGCCGGTAGTCGTGGTTGTGCCAGTGGAATTGCACGTCCGAGCGGGCCAGCCAGCTTGCATCGAAGGCATCCAGTTCGGTCGGCCGCAGGAAATTGGCGTGTATCGAAGACAGCCCGAGCCGCCGGGCCTCGTCCTGCATCGCCTCGACCAGGTTTCGTTGCAGGGCGGCGGTGCTCTCGTCGTTGCCGGCAAGCAGGCGTGGACCAGGCACCGGCGAGTAGGGCACGGCATTGAGCAACTTCGGGTAATACTCGCCGCCGGCACGTTCCCAGGCGCGCGCCCAGCTCCAGTCGAACACGAACTCGCCGTGTGAGTTGCCCTTCAGGTACAACGGTGCGGCGGCAACCAGACGATTGTCCTGGTACAGGCCCAGGTGGTGCGCCTGCCAACCCCAACGGGGATCGACGCAGCCGGTGTCCTCCAGGGCGGACAGGAACGCGTGCGAGACGAACGGGTTCTGGTTCGGACGCAGGCTGTCCCATGCCGCGGCGGGCAGTTCGGTGATTGCGGCATGGAAGCGGGTTTCGTACATGGTGTGCGCAGTCTGCCTCCGGCAGGAGCCCGCCCGCGGGCTCCTGCCGTTTCATCAGGCTGCCGGGGTCTGCTGGTCGAGCCAGCGCTCGGCGTCCAACGCGGCCATGCAGCCGACGCCGGCCGAGGTGATCGCCTGGCGATAGACGTGGTCGGCCACGTCGCCGGCGGCGAATACGCCGGGCACCGAGGTCATGGTGGCCATGCCGTCCAGACCGCTCTTGATCTTGATGTAGCCGTCGCGCATGTCGAGCTGGCCCGCGAAGATACCCGTGTTCGGCGTGTGCCCGATCGCCACGAAGAAACCGGTGACGGTGATCTCGCGGGTGGCACCGGAGTTGACATCCTTCACCCGCACGCCGGTGACACCGGCGTCGTCGCCCAGTACTTCGTCGACGGTGTGGTTCCATACCAGTTCGATCTTGCCCGCAGCTTCCTTCTCGAACAGCTTGTCCTGCATGATCTTCTCGGCGCGCAGCTTGTCGCGGCGATGCACCAGGTAGACCTTGCGGGCGATATTGGCCAGGTACAGTGCTTCCTCGACCGCCGTGTTGCCGCCGCCGATCACCACCACGTCCTGGTCACGGAAAAAGAAGCCGTCGCAGGTGGCGCAGGCCGACACGCCCTTGCCCTTGAACTTCTCCTCGCTCTCGATGCCGAGATACTTGGCGGTGGCTCCGGTGCTGATGATCAGTGCGTCGCAGGTGTACTCGCCGGAGTCACCGGTGAGCCGGAACGGGCGCTGCTTCAGGTCGGCCGTGTGGATGTGATCGAAGATGATTTCGGTGTTGAAGCGCTCGGCGTGCTCGGCCATGCGCCGCATCAGTGTCGGACCCTGCAAGCCTTTGACATCACCCGGCCAGTTGTCGACATCGGTGGTGGTCATCAGTTGGCCACCCTGTTCCAGGCCGGTGATCAGGGCCGGCCTGAGGTTGGCACGGGCTGCGTAAATCGCAGCAGTGTAGCCGGCGGGACCGGAGCCGAGGATCAGCAGGCGATTGTGCTTGGGGGTGGACATGACAGGTATAATCCTTGGGTTTGCGGGTAAATTGAGTGGTTGCTCGGTAGCCCTGCGACCGGGTTCCGCTGAGTCCGCGTCGGTAGTCGGCAACGGTGTGTGACCTTGGGAGGATGGGGAATCGGCCCGACCGATTCAAGTCAGGCGGCCGGTCGACGACACCACTGCGGCAGTTGCGCGATGGACTCACAACGTGCTTGCACAGGATTCTCTTGCCATGCGTATCGGTATTTCCTCCGAAACCAAGACCCTCGAAGGCCGGGTTGTCCTCGTTCCCGCCGCCGGCGACCTGGTGCGTCACGGGCATGAGGTATTCCTTCCATCCGGGGCCGGACTGGATAGCGGGTTTTCCGACGAGGCCTGTGCGTATGCGCAGGCGCGTGTCAAGATCGTGCCCGATGCCGTAGCGCCGTACACAGCCGGCGAACCGATCGTCAACGTGGGCGGCGGAAAGCTGGTGCATCCGGCGTTGCGGGGTATGCTCTGAGCCAGGTCCGTACCCGAAGGAAGCCCTCCAAGGTGACGCAGAGCGCAAACGTCAGACAACGGCCGAAGGAAGGTCTCAGCGATGAGGTGAAACGCCGCCTGCGCGAGGCCGGCGCCTTGCTGCTGCTGCCGCTGGCCTTGTACCTGCTGGTGTGCCTGTCCAGCTACAACCCGCATGACCCCAGCTGGACGAATGCCGGCCAGTTGGAGCATGCGCGCAATTTCGGTGGCACGGTGGGGGCGTATGTGGCCGACCTGCTGCGCTGGATCTTCGGACTGGTGGCGTACTGCTTCCCGCTGTTGTTGCTGTTGCTGGGCCTGCAGGTGTTGAGCCAGCGCGGTCAGCGGGCGGTGCACCCGTGGGAGCCGGCGTTGCGCCTGGTTGGCTTCGTTTTCTTCTTCATCACCGGGCCGGCGCTGCTCTACCTCAACTTTGCGCAGGCGCCGGTGCAGCCGCAAGGTGTCGGCGGCATCATCGGCGTGTGGGTCGGCCACGCGGTGCTGTCAGCGTTCGGGCCCACCGGCGCGCCGCTGTTGTTGCTGGCGCTGTTCCTGATCGCGGTAACCCTGGCTACGGGCCTGTCCTGGTTCAGGCTGATGGACTGGACCGGCCATGGCGTGCTGCGGTTGGCTGGCTGGGTGAAGGACAAGCTGCGCCAGGCGCCACAGCTGCTGGCGGCGCGTGCTGCGCGCAGCGAGCGCGAGGTGATCAAGAAGGCCGATGCGATGAAGCAGGCCCGGCGCGAGCCGGTGCGCATCGAGGCGGCGCCGGCGCCGGTGACGAAGAGCGAGCGCGCCAGGCTGGAAACGCAGATTCCCTTGTTCACCGGCGCCGCGGCGCCAGGCGAGCTGCCGCCGCTTTCGCTGCTGGACGAGGCACCGGAACAGGGCCCGGGCTATACCGACGAGACGTTGGAGGTGCTGTCGCGCCAGGTCGAGTTCAAGCTCAAGGATTTCAAGATCGATGTGAAGGTGGTCGGCGCCTATCCGGGCCCGGTGATCACCCGTTTCGAGATGGAACCCGCGCCGGGCGTGCGCGGCTCGCAGGTATCCAGCCTGGACAAGGACATTGCGCGCGGACTGTCGGTGATAAGCGTGCGCGTGGTCGACGTGATTCCGGGCAAGAACGTGATCGGGCTGGAGATCCCCAACACCCGCAAGCAGATCGTCTACCTGTCCGAGATCTTGCGTTCGGACAAGTACGACCAGGTGAAATCACCGCTGGCACTGGCGTTGGGCAAGGACATCGGCGGCAAGCCGGTGGTGGTGGATCTGGGCAAGATGCCGCACCTGCTGGTGGCTGGCACCACCGGTTCGGGCAAGTCGGTGGCGGTCAACGCGATGGTGCTGAGCCTGCTGTACAAGGCCAGCCCGAAAGACGTGCGACTGATCATGATCGACCCGAAGATGCTCGAACTCTCGGTCTACGAGGGTATTCCGCACCTGTTGGCGCCGGTGGTCACCGACATGAAGGAGGCGGCCAATGCGTTGCGCTGGTGCGTGGCCGAGATGGAGCGTCGCTACAAGCTGATGGCGGCGGTCGGCGTGCGCAACCTGGCGGGCTTCAATAGAAAAGTGAGGGATGCCGAGAACGCCGGGCAACCCCTGCTCGATCCCCTGTTCCGGCCCAATCCGGAGATGCCGAACCTGGCCGCGGATCCGCTGGAACCCCTGCCGAACATCGTGGTGATCATCGATGAATTTGCCGACATGATGATGATCGTCGGCAAGAAGGTGGAGGAGTTGATCGCCCGCCTGGCGCAGAAGGCGCGCGCCGCCGGGGTACACCTGATCCTGGCCACCCAGCGGCCGTCGGTGGACGTGATCACCGGCCTGATCAAGGCGAACATCCCCACCCGCATTGCGTTCCAGGTCTCCAGCAAGATCGATTCGCGCACGATCCTCGATCAATCGGGTGCCGAGGCGCTGCTCGGTCATGGCGACATGTTGTACCTGCCGCCGGGCACGGCCACGCCCGAACGCGTGCACGGCGCCTTTGTCGACGATCACGAGGTGCATGGCGTGGTCAACTGGCTGAAATCGCAAGGCGAGCCGAACTACGTCGAGGGCGTGCTGGAGGAAGTGCAGGCGACCAGCGACGGCAAGTTCATCAACGATGCCGGCCTGCCGCAGGATGGCGAGGAGGGCGGCGATGCCGACGCCCAGCTCTATGACAAGGCCGTGGCTGTGGTCACGCAGACCCGGCGCGCTTCGATCTCAGGCGTACAGCGACATCTGCGCATCGGCTACAACCGTGCCGCGCGGCTGGTCGAGCAGATGGAACTGGACGGCGTGGTCAGCGCGCCGCAGCACAACGGCAACCGCGAGGTGCTGGCGCCGCCCCCGCCAAAAAACTGACCCAGCTTCCGCCTTGATTCTGCGACAATAGCGGATTTGCGGATACAGGCCAGTTGCGTATGTCAGAGCGTGCTCCTGTCTGGCACCTTTATGTGCCGAAGCTGGTTGCGGTTCTGCGTTCCGGTTACGGCTTCGATGACCTGCGTCGGGATTTGACGGCGGGACTGACGGTCTCGATCGTGGCCCTGCCGCTGTCGATGGCGCTGGCGATTGCGTCCGGAGCATCACCCTCCGTGGGCCTGCACACGGCCATCGTTGCCGGCTTCCTGATCTCGATGCTGGGCGGGTCACGCGTGCAGGTCGGTGGGCCGACCGCCGCCTTCATCCCGGTCGTGTTCGGGGTCATCGCCAAATACGGCTACGACGGACTGATCATGGCCACGCTGATGGCGGCGGTCATGCTGGTGCTGGCCGGCCTGATGCGCCTGGGCACCCTGGTCAGGTACATGCCGCAACCGGTCATCACCGGCTTCACCGCCGGCATCGCCGTGAGCATCTTCAGCAGCCAGATCAAGGATCTGTTCGGCCTGGATATCGCCACCTTGCCGGCCGAGTTCTTCGCGCGCTGGCACAGTTACCTGACGCACGCCGGTAGCATCAATCCAGCGGCCGCCGTGCTGGCGCTGGCGACCCTCGCGCTGTTGATCGCGCTGCGCCGCTACCGGCCGAACTGGCCAGGCTTCCTGATCGCGGTGATTCTGGCTACCGTGGTGACGATATTGTTCAAGCTTCCGGTGGAAACCGTCGTTTCGCGCTTCGGCCCGATCCCGCGGGAGTTGCCGCTGCCGCACCTGCCCTCGTTCGACCTCACGCGCATGCACGAGCTGCTGCCAAGCGCATTCACGATCGCGTTTCTGGGCGCGGTGGAATCGCTGCTGTCAGCCGTAGTCGCCGACGGCATGATCGATGGGCGCCATCGGTCCAATTGCGAACTGGTGGCGCAGGGCGTGGCCAATGGGGCGTCGGCGCTGATTGGTGGCCTGCCGGCCACCGGTGCGATCGTGCGTACCGCCACCAATGTGCGTGCAGGCGCCCGCTCGCCGGTGGCCGGCATGGCGCATGCGGTGTTCATCCTGATCTTCATGGTCGCGGCCGCACCGCTGGCCAACCTGGTGCCGCTGCCGGTGATGGCGGCGCTGCTGTTGATCGTGGCCTGGAACATGAGCGAGATCGAACGCATCCGCCAGTTGATGCGCTCGCCGGTCGGCGACCGGCTGGTGCTGCTGGTGACCTTTGTGCTGACGGTCACGGTCGACCTCACCGTGGCCGTCGAGGTCGGTGTGGTGCTGGCCGCGTTCCTGTTCATGCACCGGATGAGCGGGATCGTCGCGCTGGAATCCCATGTCGGGCTGGTCGAGCACGACGTGGATGATTTCCACCGCCCGCGCCCGCCGGACGAACGCGCGATCTTGCCAGCCGATGTCGAGGCCTACCGCGTGTCGGGTCCGCTGTTTTTCGCCGTTGCCAACCGCATCGACGACGTGTTGCGCGCGCTCGGGCGCCCACCACGCGTGTTCATCCTGCGCCTGCGCCAGGTGCCGATGATCGATGCCTCCGCCGCCACCGCCATAGGCAACCTGGTGGCGCGTTGCCGCCGCCAGGGGATTGCGCTGATCTTTACCGGCCTGCAGCCACAGCCGGCAGGAATTCTTCGCGACATGGGCATTGTCGCCGACGGCACCACCTTGCGTTTTGCCGATGACTTCGCGCAGGCCGTCGCCATGGCGTCGGAATAGGCGATGGCGATCGGGTGGGTCTCGAAACAGGGACAAGAGTGGCCCCGACGTCGGGCGGCACGGCGCCTGACGCCGGTTGTGCGGCCCAAATCACTTCGTCGCCCTTGGTTAAGCCCGCATTTCCCATAATCGACCACGATCACCCATCCGGGGAAACCGATGAAACGCTTCGCCTCCATGCTGTCCATTTTCGTGTTGATGCTTTCGCTGGACGCGGTCGCGCATGCCGCCACCGGGCCGGCGCGCGCGCGATTGGACATGTTCGCCACCGGGCTGCATTCGCTGACGGGTCATTTCAGCCAGACCCTGACGAACCCCAACGGCCAGGCCAGCAAGACCAGTTCCGGCACCCTCGCCTTGGAGGCGCCGCGGGAATTTCGCTGGGACACGCTGGCTCCGTACCAGCAGACCATCGTGGCCGACGGTGGCCGGGTGTGGTTGTACGACCCCGAGCTTGAGCAAGTCACCGTGCGCAAGCAGAGTACCGAGGAAGCGCACAGTCCGTTGACCGTACTGACCGATCTCACACAGCTCGACAAGGAATTCAAGGCCAGCGAACAGGGCGAGCACGATGGCCTGGTGTGGTTGCGCCTGACCTCGACCAGCCCGGATCCGCAATTTGCCTGGGTCGATCTGGGCTTTGATGCCGATGGCCTTGCCCGCATGGCCTTCCGCGACCAGCTCGGCTCGACGACCGAGATCCGTTTCTCGGATTGGCGGCGCAATCCGTCCTTGCCGCCGGACACCTTTACCTTCGTGCCGCCGGAAGGTGCCGACGTGATCGGCGACGTACCGCAGATCAGCATCCGGCCGGTACGCGACTGAGAGGCCCTGGATTGAACAGGCTTGCGGTCCGGCGACAGCGCATGCCTTATGATGCGGCCATGTCCCATGCCCTCACGCCGGACCGGCACAGCCTTTTCGGTGAATCCGACGCACTCAAGCCCCTGGCTGAGCGGATGCGCCCGCGCAACCTCGACGAGATCGTAGGCCAGCAACGCCTGGTCGGACCGGACCGCGCCCTGCGCCGGGCACTGGAGGCGGGCAAGATCCACTCGATGGTGCTGTGGGGCCCGCCCGGTTGCGGCAAGACCACGCTGGCTTTGCTGGTGGCGCGCTATGCCGATGCGGATTTCCGGGCGATCTCGGCGGTCTTGTCCGGCTTGCCCGATGTACGCAAGGCCTTGGCCGAGGCCGAGGTGAATTTTGCCCAGGGTCGGCGCACCGTGCTGTTCGTCGACGAGGTGCACCGCTTCAACAAGACCCAGCAGGATGCCTTTCTGCCGCACATCGAGCGCGGCGTGATCATCTTCATCGGCGCCACCACGGAGAACCCGTCGTTCGAGTTGAACTCCGCACTGCTGTCGCGATGCCGCGTGCATGTGCTGGAGCCGGTTTCCACCGACCACATCATCGCCGCGCTGGAGCGCGCGCTGACGGACACCGAACGTGGCCTCGGTGATCTGCAACTGCAGGTGGACGAGCCGGCGCTGGACTCGATCGCGCAGGCGGCGGATGGCGATGTGCGCCGTGCCCTGACCCTGCTGGAAATCGCCGCCGAGCTGGCCGATGACAGGCGCATCGACGAAACCACGCTGAGCCAGGTACTCGCCGACCGTACCCGTCGCTTCGACAAGCAGGGCGAGCAGTTCTACGACCAGATCTCGGCGCTGCACAAATCCGTGCGCTCATCGGACCCGGATGCCGCGGTGTACTGGCTGTGCCGCATGCTCGATGGTGGCGTCGACCCGAAATATCTGGCCCGACGGATGACCCGCATGGCGGTGGAGGATGTCGGCCTGGCCGAGCCGCGTGCCTGGCGCATGGCACTCGACGCCTGGGATACCTACGAGCGACTGGGCAGCCCCGAAGGCGAGCTGGGCCTGGCCCAACTGGCCATCTGGCTGGCGATCTCGCCCAAGAGCAACGCCGCCTACATGGCCTACAACAAGGCTCGCGCCGCGATCCGTGAAGGCGGCACGCTGGAAGTGCCGATGCACTTGCGCAACGCGCCGACAAAACTGATGAAGGGCCTCGGTTACGGCAAGGGCTATCAATACGACCACGATACCGAAGGCGGCATCGCGCTGGACCAGCAATGCCTGCCCGAAGGCCTCGAGGGAACCGTGTTCTACGAACCGGTCGAGCGCGGCCTGGAACTGCAATTGCGCGAGAAGTTGCTGGCATTGCGTGCGGCCCGCCGACAGGCACGCCGCAAATAGGCGTGGGGCCTGGTTGCTACGGCCACTCTTGCGCCGGCGACGAGCGCCGGCATAGATTGCGCTTGATCACGGGGATGAGGAGCAAATCATGCGCGTACTGGTGGCGGGTCTGATCGGCGGCATCGTGATGTTTGTCTGGGGCGTGGCGGCGCATACCGTGCTTGGTCTGGGCGAGGCCGGCATCAGGCAGCCGGCCAACGAGAACATGGCGCTCAGTGGCTTGCAGGAAGGGTTGGGCGACCGGGCCGGCGTATACGTGCTGCCCACGCTCGATCCGAGGCAAATGGACGACCCGGCCATGGTCAGGTCCTACTCGATCAGGGCCGTCCGCTCGCCGTATGCGTGGGTGGTCTATCAGCCGCAGGGCACCGACATGCTGCAGATGGGGCCACAAATTGTGCGGCAGTGGGCATCCGACACCTTGGCGTCGTTGGCGCTGGCGTTCGTGATGGGGCTGGCTGCCCTGGGGTTTCGTCAGCGCCTCGCGGTAGCCGCGGCGGCAGCGGTGTTCGCCTGGTTGAGCACCACGTTGCCATACTGGAACTGGTATCGCTTCCCGCTGGACTTCACCCTGGCTGCACTGGCCGGGCAGTTGATCGGCTGGCTGCTGGCCGGTGCCGCGATGGCCTGGTGGCTGGGCCGCGACGGGCGACGTATCGCAAGCTGAGATCCCCGTTCGCGCCGTGTCGGGTTGGGGCTGCGTTGCGGCAAGCGGCATCGGGCGGCGATAATTCGCGGTTCACCTCTTTATCTGGACTCGATCATGCTCGATCCCGCCTTGCTGCGTTCGCACCTCGCCGATACTGCCGCGCGTCTCAGGCAGACCCGCGGCTACGTGCTCGACGTGCCGGCTATCGAGGCGCTGGAGCATTCGCGCAAGCAACTGGCGGTGCAGACGCAGGAGCTGCAGAGCCTGCGCAATACACGCTCCAAGGCAATCGGCCAGGCCAAGGGAAGGGGTGAGGATACGGCGCCGTTGCTGGCCGAAATCGCCGGCCTCGGGGACCAACTGAAGGCCAACGAACAGGCGCTGGCCGCAGTCCAGGCAAAGCTCGCCGAGATCGCGCTGGGTATCCCCAATCTCCCGCATGAATCCGTGCCGGTCGGCAAGGACGAGGGGGACAATGTCGAGGTCAGCCGCTGGGGTACGCCGCGCAGCTTCGATTTCGCGGTGAAGGATCACGTTGAGCTGGGCGAGCCGCATGGCTGGCTGGATGGGGATGCCGGCGCCAAGTTGTCCGGCGCGCGTTTCACCGTGTTGCGCGGCCAGCTCGCACGCCTGCACCGGGCATTGGGCCAGTTCATGCTCGACCTGCAAACCGGCGAGCACGGCTATCTCGAATGCAACGTGCCGGTGATCGTCAACGCGGACAGCATGCAGGGCACCGGCCAACTGCCGAAATTCGAGGAGGACCTGTTCGCCACCGAAGTCGGCCAGACGCAGCGCTACCTGATCCCCACCGCCGAAGTTCCGCTGACCAACCTGGTGCGCGACACCATCCAGGATGCCGCTGCGCTGCCGCTGCGCCTGACCGCGCACACCCTGTGCTTCCGTGCCGAAGCCGGCAGCTACGGCCGCGACACCCGCGGCATAATCCGCCAGCACCAGTTCGAGAAAGTCGAGATGGTGCAGATCGCCCGCGCCGCGGACTCCTACGCGCAGTTGGAAGAGATGGTCGGCCATGCCGAGAAAGTGCTGCAGAAACTCGGTCTGCCATACCGCAAGCTGCTGTTGTGTACCGGCGACATGGGGTTTGGCGCCGCCAAGACCTATGACCTCGAGGTATGGCTGCCCAGCCAACAGACCTACCGCGAGATTTCCAGCTGCTCCAACTGCGAGGATTTCCAGGCACGTCGTCTGCAGGCCCGGGTCCGCAACGCCGACACCGGCAAGCCCGAACTGGTGCACACCTTGAACGGTTCGGGCCTCGCCATCGGCCGTACCCTGATCGCGGTGATGGAGAACTACCAGAACGAGGATGGTTCGATCGACATTCCCGAGGCTCTGCGCCCGTACATGGCCGGGCGGGACCGCATCGCGTGAACTCCGCGCCACCGGCGCGCGGCGCATGGAACGAGTTTGGGCGCGTCACCCGCAACGCCCCGGTCCGCTGGCTGCTGGCGCCACCGAAAAAGAGCGCCTCCGTGCAGCAGCGCACCCATCGCAGCGTTCCTGATAGCATTATGGCCCCGCAGTCCGGACGCGGCCGGAAGCCGAGGTGGCCAGCGGCACAGCCGCCGGCCCAGAAAGGGGGAGGGCAGGACGCCCGTAGCAAAACTGCTGTATCGGCGCGCCAGGCGCGCCCGACAGCGGACAACCAGGTTCCGGAGAGATGGCCGAGTGGTTTAAGGCAGCAGTCTTGAAAACTGCCGTAGGTGCAAGCCTACCGTGGGTTCGAATCCCACTCTCTCCGCCAATGCCGTATTGAAATCAGCAACATACACGTGAAAGCCTGATTTTCCGAAGATCCCGCCCATCGCGACGGGATGTTCTGTTTCAGGGGGCGGAAAGTGTGCCCGGTCATCGGTTCCACATCATGCAAGAAGCCCACGACGGGTGGATGGAAAGCCGGCAGCGTGAAGGGCTGGCCGGCTGCGGACCGAGGTCCTCGACGGAGGAAGTCGAGCCTTCCACCGCGGCACGCTGTCGCATCGGCTCGCACGCTCCCGGATTGCCCCTAAATTGGACTTATTCCCACCAACCGGAGCGAACCCATGTCCAGCAAAACCTACAAGCAACTCACACAGGATCTCAGCAAGGCCGTCGGTACTTTGCGTACGGCGCAGCCGGGCACACTGGACGGGTTTTCGGCGATGTCCAAGGCGGCGCTGGCACCTGGCGTCATGTCGGCGATCGACAAGGAATTGGTAGCGTTGTCGATCGGCGTGGCGACCCATTGCGACGGTTGCATCGGTTTCCATGTGAAGGCACTGGTGCGACTGGGCGCCAGCTATGAGCAGCTCACCGAGACGTTGGCGGTGGCGGTGTACATGGGCGGCGGACCGTCGCTGATGTATGCGGCCGATGCGGTGCGGGCGTGGGAGGAGTTTGGCGGGAAGAGCTGATGCGCGAAGCCGCTTGAGTGCTGCCTTGGCCAGATGGATGGAATGATGACGGCGCCGTTTCTGGAACGGTGCCGTTTTTGATTTCCGGGTGGCGTCAAAGTTTTGCTGAGATGACCCTTCTTGCCTCGGCGACCCCGGGAGTTCCCTTGCAGGTGGGAAGGTGGCGCGAAGCGCCCGCCGGATGAGGGTGCGGGCGAAGCATGAAGCGGCAGTGTCTTGCCCTGCCACCGCGCGCTCCGAGCGGACCCTCTCCCCAACCCCTCTCCCGATGGAGAGGGGCTTGGAAGCGTGGGGCTCGCGGTTGATCGAGGGGCTTTCGGACAGGTGTGCTCAGAGCGCTTCGAAGATGCCGGCCGCGCCCATGCCGGTGCCGATGCACATGGTGACCATGCCGTATTTCTGCTTGCGACGGCGCATGCCGTGCACCAGGGTGGCGATGCGCACCGCGCCGGTGGCACCCAGTGGATGGCCCAGCGCAATGGCGCCGCCGAGCGGGTTGACCTTGGCCGGGTCGAGTTTCAGGTCCCCCATCACGGCCAGTGCCTGCGCGGCGAAGGCTTCGTTGAGTTCGATCCAGTCCATCTGGTCCTGCGTCATGCCGGTGTCCTTGAGCGCCTTGGGAATGGCCTCCTTGGGTCCGATGCCCATGACTTCCGGTGGTACGCCGGCGACGGAGAAACCGACGAAGCGGGCCAGTGGCTGCAGCTTGTGTTCCTTGATGGCTTTTTCGCTGGCCAGCATCACGGCGCCGGCGCCGTCGGACATCTGGCTGGAGTTGCCGGCGGTGACGGTGCCGCCGAACTGCCCGTTGCGGAACACGGTGCGCAGTTTGGCCAGCACTTCGGGTGTGGTGCCGGCGCGCGGGCCTTCGTCCTGGTCGATCAGGCGGTTGTCGGTGGTGATGTCGCGCGTGGCCAGGTTCGGGTAGTGGTCGTCGAGCGGAAACGGGGTGATCTCATCCTTGAATTCGCCGGCGGCCTGGGCGGCCAGGGCACGGCGATGGCTTTCGACCGAGAACGCATCTTGCTGCTCACGGCTGATCTTCCACTGCTTGGCCACGTTCTCGGCGGTGATGCCCATGCCGTAGGCGATGCCGATGTTCTCGTCCTGGAAGATTGCCGGATTCATGGCGACCTTGTGCCCCATCATCGGCACCATGCTCATGCTTTCAGTGCCGCCGGCGAGCATCAGGTCATCCAGACCCAGGCGGATGCGGTCGGCGGCCATCGCCACGGCCTGCAGGCCGGAGGAGCAGAAGCGGTTGATGGTGACTCCGGGCACGGTGTGCGGCAGGCCGGCCAGCAGCAGGCCGATACGCGCCACGTTCATGCCTTGCTCGGCCTCGGGCATGGCGCAGCCGATGATGACGTCACCGATGCGATGCGGGTCGATGTCGGGGTACTGCGCCATCACGGCGCGGATCACGTGGGCGAGCATGTCGTCCGGGCGGGTGTGACGGAACACGCCGCGCGGCGCCTTGCCTACCGGGGTGCGGGTGGTGGCGACGATGTAGGCGTCTTGCACTTGCTTGGTCATTTGCTTTCTCCGAAAGCCGGGAATCGGGAATGGGGAGTCGGGAATCGGTTGGCGATTCCCATGGCCCCTGGCGAGTCCGGCCACTGGTTCGAATTGGTTGGCATTGCCGGGAATGGCTTCTGACCATTCCCGAATCTCTATTCCCGATTCTCAGTTCCTGAGCGGCTTGCCCGTCGCCATGGTGTGGGCGATGCGGGCCTGGGTTTTCTCGGTCTTGGCCAGTTCCACGAAGTGCTTGCGTTCCAGTGCCAGCAGCCATTCCTCGTCGACGGTCGAGCCGCGTTCGATCACGCCGCCGCAAAGGGTGTCGGCGATGCGCGCGGCGATGTCGACGTCGTGCGGCGAGGCGAAGTAACCGGCCTGCAGGTTGGCCAGCGAAGCGCGGAACGTGGCGGTGCCGACATCACCGGCGACCGGGATGGCATTGGCGGGCAGGGGTGGGCGGTAGCCGCTTTCAGCCAGCGCATTTGCCACTTGCTTGGCGACGTAAAGCAGCTCGTAGGCGTTGAAGACGACCACGTCGCTGTCGCGCAGCAGACCCAGGTTCCTGGCCTCGAGCGCGCTGGCGGAAACCTTGGCCATCGCCACCGTCTCGAACACCTTCTTCAGTTCCTCAAACGGGTCGGCCGGGTTGGCCCTGGCCGCACGCACGGCCAGCTCCTTCAGGCCGCCACCGGCGGGCAGCAAGCCGACGCCGGCCTCGACCAGGCCGATGTAGCTTTCCAGCGCGGCCACCGTGCGCGCCGCATGCATCTGGAACTCGCAGCCGCCCCCGAAGGCCATGCCGCGCACAGCCGCCACCACCGGCACCAGCGCGTGCTTGATCGCCATGCTGGTGGCCTGGAAGTTGGTGACCATGTTCTGGAAGTCGTCGAACCTGCCGTCCTTGAGCAGACCCAGCGCACCTTTCAGATCCGCACCGGCGGAGAACGGCTCGCCGGTCTGCCAGATCACCACGGCCTTGAGCTTTTCCTCGGCCAGCTTGATCGCATGCTGGATGCCGTCGAGCACCTGGTCGTTGACCGTGTTCATCTTGGTCTTGAACGAGAGGATGCCGATGCCGTCCTCGCCCAGCGTCCACAGCCGCACGCCGTCGTTTTCCCACACCGTGGAGCCGGTATCGAACTTCTCGCCCAGGATCGGATCCGGGAACAACTGGCGCCGGTAGACCGGATGCTGCGAGCGCGGCTTGTCGGCGTGGGTGCTGGCCGAGTACGAACCGTCCTTGCCGTGTACACCCTTGCGGCCGTCGGTGACCCAGGCGGGCAGGGGCGCGTCGCTCATCGCCTTGCCGGCGTTGATGTCCTCGTTGATCCACCCGGCAATCTGCTGCCAGCCGGCGGCCTGCCAGGTCTCGAACGGGCCGAGCTTCCAGCCGTAGCCCCAGCGGATCGCGAGATCGACATCGCGCGCGGTGTCGGCGATGTCGGCCAGGTGGTAGGCGCTGTAGTGGAACAGGTCGCGGAAGCTGGACCACAGGAACTGGGCTTGCGGGTCGGACGATGCGCGCAGCTTGCCGAATTTCTCGGCCGGGTCCTTGATCGCCAGGATCGCGGCCACTTCATCAGACGGCTTTTGCTCGGAAGGCCGGAACTCCTGCTTGGCTACGTCCAGCACCTGGATCTCCTTGCCGACCTTCCTGTAAAAGCCGCCGCCGGTCTTCTGGCCCAGCGCGCCCTTGTCGATCAGGCCAGCCAGCCACGCCGGTGCCTTGAAGTACTTGTGCCACGGGTCGTCGGGCAGGGTGTCGGCCATGGTCTTGATGACGTGGGCCATGGTGTCCAGCCCGACCACGTCGGCGGTGCGGTAGGTGGCGCTCTTGGGGCGACCCAGCGCCGGACCGGTCAAGGCGTCGACGGTGTCGAAACCCAGCTTGAACTGGTCGGTGTGGTGCATCGCCGACAGCATCGAGAACACGCCGATGCGGTTGCCGATGAAGTTCGGGGTGTCCTTGGCGATCACCACGCCCTTGCCGACGGTGGTGACCAGGAAGGCTTCCAGGCCGTCCAGCACCTTTTTGTCGGTGAGCTTGGTCGGGATCAGCTCGACCAGGTGCATGTAGCGCGGCGGGTTGAAGAAGTGCACCCCGCAGAAGCGGTGGCGCATTTCCTCCGGCAGCGCCTCGGCCAGTTTGGTGATCGACAGGCCCGAGGTGTTGGAAGCGATGATCGCGGTCTTCGACAGGTGGCCGGCAATCTTCTTGTACAGGTCCAACTTCCAGTCCATCCGCTCGGCGATCGCCTCGATCACCAGGTCGACATGCTTCAGGTGGTCCAGGTCGTCGTCGTAGTTCGCCGGGATGATCGAGGCGGCGAGCGCCTTGTCCGCCAGCGGTGCCGGCGACAACTTGGCCAGGTTGGCGATGGCCTTCAGCGCGATGCCGCTCTTGGGACCCTCCTTCGCGGGCAGGTCGAACAATACGGTTTCAACGCCGGCGTTGGTCAGGTGCGCGGCGATCTGCGCGCCCATGACACCGGCGCCCAGCACGGCGGCCTTGCGGATGCGCAGGGCTGAAGTGGGGGAGGATGCAGCGGTCATTGGCTTCTCCGATGGTGCGATGGTGACAACTCGATAAATGGTGGCAAGGTGGCTGTTACCGGCCGGTGACAGGGATTTACGGATGGCTGAGTCCGGCCGCCGCGAAGCGGATCAGGTGCTGCACGGTCTGCTCGCGGTGGGCCTGCTCGCTGACGTCGTCCTTGCGCTGGATCATGCCGAAGCCGGACATCGCATGGGTCAGTGCGCCGGTGACCAGGTCGATGCGCCAGTACAGCTCCGGCTTGCTCAGATGCGGCAGCAGGCGGGCGAATTCGGCGGTGAACTGGCGCATCACGTGACCATAGTTTTCGGACAGGAAGCGGCGCAGGGTGTCGTCGTGCTCGGCGAAGGCGCGGGCCAGCACACGCATGAACAGCGCGCCGTTGCCTTCGTGTGACAACTCCAGGGCAGGGCGGATGTAGGCGGCGAGCACTTCCTCCAGCGAAGCCGGATGGTCGCTGCCGAGTTGCGCCAAGGCGGCCAGGCGCTTGGCGTTCAAGGCGTCCAGGCGGCGGCGCAATACTTCCTCGACCAGTTTTTCCTTCGAGCCGAAGTGGTAATTGACCGCAGCCAGGTTGACGCCGGCGGCAGCGGTCAGCTGGCGCAGCGAGGCACCATCAAAACCACGCTGGGCAAACAGAGTCTCGGCAGCGCCGAGGATCCGGTCCCGGGTAGAGCTGTGCGTGTTCATGGGGAGGGTGGCGTCCGTCCGGGAGATCGGTACGATTCAAACGATCGTTTGAGCATACGTGAAGGGATTCCCGTGCGTCAAACGATCGTTTGTTGCAATCTACACAAACCTTGCACATCATCTAGTATCTGTCAGACTTTAGCGGGCTAAGTCCTCAATCCCTGTCAGGTTTAGCTGCCTTGGCCGGTTCCTGCCGGCCCCACCACCGTCCTTAGAAACTCGTTTGCTGGAGCAGATCCCATGGCGCTGGAGCGCACTCTTTCCATCATCAAGCCCGATGCCGTCACCAAGAATGTCATCGGCGAAATCTATGCCCGTTTCGAAAAAGCCGGCCTGAAAATCGTGGCCGCCCGTATGAAGCAGCTCTCGCGCCAGGAAGCCGAAGGCTTCTACGCGGTGCATCGCGAGCGCCCGTTCTTCAAGGCGCTGGTCGAGTTCATGATCTCCGGCCCGGTAATGATCACCGTGCTGGAAGGCGAGAACGCCGTGCTCGCCCATCGTGACCTGATGGGTGCCACCAACCCGAAGGAAGCCGCGCCGGGTACGATCCGCGCCGACTTCGCCGAGTCGATCGATGCCAATGCCGTGCATGGTTCGGATGCCGTTGAGACGGCAAATGTGGAAATTGCCTATTTCTTCCCGGCGACAGATATCCTGTCGCGTTGAGTTGCGTTAGTTTGTGCGTTTATCCGTGAGCGCGGGGGGCCAGCCAGCATCCATCCATGGTCGCACGTGCGTTCGTCCGGACGCGAAGATCAAAAAGCGGCCATCCGTGGCCGCACTCTTCAATCAAAGAATAAAGAGCCAGTTCTTGAATCAAGTTGTCGCCAGTTCTTCCAAAGTCAACCTGCTCGACTTCGATCGTCAGGGTCTGCGTGATTTCTTCGTGCAGATCGGCGAAAAGCCCTATCGCGCCGAGCAGGTGATGAAGTGGATCTACCACGACCTGGAAGACAACTTCGACAACATGACCGACGTGGGCAAGGCGCTGCGCGCCAAGCTCACCGAGGTATGCACCGTCGGCGTGCCCAGGACCGTACTGGACAGGGCGGCCACCGACGGCACCCACAAGTGGTTGCTGGGCATGGATAGCGGCAACGCGATCGAAACCGTCTACATCCCCGAGCCGACCCGCGGGACGCTGTGCGTCTCCTCGCAGATCGGTTGTGCATTGAACTGCAGTTTCTGCTCCACCGGTGCGCAGGGCTTCAACCGCAACCTGTCCGCCGCCGAGATCATCGGCCAGGTGTGGGTGGCGGCGAAGTACCTGGGCAACGTCACGCACCAGAACCGGCGCATCACCAATGTGGTGATGATGGGCATGGGCGAGCCGCTGGCCAATTTCGATAACGTGGTACGCGCGATGAAGCTGATGCGCGACGACCTCGGGTTCGGCCTGGCATCCAAGCGGGTGACCCTGTCCACCGCCGGCATGGTGCCGTTGATCGACCAGTTGTCCGAAGCGATCGACGTGTCGCTGGCGGTTTCGCTGCATGCGGCCAACGATGAGTTGCGCACCGAGCTGATGCCGATCAACAAGCGCTATCCGATCGCCGAGTTGCTGGCGGCCTGCCAGCGCTGGATCGCGCGCAAGCCGCGTACCTCGATCACCTTCGAATACACCTTGATGAAGGGGATCAACGACCAGCCGGAGCATGCCCGCCAACTGATCAGGCTGATGCGCAAACTGCCTACCTGCAAGGTCAACCTGATTCCGTTCAATCCCTTCCCCGGTACGCGCTACGAGCGCTCCCCCGCGGACGTCATCCACGATTTCCAGACCCGGTTGCTCAACGCGGGCGTGCTGACCATGCTGCGGCGTACCCGCGGCGACGATATCGACGCGGCCTGCGGCCAGTTGGCCGGGCAGGTCGCCGACCGCACCCGCCGCAGCGCTGATATCCGCAAACGGCAGGAACGAGGAGGCATGCATGCGATTTGATCGGGTAGTGATCCTGTGCCTGTTGTTGCCGTTGGCCGGCTGTGTCACCACGCATACCAATAGCGGCTCACTGGGCAAGCCGCTGCCGCAAGAGACCAAGGCGGACCAGGCCAGGGACGCCGCACGTGTCCATACCGATCTGGGCCAGCATTACCTTGCCCAGGGCGACGTGCAGACAGCATTGGCCAAGTTGCAGATGGCGCTCCAGTTCGACTCGAAGTATGCGCCGGCGCACACCGTCATCGCGTTGATCTACGAGCGTATCGGCAAGCCGGACGAGGCGGAGATGCACTACCGCAAGGCGGTGGAACTGGAGCCGACCAAGGGAGCATGGGCAAACAACCTCGGCCAGTTCCTGTGCAGCATTGGCAAGTATGCCGATGGCGAGACCTATTTCCGCAAGGCGGTCGCCGACCCGTTCTATTCCACCCCCAGCGTCGCCCTGACCAACGCGGGCGTCTGCCAACTGCGTGCGGGCGACAAAGTCAAGGCAGAAGCGGATTTTCGTGACGCGATCGCGCGAAATCCGCGTGCCGGCGAGGCACTCTTCCAGCTCGCCAGTCTTTTGTACCAGGGGAAAGATGCGTTTCGTGCAAGAGCGTTCCTGCAGCGTTTCGACGCGTTGGGCACGCCGACTGCCGCTTCGCTCAAGCTAGGCCACGATATCGAAACCAGCATGGGCAACCCGGAGGGGGCCCGAAATTACGGTAAGCGATTGCGCAGCCAGTTCCCGGATTCGGAACAGGCGCACGCCCTTGACTTCATCAATAGCCCATGACGTCCATCCAGTCTCCTCTATCTGAATCGGCGCCAGACGACGCCGTATTGGTTGCCGGCCCCGACCTGACCGGCGCAAGCGAGCCGCACCAGCCGGGTTTTGGCTGTCGCCTGCGAGCTGCGCGCGAGGCTCGCGGGCTTGATCTGGAAGCGTGTGCGAACACGCTGAGGCTGCCGGCGCGGGTATTGCGCAAGCTCGAGCTGGATCAGTACGACGGTACCGACTCGAAGGTCTACCTGAGCAGTTACATCGCCAAGTACGGGCGCTATCTCGGCATCGACGAGGCTTCCATCCAGGTGGAGGTGGATCGTATCCAGGAGGTCGAGCCGACGCTGACAGCCACCGGCGGAATCTCGCAGTCCCGCTTCTTGCTCGAGCGCTATGCCACGGCAGCGACCTATGTCGTGTTGACCCTGGTGATCGCCGTGCCCACGCTGTGGTTCGGCGTGCGCAGCACGCTGGATCGGGACATCATCCACCTTTCCCCGCTGGATGCCACCCCGGTGGCGCAGCAGGAGATACCGAAAGCGAATCCCGGCACGACGGCTGCCGACGATGATGCCATCCGGCCGGCGGTCGGTACCGTCGATACCAACACCGACCAGCCGCTGATGGCGTCGATGGCGCCGTTTCCTAAGCTGTCCGGCGACAACGGCGTGGCCCTGCCCAAGCCGCCGGCGCCTGCGTTTGACGCAGGGAGCGGCAGCCACCAGTTGAAACTGACGCTGAGCGAACCCAGTTGGATCGAGGTAACCCGGGCTGACGGCACCCGACTGGAATACGGCCTGTTGCCAGCCGGTAGCCACAAGGTTTACGGCAGCGACCAACCGCTGGATGTAAGCATCGGCAACGTGAGCGGCGCCCAGGTCGAAATCGATGGCCAGTCGGTCGGCCTGGATGATTTCCGCCGCGCCAACGTGGCGCATTTCCGCGTGCAACTTCAGGATGGCAAGGCATCCGCCGCCAGCCTCTGATCGCCGCGGCGACCGCTGCGACGCATCCAATTCGGTTATGCTTGCGCATTGCCCGCCTGTAGCCAGGTGGGCTTGACCCATCCGCTGCTTTTATTTTTTATTTACACGCTGGACTGCGCCAGGCGGGTGCGCGGCCTACTGAACGGTGATTGCATGGCATTTGAAGAATACGACAAGTTCGAGCAGAGCGAGCTGGTGCAAAAGTGGTTGCGCGAGAACGGCGTCTCGATCGTCGTCGGCGTTGTCATCGGACTGGTCGGTATCTTCGGGTGGCAGCAGTGGCTCAAACACCAGGTGCGCAACGAGAGTGCGGCCTCGCAGCTCTATCAGCAGGCCAGGGTGGCCCAGCTCACCGGCAAGCCGGACGTCGCCGTGCAGTTGACCGAGCAGCTGAAAAAAGATTACGCCAAGTCGCCGTATGCAGTGTTTGCCGTCAGCGACCTGGCCAGGCAGCAGGTGGAAAACAAGCAACTGGACAAGGCAGAGGCATCGCTGCAATGGGCGGAAAGCCACGCCGTGGAACCGCCGCTGAAGGCGCTGACCCTGGTGCGGATTGCACGGCTGGAGCTGGCGCGCGATCAGCCGAAGGCCGCGCTGGCTACGCTGGACCGCCTGCCGGCCGACAGTTTTCAGGGAATAGCACAGGAACTCCGCGGTGATGCGCTGGTCAAGCTTGAACGCATGGACGACGCACGCAAGGCGTATCGGACGGCCATGTCGTCACTGAGCGAGGACGCGCCGCAACGCGGTGTCTTGCAGATGAAACTTGATGATCTGGCCGTGGCCGGAAAGCAGGGTGCATGAAAAGATTTTTGTTGATCACGCTGGCTTCGCTGGTGGCCCTCACCGGTTGCCATTCCTTCAAGAAGGAAAACGTCCAGCCACCGACGCCGCTGGCCGAGGACTTCACGCCGACCGTCAAGGTGACGCGCCTGTGGCGTGCCCGGGTAGGCGATGGCGCTGGCGAAAGTGGCGTGCGGCTACGGCCGACCGTGGTCGACGGCGTGCTCTACGCCGACAGCACGGACGGCAAGCTGGCGGCCATCGACGCGACCAGCGGCAAGACGCTGTGGTCGAAGAGCTCACGCACCCATGGCTGGTTCGGCTGGGGTGACAAGAAACGCAAGGACGCCATGTATGCCGGCGGCCCGGTGGTCAGCGGCGATCTGCTCGCCGTGGGCACGCTCGACGGCCACGTCTACGGCGTCAACGCCAAGGACGGCAGCCCGCGCTGGGAGGCCGAACTGGATACCCAGGTGCTGGCCTCGCCGGTGATTGTTGGTGACGACGTCGTGGTGCGCGGCAGCAATGGCCGGATCTACTCGCTGGACGCGGCCACCGGCGAGCGCCGCTGGGTGTACGACGAGGGCACCGTACCGCTGCTGAGCGTGCGCGGCAATGGCTCGCTGCTGATCGCCAATGGGGTGGTGTTCTTCGGCAGCGACGATGGCCAGTTGGTGGCGCTGCGCCTGGACAACGGCAACAAGCTGTGGGAGCAGCGCCTGGCCAGCGGCGAGGGCCGCACCGAAGTCGATCGTCTGAGCGATGCCGACGGTGACGTCCTGCTCGACGGCAACACCCTGTACGCCGCGGCCTACCACGGCAACCTGGTTGCGGTGGACGGTCCGAGCGGCCGGCCGCTGTGGTCGCGCCCGTTCTCCACCTACACCTCGCTGGCGATCAAGTACAACTCCATTTTCGGGGTCGACGACGAATCACAAGTCTGGGCTTTCGACAAGTCCGGCGGCGCCGACATGTGGAAAAACGCCTCGCTCCGCCACCGCTGGCTCACCGGGCCGGACGTGCAGGGCAACTATGTGGTGGTCGGTGATGCGGAAGGCTATGTGCATTGGCTGCAGACTGGCGACGGCGCACTGGCTGCGCGCGAACGCCTGTCGAAGCACGCGATCCGCGCGCAGCCGCTGGTGGTGGGCGATACTGTCTACATCGAGGACGTGAAGGGCCGCATCGGCGCCTATCGCCTGTCCTCGCCCTGATCGCCGGAGCGAAGCCCTCTCATGCTGCCTGTCGTAGCGCTGGTCGGTCGCCCGAATGTCGGCAAATCGACCCTTTTTAACGTGCTCACGCGCAGTCGCGATGCTCTGGTGGCGGATATGCCGGGCGTGACCCGGGACCGTCACTACGGCATCTGCCGTATTGGCGACCGACCGTTCATGGTGGTCGATACCGGAGGTCTGTCCGGGGTCGAGGAAACCATGGATGTGTTGACCGCCAAGCAGGTGCGCCTGGCGATCGAGGAAGCGAACCTGCTGGTGTTCGTGGTCGACGCGCGGGACGGCCTGCTGCCACAGGACCACGTGATCCTGGGCGAGCTGCGTCGCAGCGGCAAACCGATCGTCGTAGTGGTCAACAAGATCGACGGGCTGGATGAGCAGGCCGTGCTGGCGGAGTTTTCCGTGTTCGGCATCGCCGCCACGCTGCCGCTTTCGGCCGCACACAACCGTGGCACGGACGATCTGGTCCGCGTGTTGCAGCCGCTGTTGCCGCCGGACCTCGAAGACGATCGAGACGAGTCGGCCGAAGATGACACCATTCGCGTGGCCATCGTGGGCCGGCCGAATGCCGGCAAGTCCACCTTGATCAACCGCCTGCTGGGTGAAGAGCGCCTGATCGTTTCCGATGTGGCCGGCACCACCCGCGATCCCATTCGCGTACCACTGGAACGCGACGGCAGGCGCTATACCCTGATCGACACCGCCGGTATCCGTCGCAAGGCGCGGGTCGAGGAGGCGGTGGAAAAGTTCAGCGTCATCAAGACACTGCAATCCATTGCCGCCGCCCAGGTGGTGGTGGTGATGATCGATGCGCGCGAGAACCTGGCCGACCAGGATCTCACCTTGATCGGCTATGCCCTCGATGAGGGCAAGGCGCTGGTGATCGCGGTCAACAAGTGGGATGGCATGGACTCCTACCAGCGCGACGAGTGTCGCCGCACGCTGGATCGCCGCCTGGTGTTCGTGGACTGGGCCAGGCAGGTACAGATCTCCGCGCTGCATGGCTCGGGCCTGCGCGAACTGATGCGCGCGATAGTGCGGGCGCATGCGTCGGCGACCAAGGTGTTGGTGTCCTCCGATCTCACCAAGACCCTGCAAAAGGCCTACGAAGGCTACCAGCCGCCACTGGTCCACGGCCACGCACCGAAGTTGCGCTTCGCGCATCCGGGCGGCACCAATCCGCCGACCATCGTGATCCACGGCACCCGCACCAAGCACATTGCACCGGCCTACCAGCGCTACCTGGAGAATTTTTTCCGCAAGCGCTACAAACTGGAAGGCACACCGATCCGCATTGTCTTCCGCGAAAGCGAGAACCCTTACGCGGGGCGCAAGAAGGTGTTGACCAAGGAGCAGGCGCACAAGGCCCGCCGCCGGCTCAGCGAGTTGATCAAGCGCACGCGCTGAACCAGGGGGTGGGGGCCGGCGACTTCCCGGTGAGGTCCTGCGCCGTCGCAGGTCCCATGGCGGAGATGGCGGCATCTTTCAGGTGGCCATTCACCGGCAGTCGCTGCCGCGCATCCAAAGGCTCGATGACGCTACCCGGGGCCTGGCCTGCCGGCATGCCGGAGTGCCGTTTGTGTGCGTGTCGTCCAGCCCGGATAATGCACCACTTCACAGTAGGGCATCAGCATGAGCGCACGCATACTCGATGGCAGACGCATCGCACAGGAACTGCTGGGACAGCTGGCTTTGCGGGTGGCCGCGAGAGTGGCCGCCGGGCTTCCTGCGCCCGGGTTGGCGGTGGTGCTGGTCGGCAGTGATCCCGCGTCGGCCGTGTACGTGCGCAACAAGCGCAAGGCCTGCCACCAGATCGGTTTTCGCTCGTTCGAGCATGATCTTCCCGCCGATACCACCCAGGCTGAGTTGTTTGCGCTGATCGATCGCCTGAATGCCGACCCGGATGTGCATGGCATCTTGGTGCAGTCGCCGCTACCGGGACACATCGATGAAGATGCGCTGGTCGACCGCATCGATCCGGACAAGGACGTGGACGGATTCCAGGCGATCAACGTCGGGCGGCTGGCGCTGCGCCGGTTCGGCCTGCGCCCGTGCACCCCGCGCGGCGTAATGACCCTGCTCGCGCACACCGACCGCCCGGTTCGTGGACAGCATGCGGTGGTGGTGGGCGTGTCCAATCATGTCGGTCGCCCGTTGGTGCTGGAGCTGATGATTGCCGGTTGCACCACCACCGCGTGTCATCGTTTCACGCGGGGCCTCGAAGGCTTCGTGCGTCAGGCCGACATCGTGATCGTCGCGGTGGGCAAACCGGGTCTGATCCGGGGTGACTGGATCAAGCCCGGCGCGGTGGTCATCGATGTCGGCATCAACCGCCTGGATGATGGGCGGCTGGTGGGTGACGTGGAGTTCGCCTCGGCGGCCGAACGCGCCAGCTGGATCACCCCGGTGCCGGGCGGCGTCGGGCCGATGACGGTCGCCACCCTGATGGAAAACACCCTGGAGGCGGCTGAAGCGCAAGAAGCGCGATGCCCGGCGCTGTAACTGCGGGCCATGCCTGCATCGCAGGGCAGGGCCTTGGTGCGGCGGTCAGGCAAGCCGATGGAAACCACCGGCCGTCAGCGGCCTGTCCATTCAGGCCGATGGCTGGCGAGTACCGTGACGGGAACGTATAATTCTCGCTTTGCAGCAGGACACAGGCATGCGCATCCTCGCCGAGGCTCTGACCTACGACGACGTCTATCTCGTTCCGGGCCACTCGACCGTATTGCCGCGCGATGTGGACACATCCGCACGCTTCACCCGCGGGTTGCGCCTGAACATCCCGATGGTGTCCGCCGCCATGGACACGGTGACCGAGGCGCGCCTTGCCATCACCATGGCGCAGAACGGCGGCATCGGCATCATCCACAAGAACATGACGGCCGAACAGCAGGCGGCCGAAGTGCGGCTGGTCAAGAAGTTCGAGGCTGGCGTGATTCGCAGTCCCATCACGGTGGGTCCGGACACCTCGATCAGCGAAGTGCTGCGACTGACCCACGCGCACAACATCTCCGGCGTGCCGGTGGTGGAAGGAAACCAATTGCTCGGCATTGTCACCAGCCGCGACCTGCGCTTCGAGCGCAAGCACGACGATCCGGTTCGCAACATTATGACCCGTAAGGACAAGCTGGTGACGGTGAAAGAAGGCGCCAGTCAGGACGATGTGATGCTGCTCCTGCACAAGCACCGTATCGAGAAGGTGCTGGTGGTCAACGACGAATTCCAGTTGCGCGGTTTGATCACGGTCAAGGACATCCAGAAGGCGCGTGACAACCCGCATGCGGCCAAGGATCATCACGAGGCGCTGCTGGTCGGCGCGGCGGTGGGCGTGGGCGGTGATACCGAGCAGCGCGTTGCCGCGCTGGTCGATGCCGGGGTCGACGTGCTGGTGGTGGACACCGCGCACGGGCACTCGCAGGGTGTACTCGACCGCGTAGCCTGGATCAAGAAACACTTCTCGCAGGTACAGGTGGTTGCCGGCAACATCGTCACCGGCGAGGCGGCGCGTGCGCTGCTCGATGTCGGCGTGGATGCCGTCAAGGTCGGCGTGGGTCCGGGCTCGATCTGCACCACGCGCGTGGTTGCCGGCGTCGGGGTGCCGCAGATCACCGCGATCGACATGGTTGCCACCGCGCTCAAGGACGAAATCCCGCTGATCGCCGATGGCGGCATCCGTTATTCCGGCGACATCCCCAAGGCGCTCGCTGCCGGCGCCTCCACCGTCATGCTCGGCTCGATGTTCGCCGGCACCGAGGAGTCGCCGGGCGAAGTGGAGCTGTTCCAGGGCCGTTCGTACAAGAGCTACCGCGGCATGGGGTCGATTGGCGCGATGCAGCTCGGTTCGAAGGACCGCTATTTCCAGGACGAGGCCGATGCCGACAAGCTGGTGCCCGAGGGCATCGAGGGTCGCGTGCCGTATCGCGGACCGCTGGGCAACATCATCCATCAGCTGATCGGCGGGCTGCGTGCGTCGATGGGTTATGTGGGCGCGGCGACCATCGAGGATGTACGGCAGAAGGCGCGGTTCGTGAAGGTCACCTCGGCAGGCATCATCGAGGCACATCCGCACGACATCCAGATCACCAAGGAAGCACCGAACTACCGGCTGAATTCCTGAGTGCCGAGAATCGGGAATGGGGAATGGGGGATCGTTGAAAGCGATTCTCCGCCATTCCCTGACTTTGCGAAGTGTACCGGCCGCGCCGCACTCCTGCTTTTCCATTCCTGATTTCCTATTCCCGATTCCCAGCCATCCAATGACCAACCTTCACCGTGACAAGATCCTGATACTCGATTTCGGCGCGCAGTACACCCAGCTGATTGCACGCCGTATCCGCGAGCTCGGGGTGTATTGCGAAATCTGGGCCTGGGACCACGACCCGACCGAGATCGCCGGTTTTGGCGCGAAGGGCATCATCCTGTCCGGCGGTCCGGAGTCCACCACGCTGGCCGGAGCGCCGGCAGCGCCGCAACAGGTATTCGATACCGATGTGCCGATCCTCGGCATCTGCTACGGCATGCAGACTCTCGCCGCACAGCTTGGCGGGACTACCGAGGCGGCTGATGCGCGCGAGTTCGGCCATGCCTGCGTGGATATGGTTGCGCCCAGCCAGCTGTTCGACGGCCTCAGCGATCATCCCGGCGCGCACAGGCTGGATGTCTGGATGAGTCATGGCGACCACGTGACGGTCGCACCGCCCGGCTTCGTTGTCACCGGTACCACCGACCGCATTCCGGTCGCGGTGATGGAGAACGCGGACAGACGCTGGTACGGCGTGCAGTTCCATCCCGAAGTGACCCACACGAAGCAGGGCGGGGCGCTGCTGAAGCGCTTCGTCACCGATATCTGTGGCTGCGCCACGTTGTGGACTGCCGCCAACATCATCGACGACCAGATTGCCCGCGTGCGTGAGCAAGTCGGCGAGGATCACGTGCTGCTGGGCCTGTCCGGCGGCGTCGACTCTTCCGTGGTTGCCGCCTTGCTGCACAAGGCGATCGGCGAACGGTTGACCTGCGTTTTCGTCGATACCGGCTTGCTGCGCTGGCAGGAAGGCGACCAGGTGATGGCCACCATGGCCGAGCACATGGGCGTCAAGGTGATCCGTGTCGACGCCGCCGATCGTTATTTCAAGGCGCTCGAAGGTGTGGCCGATCCGGAAGCCAAGCGCAAGATCATCGGCGGCCTGTTCGTGGAGATCTTCGACGAGGAATCGGAAAAGCTGATTGCCGCCGGGGGCAGGGTGAAGTGGCTGGCGCAAGGCACGATCTATCCCGACGTGATCGAGTCGGCCGGCAGCAGGACCGGCAAGGCCCACGTCATCAAGAGCCATCACAACGTCGGCGGCCTGCCGGCGCACATGAAGTTGAAGCTGGTTGAACCGCTGCGCGAGCTGTTCAAGGACGAGGTGCGCCGGATCGGCGTGGAACTGGGCCTCCCGCGCACGATGGTCTACCGCCATCCGTTCCCGGGGCCCGGCCTCGGCGTGCGTATCCTGGGCGAAGTGAAGCGCGAATACGCCCAGTTGCTGGCCCGGGCCGATGCGATCTTCATCGACGAACTGCGCAAGGCCGACCTGTACGATCGGACCAGCCAGGCCTTCGCGGTGTTCCTACCAGTGAAATCGGTCGGCGTGGTCGGCGATGCGCGTGCCTACGAATGGGTGATCGCATTGCGCGCCGTGGAAACCATCGACTTCATGACCGCCCACTGGGCACGTCTGCCCTATGAGTTTCTTGGCAAGGTTTCCAATAGAATTATCAATGAATTGCGTGGTATTTCTCGCGTTGTCTATGATATAAGCGGCAAGCCGCCGGCGACGATCGAGTGGGAATAGCAAAATCAATCACCTGCAGGCGTCACCGGAAAGGCAGTGACGGATCGGCTTTCTCGGGTTGTTATTGCAATTCATTGAAATGACGGAAGAAATCCAGCCAAGTTCAAGTGGATTCTCGGATGCCGATGTGCGGTACATGCAGCGGGCGCTGCAACTGGCGGCGCACGCGCGTGACGCCGAGCACGAGGTGCCGGTGGGTGCCGTGCTGGTCAAGGATGGCGAGATTGTCGGTCTGGGCTGGAATCGCAACATCACCTTGCACGATCCCACCGCTCACGCCGAGATCATGGCCATGCGCGCGGCCGGCGAGAAGCTGGCCAATCACCGGCTTTCGGGCACTACGCTCTACGTCACACTGGAACCGTGCTCGATGTGCGCGATGGCGATGATCCATGCCCGTCTCGGCCGCGTGGTCTACGCCGCCGCAGACCCCAAGACCGGCGCTGCCGGCAGCGTCTTCGACACGCTGGTCGACACGCGCCACAACCACCGCATCGAAGTCGCCGGTGGTCTGCTGGCCAAGGAGTCGGCCAGCCTGCTGAGTGAGTTCTTTCGCGCCAGGCGCTGAGCTGCAGAGCCCGTCGACGGAATCACATGGCTATGATGAACGGAAGCATGAACCCGTTTTCACCCAAGCTGAAAGGAGTAATTCGATGGAAGTCACACTGGTACCGGGCAACTCACTGATCACCGATAGCCCGGAGGCGGGCCGCCAACTGGCCTTGAAAATGGCGCGGCTGGTGATCAAGGCAACCCAGCCCGACGAAGCGGTGCGTGGCCGTCTGCGCGATGACTATGCCACCGATGCCGCCGCACTGATCCAGATTGGTCAGGTGGTTGCCCAGGAATTCGCCACCATCGCGGCCGCCAACAATTATTGGCGTGCGAAACAGGCGTAACGGAGGATCGCCTGGCCGCTCGGGTGACGGACAACTCGGGCGGCTTCCCGCCGCCCGCAGCTACCAACAAGCGATCATCGGCGCCGCGTCAACGTGCGACTTGCACGGCATTGCACGCGGACGGTGAATCCCGACACCCATGACCAAGCACGAAACTCCATCGAGCCTGCTGGAAACCACACGCAAACTGACACATGACGTGGCCGGTTTGACGTTGACCACACCCAGCCACATCTACAACCCGCTGTCCTACGCCTGGGCCGCCCATCGGGAATATTTGCGGCGTTACGGCAGCCAACGGGGGAGGGTGCTGCTGTTGGGCATGAATCCCGGACCTTGGGGCATGGCACAGACCGGGGTGCCGTTCGGCGACGTGGTGATGGTGCGCGAGTGGTTCGGCATCGAAACATCACTCGGCGGCGTGCTTCCGGAGCAGCATCCAAAATATCCGATCCTGGGCATGGCCTGTCACCGCAACGAAGGCAGCGGATCGCGGCTCTGGCGCTGGGCCGAGGCGCGCATCGGTTCGCCGGAGGATTTTTTCGCACGCTTCTTTGTGTGGAATTACTGCCCATTGTTGTTTATCCGGGATGGACGCAACCTGACGCCGGAGCATCTGAGCCAACGCGACACCACCGCGCTGACGGCCGTCTGTGACCGCGCACTTGCGGCAGCCATCCGCGCGCTCGCCCCCACCACCGTGGTTGGCATCGGGCGTTACGCGGAACGCCGTGCCACGGCATTGCTGGGGGCGGAGGCAGACATACGCTATCTGCCGCATCCGAGTCCGGCAAATCCGGCCGCCAACCGTCACTGGCCGGAACTGGCCGAACACGCGCTCAAGCCCTGGTTGCCACCGCGCAAATAGTCGGCGGAAGGTCCGCACACGTCAGCGCAAGATGTGCCGTGAAGTAGGCGTCGGCATCGAGGGGAGAGAATGGTCACGGGAGAACAGGCGGGCGCTTCGGGATTGGCCATGCCCCGGCCATGCTGCAACTGCCCCGGGCGTTCCGGATCCCGCGTCCTCAGCGGACAGGAGCAACCAGCACCTTGCCCGGATTCATGATGCCCTGCGGATCCAGTGCCTGCTTGAGCGAGTGCATGAGGGCGAGCGCGGTGGGATCCTTGTAACGCACCAGCGCATCACGCTTGAGCTGGCCCACGCCATGCTCGGCGCTGATCGACCCGCCTGCGGCATGGACATTGTCGTGCACCAGCGTGAAGACGGCATCCTGGTGGGCCAGCAGGGCGGCCTCGTTCCAGTCGCCGCCAGGGGCCACGTTGTAATGCAGATTGCCGTCGCCCAGGTGACCGAAGATCACATGGCGAATTCCGGGAAATGCTTGCTGCAGGGCGCGATTGGTGTCCCGGACGAAGGTCGCCATGTGCGATACCGGAATCGACACGTCGTGCTTGATGCTCTTGCCGGTTTCCTTTTCGGCCAAGGGGATACTTTCACGTAGGTGCCACAAGGCCTTGCTTTGCGCCGTCGACCCCGCAATCACCGCATCCTTCACGCAACCGGATTCGATCGCCTTGCCCAGCACGCTTTCGAAGCGTTCGCGGGCGTGCACCTCGCTTTCGCTGTCGGACAATTCCAGCAGGGCGTACCAGGGCAGGGCGGCCGAAGCGCCTTCGAAGGGTAGCTGTTGCCGGGGAAAGTGAGTCACCACCTGCTGCAGGCAGTCGCCAGCCATCAGCTCGAAGCCGGTGAGCGAAGCGTCAAACCCGCGGCGCGCCAACGCCAGCATGGCGATCGCGTCCCCGATCGACGACAGCGCCAACAAGGCGGTACAGCGCGCGATCGAAAGAGGATAGAGCTTGAGGGTGGCTGCCGTGATGATCCCGAGCGTGCCTTCGCTGCCGATGTAGAGGTCGCGCAAATCGTAGCCGGTATTGTCCTTGCGCAACCCCTGCAGCCCATGCCAGATGTTGCCTTGTGCAGTGACGACTTCCAGACCCAGAGTGAGCTCGCGCATCGTGCCATAACGCAGCACCTGGGTGCCGCCGGCGTTGGTGGCCAGGTTGCCGCCAATCGTGCAACTGCCTTCGGCAGCCAGGCTGAGCGGGAACAGCCGTCCCGCTTCGCGCGCAGCTTCCTGCACCGCCTGCAGCACACAGCCGGCCTCCACGTCCATCGTGTCGTTGTCGAGGTCGATGCTGCGGATGCGTTTCAAACGTTGCAGTGACAGCACGATGGCGCGGCCGGAACGGTCGGGCGTCGCGCCGCCGCACAGGCCGGTATTGCCACCCTGCGGCACGATCGGCACGCCCTCCCCGGCGCACGCACGCACCACGGCGGCGACCTCTTCGACCGATCCTGGCCGCACGACCGCAAGGGCCCGACCACTGTAGCGTTCACGCCAGTCCGTCAGGTACGGCTGTGCATCCGCATCGGTCAATACGTGCGGTGCGCCCACTGCAGCGCGCAGGGTGTTCAGGTGATTCATGATCTGCTTTTTCCGTTACCGCCGCTGGATGATCCAGCCATTGTAAACACGGCTTGATCCGTGCAAGAACGAATCCTGGGGCAAGACGACGCGGAACTTGGCGGCAGCGACGGTCAGGGCGATGCCTGCGACAGCAGCGAATCCGAGTAGCCCGATCCCTGCATTGTTGCTTGCGGGCTGCGGACTCGAACCCGGGGGAGCATAATGCGGCGGGGGTCGGTCAACGGCACGCAGAACGGAGGATCGTCATGTTGGTAGCATTTTCTGTCTGGCCAAACGGTGGATCTGACAGCGATTCGGTGCACGACGCGGTCGCCGCGGCGGTAAGAATCGTTCGTGCTTCAGGCTTGCCCAATCACACCGACTCGATGTTCACGACGATCGAAGGCGAGTGGGACGAAGTCTTCGACGTGATCCATCGGGCGACCGATGCGGTTTCCGCGTACGGGAAGCGTGTCGATCTGGTCATCAAGGCGGACATCCGACCGGGGTACCGCAATGAGCTGACCGGCAAGATGGAGCGTCTGGAGAAGGCCATTGCCGACCAGGACCAGGCGTCCGGTCCAAGATAGCGTTCGCGCTTGCGGTACCCGGTTGCGGCCAACGCCCCGATATCTGGGGTAGGTGCCGGCCGTGCCGATGACCACCTGCCACCGGCCCGCACTGAATGGCTCTCGCTCCGCATCATCCGGGGCGCTTGGGTGCGCCCGCCGTCCTTTTTCGGGGCCGCGCCGTGGCTCACATCACGTTGACGCCGGTAGGCCGAGTCTCCCTACAGACGTTGAAGAAATGCGCCCTTGCCCCGGCCGGGATAAAACCAGAACAAAGCGCAACCACGGGACGCGAGATGTCCACGACTTACCCTTCTGATGGAAGGCAGATCTTTTCATGGTTTGTCTTCGGCCTGATGGCCAGTGTCACCTTTGTGGGCATTCTGTCCGAGCTGGTGCCATCGGGTATTTTGCCGCAGATGACAGAGGGGCTGGGCGTCGAGGAAAGCGAGATCGGCTTTCTGGTCGGTGTCTACGCGTTGGCCTCCGCCATTGCTGCCATACCACTGATCAGCGCCACCTTGGCGATCAACCGCAAGGCGCTGCTGATGGCGCTGCTGGTCGGGTTCGCCGTCTCCAATGTCGTCGTCGGCCTCGCGTCGTCCTATGCGGTCATCATCGCCGCCCGCATCGTCGGCGGCATTTGCGCGGGCGTGATGTGGCCGATGATCGCGGCCTACGGCATCCGGTTGGCCCCGGAAGACATGCACGGCAAGGCCATCACGGTGATCATGTCGGGCAACACCCTGGGCATCAGCATCGGCCTGCCGGCGATGACGGCGATCGGCCTCACCTTTGGCTGGCGCAGCGTCTTCCTGGTCCTGGGCGTGCTTGTCGTCGTCATTGCCGTGCTGTCGTATTTCTATCTGCCCGCGGTGGAAGGCGAGAAGCTCAGCAAGGGCAATTCGCCGCTGGCGGTGCTGAAAATGCCGTCGATCCTGATCGTCTTGCTGTTGACCTTTCTATCCGTCGCGGCCTTCTACGGCGTCTACACCTACATCACGTTGCTGGTGGAGTTGATCGGCTTCCGGGGCGGCATCGGCCTGGCGCTGCTGCTCTTCGGCATCGGTTCGGTGATTTCGGTGGTGCTTTCCGCGAAATACATCGATGCTTACTTGCGTCCCCTGATCGTGGCCTCACTCGCCGTTGGCGCCATTTCCATGGTCATGCTGCTTGCTTTCAAGGGGACCATCGTCATCTCGCACGTTGCGTTTTTCCTTTGGGGCCTGGCCTTTGGTCCGCTCGTGACCATGTACCAGGCCGCCGTGAGCAAGCAGGTTGAAAACGCCAAGGACGTTGCAACCTCGGTGCAATCCAGCGTCTTCAATTTCTCCATCATGATCGCCGCGTGGGTCGGTGGAATGCTGCTGAACGCTTCCCCGACCAACGGCGTCAAGCACATCGTTTACCTGTCACTGGCCGGCTTTGCCCTGGCCATCGTCGTCGCGCTCCTGGCCAAACAGACCCTGCGGTCCTCGCCAGGTTCGCCCACCAGTACCTGAAAGAGATGGCCATGAAAAAGTTCATCAACGCTCGAATCTACCGACAGCACGATGAAGCCGGCGAGATTCTGGTCGATAAAGGCGTCATCAAACAGATCGGCAGGAATTTGCCCGGGGCCGACGAGGAAATCGACCTGCAGGGTCGGCTGGTGGTTTCGCCCTACGTGGATGCCCACCTGCACCTGGACTACGTCTACACCGCCCGCAGCGATGACGCCGCGAACACGAGCGGCACGCTGTTCGAAGGCATCGCCCGCTGGCACGATGTCAAGAAGACCCAGACCCTCGAGGACGCCAGGGAGCGGGCGCTGAAGGGCATCCAGGAGGAGGTTTCCAAAGGTGTCCAGTTCATCCGCACCCACATCGACGTTTGCGATCCCCGGCTGACCGGGCTGAAGGCGATGCTGGAAATCCGCGAACAGCTCAAGGACAAGGTCACCATCCAGATTGTCGCGTTCCCGCAGGAAGGCATGTACGCCTACAAGGGCGGCGACGAGATGATCGAGGAAGCACTGAAAATGGGCGCGGACTGTGTCGGCGCCATTCCACACTTCGAGTGGGCGCGCGAGATCGGCGAAAAATCCATGCACCGCACCGTGGAGCTGGCCGTCAAGTACGACAAACTGATCGATGTGCATTGCGACGAGACCGACGATGTGATGAGCCGTTTCGTCGAGCTGCTCAACGCGCTGGTGATGGCCGAAGGCATGGGCCCCCGCACGGCGGCAAGCCACACCTGCTCGTTCGGCTCCGCGGACAATGCCTACGCGTTCCGCATGATGAGCCTGTTCCAGCAGTCCGGGCTGAACTTCATCTCGCTGCCAACCGAGAACGCCTATCTGCAGGGTCGGCAGGATACCTACCCCAAGCGCCGTGGCCTCACCCGGGTGAAGGAGCTGTGGGAAAGCGGCATCAACGTCTGCTTCGGCCAGGACTCGATCAACGACCCATGGTATCCGGTCGGCAACGGCAACCTGATGAACATCCTCGACAACGGCATTCACCTCGCGCAGACGATGTCGTTCGACGAGCTGGACCGGTGCCTGGACCTGATCACCTGCAACGGCGCCAAGACCTTGAACGTGGAAGACCAGTACGGCATCGAAGAGGGCCGGCCGGCCAACTTCCTGGTGCTGGACGCCGGCTCGCCCTTCGAAGCCGTGCGCCAGCGCGCCGACGTGCTGGCATCGATCCGCCATGGCGAATACCTGTTCAAGCGCCCCGACCCGAGCTACGAGATCGCGCTCGATCTCTTCAGAAAGACCCGGTAGCGCTCATACGGTTTCCTGATGGAAAGAAGGCGTCAAGTGTCAGCATCTGTTCGACAGCGCACCTACGCCGACATGAGCGGCTGACCAAGGCCGACCAATCGGTGGAGGAGCGCGTTCACAGCTTCTTGACCAGCGAGCCGAGGGCTACGCATTTGGTTCGACTTGACCGGATTGTCAGGCCGCACTCAGTACTCTGTACAAAGCTCGATGCTTTCACCAGAAGTGCCATCAGCCATGTGACGGAAAAGAGTGCCCTCCGATCCGGGGCCGGAGCCCTTGGTCCACCACTCCAACTCGCCACCAACGTAACGCGA
>JACDJB010000126.1_pt1 | contig 108266 bp, 102 predicted proteins | sample 7454121 | NCBI WGS metagenome assembly JACDJB01 (sample SAMN14253290, study PRJNA609438) | sludge metagenome | isolation source: sludge after 25d culture with pyrite | collected 2018-12-20 | reverse complement strand
TGTTGGGTGATTCTCAAAGAAAATTGCGCGGATTCCGTTCCATGTCGCACACTTGATGTACAATTATCCCAACCAGTATTTTTTCCTAAAAGTGTGCGGCATGATTCCGGAATCGGTGTGCGATTTCACCGGAATATGCACAAAGAAAATTATCTGTATCGCCCGCGACGCCTATTCTATCAGCACACACAGGACCGTAAAAAAGGTTCACAAACATTGCGTTTCCGACCCTTTTTTGCTGTTCTGTATTGCAATTCACTACAGACACAAAAACGTTGGCTCTTTCTTCAAACAAACGTTGGTTATTCAATCCATATCTAATCCACAGGAGGATCACATGAATGTATACGAAGACAAATACCTGCGCGAAAAAGTGAACCGCATCATCGCCAGGCAAAAAGAGGGCAAAATAGTCATTGCTGCCTATAAAGACGGCAGCGGACTACCAGCCAGGGAGGATCTCGGTCAAGAACTGACTCGTGCAGCTTATCCTTATGATTATGCGGTTGGGAAAGCTGGTTTTTTGAAGTACGATTCAGAACTCGGTGCATACTTATTTACCGCAAAAGTAGGTGAAAAACTGCCGCCGGTTTTGGCCAACTACCGTCCTTTAGCTCTGGCGGAAGCGAATCTTGATGTGCAAGATAGGAGAATCAACATCCAATGTGGCGAAGCCAGCGTCACCTTCACCGGTGTGCAACCCTGGAAAGGACTGTACGAAGTTCTGCGGGAGGTGAATGAAGAGCTGGCACGGATCAATGCCGGGATCGTCATATGGAAAATCAATCCAAAAGATAATGGTAAAGCCAAACCTGGTAATCGTCTGTTTCCAGAAGCAATCCCAAAGCTGCGGAATGGGCAGGCGATGGCGCATGTCACCGGTTATGCCTACGACAGCGACCATTTCCTGGCTTACATCGGCTTGGTTGGTTACAAGACCAGCCTGGAGTCGCTGCGGGTGACGATCATGTGTGCCAAACCGCTGCAAATAACGCAGGATGGTGTGGGCGATGTTAGCCTTATCCCCACTGACAAGTATGAACAAGCCCGGCAAGCTATGCCGGAATACACCAGCCATCATGTTGGTTTCGTATCACGGTTAGCAGTGCCTGGAAAATGGGAACCAGAAGATCTCAGCGCATATCTGCTTGTCTTCCGAGGGACGCTTGACGCAGAGGATGAAATGATCCGGCTCTTCATCGAGCGGATCAAGGAAGCTCTTGAAGTGCCGATCCTGGACGATTGGGGAGTTACTCTGTGGAGACAAGCTCGCAACCAGAACCTGGTTCAAGACCTGGTCACAGGCGGCGATTGTATCCTGGGAGCCAGAATTGACCTGCAAGCTGACTGGCAGGAATTGTTGACCGAGTTGTTGGCACAGAAGGATATTTCACTAACCGTCTGAACGAACAAGTAAAACTACTCACAATATCACCCCGGAGGGGGCGCATTCCATCCCCTCAAGGGGCGGGACGCGTCTCCTGCGGGTATTTTGTTACCCAAAGGAGTGAAAAATGCGTCCACCAGCAATTGAACGAATGGGGTATTACCCCACAGATGATCCGATTGTCGAGATCATCTGCTCTTACCTGAAGCCGCCAGCAGAGAAAGGGCGGTTATTTGATCCCTGCGCAGGAGAAGGCAAAGCTGCTTCTACCTTGGGAAATGCACTCAACTGTGAAACCTGGGGTGTTGAACTATCCCCTGATCGAGCCGATAAGGCGCAGAACCTGATAGATAAGGTCTACCAAGCCCCTTGGCAAGCTTGCACACTAAGCGATGAAAGTGTCTCCTGGCTCTACCTAAATCCACCATACGAGTTTGACCGTTTCGATGGTCAAAAGAGGCTCGAATGGGATTTTCTCAAGACGACCACATCCAAACTGATGCGCGGTGGCTTGCTGACCTATATCATACCAAAGAAGCTTTTAGGGATGATAGAAGTCGCACGCATGTTGGCAGGTCACTATGAAGCCATTACTATCTATCGTTTTCCGGATAGCCTGTACGAAAAGTTCAAACAGGTAGTGGTGCTAGCGTACAAGCGCAAAGTCTTTCATGCTCCCACCGACAAGGAGGTGCTTTCCCTGCAAAACCTGGCAACTACAGAACTGGAATCCATCGAAACCGCTATTGAACCAGTCTATGAACTGCTGCCCGCGCCTTCACGTGGTGCGAACGGCAAACCGATCGTGTTCAAGCGTACAGATTGGGAACCAGATGAAGTGGTTGAAGCCACGATTGAAGCAGGTGTCCATAAGACCAGTGATTGGCTGGATCTGATACGCCCAACGCGTGGTCTGGCTCAACTCTCCCAACCTGTCATGCCTTTGAAGAAAGGACATATCGCTATGCTCATGGCTTCTGGCATGATGGGCACGGTGAAGTTGACTGATGAAGAAGGTAAACCAATGCTGATCAAGGGACGGGTGATCAAGGTGGTCGAGAAGACCGAGCAGCCTGACTCCAAGGAAGCGGATACCGTAGTGGAAACATACAAAGACCGCTTCGTTACGACGGTGGCTGTCCTAAAGCAGGATGGTATCCAGGTGATCCAGGACGTGAAAGGTCTTTCGGAGTTCATGAAAGTTCACGGCGAGAAGATCGCTGCACATGTTCTGGAAACCTACAAACCGCTCTACAATCTTGACCCGACGCAGAAGGAGGTCACCGTTCTAGATGCACTCGGGACACGGCGTAAGCCATTACCAGGACAGGAAAAGGCTGGATTGTTACCTGCCCAACGGCACGCTGCAGCAGCTTTGGCGCGCTCGATTCGTAAGAATGGAGTAGCCAACTGCCAGGCAGAAATGGGTACGGGAAAAACAACGATATCAACCGGTGTACTCGAATTGCTTGATGCTTACCCGGCAATCGTCCTTTGTCCACCGCACCTCGTTCCCAAGTGGATTCGTGAGATCGAAGAAGTGATCCCCGACGCACATGCACGAGAATTGCGGCGCATCGGTCACAATAGTGACGAGGTTTATGATGCGAATGATGTTCGTGATTTCCTGGAGCAATATCAGCAAGCCAGCGAAACCGCTCAAAGAACAGGAGGTACAAAACCTAAATGGGTGGCAATCGTTGCCCATACCTCTGCCAAATTTGGGGCAGGATGGCAGCCGGCGGTAATTACTCGAAAGACAAAAGATCCGCTGACTGGGAAGATCGTAAATGCATGTGCCTGTCCGGGTTGTGGCAAAGTTGTGATGGTCGAGAAGGATGGTTTCTTCGTCCCCGTGACTGACACAGATAAATTGGCAGAAAAACGCCAATTCTGTCACAATCGCATCCCTGGAAGGGAGTTGGACGCAGATGGAAAGACCAAACTTGATGCCAATGGCGACTCAGTATGGGGCACCCGTCCATGTGGAACACCCCTCTTCGCGTTCAATCGAGCACGACGACATAGCATTTCAGAGTACATAACCAAACATGCCAAGGGCGATTTCAAGCTGCTAATTGCCGATGAGGTGCATCAGTTCAAATCCAAATCATCGGATCGTGGTGTGGCGTTTCACCAATTGGTAACATCATCTAAGTGGACGCTGACCCTCACCGGAACGTTCTTCGGTGGAAAAAGCACCTCAATCTTCTGGCTATTACACCGCTTGAATCATGGCGTCCGGCGTGACTTTGCCTTTCATGATGAAAAACGTTGGGCTCGACTCTATGGTGTACTCGAAACAACGCGCAGAAGACGTAATGTTGACGCTGATGAGGATGGTGTGTACACCGGCAACAGGCGCTACCATAATCAGGCGAAAGAACAGCCGGGTGTGAGCCCAGCCATTGTAAGTCGGTTGTTAGACACGACTATCTTCCTAAGTTTGAAGGATCTAAACATGGCACTACCGGCTTACAAAGAAGAAGTTGTTGCCCTCGATATGCTCGACGACCAAGGGCAGCAATACCACAACATGGATAGGAGCCTGAAGCAATTGGCGGTTCAATCTAGTCGATACCTTTCTACCTGGCTTCAATGGAGCCTGGCGCGACCTAATTCGGCTTTTCGGGATGAGATTGTGCTAGTGGATGAGGTAGATGACGAAGACGGGAAATCAATCCGAAAAGTGCCGCTAATGGAGTTGCCGGCAATTAACCCGAATGGCCATAAATGGCTGCCAAAAGAAAACTGGCTGGCTGACTTCTGCAAAATCGAGAAACAGCAAGGGCGCAAAGTGCTGATCTATGTTCGTCAGACCGGTACTCGCGATATTCAAGACCGGGTGATGATGCCCTTACAAGCTAACGGACTGAGAGTTTCCATCCTGGGCGGTAATGTTGACCCGCGCAAGCGGGAAGAATGGATCGCCAAACGGGTGAATACTATCGATGCACTGATCTGTAACCCTCGGCTTGTGGAAACGGGTCTCGACTTGGTGCAATTCTCAACTGTTGTGTTTTTTGAGATCGAATATTCACTCTACACGCTTTGGCAAAGTGTCCGGCGTGTGTGGCGGTTGGGGCAAACCCAGCCGGTCAAAGCGATTTTCTCGGTGTACACATCAGCGATGGAAAGCACAGCCCTTGCCCTCATGGGCAGGAAGATGAAGGCTGCTCAGCTCGTTTACGGTGATGAGGTCGGAGGAGCAATAGTTCCGGAGGAGGAAGGTGACTTTCTCACTCAACTGGCACGTGATGTGCTGGATGGGGCGAAGCTCTCTGATTTGCAGACCTTGTTTGCTGATGACCTGCAGGTCAGCCACAATCCGATGGGTAGTCTGACCACACCGAGTGCTGTGATTGTGCCCGGTCCGAAGGTGATGACCTGGAATGACTGGGTCAGTCAGAAGACAGTGGTGGTCAGACGGGCACGAAGAAAGGAGGTAGTACCGGAGGGACAGATGGGATTTGGAATTTGATACAAAAGCCTCGAGCAATTTACTCGAGGCTTTATTCCAATCCATTTATTGCGTTTTAATAGTTGCTAGTTTGAAAATAGTATAATCAATAAGGGAGTGTACTAATATGGCAAAACTTGAGCTCGAATTAATTTTCGAAGGACAGGACAGTGATGTTGTCCTGGGAATGTATATAGATTCAGAAATGGCAGATGACATCTCACAGGCGGGGTGGAACCTTTGTGACTGCGACGATTTACGTTTTGCGAAATCAATTGGCGAATGTACGATTGTTGCTTCAAACCTTAAAAAGGGAAAAGCAGATATTGTTCTTTCGGTAATTGGTTCTGATGGGAGTCTGATTGAACAAACGATTCAGGTATATCTCGACGGCTTTGAGGACTATATTCGCCCTACATTATTGGAATTGCGGTCACGAACTGGCGACAAATATGATTTCTCGCTTAGAGAATTTAGCTTTATTTTAAAGGAAACCGCTTAGATTCATCCCGAACTTAAAAATGGCATAAATGTTGACACTAAGGACAGGCACCATTTCGTGCCTGTCCTATTAGTTTACCCAGCAATGGTATTGTTTAAAGATCGAAAGGTTCTTCCAGGTTGATCGTATCAATGTAAACCGAGGGAAAGAAGTTGAATGGTTCCATTGAATAATTTGCGCTGCTTTTTGGCAGCAATATTTGGCAAATTACTTGATAAAAGGCAGCGTCTATGTTATACTTACTTCAGAGGTTAAGATATGTCTGATTTAGATCAATTGATCAAGCAAAAGCGAGAAGAATCTGGGTTGTCACAAAAAAAGTTGGGTACCGCTTGCGGTGTCAGTGATACCGAGATTTTCAAGATAGAAAATGGTACTCGAAAAAACCCAAACTGGACTACGCTATGTAAGATTGCTCAGACTTTGAACTTTCACCCATTTGAAATATTGCTAAAGGCTGGGTATATAACTGAGAACGATATTCATCCAAATTCGCAAATTCATGGACTGGAAAATTTCAACGAAGCAGACATAGAAAATGTACAGCTCTTCATTGATTTTTTACAAATGCGAAAACTCAAGTTGAATGTGTCGAATAAGGAGGAATAAGATATGCCATTCCGATTAGGAGAATTGTTCTGCGGCCCTGGCGGTATTGCCTGGGGAGCTATAAATGCAGATATTGGAAATCCTGAATATACCATTTCCCATCAATGGGCAAATGATTACGATGCCGATACTTGTGAAACGTATCGCATAAATATATGCCCAAACGAACCAAATACTGTATATCACGAAGACATCAGAAAATTTGACCTGACAAAACTCACACCCATAGATGCGTTGGCTTTTGGGTTCCCATGCAATGATTATAGCGTCGTCGGTGAGCAGAAAGGCATGGATGGTGTTTATGGTCCGCTTTATTCTTATGGTGTTAAATCACTAAAGTTATTTAGACCACAATGGTTTTTAGCCGAGAATGTAGGTGGATTAAGGAATGCCAATGATGGGAAGGCATTTACAAGAATACTTTCAGAACTGCGGGATTCAGGATATAAGATCACTCCACACCTTTACAAATTTGAAGAGTATGGCATACCTCAAGCAAGACACAGATTGATTATTGTGGGCATTAGGGATGATATTAGTGTGGAATACAAAGTTCCCTCAACTGGTCCTTATACTGGAATCGATAATACCTGCAGAACAGCAATAGAAGTTCCTCCTATTCCAAAGGATGCTCTAAATAACGAGCTAACAAAACAATCTGTAACTGTTATACAGAGACTTCAGCATATCAAGCCTGGTCAAAATGCTTTTACAGCAGATTTGCCTGAAGAACTTCAATTGAATATCACTGGTGCAAAGATTAGTCAGATTTATAAAAGACTTGATCCCGACAAGCCCTCCTATACTGTAACGGGAAGTGGTGGTGGTGGAACTCACATATATCACTGGAGTGAACCTCGCGCCTTAACCAACCGGGAACGTGCAAGACTTCAAACCTTCCCAGACACTTATAGGTTTTTCGGAAGCAAAGAAAGTGTACGAAAGCAAATCGGTATGGCTGTTCCATGCACAGGATCAAAAATTATCTTTGAAGCAATATTGATGAGCTTTGCCGGAATGCCATACGAATCAATCGAACTGAACATCAACGAATAAAAATGACCAGCTAAGTAATTTAATAACACTAATGATTGACTGATCAATTATTTTTTGTGGAAATTACTTGAGTATAGAGTTCTTCAAGGTTCGTTTCGGCCACATTTTTCTTTAATTCACATTCCCATATGACGAGAACTTTCCAACCTTGATCCTCAAGCGCTTGCATATTTGATTGATCACGCTCGACATTACGAGTGATTTTTTTGTGCCAATACCCCTCGTTTGTAATTGGCCACACAAATCTTCCACAATTGTGATGATGCCAAAAGCAACCATTTACAAATATTACAGTATTATATTTTGGAAGCACAATATCAGGACATCCGGGTAAAGAACGCACATTTTTTCGATAACGTAAGCCACGAAAAAATAAATACTTTCTAACGATTTCTTCTGGCTTGGAGTTCGTGCTTCTAATATGTGACATATTCATTCTGCGAGTTTCTTTTGAATGATTGTCAGTCATGTCACACCTTCATTTATATCATCGGTTGCGGAGAGAAATCCATAAAGTACTGTTCTTCATCTATTTTGTAGAATGCCACATCAGTACGACCATAATCAATCAATGTTTGTTTTGTTACAAATGCTCCATTGGAAAGGCCGAGCCGTCCACGAAAATACTCTCCGAGCTGTGCATTGCTTAATGGAGTTGTGATTGCTTTATCATTTTGTTGTTCGACTCTAAGCAATAATGTATGACCGTCATCAGTAATAACAGTAAAATGACTGCCAAGAGGGAAGAACGCCGTTTTTGCGATCTTTCTTGGTAGAGGTATATATGCCTCATTCCTATTTCGTTTGTATCGTTGCCCCCAATTCAGTCCTGACCTTTTTCCAATCTCACCTTTGTTTGTAAGCAAAGATACATGAACAGATGTTATACCATCGCCTTCCAAAGTAGTAAGCGGTTTATTTTCCGCATCTAATATTTGATGAGATGGGCGAAGAACAATATGGTCTTCAATTTCCGCATGATTGCAATAAATAGAATTGTTCTCAACAGCCGAATAATAATCAAAAGCTTCTTTTGGATCACAAACCTCAACTATCTCTTTTCGAGTAGATACAAATGCGCTTTGTACAAAGTCGGCTGATCCTGTGTAAGCTATTAGTGGCATATCATTTTTTAGCCATATGTAAAGGTTGGCATGAACTGGCGGATTTTCAAAGATATAACTGCACAAGAAGGTTCTTACACTGTTTGCAAATGAATGCCCATGAAGCGATTTAAACCCTTCATGTATGGGAATACTCAATCCATCGTATGGAGCCATCCCAATAAGCAACGAAAAGTTGATAGGAGTAATACAACGTTCCTGAAGGCTTTTTATATACCAAGATGCCATATTAGGGGTAGCGTACGCGCTCAACACATGAAGGGTATCGGCACCCTGTGTTATTGGTGAAAACAATATTTGCTGTGCAATGTTCTTCGTAAGCAATAACCGTTCCTCCTTTTTAGGTTTTATTATTCTCAATTACATCATAGTACACAGTGCCATGAGGAAGTTTAATATTAGGTATCCAAAGAGGCTGTCCACCCCACCCCTTAGTTCCCGTAACTTGGTACATGGTTAGAACAACCTTGTCATTGAAACCACCGCCAAGCTGCCAGTCATTTGGAGACAGCAATGCACCTGTACCCTGAGTAATATCTCTGCCTCTGCGAACTATTAAAATACCTTGACCAGCAGGGGTTTCCGAAAGCATTGTATCGATAATCGAACAGAACGAAGTCAGCTTAAAATCTGGGCTTGGAATGATATGGTCGAGTATCTCTTTCACGAATCGTAGGTTAACTTGGTAATACTGCTCATCCTCCGAAAACGGTGCAAGCAGTTTAGAGATGTCCTCAATGGAATTATTTTCAGGATAATCTGGATAATAGTTTGTTCCACCGGAAATTGCTTCAACATGGTCATTATCAAGTACATTTTTCCTGGTTGGATTCAGACCTTCTGTGTAGTAAATCTTGATATCTTCGATTCCTTGTTCAATTTGAGCAATAATCGAATTGTTGGTAGCATTTATATCAGAAAACAACTTATATAGGTGTTCGTCAATAAAAACCATCATTAATCCAGGGTCACGATCATATCCAAACATACGGCTATGTTGCCACATAGTATCCGCCTGCGGCTTCTTGCTGCTTCTCGTATAGTAAATTGTCTGTAGTCCAGGAAAAGTAACCCCGCGGCCTAGCGTGTTTCCGCCAACCACAATATTACAGCCGGAAGAATACTCCGGACTTTCGACGTCAGTTGTGCCATTCATAACAAGGATTTTTACCCCATTATTTATAAGCAAATCTTTGGCTTTTTTCAGGATAGCATCGAATGGAAATTTATCTGCTTTTGTGGGAGATAAGCTATCATACTGGGCTTTTAACTCATCAGTAAAGTCATTATCAATGTGTTCAACACACCAATTTAATTCATTTAAAATATCATTTGCAAATTGCTCATGAACAGCCTGCCGAACACTAGGATGCAAAAGACAATTTGATACTTCCCCGCCTGATGCCAAAATTTGTGAAGAAACCGCAAGATGGCGTAGAATTACATTTCTTGTAGGTCTCTGTAAATTTTCCAAGTAAGTAACACAGTCTGGTTTGCCAGCTATCGAGAAGAAGAAATCTCCTCCCAAGTACCCATCACCAGGCTGAAAATAATAAGTAAACAACGGATGCCATCCAGATGCTAATGTTTGCAGAAATATCGCTTGCGGAGTACCCGTCACCTGAAGATACAGACTGCTCGACGCACCGTTCTTAATAGAGTTGAGGTACCTGTTTATCGATGATTGTCGCTTTCTATTTATCAAAGTGTTTAAGGACGCCGCATCAGCTTCATCATCAATAATAAATAAAGGGTTTCCTTTCATGAAACCGGTAGAATTGAATACATTAGCCCATAATTTCAACATTCTGGAATTTTTTTTCAAAATAACAATAGTGGGTTTAACGAGACTGTTCTTGATGAAAATGCCAGAATCATTTTCTCCGCAGATACAAAAACCTTCCAAATCCGATTTTGCCCGTTCCAATGTTTGTTGTTGCAATACAACATTATCGGTAGTAAGCAAAACAAATGCAGGAAAACCCAAGTCGACAGCTTTACATATAATGCCGAACATCTGGCCTGTCTTGCCAGATTGCACATTGCCAAATAAGAGACCAATTTCGTGGCTCGTAAACGAAAAATTGCGGATATGTTGGCTTCCAACTTCTTCAGCTGTTTTAGAAATCGACTCGGCAAGTTTTACGTTTCCACGACTCATGATTTTTTGAAGGTAAGTTTTTAAATACTGCATAATAACACCTCGCTTTAATGGGCTGCTTCTTCAAACGACAAAATCCATACATCAAGCTCTGCTCCTTCCTCATCCAAAGCTTTCTGATCAGTTTTTGTCAGGACGAGACTATCACAGCCATAGGAGGTTAACATTTCCTGAGTGATCATTCCTTTGCGGTCCATATCAAGTTGGGCATCGTTGACAGGGGTAACAAGACCCGCGGCTGCCAACCGACCTTTAATCCACCTACCAATAATTAGTTCATCGCCAACCGCACTAAACTGCTTGTTTCCATCACTTGTTGTATGAGCTTTAAACCAGTAGCCGTCATCTGTTATAACAAAGAAAGCCTTGTTCTTTTCTGGGTAACCATCTAAGCGAGTTATCGCTTTGCTGACGGTCATTTGTGTTTCATACCAGTCACGAGATTTCCGCCTGCTTCGTGGAGCGGCATAGCAAACATTAATATTTGATTTGGTATAATGCCTATTATCATCCAGGTGACGCTCATCAAATGCAGGGACTTTTATAGGAAGAACAAACGAAACATACGTTTTATGCTGCATATATAGCTGAACACCTGTCGGTGGCAATTGGGTAACAGAGTCAATACCGCTTAATGAGATATTTTCCTCTCTAATGAGTGTCATTCCTTTAACATCGGCAATATTTACGGAACAATTTGGCATCTTTAACCGCTCTATAAATGCAGATAATTCAGTGCACTCTCCAATATCATTGGTAAGGGATGCAACTTCATACTGTCTGCGGTTATTGGCATCCAGTTTTATTACTCCCATATTAGCCGAGCCGAAAATTGCAGAAAATGGCTGCCCGTTTTTGTAAAAGCAATATATTTTTCCATGATACTTAAAGACTTTAACCAGCTTTATCTCTCCAATTCCAAGAGATTGCCATTTCCTATTTAAGTCCATTGCAGCACGGTAGGAGCCTTCAGGCATTCCTTCTATGAAATACATGCCAATTGTGAGTGTGATATTTCTAATATTGTGCTTCTCAACCAAGGCATCCAGTTCCTCCAATGAAACACGTGAAATGTATCCAACAGCTATTTCAACATGATCTGAATTTGCTATCTGAGTATTAAAGCAATCTGCTACAGTTTCTTGGTTTTCAGTGATGCTAAGCGGTAGTATATCTGAATACAAAATTTTCATTAAATCATTCCTTGACTAAATGTCATTTGGCGGAAGAATGGTAGAGGAATTCTTGACGATTCAAAATGGCATATTTGCTGATCCAGTTGAGCGTGGGCATGAATGATATTCCTCGTATATCTAATCTTCTACAGCAGAACTTTTCCAACGAATAGGGCCTGCTTGAACTGGAAGAGCTCTTAATAACTCATGAAAGCCTTCTAGATCGTTCGACACAGTAGCCCACGTATAAGGTTTTAGTAATTCTGGTACGTTGCCGGCATAACGAAGCGTGATTATTGTGAACTTATTTCCTTTTTTACGTTTTTGCATCACAGCATAATCCACTTCAGTAGCCAGATAGTTTTCATCCTTGAAATTCTCCGTAATGAAGAATACCGCTGCGCATGACTCTTCGAATCCTTGAAGAATACCCCTTTCGAGATTTGTCCCTGCCGGCATATCTGGCTCATCAAGCCAGGGCGAAAAACTTAAATCTACTAATGCTTGATAGTATCGTTTCACCATCGGCTTATCTTGAGATTTATGGCTGAGAAAAATTCGCACTTCATTATTTCTTGGGATATATTTCAACGGAACCGCCTGCATGGATCGTTCTTCAGGGGATGCCAGGTCAATCGCATCACCCAGCTTATGACTCAATTCATCTGCAAAAGGACGAATAATTAGATTGCGGAACATTTCTTTCCATTCAGCTGCTTTCCACTTTCGTAGAGCTAATCCGAAGCGCATTCCAGCATCTGACTGTTGCACCGCATCTACCAAGATCATATAACGAAGAAGAAATTCTTCATCCGGGTCTTCTGGAAAACAAAGATCCATTTCATCTCGATCATCTGATTGGATCTTCTTCCACCAAGATTGGACATCAATTGAATACAGTGTTTCTAAAGGGGTGATAACTGACTGAACCAAAGGATCTTTCTGACAAAAATCACAAAACCGCTTGAAATTTGGTTCAAATGTATCAATATCCTCGTGAAGTAAATCATCTCGACGCGACTTGAATAACCGGAGGGATTTTGTGACTTGATCTTTAGGGAGTTGATTCATTGGTGGTCCTCATTCATCGAAGTACTTCAAAAGAAGAGCAATACGGACAATAAATTCCGCAGTTCCAGTTATCCAGGATTTTAATTTCTTTGTTACAGCAAAACAAATTAACGATCTTCATATCCGGCGGTTCAGGGCCTGATATTGGCCGTGGAGGATTTAGCGACCTATTAAATTCCATTGATAATTCAATTGAAAGAAATCCTCCTCCGCTTTTTTGATGACCAATAGAATCTGCTAAACCTTCAAACAGACTGTTAATTTGTGGGAGCATAACTTCGCGATATACGAATCTTTCAAGATATCTTTTAAAATCCAGTGTCAAAAAATCACCAGTCTCAGATTGTTCACCACAATACGGACAAATAAGGCAACTCTTTACGGCATCGCGATCTTTTTCGGATTCAGGATCTTCACCAATTTCCAATCCCATTTGGCGGAAGGCAGGTTGAAGAATGTTGGTAATTTCCCCCGGTTCGGCTTTCGTTTTAAACTCAAGGCTGCATTTTGGACAAGCTCTGCGAAAGAAATTTTTCCGGTCCAAGGAATATGAGAATTGAAATGTGTTTATCGATTTGGTTTGATCATCCATATTTTTACTTCAATTGAGTTTTTTCCATTACTTCGATGAATTAAGCTCGTGATGTTTTTTCCCGACCTTTGAATCTAGCCATTGATCTATTGTTTCTTTTCTAAATCGCCAATGCCTTCCAACTTTTTGGCATGGTATTTTTCCATCCTGCGCAAGTTTATAAAGTGTGGATAGAGGTATGCGAAGGTATTTTGATGCTTCTTCAATCGTTAGTACTTGTGGAAAGTCGTCCATAGTACCTTCTTTTAATTCAAAAGAATGAGTATAAAGAAATTATATACTCATTATTGATAGTTGCTAATCAAATAAGCTAAGAAAATCTGGATTATTGCTGTGGGTTTGGTGCAATACCCCATTTAGTAAAAGTAGCACTAAGTATTCCCCCTGCATCCGGCGAACTAGCTGAGATACCATTCTCTTTCATTTCATTTTCTGCTTCCCAAAGTGCCTGAGCCAGGCGACTTCGATACTCACCATGCAAATGAGAGAAAGCATGATAAATATTCATTAATTCAGGATCCACTGCAGGAAGACCAAGGGTTGAATAAACCTCTGTTCCGAGTGTCCCCGCAATACTCAGAATTTCTGAACCTTCAGGTAAAAACTCACCATGCATCCAACCTAATACCTTGGAAGGTGGATAGCCTAATAGATCACAAAAGGCTATGAAATCTTCCTCTCCCGCCTGGGATCGGCTCCATCGTTTATACGCTCTGTTAAACCAGGCCGGAAAGTTGGACATGTGGCTTTACTTTTCAAGGATTGCGATGTGGAATATGAAAAATATGTTCACCTTTAATCATATAATATTTTCTTCAATCTGACAACGAATCCCCCATCATTTCATCAGATCATCATGACGGTGCCTGATCCTCCTGTTTATCATGGACTGAGCTTGTATCAAAAGGGTCGCATAATCCCAGTTGCCCTGCCATCGCCATCATCTGGTCACGGCTATCTGTGCCAAATTTCTTTTTCAAAGCACTTATATGTAATCGAATGGTCGCTTCGGTTAACCCTAGTTTTAGCGCAATTTGTTCTGGCGTATATGCCCTTGCCAGTAGTTGTAAAACGCTGATCTGCCGCTCAGATAACGCCGGCGCTTTCCTTTTTGGTTTAGGTGGCTGACCTGCAAGAACAATCAAACCATTAACCTGCACTTCTGGGCAATCCTCCAACGCGTAACCAGGCACATTTCCGCCATCCCTGATTATCTTTACCAAATCCTGAACATCGTCGACCACATTTTGGTAAAGAACAGACCCTTCATCATTGAAAACCACGATGGATGGCATCGAAGAAATCCTCCCCTATGTTGGCCTGAAATAATGACTGAAAATGCATAAATCCCCCCTGAAAAAACATGCATCTATCCAGAGAGGACCTTGTAGTTGGTTGTATAAGTGGGAGTTGGTCATTCTAGAGTCGTATGCGCAAGTGAGGTAACAGTAGAAAATTTGAGGGTTTATTTTAGAACATCTGTTCAGTAAAATTATAGGCGAGATTATCTTATTGTGCAAGTAGAAGAAGGAAAAATCTATATATCAATTTCGATAGGTATCAGGGTGCTTGACCCTATCGATATTAATAGATTGAGGTAGCCCAGCCTGGGTGTTATCCTACTCGTAACTCTTTTGGAAAGGATCGCTAATGAACACATACTTACTGACAAAATCAGTCAAAACGCCAAATACCAGGCTTGTCTCGCAGCTTGAAACCATTCAAGAAGACTTGCCCCGCTTATCTGGATATGTATCTGAGCTTTTGGATTTACCACGTGAACAGTTGAAAACGCTGAAAATGGAGGACCCAGTGGAGGAGATCTACCGCTGTTTGAAACGATTTGAAGCTCGTTGCATAGCGAACACAATCCTCACAGATGAAATTGGGATTGTTCAATTAGCAGGCGATGTGTCTGAAAGAACGCTACCAAATTCAACTGGCGATTGGAACACTGTGCGACGTGAAGCAAAACGCGCCAATAAACTGGCGAGCCAATTGACTGAATCGATCACGAAAATTCGTGCAGGCTTAAGTGAAAATCAAAACGCCAGTGTAATTCCGGAAGATATCTTTCAAATCAAACAAGCTTTTGGAAATGCTGTCAACGATTTCGGGGCGGATGACCTGCTGATGCATGGGTAGACCATAAAACATTATTTCTTAGGAGAATCGTTGGATGGAAGTAAGAATTCACCGGACAAAATTACCTCATAACGTCATCATCAAAGCACCAGGGTTATTACCGATGTTATATACCCCGCGTGAAATTTGTGAAGAACTAGATATTGCTGAAAGCACATTGCGGGATTGGTTACAGATAGATGTTCCCCACCAAAGAGACAACCGCAATCGGATTTGGATCAACGGGGAAGAGTTTGCCAGATGGGTAAACAACCAACGTAAACCCAAAGTGATAAATAAGCTAAATGAAGACGAAGCCTATTGTTTGCGTTGTAACCAGGTATCTAAATTACTTTCTCCTCAGATCCAACCAGTCAAGGGAAACCTTGTCTTAATCAAAGGCACTTGTGCAAACTGTGGAACCGTCATCAACCGTGGAGCGCATCGTGATCGAACGCCAGAACTATCTCAAAATTAAAGAACATCTCAAGTATCTCGAGGAAGTTCTGCAGCTGAACCCTGCTTCTGTGGAGCGCTATCGCTTTTACTTGCGCCATTTACTCCTCTGGGCAGATGACCAAAATTTTCGCAATGTGCAAGCCATCCGCCCTACGTTACCCACTTATCTGGCATCACTTCCAGGCAAAGAAGGAAAAGGAACCCTTGCAGGAGTATCCCAGAAGAAAATTATTGACTCTGGCAAACGCTTCTTTCGTTGGGCAAAGTCCACATACCCAAGAGAAATGAATAGTCTGCCGGTCGCATGGATAGATACCTTACGTCTTTCCCGACAGCCGCAAGTCTCAGCTGAGAATGTCTTTGTCACACTGGAAGAAGTACAGACCCTGATTTCTTTACCTGTTCCTGAAAATAATCTGGCTCTTTTACGGGATCAAGCAGCTGCTGCCATGCTATTCCTTTCAGGAATGCGTGCCAGCGCTTTTACAACGCTCCCTATTTCGGGGGTCGATCTGCAAAACCTCACTCTCCGCCAGTGGCCAGAATTGGGTGTCCATACCAAAAACAGCAAAAAGGCAACCACGTTTCTTTTAAACATTCCCGAGCTGCTCGATCCGGTGCGCCGCTGGGATGCTATCGTTCGGGCTACATTACCTGCTTCAACTCCCTGGTATGCTCCCATAGCACATACGTGGGGAGAGCAGTATTTATCCTCTGAAGAACCAGGCACGAGTCGCTCCAATGCTCTGCAAAAACGATTAGGAATCTTGTTTTCTTTAGCAAATGTAGAATTCAAATCGCCTCATAAATTCCGACATGGACATGCCGTTTACGGGTTGTTGCATGCTCAGACAATGGCCGATTACAAAGCCGTATCCATGAACCTGATGCATGACAGCATCGAAATTACCGACAGCACCTACGCTCCCATGTTATCTTCTGATGTTCAGGAGCGTATTGCCGGTTTGTCGGGTAAGGCGGCGTCCATGCCGGATAATGAGTTGGAAGCATATCTCAACCGTTTAGACCGAGAAAGCCAGAAACATGCTTTGGTCTTCATTGCCGGGAGGTTGACCGAATGATCTCCTCCTCGTTACAAACGCATGTTATCGGCTGGGCTGGCCTTGCGGTGCGCTTGTTCCACGTCCATATCCGCAATTTGGGCATAATGGCGCACCATATCCAGCGAACCATGTCCCAGCAGGGACTGAAGGGTAAACACGTCACCACCAGAACGCAGATAGGTGATGGCAAAAGTGTGCCTGAATTTGTGAGGGTAGGTTTTCTTCACTTCTGCTCTGGAACCCAATCGGTTAATCAAGACACGCAGACTATCCTTGTTGAATGGCCTGTCGGCTTGACTGATGAAAAGGGGTGCACGGGGATCGTCCCCGTCTTCGCGCCCAACCAGATAACGCCAGACGGCTTTTCGGGCAACTTTACCCAAGTAGACTGTGCGTCCTTTGCCACCTTTAGCTCCGCCAATAACTCCGTGCCGAATCGTGACCTTTCCAGTCTTGAGGTCAACATCGTTGATTGTCAGAGAACAAAGTTCGGTTGCACGCAATCCGGTATCCAGCAACATCAAAACAATCGCTTGATCGCGATTGGCACTCGGTCGCCGCATCACGAACTTTTTTCTCTCCTCGGTTTGAGATTCCCGAGAAAAGACACATGCCTTCAGTATCTTTTCGACGTCTTCTTTGGTAAAAGTTTCAACGGGATGCGTCTGAAATTTAGGAGCAGTGATTTCTATAGCAGGGTTGGTGTACTTGAACTCCACATGCAGCCAGCCGAAAAAGGAACGAAACGTCACCCACACATTGCGAATGGACTTGGCAGACAATGGCTCTTTACTACCATTGAAGCGCACCGGCTTGTACTCGGTGCGCAGCCAGGCCATGTAACCAGTAAGGTCGGAAGCCTGAATTTCAGAAACACTCCGATCTCCAATGTATTTCAACCAATGGTTGAGCATGTATTCGTAGGAGGCAATTGTGCGTTGGCTTAACCCCTCTGCTGTTTTGAATTTTAGGAAGCCGTCGATGGATTTTGCAATTGACAAGCCCGGCGATCTGCGGTTCATAAGAAATTCCTCCATTTTTGGAAAAATGTCTACCGCTGCGCGCCGGGCTAATGAAAAACCAGAGCCCGACGGACTCTGGTTCACTCTTAGTAGCGGGGAGTGGATTCGAACCACTGACCTCCGGGTTATGAGCCCGACGAGCTACCTCTGCTCTACCCCGCATCGTTTATCAACGACCAGAATTCTACTCCACTCTTCTTTATCCGTCAAGCATGACGTGCCCTACGATTGTATAAACTTTGCAATTTGCTCTCTAATTGACACTTTTTTTCTTTATTCTTTTGTCCTGACTGTGCTTTTAATTAATTTATACTTTAACTTAATAAATTAAGTTAAATGTCACTTGACAGAAGATCAGGAAATTGTAAAATTTAAGTGAATTCCGAAGACGATTCTTAATAAAGAATTCATCTCTCCGATTTCTAATTTGCTTTTTTATTAAGCATATCTACTATTTTTTTACGTTTTCTAATCGAGGAATTAATGGCAAATACAGCATGGATCAATCTTTCAACCGGTGAAATTAAAGTTGAGAAAACAGATCCCAATTTATTGAAGAATTTTTTAGGTGGACGTGGTTTAGGGATAAAGCATCTTTTTGATTTGGTGAATCCCGGAACCGATCCATTCGGTCCTGAGAACTACTTAATTTTTACCAATGGCACTTTCAGTGGAACGCCCTGGCCATCAGCCTCTCGTTATCATGTGACTTTCAAATCTCCAGCCACGGATGGGTATGGGTATGCTAATTCCGGGGGTGGATTTGGGCCAGAGTTAGCGATGGCTGGTTTCGACGCATTGGTCATTTCGGGTATTTCTCCCACTCCAGTCTATGTAAAAATCTTTGATCAGAATATCTCACTCGAGATAGCCGATCACTTATGGGGTAAAACCATCAGCCAGGTTCAAGATATTTTGCTCGGAATAGGCATACCAACCGGGAAAAATGGCCGGGTCGCCTGTATTGGCCCTGCAGGTGAGAATTTAGTTAAAATTTCCTCCATTATCAACGACTATGGTCGTGCAGCTGCCAGAGGGGGCCCCGGTGCGGTAATGGGTTCCAAGAATCTCAAAGCCATCCACGTAAAAGCAACCTCCAAAGGCACCAGTATCCCTGCACTACGCAAAGAAATAAAACGATTAAACCAACATTTGAGAAAAGACCCCAAAATGTCAGGCTTGATCGATGCTGGCACAGTGATCCTCATGCGACCCAAGAATATCAGTGGCGATTTACCAGCCAAAAATCATCAGCTCGGCCAGGTACCCTTTATTGACAAAATGGACGCTTGCGCGATGAAAGGATACCGCACCAAACGCATGGGATGCCGGTTTTGTCCGGTGCAATGCTCCTGTGAATCCATCGGCGAAGGAACCAAAGGACCCATCCACACTGAAGGTCCTGAATATGAAACCACAGATGCCTTAGGACCAGTGCTGTGGAATGATGATGTGAACGTCATCATCGAGGGTAATTATCTATGCAATGACCTGGGGTTGGACACAATATCCACAGGAAAGGTGATTGGATTTGCGATGGAATGTCACGAAAAAGGCATTCTCGACGATCAAGAGTTCAATTTGAAATGGGGAGATTCCTCCACCATTCTTGGATTAATTAAAAACATTGCTCATCGTAAAGGGCTGGGCAATACGCTGGCAGAAGGCACCAAAAGAGCTGCTGAAATTATAGGAAATGGTGCTGATGCATTCGCCATGCACGTCAAAGGGTTAGAACTTCCAGAACAAGAACCTCGTGTTGCAAAAGGAATGGGTTTAGGCCATGCGGTCGGAAATCGTGGCGCAGACCACCTGTATGGTCTCCCGGCAATTGACCTGGGTGGTAATTTCGAAACCGCCCGGAAGGTATTTGCACCAGAAATCATTGATGAATTAATGGATTCCTACAACGAGAAGTACAAACCCGATATGCTGATTTATGGTGAACATTTTTGTGCTTTGTCCGATGCCTTTGGGGTGTGCAAATTTACCACCACGGAAGAATACAGTTTAATGCCTTCCGATTTTCTCCCCGGTTTGAAGATCCTGGGATATGATTTCAATGAAGACACATTACTACAAGCTGGCGAACGAATTGTCAATTTAGAGAGATTGTTTAATGTACGCGAAGGATTCGATAGAGAAGATGATACTTTGCCAAAACGCTTCACCACCGAACCAATGCCCGTGTATGCCAATGAAATCGATCCAATTTCCGGAACCACAACCCTGGGCAAGCAAATCGGGTCAGCGATTGTAGAAAATTTGGATGCTATGCTCGACCGTTATTACATGTTAAGAGGATGGAACTACAATGGAAAACCATCTCTTGAAAAATTAGAAGAATTAGGACTGGAACAGGAATACAATAGTTTTAATATCCCAAAAATTTAGGCGTTTATCATTTTTCAAATGTTGATCAGAAGATAGGAAAATAAATGGCAAAATTTGACTATAAAATTGCTGAAACACTGGAAGACGCTGTTCAATTACTGAACGAACCTTCCATTCGCAGTATCCCTCTGGCTGGCGGAACCGATATTTTCGTTGCAATTCGGGTTAACCCAAGCTGGTTCGATCGCCTGGTGGATATTCAAAGAATCCCACAATTAACTGAAATCAACCAGGAAGGAACTCAAATAAAAATTGGAGCAGCTGTGACATTTGCCCAGGCAATCGAAAATCCACTGCTTCAAAAGAACACACCTTTCTTGCTTGAAGCTTGTAAAACGATAGGTGGACCTGCAATTCGAAACTGCGGTACACTCGGTGGTAACGTTGCTAACGCTGCCGCTTGCGCTGACACAATTCCCGCACTCGTTTGTCTGGAAGCGATTGCGCATCTCCAATCCGCATCAGGTAACCGTCAAATTCCTGTGGAGGAATTGCTAACTGGACCCCATAAAACGCAAATCAATAAAGGTGAATTGCTCACCCATTTTACTTTTCAATTACCGCCAGAAGATGCGAAGAGTAGCTTTATTAAAATTGGAAGGCGCAAAGCCCAATCGATTTCGCGGTTGAGCATTGCAGTAATCGGAAAAGTTGACCAGGATGGGAAGATTGACTACATCCACCTTTGCCCTGGTGCTGCAATTGCAAAACCAAGTCGATTCCGCAATGTGGAAGACATGTTAATGGGAAAAAGCCCAGAAAAAGACTTATTCTCCACCGTTGGAGATCAATTAGTCTCCGAAATGATCGCCAGCACTGGCCGTCGTTGGTCAACTGAATACAAAGAAGTGACACTAAAAGCCATCACCGAGCGAGCACTAACCAGAATATTTCTTGAGGAGGAATCCCATGATCATTAATTTTTCTTTGAATAATGAAGCTGTATCGGTTGATGCACCAACCGATATAACATTATTAGTTCTTCTACGAGATTACTTCAAACTCACTGGTACAAAAGAAGCCTGTGATGTAGGCGAATGCGGAGCTTGCTCAGTTTTACTGGATGGCAAATTGGTCAATAGTTGTTTGGTTGCAGCTCCATCGGTAATGGGACGCACTGTCGTGACTATTGAAGGTGTTCATGATGAAAGTGGTGGACCCAATGATCTCCAGCAAAATTTCATCTCGAAAGGTGCTGTGCAATGTGGCTATTGCATCCCAGGTATGGTGATAGCAGGAGAAGCGCTGTTATCAAAAAATCTCGATCCAAACCGATTAGAAATCCGCGAAGCTTTAGCTGGAAACTTATGTCGCTGTACTGGATATATGCAAATCGTTGATGCGATCGAAACAACAGCAAAAGACCGATCTGAAAAAAGCAAAGAATAGAAAAGGAAGAGGTTCTCAATGGCAGAATTGAAATTTGTTGGAAAACCAGCACAGCGAGTCGATGCGCTTGAGAAAGTAATGGGAAAAACCAAATATGTTGGTGATATGTCTCTTCCCGGTATGTTATATGCCCGTACTTTGCGAAGTGAATTACCTCATGCTCGTATCACAAAACTGGATGTGTCGCCTGCTCTTAAAGTTCCTGGAGTGCTAGGCGTTGTAACCAGTGAAAATTTTGTAAATCATGGAAACTTCGGGTTTCCAATTTCAGATATGTATATGCTCGCCTACCAAAAGGTAAGGCATGTGGGAGAAGGGATTGCAACCGTGGCAGCAGAATCAGAAGAAGCTGCGATGGAAGGTGTCAAAGCAATTATTTGTGAATTCGAAGAACTTCCAGCCATATTTGATATGGAAAAAGCGTTAGATCCTGACGCTCCGCAAATCGGACCTGACCGTACCGATGGGAAACACACAAATTTAGTCGCCCATTGCCCAGTAAACAAAGGTAACCCGGAAGAAAAATTCGACGAATGTGATGTCGTCCTGGATGAAAAATACACCACCGTGATGCAGGAACACTCATATCTGGAGACCGAAGGTGGGTTGGCTGTACCCACTCCGGAGGGTGGTGTGATTGTTTATCTCTCCTGCCAGAGTCCATTTATTCCTCGTAATGATTTGTGCAAAGTATTAGGATTACCAGATGATCGGGTGCGTGTTATTGTTCCACCTGTCGGTGGGTCCTTCGGTGGTAAAGACGATCTCAACTACCAAACCGCAGGTCAAATCGCTGCTCTGGCACTTAAGGTGAAACGCCCGGTACGTATGACATTCTCCCGCGAAGAAAGTATCATCGCAGGCTACAAACGAGGTGCGATGAACATGAAAATTAAGCTTGGTGCAGACAAGGATGGCACTTTACAAGCTTGTGACTTCAAAAGCGTTTATGATTCCGGAGCATATTCCTCGCAAAGCCCCTTCACTGCCTGGCGAGCCAGTATTCATGCGATGGGGGCGTACCGTTATGATGATTGTAAAGTAGGTGTGACTGCTGTTTATACCAACTCCAGTTATGCCGGTGCTTATAGGGGTTTCGGCAACACCGAAGTATGTTCTGGTATCGAGCAAGCGATTGATGAGATGGCAGAAAAATTAAACATCGATCCAATGGACTTCCGCCTGAAGAATTGTTTGAAGGTAGGCGATATTACTCCTCATGGACACCATTTAACAGAATCAATTGGACTCACTGACTGTTTGTTAAAAGTTCGTGAAATGAGTAATTGGGATCAAAAAAGAGAGGAATATGCCAAACAACCGGAAAACGCCGAAAAACGGCGGGGAATTGGGGTAGCAGCACTATTCCATGGGACTTCATTAGGTGCAGAAGGGTTAGATGAGGCAACTGCAACTATTGAAATTCACACCGACAACAAGGTAACACTTACTTCCGGATTAACCGATTACGGAACGGGTGCCAGAACGGTATTTACTTTAATTGCAGCTGAAATCCTCGGGGTGAGTCCAGAAAAAATCCATGTTCATAACCCTGACACCAATACAGCCAAGGATAGTGGCCCCACTGTTGCCAGTCGCACCACCATTTTAGCAGGTAATTCTGTGCGCGTGGCTGCTCAAAATTTGCTCCAAAATCTGGACTGGGCTGCTGCCGATTTGTTAAAATGCGACCCTATCCAAATTCATAGAGTAGGCGAAAATTACATCGGTCCCAGTGAAGAACCAGTCTCCTGGGAAACGATAGTAAACCATGCCAGAGATATGGGTCTGGTACTCTCCGCTTATGGACGATGGACAGCTCCGGAAATTCATTGGGATGAAGAAAAAGGAACGGGTATCCCTTATTTTGCTTACCATTTTGGTACTCAAGTAGCTGAAGTAGAGGTTGACTTGAAAACCGGCCATACTGATGTTCTAAATATATGGGCAGTACACGACATCGGAAAGGTGATTTTCCCACAAGGTGCTTACGGGCAGCTCTATGGTGGTATCTCACATGGTCTTGGTTATGGTTTATATGAGGATCTGGATTATCAAAATGGTTACCCTCAAAGCATTAATTTTGATACATACCTGATTCCAACAGCCATTGACATGCCAGAAATTCAAGGTGATTTTGTGGAAGCCCAATTTTCACAAGGTCCGTTTGGTGCAAAAAATATTGCTGAACCAGCGATGGTTCCCACCGCTCCAGCTATCCTGAATGCAATAGCTCAAGCAACCGGTCGGCGTGTTCGTAATTTACCTGCAAATCTCGAAAGGGTCATGTTGGGAAAAGAGTTGGTGAAGAAAGGTTCACCATTCTCCTGTAAAGTTGCCCTAAAAATTTCATAAAATGGAACAAAGTAATTTTGAGGTCAATGTGCGCTTCTTTGGCGTTTTAGAACTCTATGCGGGTTGCCGCTTCAAAACAATCTCACTTCCCCGGAAGAGTTCCTTACAGGATTTGATGGATCTTTTAGAGAGAGAAAACCCGCCTGCTTATAAAAATTTATTCAAACAAAAAAAGGCAGGCGGAACATTTATCAGAGTCCTGGTGAATGAAAAACTGATCAATGAAACAAATTTTTCGCTTCAACTGGAACAGAATGACGTTGTAACCCTTTTACCAGGAATCTCTGGTGGAGGACACATTTTTGGTTCAATCCAATAAAACCTTTGAAGCAATAAACTGTTGATTATCGTTTTTTAAATACAATCTGAATCGGTGTTCCGGTAAATGGGTATTCTTCCCGAATTGTATTTTCTATGAACCTGATGAAGGTAAAATGTGCTAATTTCGGTTCATTACAATAAATCATAAATGTCGGTGGGTCTGATCGAACCTGAGTACCATAATACATTTTGAATACTCGTCCCGCTTTAGAAGGTGTATGCAAGTCCTGAATATGTTGAATAATGCGATTTAAAGTGGAAGTGGTCATCCTTGCTAAGCGTTCTTCCTGAACCTTCAATGCCATTGGCATCACCTGCTCAACACGTTGACCCGTTTTGGCAGAAATAAAAAGCAAGGGTACATAATCCATAAAATTGAGATCTTTTCTAATCTTCTCTGTGTATGCAACCATAGTGTGGGTATCTTTTTCAATCGCATCCCATTTATTGACGATTACGACACAACTCTTTTTTGCTTCGAGAACGTATCCTGCAATGTGTGCATCTTGCGCAGTGATTCCTTCGATCGCATCAATTAATAACAAGGCGACATCAGCACGTTCAATTGCTCGCATTGAGCGTAAAACAGAATACTTTTCAACACCACTTTCAACTTTTCCACGACGCCGAATGCCAGCAGTGTCAATTAAGGTAACATCCAACCCATCAACTTCAATATGACTATCGATTGCATCTCTGGTTGTACCTGGGATTTCTGAAACGATCATTCTTTCATTGCCAACCAAACGATTCAATAAACTTGATTTACCTACATTAGGTTTCCCAACCAACGCTATTTTTACTGAATCGTCTTCTTCTGTATCCAAATCCTGAGGAAAAGTTGCAACTAATGCATCTAACAAATCACCTGTACCGGTTCCATGCAAAGAAGATACCGCATAAGGTTCTCCCATTCCCAGTTCGTAAAATTGGTAAACCTCTTCTCGAAAAGCTTTACTATCTGCTTTGTTGGCAACCAAAAGAATTGGGGGGAACAGTTCCCCATTTATAGTTTTCTGTTTGCGGCGTAATATTTCTGCTACTTCCTGATCAGCAGTGGTAACCCCTGCCATTGCATCCACGACCAGCAAAATTGTATCCGCATCTTCAATTGCAATTGCTGCTTGTTCTTTAATTTCTTCAATAAAATTTGCAGAACCTATTGATAAAGGTGTTTTTCCACCTACAGAAGGATCAATTCCACCGGTATCAATAACAAAAAAAGGTTTTCCTGCCCATTCCGCATCCGACATTAATCGGTCACGGGTCGTGCCAGGGACTTCATCAACGATCGCCTTTCGTTCTCCGGTTAGGCGATTAAATAATGTGCTTTTACCGACATTTGGACGGCCAACAAGCGCAACAATAGGTTTGTTCATAACAATCTTTCCACATTTATCCACCCGGGGTGGGTGTTGGTGCTCTAATAATTTCGATGTCAATAATTCCGGGTTGAATACTGTCAACCATTATTTCATCGGATGGTAATTCTACCACCGGTTCCAATTGGTAAGCACCAATCTCGTAATCTGTTAGATCAAGAACCACTTGAATATCATCTGTGTTAATCCTATCCAAAATTGGGAGTGGCCCTGAAATCAACAAGGTGACCATTTCTGGGGCTAATACAGCTGATAAATTCTCTGGTAATCCGATGACTTGAATAGGTACATTTGCTATTGGCATACTGGATTGGACAGCAGCAATACTAACTCTTACCAATACGGTTCGTTGATCACCTACAACCAAAACCCCATCTGGTAAATCGAGGGATAAAGAAACATCTATATCGTCTTTTAAACCCTCTAAATTTAAAGGCATCGTTTGAACATATCCCGGCAAATCATTAACAATTTGAGGATTGGTTGAGTATACAGTAATCGCTAAAGGCACCACAGAAATGTTGGTGAGACGATACCCATCTGCAACCTGACCTTCAATATTAACTGAGACGATTACATTACGATAACCATAGCGCTGACTTATTTCCTGGAATACTTCAACTCGATCTGGTGTAAGTGTGACATTTTCAACAACATTGTCGTTTTGGTCTAAAGCCACGATTCCCAACACTCTGGAAATATCTTCATATCCTTGATTGATTTCCAAGGTTGCTTGAACTTTATTCACCCGTTCCACCTGAGAAATTGGACCTGTCACTGTTATCTGTTCAACACTTAAGACAGGTTCTTCTGCCTGATAACCCACAGCTGGATCACCAATCACGATGAGATCAAGTGGTATCGATTTACTTGAAAGGTTTTCCAATTTTATGGAAACAGCTCTTGGGGAATAAGAAACAACTTTAACAGGTCTTACATTAACCTGTATTTGTAAATCAACCATATGATTTCCAGCTTCCAATCCCGATAAATCTGCTACAGCTCGAATTGGTGTAGGAGCACTTACGATTGATTCCCAGACCGACTGCGGTGTATTTAAAATGACTGAAACATTGCCAGGCAAATCACTGGTTAACACAAGATTAGGATCCTGCCCAACAATCTCAACAGGTACAGTTCGTGGATATGGTCTGTTTTGAGCTGGATCATTGGCAGTTACCGCAATAATCCAAACCGTGATTGACAAAACCAAGGCTGTGATAAAGGTAGGAAAAGCCCTTTTCACTTTTCTAAACAAGCCCCACATTGTTAATCCTCATCCTTGCGTAAAAATTTTGGAATTTTAATTTTCCATCCCAGGAAGTTAATCTGGTCAACAATGCCTGGTATTGGTTGAAATAATGCGATTAACATATTTTCAAGACGATCAGAGTCTAACCCTCTGATAAGTCTGCCTCCTTGTGCTACCGAAATTGAACCCGTTTCCTCTGAAACCACAATTACAATCCCATCACTCGCTTCGGAAGACCCTAATGCTGCACGGTGACGTAATCCCATTTGTCGCTCTGGTGTCCTATTCAAAATACCACTGGCAGAAAGTGGCATCACACACGAAGCGGCTTTCAAACGATTTCCTACGATTATTCCTGCCCCATCATGCAGTGGGGAGTTTGGATAAAATATTTGTAATAACAATTCTGGTGTAATAACCGCATCCATATAAACACCAGTATTGATATATTCTTGCAGAGAATCACTGCGTTCAAGGACAATCAGTGCACCATGACGACGGGCGGACAATCGTGCACAAGCCAAGCTAATAATCCTCATTGTGTTCTTTATTTCTTCATCAGATGCTAAATTGCGACCAAATAAACTGGAAGAACCAGCCCGTCCCAAACGCTCCAACCCCCTGCGAATTTCAGGTGCAAAAATAACGGGTATTGCTAACAATAAAGCTGGCAAAGTAGTTTGAATTAACCAGGAAAACGCGGGCAATTCAATGAATTGAGTTAAGAATGCCAAAAGAATTACAAGAAATAACACACCACGTAATAATATAGTCGCTTGTGTGTCTTTTAGAAGCATTAACACAATAAAGAATATTAATGTAACCAATGCCAGGTCAAGTATGCTTAACCAATTAATTCTTTGGAATATAAATAAAATTTCATTCAAAAAATCTGACACTGTTATCCTTTTCTAAATTGGTCTTAGCACTCTATCTTGTCGTAGTTTCTTGACATAAAGATTTGTTCCATCCGGCATCGAATCTTTTGCCGCATTAATCCAGGCAATTACTTTTAAGTCGTCCGGTTTTTTTGCTTCATACCCTAATCGTCGCCAGATTTGTTCCCGTTTTTCCATTTCCGGAGTTAAAAACAATAGAGATATCTCACATTGCAAATCATTGGATGCATTTTCCATTTCATGCACTAATAATGGAATAGCCTTATCATCAGGAACATGATCAAACAACATTAAATCAACGGTTCTTGCAATTAAATTTTCAACCTGCCATCCTAAAACACCAACCAATGAATTTCCAGCTTGTAAAACCAAAAATGCTTTTTCTCCAAACATGTCCATAATATCGTGGCGGGTAAAAGATTTACCGTTTTTCGAAAAATGGTTAAAAAATTCGGCAATCTCATTCGATCGACGTGGTGTACCTCGTTGAACAGTTAATTCACCTTTCATTGAATGGGTAGAAGCCAGTGTTTTTTCAGCTTCTGAGGTTTGTTTAGGCACCAATGATTGCCAATTATCAAAAACCTGTTTCCAGGTTTCTTCTAGAGTCCCACTATTGTGAATCACCACATTTGCTACTTTTATTTTCTCTTCTTGTGATGGTTGTGAGTCTATTCTTTGTTGTGCATCAAGAATACTCATCTTTCGGCGAAGTACCAACCTTTCCAGCTGGGTTTCTGCGGGGGTGTATGTGACCCAAATACTGTCACACGAATCTTTTATTTCTGATTCAATCAGCTTAATCGCCTCAATTACAACAACTTTATGTTTGATGCGATTAATAATATAATCCAATGCCTGAAAAACCAACGGATGGATAATCCCTTCCAGTATTTGAAGAGCTTCGGGATTGTTAAAAACAATTTTTCCCAATTTCTTACGATCAATTTCACCATCATCCTTGATTATCCACTGACCAAATTGGGTAATGACCTTTTTATAGCCAGGAGCACCTTTGGCAATGGCACGGTTCGCCAAAGCATCTGCATCAATACCAAATGCACCAAGGTGTTCGAGCATACGTCGCACAACACTTTTTCCTGTACCAATATTACCGGTTAACCCAATAACGAGTTTACCTGGCCATTTACTCAAATCTCCTCCTTCAATTCTGGAAAAAAACGTTTTACTCCTACTACATTTTAGCTTTGCAAAGCGAGAATGTCAAAGGAATGTGCTTGAAAAATAAGAGAAATTCCTCCTCATCTCCATAGAATTGGTAAAAAGACTCGCGAGAAGTTCTCAGTCATCTCACTGGTTCTTAAACGTATGGCAGCATCCACATTGAGAGGATTCAAAGAATACCAGTCACCGTTTACATCCTTGTACCAGGTGTTATTTTCTGAAGGATCACCATAATGATCTGTGGTGATTGGTCCGAAATAATAATTATTGTTCACCTCAAGTTCCACCACGATTTCATCCCCTAGGTTCCTCTCAAAAAACGGTAAGTTTATATTGTAATACCCCGCATATGGAACTTGGTAATTTGATAATTCATATAATTTCCCTGCAGGTTTATCATTTTCGAATTTAGAATAAATCCTCAAATAAACAGTAGCTTTATCATTCGTCCAAAATTCGACAGCTTTGGTATATTCATGCGAGTTTACTTGAAAAATAGCTAAAGCTGATCCATTATTAAGGTTAGATCTATCAGGGCTCAATTGGTTGGTATGTCCTGCTTCGTCATAAAAATATAATTTATTGCCGGGAGAACTCTTGGCATAACCTGTTACTACCGCAACATCATTTCCAATACCAGCACTGCCATAAGCAATATAAAAATATCCGTTGTCTCCCCAGTCGCTACCATAACTATTTTTTACAATCCAGGCACCTTTACCATGAGAATGCTGTAATTCATCGTCCCAACCAACAATCATGACAGCATGGGTGTTATCTATCACATTCGGATCTTCATAATGAATGACATAACTGCCATCATAATCTTCAAAACCTGGAATATTTACCTCCATTTCCGAATAGATAGGCCCATATGTATCCAATAGTTCCTTGATTTCCATTACACTCGCAACCCTTTGATATTGGCTAATATGCAGCCATTCGGTAACATAATAGACAGTATCACAACTTTGATTACAAGTCAGGTTCATAGCATCAAAAGGATCACAGCTCTCCAACACCAATCCTTCCTGAGTAAATTGATTAATTAGTTTCTTAAAATCTCCCCCTTTGCATGAGTGTATGTCAATGTCATTGAGTGCATACCAGTTGCAACGAATTGCATTGTTTTCGGATAAATCAACCCTAATTTTCTCATTCATCCAAATGGTAGCCTGAACAGCTTCAACTCCCGCAAAGGCATAACCAGCTTTACAATCCCCCTGATCTTGCACGGGAAAATCATATCCGCGTTCACGCCAATCAAAGCGGCTATCATATTTTGTTTCATTTGCTTTTGAAGTTGAATTTGGAAAAATGGCAGCAACTAAAAGGAAAAGGCTAATAATCAAAATTCCTTTTCGACGAAAATGCATCGATGCACCTCCAGGAGAATTTGATATATTGATTATAGACTCAAAAAAATTTAACAAGTATTTTTCTTGTAAGATCCTTCCATTCTCATAAAGCCTATTCACGGATATAATCACGCCTGCTTAGAAAAGCAATCTCACGTAAAAACTTCTATGAAGAATATTCGTGACCAGCTGAAAAAACAATAGTTTGAAAATAACCAGGAGACGGCAATGTCAATAAGAGACTTAAGTAAACAATTTAAAAGTGAAATGGCATCGATGAAATTCACCAAAGACACCGTTAAAGACTATTTCTTTGTGATTTTTGGGGTAATCATTCAAGCATTTGCCATGCGCCTTTTCCTGGTCCCCGCATATCTTGTTAGTGGCGGGGTAAGTGGTGCTGCGCAACTGATTAACCATCTCACCAATTTTCCTATCGGTTTGATGATATTAATTGGCAATATTCCACTATTTTTTCTGGGATGGCGTTATTTAGGTGGCATCCGTTTTGCCTTACGTACTGCTATAGCAATTTTGCTGTTTTCCTTTTTTACGGATTTTCTGGTGCTGTTCATCCCAGCTGCGGGTGTAACCGATGACTTGGTGCTCAATAGTATTTATGGTGGCTTAATGTATGGTATCGGACTAGGAATGGTTTACCGTGGAAAAGGAACCAGTGGTGGTAGTGATATACTCGGCCGAATTCTCAACCATCGCTTTGGCATTTCGATATCATCTTCTTACCTGATCACCGATTCATTGGTTGTTTTAATGGGTGGACTTGTCTTTGATTGGGAACGAGCACTTTACGGATTGGCCGTTATTTACGTTAGTGGTTTAGCTGCGGAAATAGCCTTTGAAGGGCGGGCAATTTATCGAACGGCAATGATTGTTACATATGATCCTGAAGGAGTTTCCAAAGGCATTATGGATAGCCTGGAACGAGGTGTTACCATGTTGCATGGAACTGGTGGATATACCCATGAAGATCGAACTGTCATTTATTCGGTAATTACCCAATCCGAAATCCCACAATTAAAAGAAATTGTTCAAACCGTTGATCCACTTGCTTTTATGGTCATTGGTCAAGCGCATGAAGCTTTGGGAGAAGGGTTTAGACCTTTGATGGAGCAAAAATCCTGAGAGGTTAAATCAATCCCATCATGGATAAGGCACCAAACGCAATCCCTAATTGCCCAAGGTGATAAGTGAACATAACTAAGAAATTTCCGTAAGGGACTGGACGGAGGAACCGACCTGTAGCCAATACGGTATCGGATATCGTAAATAATAAAGCACCAACACTCGCCAACAATGCAGAAGGATATACCCAGGATTCGCGAAACCAGGTCAACATTGCCAATAACAACATCAAGGTGATTGTTACCATATAAAGCAGGACCGGCAGCCACAAATGTCGATGCTCCAAACTTCTTCGAATTCCACCAATAATTCTGGGATAAGCCAGGATGATCAATAATGATATGATCGCGACGGGGACAAGCATCCATACACTCCAATTCAATGCACCAAGACCCAACCCTATAATATAAAAAATGTGGGCTACCAAAAAGGAAACCAATCCGGCAATGAAAAACCTGGATCTCATCAACAGGAATATATCCCCTAATAAAGAGAAAATCAAACCACCCAAAAACCATATGCCAGGATTTTGCCATCCCCCGAATGAGATAAAAATGTAAATTAAAATAAGCAAAGAGACAGGTTTGGAAAAAACCCGGAACTTAACCCAGCGTTTGCCAGCAGCCACCCAATCAAGCAGCATGAATATCCCCAGCGCAATGAACCACGCCACAGCTATTTCCCTTCCTGCAAGACATATCCCATCAAATTCAATGCATCCGGGTTATTACGCCAATTTTTATGTACCTTGACACGCAAATCCAGAAATACCCTTCTACCACTCATTTCTTCTATTTCTTTGCGTGCTGTCTGACCAATTTCCTTGATTTTTACCCCCTTTTTGCCAATCACGATACCCTTTTGCGAATCACGTTCAACAAACAAGGTTGCCATAATATAAGCCAGATCATCTTCGCGGTCTTCATAGGAATCCAATCGAACCGCTACCGCATGTGGCACTTCTTCCTCCAGGTGGCGCATTACAGCTTCGCGGATTAATTCTACAGCGATATCGCGTTCATAATAATCCGTAATTTGTTCTTCATCATAAAAGGGTTCTCCTTCAGGTAAAACTGGAATAATAGCATCCAATAATTCTTTAATACCCAAATTTAAACTAGCACTCACCGAGAAATATTTAGCTTCCGGTAATAAATTAGTATACAAATTTTGATTCTTCAAATTTTGGTCAGATGAAACTAAATCAATTTTATTTCCAATAATGATTACCTCAGGATGAGAAGATAGAGAATTAATTTTTTGGGCAATTAACCGATCTTCTTCTGTAGGCTCTACTGAGATATCCACAATCCACATGATCAAATCACCATCAGAAAGAGTGCTCTCCGCTACTTTATTCATATAATCGCCTAATCTATGTCGAGCGATATGGATTCCAGGCGTATCAACAAAGACTATTTGGGCTTCCTCATTTGTCAGAATTCCCAATTGTTGTTTCCGGGTTGTTTGTGGCTTTGGTGATACTGCAGCAATCTTCTGCCCCAAAATGACATTCATTAATGTTGATTTTCCAACATTTGGTCTGCCAATAACAGAAACAAACCCTGCCTTAAAATTTTTTGGTTCATTGTTTTGCTGAGAAAGTGGATCCACTTTTTGCATTCTATTCTCCAATCAATAAATTGTATGAATAATTCCAATATACCATCAAATACCCTTTCATAACCAATTTTCAGCATTTCTGTTGATAAACTATTTTTATTCATCGAATGATAAAAAAATTGAATTTCTTCGATACTTTACCGAAATTGTCAGGTAATTGGTGGGTCAACGTAGGGTGAGCGTAGGGTAAGCGTCAAGTTATGTTCAAAATGTTCTGGTATTATATGAATCAACAAAGGGCGACTTCTCTTCTTCTCCTCCTTAAAAATGAGAGCCGGGGGCGGCGTACCCGGCTCTCACTAAATTAACAACTTGATATTTCAGGTTGTTTTTTTGTATTAATAAATTAATCATATAATATAAGATACATACAAAAATAATGAGGGAAGTGCTATGAGTGATAATCGGGAATTCTTTATTGGAAAAGAATTTGATTTTGAAAACATGAAACTAACGGACAATAAAATCTTTTATGATCCAGCTGACCTGACAACCCATATGTTTGTAACCGGAATGACCGGTTCTGGTAAAACAGGATTATGCGTGGGATTAATGGAAGAAGCAGCCTTACAAAATATTCCTGCTATTGTGATTGATCCAAAAGGTGACCTAACCAATCTTGTTTTACATTTTCCTGATCTACTACCGGAAGACTTTGAACCCTGGATTGACCCAGAAGCTGCCCGCAGGGAGGACAAAACCCAACTAGAAAAAGCGACAGAAACTGCAACCTCCTGGAAGAATGGCTTAGCGGATTGGGGTATTGGCAAAGAAAATATTGAGAGGTTGAAAAATTCAGCAGAATTCACCATTTTCACTCCTGGTTCTACATCAGGGGTCGCTGTTGATATCCTTTCGTCATTTGCAGCTCCAGAACTGGATTGGAATGAACATCAAGAAATTCTGCGTGAACGGATCTCTTCTAATATCACTGCTTTGTTAGGCTTAATCGGATACAACGATATCGATCCTCTCAGTTCTCGTGAACACATATTATTAGCCAATATAATGGAACACTTCTGGAGCAAAGGGCAATCCTTCGATTTGAGCGATCTCATTATGCAAACCCAAAACCCACCTTTTGATCGTTTAGGGGCATTTCCAATTGATCGCCTATTCCCGGAAAAAGATCGCTTTGCTTTAGCCATGAAGTTGAACAACTTCTTAGCGTCTCCTTCCTTCCAAACCTGGATGCAGGGAAAATCTCTTGATATCCAAAAAATGCTATACACAGATGATGGAAAACCGAAACAATCCATTTTCTATATCGCACATCTGAGTGATAACGAAAGAATGTTTTTTGTCACATTATTGTTTGGGGCAATAGAATCGTGGATGCGCAGGCAAAGTGGTACCAGTGGCTTACGAGCGATCGTCTATTTTGATGAAATTCTAGGGTACCTTCCTCCGGTAGCGAACCCCCCTTCCCGACCTATTATGTTGAGAATGTTAAAACAAGCGCGAGCATTTGGTGTTGGATTGGTATTGGCAACTCAAAACCCTGTTGATATGGATTACAAAGCCCTCTCCAATGCTGGAACATGGATGATTGGCCGCTTACAAACTGACCAGGATAAAGAAAGATTAATGGATGGTTTGCAAAGCGCCAGTGGTAATATTGACAGATCTGAAGCAAATAAATTGCTATCAAATTTAGGTAAGCGCATCTTTTTATTACATAATGTACATGAAAAAGGGTTGAAATTATTTAGTACACGTTGGGTTATGAATTATCTGGCTGGCCCGATGACTCGCTCACAAATTCCTGCATTGAATGAACTAGCTGGGGTTAATAAACGTAAAGGATCATCATCAAATGGTCGCTCCGCTGCCAATGAACCAAAGACTCAACCGCTCAAATCTCAATCCAGTGCAGCTGAACCAACGATCACCCAATCTGTTATGAAACCTGTAATTCCCAGTGGAATTATGGAATACCATCTACCCAATAATCTTACTTTGCAGAATGCAGCAAAGAATGACAACGTAAACCTAAGTAGCACTTCTAAAATCACTGCTATTGAGTACCATCCACGTTTACTCGCACAGGCTGAAATACGATATCTGGATCGTAAGTACAATATACAAACGATGCAGAAAAAAACTACTATAGTGGAAGATGAAACAGGCAGAATGGTTCGCTGGGAAGATCATCTTATCAACCCCATTGAACCAAATTTACTGGAACATAATGCTTTACCTGAAACCGGATATCAGCAAGTACCGGTCTGGATGGTGGACCCCAAAACACTAAAAATCCTTCAAAGCGATTTTGAGGATTGGATTTACCGAACGGATCATTTGAAAATTAAAGCCAGCGAAAGCTTAAAACTCTATGCCGGACCTGATGTTTCTGAACAAGTTTTTGATTCGGAAATCAAAGAAGCAGTAAAAGAACAAATGGATTTAGAAATAGAAAAAGTAAAAACAACCTACGAGAAAAAAATAACGGCTTTACAACAAAAACTTGAAAAAGAAAAGCGAGATGTGGAAAACGCAGAAGATTCGCTTGGCCAGCGAAGATTAGAAGAAGCTGGAACACATGGTGAAGTGCTCTTAGCTTTTCTCTCCAAACGTCGGAAATCTATCTCATCATCCTTAACCAAACGCCGCATGACTGCCCAGGCAAAGGCAAAGCTGGAAAAAGAAAAAGAAGATGTAGAATTTGCAATTGAAAACCTGAAAGCTTTAGAAGAGGAAATGAAATCATCCATCGCTCAATTAGAAGCTGAATGGATGGGGAAGAAAAATGAGATCACCGAAATTAATATTACTCCTCTTAAGAAAGATATTTTTGTAGAATTTTTTGGAATTGCCTGGGTGCCTTACTATATTGTCGATGTCGACGGCAAAAATTACAGAATCTGTGCTTTTTCATCCTAATTCGATAAATCACCTGCTCCGCATGGAGCAGGTGATTATTTTAATCAAGTTCCTGCCGACCTGCTAATGCCCTCAGTAAAGTATTTTGATCGGCATATTCCAAATCACCCCCCATTGGTAAACCACGTGCTAATCGGGTTAACCGAACCGGATAATTCTGGATTTGTTGTTTAATATACAAAGCAGTTGCATCGCCTTCCATCGAGGGGTTGGTTGCAATAATCACTTCCTTTATTCCCCCTTTTTTGACGCGTTCAACCAGTGGTTTGATTTTCAAATCATCGGGTCCGATACCCTCAATCGGTGAGAGGGCACCATGCAATACATGGTATTTTCCCATAAAACCAGCGGTGCGTTCCAAAGCAAGCACATCTAATGGCTCTTCAACCACACAAATTTGATCATCATTCCGTTTGGAACTGGCGCATATCTCACATAATGTATTGCCTGAAACAGTGATGTTGAAACACTGCTCGCAAAATGCAGTAGAGCTTTTCAAATTATGGAGGGCATCTGCCAGGCTCTTACTAATTTCATCCGGCGCTCTTAACAAGAAAAAAGTTAAACGAGAAGCTGACTTTGGTCCAACACCGGGTAATCGCTCAAACGCATTGATTAAATTTTGAACTGGTTCAGGTAAAATTGCCATTAATCACCTTATCAAGGCCCTAAAAACCTAGTCCAGGTATGCCACCCGCCAGTGGTCCCATTTTTTGTGATTGCAATTCTCGGGATTGATCCAACGCCAGGTTTACTGCGCTCAAAATCAGATCCTGCAGCATTTCCGCATCAGCATCTTCTAATAATTCGGGGGAAATTTCAACCGATTTACAATGCTGATCACCTGTCATTGTCACTTTTACAACACCACCACCAGCGCTTGCTGTGACAGTCTCATCAGCTAAAGCAGCTTGAGCAGCTTCCATTTGTTCCTGTAATTTTTGAATTTGGCGCATCATAGCGTTTTGACCACCGCCCATTCCTCCGCCCATTTTTCCATATCCTTTTGCCATAATTGTTTACTCCTTATCTACAATTTTTCCACCAAGATCAAGCGCAGCACTAACTAAGCTGTTAGGTTCAAATTCGTCCTCAACATCCGCAAGATTTGATTTTGAATTGATTAATACCGCGCGAACTTTTATATCTTTTCCTAAAACATGCGAGAATGCCCTCTGAATAATTTCCTGATGATCCCCTTTTTCTACCCTTTCTTTTAAGACAGGGCTTTGAAAACCAATCTGAATCACACCTTTCTTAAGTGAAAAATTCCTGGCTGAAGCTAACAATGCTTCCGTGTTTTTGCGATAACTGCGAATTAAGTTTTTAACTTCGTTGAGTGATTCTCTCACTTCCGTAATGGTAACGGCTGTTTCAGGTTTTTCCTGAGAATTTTCCTCTTCATTATCTGCTTGCTTCGTATACTCCTGGGCAGCAGGTTCTTCAAATACTTTTTTTATTTCATTTTTGGTCTGATTTTTATCCTTCTTCTCATTCGAGTCAATGTCTTTCAATTCTTTATTTGGAACCGAACGTTCGATTTCAACTTTATTAGCCGCATTTGCCAATTGTGGTTCTGGTGTGTCCTCAAAAAGCTGGATGCTTTGGGCTATCGCCAATTCCAGTGCCAGGCTTGGTTGCCATGCCAATCGGCTTTCATTAGCCGCTGCATTAAATAATTTTACCAACTCAGTCAATATTGATAATGATATGTCTTGCGTTTGCGTTTTCATGATTTCACGCACTTCGTCGGTTACATCCACAGATCGTTCATCACCCAATTGGATCAACATCAACCCACGCAAAAAATCCACCATTTGTCTGGCAAATTGCCGTGGATCAGTGCCTGAGTCCAATGCTTTATGTAATTGATTCAAACTACCACGTGCATCACAACTTTTTATTGAATCCACCAAATCAATTACTGATTGATTAGTTGCGGTGCCAAGCACTTGTTGGGCAATCTTGAGGGTAATTTTATCTCCCGTGGAGGTAAGTTGATCCAGTAAAGAAATCGCGTCCCGTAAAGCACCAGTAGATTGGCGTGCAATCAGGTATAACGTTTCATCATCAATTTTCAATTTCTCAGCTTTTGCCAACTCTTGTAATAACTTAACAATTGTAACAACGGGTATCCTTCTAAATTCATGTCTTTGACAGCGCGATAATACCGTCGCAGGAATTTTATGGACTTCTGTGGTTGCTAAAACAAAAATTGCATGCTGGGGTGGCTCTTCCAACGTTTTAAGTAAGGCATTAAAAGCTGCTGTGGATAGCATGTGTACTTCATCTATAATGTAAACTTTATAGCGACCTTGCGAAGGAGAAAAGCCAATTTTCTCACGCAAGTCACGCACATCATCCACGCTGGTGTTGGATGCAGCATCAATTTCAATCAAATCCATAAAACGATTTTGATTGAATGAAAGACAGTTTTCACATTGATTGCAGGGTCGCTTTGATAAATCTTCATCAAGGCAATTGACTGCTTTTGCCAATAAGCGTGCAGTTGTGGTTTTACCAGTACCGCGCGGTCCGGATAATAAATAAGCATGGCCAACCCGGTTTGTGCGAATAGCGTTTTTTAATGTTTGAACAATATGATCCTGTCCTACAACTTTATCCCATAATTGGGGTCGCCATTTTCTGTAAAGAGCCTCTGTCATTCTGCTTCCAATCAATAATTTTAGATTACTTAATCCTGTAAAAACTCATCAATAGAAATCAATCTTCTCTGCAATCGATCTACAGGCACACTTAAATTGTAATCGAAAATCTTCTTGTTAATGGTTGTGATCTCCTCGGATATTCCGCTTAAATCTGGTGTTGAGAGGTTTTTCTCCATTGCCAGGCGTGCTTTTAAATCTGTGATTAATTGTTCAATTTCTTTTCTTTTTTCCATCCACAGGTAGGAAATACCGTTTTTCTGAAGAATATCATCCACCAATCTCATCTCTGGTGAAGCATATGGATTATCCTTCCAATCAATTGGTTTTCCATAGCCAGGCAAATTGTCAAATTCCCCATCTGAAATCGCTTTTTGAATCGCGTCTTCAATGATTCGATCAAACCTTGACATTTATTCCCTACGGTATTTCAAACACAGCTCGTTCATTCCCGGCGGAGTCAAGCACTTTAACGGTTTCCCCAGCTTCCCAAATGGGTTCCTCACTCCCCCAAAAGAGCGTGTTGACTGTATTGTTTCCAGATCGGGAATATATGGATATTTGGCCTTTCACTAACTCAATTTCTGGAAAGACAAATGAATTATTATTCTGGTCAATAATTTTCCAACCAATCAGATTCAAAGCACCTTCTCCAATACGTTCAATCACCATTAATTCATTTTGCAAATCACCAGCTGCAAACACATTCGCGATTTGTATAACTGACGTGTCAGTCGGTGGTAATACATTTTGTGGAGTTTGTTCAACTTGTGATGGGTTAGCAACTGCTGGTGTCTGAATTTCAATAGAACTTGATGTATTGGAATTGTTCCAGATTGTAAGCACCAGTAAAGTAGTTGCTGCGGAGATAATTATATTAACGAATAAAAAAGGTAACCAACGTTTCAATCTTTCTCCTTATTAATATTTTTCGATTTATTGTCCTTGCTTATATTGCTTGAATCATAGCATAATTTCAACGTAAAATAAAACCTAGGGAGATGCATTAAAAATGATTCTAATTGACGGCCATAATTTAATTCCAAAAGTTCGTGGGTTATCACTCGCAATGTTAGATGATGAAATGGAATTAATTCAAATATTAAGTGAATATGCCAGATTAACCAGAAAAAAACTGGATGTCTATTTTGATAATGCCCCCATCAACAAGAGTGGTACCAGAAAATTTGGCTTGGTCACTGCTCATTTTGTACGGGAAGGTTCAACAGCGGATGATGCCATCATTCAAAGAATTTCCAAATTGAAACAAAGGACACAAAATACAAAAGTTATTACCTCCGACCAACGAGTGCAAAACCTGGCAAAATTAAATGGCGCCCAAGTAATTTCTTCGGATGCGTTTTCAAAAGACATTGAAAAAGCATTATCCCGATCCCCAGGCGGTGGAAAACCAGACCCGGAACGTTTATCACCGACTGAAATCGATCATTGGATGCAAATCTTTACGAACTCTAACACGAAGAAAAAAGATTAAAGTTTTCTTAATTGTTTTTAATAATTTATCTACTATTTTGATCTATAATATCTAATAGACACCGTTTAATGGTTAATTAGGTGTCAGTGTCAGAAGATCTGTAAACATCCCCCTATGTTTACATCCAGGATTTTTCTGATGGCATTCCCTCCCTGGAGACCGCTATACATGACCCAAATGTATGGCGGTCACTCTTTTATGGATTGATTAAATGGAAAACTTGACGTTCTTACTGAATTCGATACAATGAATTTATCTGTGCCTTCCGGAGTGAAACATGAAAAAAATATATTTCTTCTCTATCGTTGTAATCCTATTTTTATCAATGGCTTGCAGTCTGCCATTTCTAGGCGATTCCGAAGAGGAACCTCAACCAACAATAGAAATTGAGGTTGCAACACCACAATTAGAAAACGCTGTTCCAACAGAAACTGTCTATTCTCCCCCTACTGCTCAACCAACCAGTAATATGCCAATTGTTCCAACCGAAACGCAGGAACAACAACAAGCAGCCACAAAAATTCCTATGGAGATAGAAGAAACATCTTCCTGTCCTGCTTATGGCATTGAGGAATTTTCTTCTCCCAGTGATTGTTGGCCAAATACTGTAGATGATGTGTTATCAGTGGCATCTGTTTCCGATATGAATAAACTATCCGTGAAGGTGATTGATGATCGTTTAGAATTTTCAACCCGAATGGCTGAGGATGTTTTCCTTTATTCGTTTTATAAAGACAATGAATATGACGAAGTGATCATTCGCTCATCGGTGTCAAAAATTGAGCCAAGTGTAAACGGAAATGGTTTCACTCTTGCTTGCCACGTGAACCAGGCGGGTTGGTATGAAGTAAGAATTGCAAGCAATGGTCTTTTTGAAGTAAACCAATACGAGCAATTAAAGAAACAACAAGGAGCGAATCCTTATTTCAAAATTGCCACTGGTGGTGCCCCTAATTTTAAAACAGGTGAGGGTAGAGAAAACATCATTGAATGGCAATGTGGCTACAATTACCTGCGGTTCATTGTTAATGAAAAACAGGTTTGGGAGAAAAACGATTTTTCAAATCTTAATAGTGGCGGTGGTGTAGGTGTAGGATTAGCATCTTATTCGGGTGTATATCCACGCCATATTGGATTTGAATGGGTTGAAATCCTGGAACCATAAAGGTCAAACAGTCTTGTCGCTTCAGAAACTGGATGCTATAATCGCGGTAATGCCCCAGTAGCTCAATGGACAGAGCAAAGCACTCCTAACGCTTAGGTTGGGGGTTCGATTCCCTCCTGGGGCACCAATCAATTAAAAACTAATTCCAAATTCATCTTGTAATAATTCTCACTCTTTGTTAAAATAAAGATGATAAACGCTTGGGTGCCCCCCTCACCTAGGCGTTTATCATTTAATTAACAAAAAAGACCCTGTTTCCAGGGTCATATTATTTTTCTCACTAATTATCTGAATTGGGAAAATCATCATCCTCATCATCAATATCAACATCGATGTCGAAATCATATTCGATCTCCCCTGTTTTTCGTCGAATCCATAAATACAACACCTGGCCTTCGTCCGTCTCGGAGGATCTGGCAGCCATAATCGGAACTTGTTCTTCCAATCCATAATCATTTCGATAATGCAAGAAGATGGTATCTTTTCTACGCCAGGCACGGTGACAACGTTCAACCAAAGCGGAACCATTAAATGTCCGCAGCCGGGTTAATGCCATATCATATAAACCAGGTCCTTCGTTTAAACCTAGTGCCCAACCATCATCAATGATTTCAAATGTTGGGGGTGGTCCTTCAATAATTGTAATTTTGTCATCCATAATTTTCACCGATTTATTTTCTATATGAATAAATCTGACCTCATTTTACCGCGAATCAACAAAATGTCCATGCAAATTATGTTAATTCTATATTAGAATTTTTCTACCAATGGGGTCAAATTTATATAAATTTTTAATATTTCTCCTTCATATTTTTTATATTTAAATTGTAAGATTACATCAATAAAACAAATAAATGATTTGGAGGATCTAATGCCTACTTTTTATGTAAGAAACCCTTATCGTCAATTAGCCCGTCGCCAGGCATGGGACGCAGTAGAAAAAAACCATTCTGAGGAACCGAAAGTGGTGTTCCCTTTAGATATTCAAGTTTCAGAAAATGATTACCTGGTGCAAGCTTTCTTACCAGGTGTAATCGCTGAAGACCTGGACATCCAAATTGAGAACAATATTGTAACCATCAAAGGTGAAATTAAGATTGAAACTGACGAAAATGTTCGTTATTTAGTAAAAGAACGTCCATCAGGACTTTTCCAACGTGCAATCGAATTACCCGATGATGTTGATGCCGATAAAGTCAAAGCTGAACTGAAAAACGGTGTATTGACTGTTCAATTACCGAAATCAGAAATGTCAAAACCCAGAAAAATAAAAATTTCCAACAACTAATCGTCGTTTTAACCATTCCAGGAACCTTGGAGAAAATCCAGGGTTCCTGTTTTCGATTTAATTATCATTTTTCAAAGACCTCACTTAACGGTACAATCATTAAATGGCCACCCCTGAAGGTTTCAACACAGTAATCCAACAGACAAATACTCAGTATTTTAAATATTTTGAAAGTGTCGGATCAACCAACCAGATCGCTGTAGAATGGTTGGAGGAATCAGCTCCGGATGGTGCCATCGTTTTTGCAGACCATCAAAGTAGTGGCCGCGGACGCTTCAACCGTCTTTGGGTGACACAACCAAAGAGTGCAATTGCTTTATCCATCATCCTCCACCCAACCTGGCAAGAACAGGAAAAAATATCCTTTTTTTCTCCGCTGGCAGCGGTCGCGTTAACAAATGTACTGGAAAAAGAATTACATATTAACACTGAAATTAAATGGCCAAATGATGTGCTTATTCAAAAGAAAAAAACTTCCGGCATTCTCACAGAATCCATCTGGAAAGCTGAGCAATTGCTGGGCATTGTTGTTGGTATTGGAATCAATGTGTTTTCTTCATCGCTACCACCTGAAATTGAGTTAAATTTCCCAGCCACATACTTGCAAGCCCATACCCCTCTATCCATCAATCGCTATGATTTGTTAGCATCATACATCAACACTTTTCAATTCTGGAGACCAAAAATGTTGTCACCGGAATTTCTAAATTATTGGACAAATCGACTGGCTTTTCGCGGTGAAAAAGTATATATTAAACAAAAAGATGGTAATATACAGTTATCAGGTACTCTACTCGGCATTACAGAAAAAGGAGACCTGGAAATATTATCAGAAGATAATCAAATACATTCCATAACAGCAGGTGATGTTCATTTAAGACCTGTTGAACAGGAAAATTGAGAGGTCATTATGCTCGATGATTTACGAAACTCAGCTGAAGCGTCATTTTTAGATGAAGATCAACTTGAATTAGAGAATCAATACAAAGCAAAAGAAAAACGATTTTTGGGAATGACTGCTGCACAAAGATTTATCTTGTCAGTTCTGTTATTTATCCTGGTTGTCGTAATGGGTACCTTGCTCTTGTTAGTTACTGGCAAGATGGTTTTACCCTAAACATTAATGATTTAATAAAAAAATTGCCTGAAACGACTTCAGGCAATTTTTGATTTTATTCGCTTTTTTCAGCTGGTGGGTTTTCGGAGCCATCCCCTTCACCGGCAAGAATCTCAGCGCTAATACGCGCCATGGATGCAACACTGTCTTTGGCACCTATATCCATCACCCGTACACCTCGGGTAGTTCTACCCATTTGGGATATATCACGCACATACAAACGGATCATGACACCATTTGTCGAAATCAAAGTGATCTCATCATCTAGTTTCACAATTCTTGCACTCGCAATCAAACCACTCTTCTTGAGATTGTGTTTATCGATTGATGATACACCTTTAGAACCACGGCTCTTCGGATTGTATTGGGCAAGTGGTGTGCGCTTCCCATAACCATTTTCTGTAATGACCAGCAATTCAGCATCTGGTTCGAGCACATCCATACTGGTTACATAATCTTTAGGATCCATCCGAATACCAGTCACACCACCTGCAGGTCTGCCCATACATCGAATTTCTTTTTCATCCATTCGTAATGCCCTGCCAAAAGCGGTTATCAACATAACTTCATCATTCCCACTGGTCAAACGCACCCAACCCAATTTATCTTGGGGTTTTAAATCCATCGCAATCAAACCGGACGGTCTCACATTGGCAAATTCAGACAACTGCACTCGTTTTATCTTGCCTTTTTCGGTTGCCATTGTGCAGTATTCTGCCTGATCAAAATCAGGAACCGGGACAGCTGCTGTAACCCTTTCGCCCGGATTGAATGCCAGAACATTCATAATGGAAATTCCTTTGTCTGTTCTGCCAGCTTCCGGAAGGTTATAAACCTTTTCAGAATATACTTTACCGCGATCCGAGAAGAAAAGCACCGTATTCAGGGTTCTTGCCGGGAACAGCAACACCACTTCGTCTTCATCACGCATGGATTGCCCAATGACCCCGCGACCCCCACGACCTTGTGTGCGGAACAAATTAGCACGGGTCCGTTTGATGTATCCTTTTTCGGTAATCGTGATGAGAACAGCTTCATCTTTAACCAATTCAGATTCGGAAAACTCTTCTTTTGCATCAAAACTAATGATTGTTCGGCGTTCATCACCGTATTTATCAGCCATTTCTGTCAGATCTTCTTTGATCAAAGCCAGGATTTTGTGTGGATTGGCCAATAAATCTTCCAGACGATCGATGGTGGAAAGAACTTCCTTGTGTTCATCCTCTATTTTCTGTCGTTCCAGGGCTGCCAGACGGCGTAATTGCATATCCAGAATTGCCTGAGCCTGGAGTTCTGTCAATTTAAAGCGGGTGATCAAATTGGTCTTCGCTTCATCCGCATCCGGGGCTTTCCGAATGGTGTTAATCACATCATCCAGATTCGCCAGGGCGATCAGCAAACCATCCAAAATGTGAGCTCTGGCTTTTGCTTTGTCAAGTTCAAATTGGGTCCGGCGTGTAATCACTTCCCGGCGATGTTCGATGAAAATCTGAAGCATACGCCGCAAAGAAAGTGTTCTCGGCTCACCATTAATTAACGACAACATATTTACGCCGAAAGTCGATTGCAACTGAGTATATTTATAAAGTTGATTGAGCACTCGCTGTGGTTGTGCCCCGCGTTTCAACTCAATCACCACGCGCATACCTTTGCGATCTGACTCATCGCGCATGTCAGAAATCATATCCAGGCGGCCTTCGCGTACCAACGCCGCAATTCTTTCCAACATGGTTGTCTTATTTACCTGGTATGGGATTTCGGTGATGATGATAATGTGCCGCCCAGTTTTCAGTTCTTCAATTTCAGCTTTTCCACGCACAACCATTCTGCCGCGTCCGGTAGAATAAGCCTGGCGAATCGATTCCTGACCAATGATCATACCGCCGGTGGGAAAATCTGGCCCTGGTAAATACTTGATTAAATCTTCAACGGTTACATCTTCCAGATGATCATAATTCTCAATCAAATAATTGATGGCAGCTACCATCTCACCCAGGTTATGGGGCGGGATATTGGTCGCCATCCCCACCGCGATCCCGGAAGAGCCATTCAATAATAAATTCGGCAAACGCGCCGGTAATACCAGCGGTTCCTTCAAAGAACCATCAAAATTATCCGTAAAATCGATCGTGTTTTTTGCAATATCTGCCAGCATATCTTCAGCCATCGCCGACATTCTGGCTTCGGTATAACGCATCGCTGCGGGAGAATCACCGTCAATCGAACCAAAGTTACCCTGTCCATCGACCATGCGGTATCGCATCGAGAAATCCTGTGCCATTCTTGCCATCGCATCATACACGGAGAGATCCCCATGCGGATGGTATTTACCCAACACTTCACCAACAATACGAGCAGATTTTTTGTAGGATGAATTGGAGCGAATGCCCATATCATACATCGCATACAAAATACGACGATGAACAGGTTTTAAACCATCTCTGGCATCGGGTAATGCACGCGCAACAATAACACTCATTGCATAATCTAAGTAGGCGGAACGCATTTCACTGTCAATGTCCACCATTTTGATGTTGCCTATATCCATGTTCGAGCTTCCTCCAATTATCAGCAATTTAGCTGTAATTTTTCTTTTTTTCAGTCTTTCCCAAAGCTTAATTATACCCTACAACAGGCGTTAAAACCGCCAATCTTCCTATTTAATAATAAACTTAGAATCAGCTTCCCTTGTCAATCTCCAGGCTATTTGCTATAATCACCGAGCACTAAGGGCGCGTGGCTCAGCTGGTTAGAGCGCACGGTTCACATCCGTGAGGTCGTGGGTTCGAGTCCCTCCGTGCCCACAAAAGACATTTGAGAAATCAAGTGTCTTTTTTTGTTATAGTTTTTACTTTTATTAATTTTTTATTTGATATAAAATGATTTTGATAATTGAAAAGTTTGCCATTAGCGAAAAAGTTTTAAGATTTCATCAATGTTAAAAATCATGCTTGGCAGAAATTCCTTAAATTTAGGAGGGGAAATATGAATAGAAAAATTAAGCACCTTGTTCTAACAATAACTTTTTCGTTCTCGATGTTAATTTCATCATGTAGCCCGGCTCCTGTACCGACACCTGAATTCATAGAAGTAACTCGAATTGTGGAACAGACAGTCATCGTCACAGAGCTAGTTGTGATCACTGCAACCCCTGATCCTCCAACACCCACACCAGAAGCAACACCTACTCCATCTTATGTCAAATGGAACTCACAACAAGTTATTGATGCTTTTACTTCAGCTGAGTTGGAAGCTGATCCAACTTACACGATGACCAAAGACGATTATGGGATGGCTCCAATGGTAGCTATTGAAGGCTCGCGTTTCATTATTCCTTCACTTTGTGCAGATTGTGGAGGTCGAATCTTCAGTTTCAATAATCCCGATGACCTGGCTGCCACCAAGAGATACTACGATGAACTCGGAAATGCCAGTGCTATGTTTTTCTCCTGGACTTTTGAAAAAGATAATATTCTAGTCCAAATCAATGGTGATCTTCCAGAAGAAAAAGCACTACAATATAAAGAAGTATTAGATGGTTTGGAACCCTGAAGGAGGGGAAAATGGAAGAACACTCTGTAAAAAAACAAAATGTTGTTAGTAAGTTTTTTGGTTGGTTTAAAAACAAAAGTCTACTTGTAAAGATAATAGTTATCTTTGTTATATTAATGATTATGGCCTGCTTATGCAGTGTACCAATTGCACTACTTACACCATCAACCGATGTAACCCCCACAACAATTGCAGGCGTATTAGACGAACCTGATTCACAGGAAAATCTAGCTGAACCCGAAGCAACCACAATACCGGAAAACACAGCTACCGATATTCCTACGCCAATTCCAACCAAAGAGCCAACTAACACACCAATCCCAACAAATACTCCAGATCCAAACATTTTTAGACCAGGCACCTACATTGTTGGGCAAGATATTCAACCAGGGCTTCTTAAAGGACAGGTCGGTACGAGTATATTCGATTCATGTTACTGGGAACGTCTTACTGACCTGTCTGGCGAATTAGATTCCATCATTGCTAATGACAATAGCGTTGGACAATTCTATATACAAATCGCAGAAACTGATTATGCTTTTTCTTCTGCCTGCCAATTTACCTATTTACCGGAGATTCCTAAGCCGATGGAAGAATTTCCGGAAACGCTTGGTCCTGGGATGTACTTGGTCGGTATTGATATCCAACCTGGACTCTATAAAGGGCAGGCAGGCGAGGATATCCTTGAATCATGTTACTGGGAACGATCCACAAACGCTTTTCATGAATTGAATTCCATTATCGCTAATTCAAATAGCACCGGTCAATTCTATATTCAGGTTGCACCAACTGATTTTGCATTGAAAGTTGCATGTGATCTGGAATTTCAGAATTGATTGATTTTTTGAATATAAGAAAGAAAGCCATAAATTAAACCTTTGGAATCATTGCAAGCCCAATAATTATCGATACCATAACACCATAAAGCACCCCAGAAGCTATTAATCTGTTCGTTATCGCGTCACAAATAGGCTCATTAACTTTCATACTTTCTAAATATTGAACCACAAGAACAGCGTATCGATCAGCCTCAGAAACACACAAGCTTTTAGTGATTTTGTCATAATCTCTCGGAAAAGGCCTTGATAATGATCTTGGCATCAAATTCCAAATAACCAAGCCTAAGAAAATTAAGAACACAACCAATAAAGCAATAAGTAAAATGTTATATAACATCTGAAATCTAGAATTCACATTCACAAAAAAGATATTCAAAGAAATGGCCAAGGTGAAAAACACACTCGCAGTTGTAAACATCAATTTTGAAATATCACGCAGAACCTTCACAGAATTCATATGAGCATCATAATGGGATGAAACCTCAATGAAAGATTGCCTCATACCCTCAACAACACATGGATCTTCTTTCTTCTTCCCAAACATATCCCGCTCCATATCGAAAATTTATTCTATTATAGACTTTTTCAATTATATATTCAACTATGAACAGAGGAAAAAATGACAAATAGTGAAAAACAAAAGCCAACCCCACCTCCAAAACCTCAACCAATCCCGATTGAGCCTGATAAAGTAATTAAGCATGAAAGTGGAAAAGGTGAATCCAGGCCTGTAAACAAACCAGAGACTACCCAAAAACCATAATGACGAAGGTTTAATCATGAACACACTCTACTACGGCGACAACCTCGATATCCTCCGCAATCACATTCCCGATGAATCCGTAGATTTGATCTAATTCCATCCTCGTTATTGAGCCACCTAAGGCTGATAATTTGACATCCAGTATGAATACCCAATAAACCTCTAGATTGTCATTAAATGGATATCTTGAGACCCAAAATGGTGGTTCTCATATCTTGATTTATATAAATTCGGTATTGGTTTTAATGACCAATTCCATTCGTGAAGGGCTAATCCTTCCGTATCCACAAAAAGAAACTAAATTTCAATTTGGTTTATAATTAACATACAATTCAATAGCCCCAGCGGCGCACTTATCCAGAGAGGTGGAGGGACCGGCCCTACGAAACCTCGACAACCTGCAGTAAATCTGTAAGGTGCCAAATCCGGCAGAGTAATTCTGGAAGATGAGAGGCGAGCGATTTCATTGCCCCTCTCAGCGTGGGGTTTTTTATTTCTGAGAGGAGGTCTATATGGGTCTGATTTTTCTGATTCACTCATAACCGTAGATGTTCGCTAACTTTCGAACAATGCCATACTAATCAAATGCTTGGCATATTGGAAAAAATGTTTAATAAAGGAATCGAAAATGAATGAAAATGATAATTTAGAAGAAACCTGGAAGATGATCCAGGAAAAATACCCATTGGTTATGTTTACCGGTAGTTCCAGGCTCTACACAATGGTCCGCCGCATGCAAGCCGAGAAAAAGTATGGTATCCCAATCGAATTACGCAGCGGGTTTGCGGTTTCTGCAAAGACGGGGAAGCATGCTAATGAAATGGCCGAGCAGGATTGGGAGGAATTTTATCAGGCTTTGCAAAGGGAACTAAAAAATCATTATCCTGAGCTTTATAAAAAGCTATTCAAAGATGAGGATGAAGCATAATTAAATTGATTTAGGAAAAAGCATCTGGGCAGCCAGATGCTTTTTTCAAAACCTGGATTTATTTTACAAAGAATTCTTATAGTGATTGGATCAAACCATCATATCCATTTGAGAAATTTTATTTAGAATACTTTTCTCTTCTTTGGCAGCAAAGTACATTTCCCACCTCAATTGAACATTCATCCAAAAATCCGGTGAAGTATTGAAAAATTTTGCAAGCCTTAATGCAGTGCTTGGCGTAATTCCTCTGCGGCCATTTACAATATCGTTGATGCGCTGGTAAGGAACAAGGATTGCATCCGCTAATGCTTTTTGGGTTAATTCCATAGGAATAAGAAATTCTTCCAGAAGCATTTCACCTGGATGGGTGGGGGTTCTTTTTGTGGGTAGATACAATTTTTTCACTCCAATTTTTTAATGATAATTCATATTTTTACAATATCCAACCTAAATTTAATTTTGTAAAACAAAATACGAAATAGAACGATGTTTAGAATTCGATTGAAGAAATTTATTTCATAAAAAATAAAGCTTTTTCACTTTTCCATTTTCCCCCAATTAATGATAAAATCTTAAGGGCAGGCTGGAGAACCTCCCGGCCTGTATTTTTATAAAGATCTACCCTGGTTCACAAATGGAGTAATTTTTTATGACTGAATTCACCTACCCATTCAAATTCACAGAAGATGATAAATCTTTCATCGAAGGATCTCTAATCCTCGAGCAGCCGCTTCCCTACAAGACGAAAAAACCTGAAGGAAGCGGCTTTTATCGTCCCGGAAAGATTGATTTAGGCAATACCACAAATCTGGAACTTGTCTTTTATCATACCCCTGCGACTGCGCGTTTTATCTATATTGAAAGAAGAAAGCCCGAACCACGCTTAATGGAATTTATCGGGATCACTCCGGATGAATGGGAAGGGATGAATACAATCAGTTTACCCGGCCAGGTCTGGATGGGTGCTGGACGTGCTAATTTAATGTGGAAATCGATGCAGGACATTTTTAATGCCCCGCCTCTGCGGGAGACAATTACCTCCAACAAACAGGAAAACTTAGCCATCTTCCCAATCGCACGCGAAGGTCTAAAATACCAGGTGCCGGAAGCCATTTATGAAACCTATGGCTATTACACCGATGAAGTTATCCTGGATGCCCACCATGTGTTCGATAGCTCGGTGCCGGTATATAACCGTAAAGTTGAAATGACCTTATTCAAGGATAAAGACCTCGACCAACCACAACATGATCTGGTAAAAGTCGCTTTCATCGCGGATAGCATTGCCAGTGGTTTGGTGATGCGGGAAGTGATTGATCGCATTAAGGAACGCTTCCGATATTTAGAGCGGGTTGAAGTGTTAGCCCCACTGGCAACGATACGCGGGTTAAGCCGTATTGCTGATTCTGAATGCCGCAACGGTGTCAAAGTGCGCGTGCATATTTTCGAAACGATCTTAAACGCCTTACCCCCTGATTATTACTATTCAGCGCATTTCAATATCCCCGAATTACATATCCGGCCTGATTTAGAAGAAAATTATCGTCGCTGGTGGGGGCAAGATGCCCAGGGCAAACAAATTGCCGATACCACCTGTGCCGGCTATGGCTGGAGTGAAGCTTTTTATTCCCCACGCAAACAAATCGAGATGATCAACGAACAACTTGTCAGCAGGCATAATTTGACCATTGCTGAAATGATAAAACGCAATTTTAATAAATAATCTTAATTCGTTTTTATCCTAATTTTTCTATTAATTTCTCTATTCTATTCTGGCGCATCTCTTCTCTTTTCGCGTCATTGATTGAATCAACATGTGTCTTCTGATGGGTGTAGGAAAGTTTATTAAAGTTTTCTAACGCAACTGGGTTCGACTCCAAACGCTGTCTTACATCATCCGGTAATTCAACAACTCGTGGTTGATCGTCCAGTTTCACTTTTACCTGCACAACATCTGGTGCCTGTTTGCCTATTGCTTCGCGAATCTTTTTCACCAGGATGATGATGTGTTTTTCTGTGCCATAACGCAGCATGGTGCCTCTGTAAGGATGGTTATCAAATTCTACCAAGACTGGAATTCGACCTATTGTCCCGAAAAGCTCATGTGTGTCATATGGAAATTCCACATAAGCACCATTATCAGTTCCAATAATCGCTGCAGAAAACTCAATTACGCCTGGATTTTTCAATTCTTTTTTCATTTTGTATCCTTAAATTTACGCTTTGTTCGACACAATGTTGTAAAACATTCTATCATTTAATAAAATGGTAACCAAATGAACATAAACTCTTTTAACTTTCGTCTAATATTCAAGCCAGGCAAAGATAATGATAAATTAGGTCTTATCCTAAAAACATTGGTCTTTACGACCTTTTTGTTGATCATCACTGGTTGTAGTGTCAACCAACCTGTTGCTGTGGATCAATCCCCATCGGTTGAACCATCCATCCAGCATACACAAACACCTTCGCTAACTGCCACCAATACGCTTACACCCACTGCTTCACCCACCAGCACCGTTACAGCTACCCCAACACCCACTTTACACCCTATGACAATCCTGGCAATGCGGCAAACCCCTTATCCTGGTAGTATGATTGTCGTGGAAGACACCCTGGATCCTGGTGCGAATTACAACCGTTATTACGCCTATTATCTTTCTGAAGGGTACAAAATCTATGGTCTCCTGACCGTACCGTTTGGCGATCCACCGGAAGGCGGTTGGCCCTCCATTGTTTTCAATCATGGTTACATCCCACCCACCCAATATCGAACGACAGAACGCTACATTGCCTATGTGGATCAGTTAGCACTTAACCAATATATCGTTTTCCGGATTGATTTTCGCGGGCATGATCGCTCGGAAGGAACTGCTTTAGGGGCATATGGAGACCCTGGGTACACGGTGGATGTTTTGAATGCAGTGGCATCATTACAACAATTCCCGCTGGCAAACCCGGAAAAAATCGGGATGTGGGGGCATTCGATGGGTGGTTATTTAACTTTACGCTCCATGGTGATTTCTGATGATATCCAAGCAGGTGTTATTTGGGCTGGCGTGGTGGCTTCTTATCCGGATATGATGGCCAGATGGCGACGCAATACGCCAGGTCCTGCGCCTACTGCACCTTCCTTTGCCCGTCGTTGGCAACAGGAGTGGATCAGTGAGCATGGATCCTCAGACGAAAATCCGGATTTCTGGTCATCAATTTCATCCAACACCTATGTCGATGAACTATCCGGTCCAATTCAACTCCATCATGGCACTGCGGACGAAAGTGTCCCCATCATTTTTTCTGAACTATTACGAGATGAGATCATCGCGGTCGGTGGAGAGGTTGAGTTTTATGCCTATGATGGTGACAATCACAATTTATCCGGCTATTTCAGCCTGGCAATGCGCCGAACCATTGAATTTTTTGACAATTATTTGAAATAATCTTCGTTCAATTAACAAAAATCAATGTAACTATTTGCATATTTGATATATAATATGGAAATAGTCTCATTAATTATCCACGCCTTTTACACACACAACATAATCGATTTTTAGGAGGTGAAATGAAATTTGTAATTAAGATCTCTGTAGTATTTTTATTAGGTTTGTTTTTAACCGCCTGTGCAAGTGCAACACCTACTCCTACCAGCGAACCAGAAGCACCCCCGGTATCACAACCGGAGGAACAAGAGGAAATGACTGAGGAAACGGATGAAGTTGCCCTCGCTGTACAGGCCTTTGGTAAAGGTGGCTGTGGTGCCTGCCATGTGATTCCAGGAGTCAAGAATGCTGCTGGTACCATCGGACCTGACCTTTCAGAAATTGGATTGACTGCTCGTCAGCAATTAACCGGCTCAGATTACGATGGAAATGCAGAAAATGTAGTTGAATATTTGCAGGAAGCGCTATTTGACCCGAATGCTCACCTCTCTTCTGATTGCCCTGGTGGTTCTTGTCCGAGTGGTTTGATGCCTTCCTATTCTGATGGGACATTAAATGATGCAGAAATTGATGCGATGATCAACTTCATGGCGCGATTACCCGGGTTGGAAATTACTTCACCCGTCACACCCCCAACAACAGCAGAAACGGATGAAGAAGTTGCTGTTGAAGGTGTTTTGGGTGACGACGAAATGGCCTGGGCCACGCAGGTGTACTTTGAGCGTTGTGCGGGTTGCCACGGTACCCTACGTAAAGGTGCTACCGGACCAGCATTAACTCCTGATCTCATGCAACCTAAAGGAACCTTGGCGTTAGCTGCGATTATTTTCAATGGAACACCACGTGGTATGCCTGATTGGGGAAATCAGGGTTTCATGACCAAAGAAGAAACGGAGATCATGGCAGAGTTCCTGCAAATTGAACCTCCACAACCACCTGAAATGTCGTTAGATCAGATGCTGGCTTCCTGGAAACTTTTAGTACCGCCGGAAGATCGACCGACAGAACCACAAACCGAACGCAATTGGGAAAATTTCATGGCGGTAACCTTACGTGATGCCGGACAAATCGCCGTAATCGATGCGGACACCTACGAAGTGGTTACCAATGTTGATACAGGATACGCTGTCCATATCACCAGAAACTCTGCCACCGGGCGTTACCTGTATACCATTGGCCGTGATGGCAAATTAGCTTTGGTTGATCTTTGGATGGAAACGCCTACAAAAGTAGCCGAAGCACAGCTTTGTTATGATGCGCGTTCAGTGGAAACCAGTAAATACTCTGGCGAGCTAGGAGATTTCACTGATAAACTTGCCATCGTGGGTTGTTATTGGCCACCGCATTTTGTGATTTTAGATGGGGAAACGCTGGAGCCATTCAAAATCGTCAGCACCCGTAGTTATACATGGGATACAGAAGAATACCACCCAGAACCACGTGTGGCAGCCATCGTTGCATCCCATTTCAAACCAGAATGGATTGTCAATATCAAAGAAACTGGTCAGGTCTGGCTGGTTGATTATTCTGACCCGATTAATCCAACTATAAAAATGATCGAAGCAGAGCGCTTCTTGCATGATGGTGGTTGGGATGCCAGCAAACGCTACTTCCTGGTCGCAGCCAATAACATGAATACAATTGTTGTTATTGATTCATTGGAAGGTAAACTGGAAGCTTTGGTCGAAGTTGCTGGAATTCCACACCCAGGACGGGGAGCAAACTGGATTGATCCTGAATTTGGTCCGGTGTGGAGTGCATCCCACCTGGGTGAAGGTGTCGTCTCCTCCATTGGTACCGACCCAGTGAATCATCCGGAGTATGCCTGGAAGCTTGTTCGTACCACCGAATTACCCGGTTCTGGCAGTCTTTTTATCAAGACTCACCCGAATAGCGAATGGATTTGGGTAGATATGACCTTACATCCCGACCCGGTGACCTCGCGCACAATTTGTGTGATAGCAAAGGAGAACCCGGAAGAGGTTTTCAAATGTTGGGAGGCTGCATCCTACGGACGCGCAACCCATTTTGAGTACAACATGCAAGGAACCGAAGTGTGGGTCAGTATTTGGGGAAATGCCGACATTCCAGGCGAAGTTGGTGAAATCGTCGTTTACGATGATAAGACCCTCGAAGAAGTAGCCAGAATACCCAACCTCGTTACCCCTACTGGCAAGTTCAACGTGTATAACACGATCCACGATATTTACTAAGAATACCCGGTTAATAAAATCAGGGAGCTCAATGGCTCCCTGATTTTTTGTTTGCTAAAAGCAGTTCTTAGACTAAAACTTCTTCTGGAACAATGAATTTTTCGTTTGCTTTGCGAACTTCATCGGTTACATTGAAGTCGAGGTCAGCGCCAACCATCTGGCGGACATATTCTTTAACTGTGGAATCCCAGTATTTCTTGGTGACATAAAATACTTTTGCGCCACCAAGTTCGTGCTGGACATCTGGCCATGGGTAGCTGGGTTGTGCCATTCCAAGACCCCAGCGCAGCCAACCATTGTAGGATTCATAGGTTGCCCACCATTCGGTGTTCTTGATGATTTCAAAACCATAAAATGCTTTTGCATAGTACATGGCTGCACCAATACGGCCACCACGGATGAGAGCCATTGTATGAAGGCTGATGTTGATATCTTCGTTCATCAAACGGCCATTGGCGAAACCTGCCCAGACACCATCTACCAAACCGACCAAGGTGTAGACATCTTTGAGTCTCTTGCGTTTCCAACCCAAAATTTCAGAGTAAACACGGGAGCCAACGATATCATAAAAGTCGTGTTCAACTTTCATTAATTTTTCCATGTAACCTAACATGGCTGGTACTTCTTCAAGTTTGGCTTCACGAATGTACAGGATACGGCCATCTTTTAAGGTAAGTTGGCATTCCGGGAATGGTGGAATGTCCAATTTTGGACCCTGTAACATAGCTTCAATTTCTCGAGCGTCAATGGTTAATACTTCTTGAGATGCTTTGGTTGGTAATTCAAATTTCATGTAAAACTCCTTCTTATAAATTTTAATTTGTTAAAAAATTAACTCAGATTTTCTTCGCTAATTTTATCTAAACTTTTAATATGGTCAGGGTTGATAGCGTCACCATGTTTTGTTTTGGCCATCGTGGCTTTCTTCGCCATTAATTCTTCATATTCATCGTCCTCAACAAATGCGACACAGCGACCAATGGAAGCTTCTCCATCCACAAAGCGCCATGGGAAGAAGCCGATCTGAACACGACGATTTAATAATAAGTCAAGATCCCCACCAATACATTCTGCATGAATGATACCATGCGGGAACATCTTGATATGCATTTGTTGGTATTTATCATCATCGAAGAACTCTTCTAGCTCTACACCTAATTTCTTTTTAAAGACACGTTTTGCCTGCGCGGTCTGGCGGGGCATCCAGTTACGAATAATCGTATTCATTGGATGATCGGCACTACCACAATCAACACCAATCCAGCGCAATTTTTTGGCCTTTGCCCATTCAACAAATTCTGCTCCTGGACCTGGATGCATCACCATGTAACGGATTTCATCAGCGGTGGGTTGATCCCATCCAAAGTGATGATAACCAGTGTGAATAATTAAAATATCACCTTCTTTAACTTCAACACGCTCTTCGATCATTTTGCTGGTGTAAACATCATAATCCGCAACCACATCGCTCAAGTCAACGATTGCTGCATCGTGTACCAGAAAATCCATATCAAGTTCAGCAATATCTTTGCCAGGTGTGTAGAAGTGAATCTCTCCATCCAAATGGGTGCCCAAATGGTTGGAATGGGTCAAAAGTTGACCATTTGCACCATTCGGGGCAAGTCGTTTGAAGTATTTAACCTGCAGTGGTTCATAAGTTGGCCAGGGGGGTGTTCCAATCCCTAAGGGAATTGTAAGATCTATTAATTTCATGTGATTCTCCTTTTCAAAATTTTTTTAAATACCATATCAGTGTTACGACAAAAAAACGATACGATAAAACAACCGTATCGAATCAGACCATCATCAAAATTGATAGTTGGCGCACCTCCTCAATTTAACACAATAATAACCATTAATGTTGTCAGACAATAACCTGAACTATTTTTATTATCCATTTATTTTAATCGAAAGTCAAGCAAAAATTGAATTTTAGACTATGATATTCGTCCCGAAAACAATAATTATCTTCCATTTTTTTACCAGGTTCAAATTCAGGTCAGCAATAAGATTTGAATTTTGCACATAAAATCCACCACTTCGTATCAACAAATCAAGTAGATCACCTGGAGTAAAAAAAGTATGGTTTAATCTAGTTGATGAAAAACGAGTGGATCAAAAAATGAAGAAGACATCATCAATAACTATTGGAAAAATGGCCTATGATTGGTTGTCGGATTCAAAGACTGTAACTGTAACCGGAACTACTTCCAGTGGAACCTTTTTAAGAACTATTGAGGGGAGGATTGTCTTCTTAACCACCTCCCTTCATTATGGGCCGGTCAATCTCATTTTTGAAAATAATTTTCCGCAAAATTGGAAAAATGGTGATCTTCTACAAGTAAGTCACGGCCAAAATTCCGTAATTTTTGACCTCCAAAATGAAAAATATGTGCTTCAGATCAAATCAATTTGGGAAACCCCGCCAACACCTGACAAAAACATTTCGTCCGAAGAACAATTTTCCCGAATTCACCAGGCAGCCCAGCAACTTTCAATCCTCAAGGATGGTGAGGGACTTGCTCCTTTATTAATCCCATATATAGACAAAAAAACTCCATTAAAATTTGATTCTGAATGGATCAATTCCATGTGGTTAGAAATTCATGAATTACGTAAAGCCACACAAGCCAAAAATATTTCACAAATAAACTTTTTTGCTAGCCAACTGATAGGGTCTGGAAGAGGTCTCACCCCTTCAGGCGACGACTTATTATCAGGCTTGTTCTTCATGCATCAACGCTGGTTTCAGGATGCAGACTGGTTTAATGGTCTGAAAGCACCCCTTATTGAAGAATTCAATCAGAAAACGACGGCTGTAAGCAGTACATTGTTTTATTGTGCCACCGTAGGAGAAGCTGATTTCCGAATTCAGGAAATGGCGGATGTATTGATGAATGGTGAGCTTGGGATGCAAAGCCAGGCGATTAATCTCGCACGCTGGGGGAATTCTTCTGGAGCAGACATTTTTTTAGGAATGGTTTTGGCAATTGATTGTTTCCAGGAAAATAAAGGATAATTCATGAATAATGTCAGTAATCATCAAATCGTATGTCCGATTTGCAAAAACTCTGAGCAAGTCTTTTTATTGGAAGATGTTTATTTTGGATTGATTGAAAACAATTTCCAATCCATCGCTCGCTTTAACCTTAATGCAACGCAAAGGAAAAATCTCCTCCAACAAATCACTCCCCCTTCCCTTGACCGTGTACCTATCTGGTTAATCATTCCTCCAGATAGTGTTTTCGCGACTATTTTTATAGTCATTGTTATTGCACTCATTTTTTCAAACATGCCTCTCTCAATTAAAGTGTGGATATTTCCTTTGTTATTAGGGATTTTATATTTCTTGGTGCGTAAAAAAATTAATGCAACGTATCTACAAAATAAAAATGATCGCCTGGAAGAAATAAAGAAAGCCCAACGTGCTGCCGATGATTGGTCATCCTATTTCATATGTTTGGCCGATATGACTGTATTCAGTGGCCATAGCAATAATCTTTTCCCTGTTGAAGAATTAAAAACCAGACAACAATAACAGCTCCACCAACTTTACTGTTATGAAAACAAAAAGAGGCTCAATAAATGAGCCTTTTTTCAGTTATTTGGTGATTAGTAAATCAATCTTCAATTTCCAACGCTCTTGCTTGCATTTGTTCACGTAAGATTTTGGAATCGCGTGGGTACGCCCAATAGAACAATGTAAATACAGCTGCACAAATAATCCAGGGAAAAGGAATTGTCCAAAGCATCGCTTCGGTAAAGCCAATACTATCGGCTAAAATACCGGCTATATATGCTGCAATGGCAGCGAAGCCACTTTCTATAAATGTAACCATGGCAAAGGCGGTACCTCGCAATTCTGGTGGAACAGCACCTTGCATCATCGGTTCTTTTGCTCCTTTTCCTGGCCAGGAGATAAACAAAGCTGTTACAACACAAAGTGCAACCAATTGTCCAAAAGTCCAACTTTCAGTTTGGGTAAATAATATATAGGTCAATGGAATACCGACAATGATTGAAAATTGTCCAATGGCAGTACGACCATATTTAGGGCTCTTCGTTTCTGCCCAATCTCCGATAAATCCTCCAATGATATTCGATAAAGCCGTCCCAACAACAATCCCGGCAAAAGCAACCGACGCCAATGAATCGGTCAACCCTCTTACATTGACAAACCAGGTGATAATATAAAGTCCCATAACCACCCACGGCATGGTACCTGCTAAACCTTGTGCGATGGCAACCCAAATGGTTGGGATTTTTAATACCTTAGGGATGTCACTCAATTGAGCTTTGTATTTGGCTGCATCTTCAGCAGTTATTTTTCCCGTTAATTCAGGCTCTGAAGCGCCTCGAACAGGCTCGTCGACCATGAACCAGATCACCAAACCAGAAATAATGCTGAAGAAACCCAGCGAAAGGAAACCCCAACGCCATAAAGTTGGTGAAGCCAACAAACCTAACCCCAATGTGCCAATCACAATACCCATAACCCCAATTGCTTCCAAAATACCTAAGGCTCGACCACGTTGTTTCGGTGGGAAAGTATCGGACATGATGGAGAATGTGGCAGGCATCAGACAACCCAAACCGATTCCAGAAATAGCACGAATGATCAATAACTGTCCAAAATCCTGTGTCAAACCACAAATCGCCGTCCAAATACCCCAAATTCCAGTACCAATTAAGATGACTTTCTTGCGGGAATAGCGGTCAGCCGCATACCCCCAAAAAGGAGCGCTGATCGCCTGCAAAATATTTTTTATTGTTCCAATGGTTCCGAGGTTGGTGTAACTCAACCCCCACAAGGATTGCAATGTCGGAAAAAGGACCGACATTGTTTGTCCTTCTCCTTGATCAATAAAATAACCAAATGATAGTGCAAATAAAGTTCGCCAACGTCGTTGTTTCTTTTGTGGTTTTTCAATTGTTTGAGTAACACTTTGAACAGCCATTTTTGACTCCTCTAAAAATGAATTCATTTGCTTGAGAAAATTTGAACAAGAGATTAATGAATTCTAGGAAAATGGGTAGGACATGTCAAGTAAATTAATGGCATATTTACGACTTATGCTTGCTATAAAAGTAGAAGAAAAACTATGCAGTTCTTAGTACAATAAGACTATGATCTTAGGTCGCTTTCCTTATCCTACCTTTCGACGTCTCCGACATATTATTATCGTTTGGATCATTGAAACGATTACTTTGTACCTGTTGGGACGTTGGTTGCCTGGATTACAAATATCCAGCGAATTTGACGCCTTTCTGGCAGTGGCATTAATCGGTTTATCAAATGCCTTAGTCAGGCCAATTATTTTGCAATTAACAATTACAATAACTGTTGTTACGCTCGGCTTTTTTTCTTTTTTTCTGAACATCGTGATGGTTTTACTGGTGGCATATATTATGCCTGGGTTCAATTTCAGCGATACTTACAGCGTTTTGTTTGTTGTTTTAGGGATGTCCTTTGTCAACCTATTCGCTTCAAACCTCTTAACGCTCGATGAAAATGATTCTTATTATCGTTCAGTCATTCCAAAAATCAAACCCAAAAACGTACCACCGGAGAGTGACCAGCCAAACGGCTTGATCATCATTGAAATTGATGGGCTCTCCTATAAAGTACTTCGCAAAGCAGTCGAATCAGGTTATATGCCTACATTGAAGGATTTTCATTCAAATAATTACCAGATTAACCCCTGGTATTGTGGTCTTCCTTCTCAAACTTCGTCCAGTCAGATGGGAATTTTGTATGGAAAAAATTCAAATATCCCTGCGTTTCGATGGTACGAAAAGGATCGCGATAAGTTGATCGTGTCAAATCATCTTAGTGACACTGCTATGATTGAGCAACGCTTCCAGGAAAATGAAGGTTTGTTACAGGTAAATGGATCCAGTCTTGGTAATATGTTTTCAGGTAATGCAGAACGTTCTGTTATGACAATGAGTAAATTATCTCAATTTCGAAAACTTCCTAAGCGCAGCGGGGCTTTTTATAATTTTTATCTGAACCCCTATAATTTCATCCATACGTTCTTGTTGATGGTATTAGAATTGATTCGCGAGGTTTATCAATCAATTGCCCAAATTATCCAGCGACGTACCCCTCGCATCCGAAGAACTTTGTTATTCGCCTTAGAACGTGCAACAGCAGCAGTCCTTATTCGTGAATTAACCACGCATCTCTTAATAGAAGATATGTTTCGAGGGTATCAAACTATTTATGCAACATACTTTGGTTATGATGTGGTTGCCCACATTACAGGTATGGAAAGCCCGGGTGCTATGACCACTTTGCGTGATATTGATAAACAAATTCAACGCATTAAAGATGCTATTGAGCACGCACCGAGAATGTATGAAATTGTCATCATTTCTGATCATGGTCTATCACAAGGCACCCCTTTCCATCAATTATATGGTCACACATTGGAGCAGTTAATTCGAAACATCTTAAATGACCAATTCAGCATTATTGATACCGGTGCTTCGGAAGAAACAAAAGGGTATGTCAATTCATTATTACAACTGGCTTTAGCGCCCCACCGGAAACTTAACGAAACCGCTAAGAAATTATATGAACAATACAAGAAAGAAAAAGGTGAATTCCTTTATTTTGACCTTCCAATAGAAGAAGCTAAGGTGAAACAGTCGGATATTGTACTTTGTGCTTCAGGCAGTTTAGCAATGCTTTATTTTATTAATATTCCAAAAAGACTTTTGCTGGAAGATATAAAAATTCTTTTTCCAAATTTGATCGAAGCATTGGTTTTACATCCCGGCATCGGGTTCGTAGCCATTGATTCTTTAGCCAATGGTCCGGTTGTAATCAATGCAGAAGGGATGTATTACCTTTTGCCAATGAATTATGAAGGGAAAAATCCTCTGGAAATTTATGAAGAGTCAGCTCCCGATCAAATCAGAAAACTTTTCAGTTATACCAATACTGGAGATATTATCATCCAAAGCAAATATGATCCTTTGACTGAACAAATCCCTGCATTCGAAAATTTACTGGCTCACCATGGGGGTATTGGCGGCGATCAAACGTTGGCTTTTGTTATGCATCCTGAAAAATTTGTGTATGAAAAGAAAATCACAGATGCTACCGATATGCACAAACAATTAAAAATTTGGCAGAAACAATTGAAATTGATCTGATATCCAATCAGGATTTCCAGAACTCCCTTCGTTTCGGGCTTTTATTTACGAGTTTTTATCTTTTTACTCGTTGCCAGTAAAAATCTTAAAGGGGTGTCTTTTGTTTGAATAAGAATTTCATCGCCCTGACCATAAAGTAATACCTGATGGCGAGAAATTAATACCTGGTTCTCATCACGATAAGGACCAAAAAAACCTCTACCCTGAAATACAAATACCATTACATTGTGATTTGATGGTGCTGTCCATTTTAATTTGCTATTCATTTGAACGGAGACATCCAGAAGATTGATCTCCGGAGTTTCTTCTTCATCATTATTGAAGAAGGCTTTTCCCAGCAAAACCTGAATTTGAATTTTCTGTTGATCAAAATTAATTTTTGATGAATCCGGGTTTATCAAAATAGAATTCTTTGTAAGATTATTGTGATTTTGATTAACCCAAAGACGAAACCCTTCTAACAGTCCATTTTCAGGTAAAAATACTTCTTCCAAAAAAGTGCTTTTCCCAGCATTCAGTACGATAAAATCGCCGGATGTAGCTTGTTTAACTATTTCCTTATCTACACGCAAAGAGTATTTTCCGTGGATTAAATATGTAAAAAGCGAAACATTACGCAATTCTCTTGGGATTGGATTTGGGGTTACCACTTCTGACTCACCTGCCCGAAATATATCCAGTGCAAAAAATGGGTCACTTTCAGCTATGTGTGCTGGGGTTAAGGTACGAAACCATTGAGTTCCTCTGCCATCTGAAGATAATTGTGGTTCAATGATTGATGTGATTTCTTTTATACGTAAACTCATTCCACTTCCCACTCAATAACGATTCTAATTCTACCTATTCGAAATAATCAAGAATTCATATAAGCTACAGCTCAATAAAAACTTAGATATAATGGTGACCAGATCGTAAACAACTTGATATGGAGAATTATGAAGAAGATAAAAATTGCTCGGCTTGAACCTACCGCAACCATTCCTACCAGAAAACATCCTGCTGATGCTGGTTTGGATATTTACGCCAATCAATCTACTGTAATCCCTGCTCATTCTTTTGCTATTATCAGTACTGGTATAACTGTGGAAATTGACCAGGGTTTTGTTGGAATATTGAAGCCAAAAGGTCGTAATATCCATTTATTAGGCGCAGGGGTGGTCGATGCAGGATATCAAGGTGAAATTCTGGTAAAAGTAACCAATATTTCCTCAAAACCATTAGGGGTTGAGCATGGTGATGCAATTGCACAGCTGCTCATTCTTCCAATTCACACACCAGAAGTTGTGGAAGTTTCAAAGGACGCAATCCATATCGCCAATTCAAAACGCGGGGGAACCGGCGGTATCGTGGACCAATATAAAAAATAAATCACTTTCTTTGTCTATACAACTTAAATCAATATCGGTAATATAATTAAGTTAAGATACACCATATTGTACAAACATTGTACAAAAAAATACAAATAATTGCTAATCTCTGTAAAATTTCAGTAAATAAATTGAGGGTTACAAGAGGTTGGTTTATGGGAAAAATAAAAATTGTCACCGATAGCACATGCGACTTACCGATTTCAATTGTCGAAGAATATGATATTCGGGTAATACCTTGCTATGTGAACATGAACGGCAAAAGTTATCTTGACGGAATTGATTTGAGTAGAGAGTTTTTCTTTAAATCATTACCCACCACCAATCCCTTACCAACCACTTCTGCACCAGGAATGGATGCTTTCATTCAAATGTATCAGACATTGGCAAATGAAGGTGCTGAGGGAATTATCTCGATCCATATTTCAGAAACCTTAAGTAATATTAACAATGTCGCAAGAATTGCTGCAGAAGCATTTGAAACAATACCTGTAAAAGTAATAGACTCGGGACAACTTAGCATGGGTTTAGGGTTGTTGGCGCTGGTCGGGGCAAAATTAGCCAACCAGGGAGCCAGCCTTGATGAAGTTGAAGCAGAAATATTAAATAAAAAGCTGTCGACCAATGCTTTTGCAAAACTTGAAACACTGGAATATCTTCGTCGCGGTGGCCGTCTTTCTGCCACTATGCACGGAATAGGCAACCTCCTCGAATTAAAACCAATTACTAAAATGAACAATGGCAATTCTGGTGTTGAAATGAAACGAACCCGGAAAAAAGCGCATCAACGTTTTTTGGAAATTGCAAGAGAGCTCGGACCAGCCGAATTGGTTGGAATCATCCATGCGGATGCATATCAAGGTGCTTTACAGGTGAAGGAAGAAATTAAAGAAATATGGCCAGGAATAGAACCAATGATTTCCTATGTCACCCCTGCAATTGGCGCACATGTAGGGCCAGGTACAATATGTATCGCCTGTATTCAAACAGAAGTTCACAAACCACTGCTTGAATCACGCTTTTCCAGCATTCGTAAGAGAGTTGATAATTTTCGTGATAATCTTTCCGGCAATCATCCGGATTTGGAGGAGTAAATGAGTTATTGGTCTGTGTATGGCATTGCAGCACTGACAATCTGGGTTTTGATGACCATTATGTGGTTATTAAGTTTGAAGCTAAAAAACACCAGTATTGTTGATATTATTTGGGGGTTTGGTTTTGTGCTTGTTAATTGGGTCGCTTTTTTTGTCAGCCAGGAGAGTTACCCCGTCAGAAGCTGGATATTGAATATTTTAGTCACCTTATGGGGGCTGCGATTAACCACCCACATACTGTTACGAAACTGGGGTAAACCAGAAGATTTCAGATATGCTGCGTGGCGGGAAGAACATGGAAAAAAATGGTGGTGGTACAGCTACCTGCAAACCTTTTTGCTTCAAGGAACGTTGGTGTTTTTTATTTCAGCTCCTCTGATCCACACCCAATCAACGACTACTCCAACCAGCATCGGAATCCTTGAAGTTTTAGGCATCATCCTTTGGGCAATCGGTTTCTTTTTCGAAACAGTTGGCGATATCCAACTGGAGCGTTTCAAGAAAAACCCTGAGAATAAAGGCAAACTACTAAATACTGGTGTATGGCGTTATACTCGCCACCCAAACTACTTCGGTGACTCTGCACAGTGGTGGGGTTTTTATCTAATTGCAGCCGGATCAACCCTGGGATTCCTGACAATTTTCAGTCCTATCATCATGACCTATTTTCTGGTAAAAGTTTCAGGGGTCGCAATGCTGGAAAAATCTATGGCGGATCGCAAACCAGGTTATCGAGAATATATGCAAACCACCAACGCCTTTATTCCATGGTTCCCGAAAAAGAAAAATGAAAAATAGAGGTAAATATGAAAATCATGCGTGTATTAAATCTAATTTCACTACTTGCAACAATTACTGTAAATGGACTTGCAAATGCACTACCAATCAATAATTTAACGACCGGTGAGGTAAGCGATTCTTTCAACGCTTTATTTACCCCTGCCGGTTATGTGTTCGCAATTTGGGGTGTAATTTATATCGCACTAACAATCTTTGCTGTTTATCAAATACTCCCCGCCCAGAAAAATAACGCCCGTATAGATCGTATTGGTCCATGGTTCATATTCGCTAACATCTTCAATGGTGCCTGGATATTCGCCTGGCATTATCAACAATTTACTCTTTCCTTACTATTCATGCTCGGCTTATTAGTCTCCTTACTGGCCATTTACTTACGCTTAGGAATTGGCGTTGGAAATTCCAACCCAAGAGAACGCTGGTTTATTGAAGCTCCCTTTAGTATTTACCTGGGTTGGATCTCAGTTGCAACAATTGCCAACGTTTCTGTTGTATTGTTAGACCTGAATTGGGACGGATTTGGCATCACTGAAACAGTCTGGACAATTGTAATGATCGTAATTGGCACTGTTTTAGGTCTATTGATGACTTATCTAAAGTCTGAAGTTTTTTATACATTGGTATTGATTTGGGCATTTGTGGGAATAACACAAAATGGAAGTGGCGACACCCTGGTTACAATTATGGCTTGGTCTGGGGCTATTCTATTGACCGTATTCCTTGTGGTTGCACGAACTATTTTGCGGAGAAAAAAATTGGTTGAACGTTATAAACCATCCTAGATAATCCCTAAGTCATTCAAAAAAACTCATTTTTTCTGAAAAAATGAGTTTTTTTAATAAATCTCTAATGGAAGTTTTTCGGATATAGTAGTACATTAATTTAGTGAGACTCAGGTTTTCAGGAATCAGGAGGTTTTATGATTGAGATTCGAAATTTATCCAAATCATATGGTGAAATTCAAGCACTTCAGTCCGCCACGATCGCAATACAAAAAGGAGAGATTGTTGGATTACTGGGACCAAATGGTGCTGGAAAAACGACATTAATGAAAATGATTACCGGGGTACTGGAACCAGATGATGGAACCGTAACCATTAATGGGTATGATATCGTTCAGGATCGCGCAAAAGTGCAGGCAAAAATTGGTTACTTACCCGAAAATGCTCCCGTCTATCCGGATCTTACTGTACAGGATTATTTGTTAATGATGGCTGAATTAAGGCTTATCGAACCTGACAAACAGACATCTTCCGTACGTGAGGCAATCCATGCCGTCAATCTCGAACAGGTTGCCACAAGACTTATTGGACAACTGAGTAAAGGTATGCGTCAGAGGGTCGGCTTAGCCCAGGCAATCTTGCATAAACCAGAAATTCTCATTCTGGATGAACCAACGGTTGGACTTGATCCGACACAAATTGTCGAAATTCGGCAATTAATTAAGAACCTTGCAAAACAAAGCACTGTGCTTTTCTCTACCCATATTCTCTCTGAGGTTGAAGCCCTTTGTGAACGTGTGATCATGATAATGAATGGAAAGATTAAAGCGGATTCAAAATTATCTGAATTGGCAGACTCCGATAATGCTATTTTGATTTTAGATGAAGACCAACCAGATGCTGACAGGTTAATCAAACAATTATCCGATGTAATTTCGGTAAAGAAAGACATCATTGCCAATGATTTTCCTCTTTACTACATCAAAAGCAAACCCGATTCCGATATTACTCCAAAAATTTTCAAATTATCCGTCGAAAATAATTGGCCTGTCAGAGAATTACGAAAAGATGTACACACACTTGAATCCATATTCAACGAATTAGCCATTGCAGAGTGAGGGTAACAATGAAACAAATTCTTGCAATTACACGAAAAGAACTAAATAGTTATTTCAATTCTTTGTTGGCTGTCATTTTTCTTGGAACCTTTTTAGCTGCAATCGCAGTGATATTTTTCAGTGTTGAGGGATTTTTTGCAAGAGGGATAGCGGATATTCGCCCCTTATTCTCCTGGATTCCAATTTTATTAATTTTCCTGATCGCTGCTTTAACCATGCGCCAATGGAGCGAAGAACAACGCTCCGGCACTTTAGAAATTTTACTTTCCTTGCCTACCAACCATATTCAACTTGTTTTGGGAAAATTCCTGGCAGTGATGAGCATGATCGGGATTGCCTTGTTATTGACACTTCCTTTCCCCATCATGGTTTCCTTACTTGGAAATCTGGATTGGGGTCCTGTGTTTGGTGGATATCTGGCTTCCATATTGATTGCAGCTGCCTATGCTTCCATAGGATTATTCATCTCCTCCCGCACGGATAATCAAATCGTCGCTTTAATACTAACGGTACTGGTTGGCGGTGTTTTCTATTTGGTTGGAAGTACTTTTTTTACAAGTTTTTTCCCCGGACCAATAGTAGAGATTTTGCGAGCCATCGGGACCGGTTCTCGCTTTGAAAGCATCCAAAGAGGTGTTATTGATCTGCGTGATCTCATTTATTACGGTTCTCTTAGTGCACTGTTCTTAACCCTGAATGTCCTTTCAATCGATAGCTTACGGTGGTCAGAAATTCCAACCACATACCGGTTTACCTACTTAAGAACAATGGCGTTAATTTGTTTGAATTTAATTGCAATCAATGTTTGGGTTTACCCCCTTTATGGCTTGCGATTGGATCTAACAGCACAAAAAGAATTTACGATTTCACAGACCACTAAGGATTTGATCTCAACATTACCAGAGCAACTCTTAATTCGTGCGTATATGAGTGAGAAAACTCACCCATTACTCTCCCCCTTGATTCCACAAATCAACGATATGTTGAGGGAGTATGAAATTTCTTCTCGTGGCATGTTGACAGCAGAAATGATCGATCCAATTACCGATCCAGAAATTGAAACGGAAGCCAGTCAGGCTTATGGCATTCAGCCTACACCATTTCAGGTGGCTGGCCGTAATGAATCTTCCATCATCAATGCCTATTTCGATATCCTGGTGCGTTATGGCGATCAATCAATCGTAATTGGTTTGGAGGATTTAATTGAGGTTCAACAATCTGGCACCGGTATAAATGTGGTCCTCAAAAATCTGGAATACAACCTTACGTCGGCAATCAAGAAAACGGTGTATGGTTTTCAAAGTATCGATTCAATCCTGGCAGAAATACAAGAACCCGTTAAATTGACACTGTTTTTGTCGCAAAATCTACTTCCTGAAACAGAAGTTGACATAGTCGATATCATCAATCAGGTAGCAAGTGATATACAGACTAAATCGAATGGTAAGTTGATTTTTGAAACCATTGATCCGGATGCAGAAGGTGCAACAATAACCAGGCAACAATTAATTGAACAGGTTGGGATTGAACCTTATCCGGTCGCTTTATTTTCCCAAGATACATACTTCTTTCATATGCTTTTGCAAAATGGTAACCAGGGACAGATTATTTACCCTCCCACTGAAGCAAATGAGGCAGATATTCGCCTGGCAATCGAATCAAGTCTAAAACGCACATCCAGTGGATTTTTGAAGTTAGTCGGAATTTGGACCCCACCTTCCACTACTACAGATATGTTTGGCCAACCACAACAGGCAATTTCAAGTTATCAATTCGCTTTGGAACAACTAAGCACCGATTATGAACTTCAAATGGTAGATTTAACAACTGGTCGCGTTCCAGACAATTTTGATGCAATTGTAGTGATTGCTCCACAAAATTTATCTGAGATTGAACAATATGCCATTGATCAATTCCTAATGCGAGGTGGTTCGGTCATCCTGGCAATCAGTCCTTACAAATTGGATGTTGATCAATTTGTTGGCAATTTAGCCTTGACACCAATCGAAACCGGATTGATGGAAATGTTAAATTTCTACGGTGTAGATGTGCAAAATTTAGTGGTGATGGATTTGCAAAATGCGGCTTTTCCAGTGATGGTTAACAGAAATTTGGGACAAGTGCAGGTACAGGAGATACAAGCCGTAAATTACCCTTATTTTGTGGATGTACGGGCTGATATGATGGATGATGAGAACCTGATAGTCTCGGGTTTGCCTGCAATCAGTATGAACTGGTCCTCCCCCGTTCAGTTATCGGAGGACAAAAATCAAAATCGACAAACCTCTGTTTTGATCAACTCAAGCGCTAACTCGTGGACCTCCACCAGTACAAACATTCAACCAGATTTTGATTTATACCCGGATGTTGGCTTTGAGGTACCACAATCACAATCCTCCTATCCCTTAGCAGTCGCAATACAGGGAAGTTTTGAATCTTTCTTTAAGGACAAACCTGTTCCAGCCAACCCCAATCCGGAATCGAGTGAATTTACCAACCCTGCTTTAGCAACGATTAATCAATCTACTGGTGATAGCCGTTTGGTCGTTTTTGGAAGTTCAGGTTTTATCGATGATCTCCCATTACAACTATCCTCACAATTAACCCAGGATTATGTTGTAAATAATTTACGCCTTCTCCAAAATGCTGTTGATTGGTCTGTGGAAGATACAGATTTATTGTCAATCCGATCACGAGGGTCTGCTACCAGAGTACTGATCCCACTTGATACACAACAACAAACATTTTGGGAAATTAGCATCTACATAATCGAAGCAATGTTGTTGCTTGGGTTATATGTGTATTGGCAGTTCAGAAGTCGCAAAAACAATTCACGCAATATTTTATTGCTCGAAGAAGAATCGCCTGAAGAAGGAGGATCCAATGACTAAACTCCAAAAATATTTACTGGCAATTCTCGGTTTGCAAATAGCTTTGATACTGGTAGTGTTTTTCCTGCAAAAACCTGTAGCTGCCAGTAATAATTTAATTTTTCCAGATCTGAAAATTGAAAATATTTCAGAAATCAAGATTAGTGATTCAACTGGAAACGAAGTTCTCATGCAAAAAAAAGCAAACCAGTGGGTTTTGCCCCTGCAGGATGATTACCCTGTTTTGGAAGAAAATGTACAACAACTCATCGAAAAACTAGCGCAAATCCGGGATAATCGATTAATTACACAATCGGAAGCAAGTCATTCGCGCTTGAATATATCTGATGAAAATTTTGTGAGTAAAGTTGACCTAACAATCAACGGCACAAAGAATACCCTCTACTTCGGTTCTTCCCCCGCAACCAGTAATATTCATTTTCGAATGGATGGAAAACCTCAGGTTTATTTAACCAATGCCATTAACACTTCACAATTATCTCCCACAATTTCCAGTTGGGTTGACACGCTGATTTATCAAATTACAAATGAGAGTGCAAAGGTAATAAAGGTTTCTAACGCGCAAGGTGATTTCGTTTTTGAAGTTGATGAGGAAGGCACATGGGCATCGGATCAAATTGAAGAAGGAACTCAATTCGATCAAAGTAAATGGAGCAGTCTCAAGACAGCACTTACCACATTGAGGTTTGTTCAACCCGTATCGAAATCTTCTCAACCAGAATTTGGTTTAGATAACCCCGTTACTGAAATTAATATCGAGTACACAAACGAACAAGGGCAAACAACCAATGGTGAGTTGTTAATTGGTAGTACGGATGATGCAGGAAATTATTTTGTAAAATGGAGTGGCTCGGAGTACATTTACAAAATTTCCAGTTATAATGCGGAACGGCTAACGAATCTATCTATGGAAGATTACTCCAGCCCGATTCCGACTGAAACACCACAAACAGATACAGATAATTAATGTCATTGATTTGGGGTGGGAATGGCTCCTGCTTGCATAATCATCCCCATTCTCACCCTTACAGTGGCTGCCAATTGCATCTTGTTCTGTTCTTCAGCTAAAGATGCTGCTTTTTCAAAAGCAACGAAAGCTTCATCCAATTGGCCCCGTGTTTCCATAACTAATCCTTGAAATAAAAACGCTTCCGCTGAATCCGGATTGATGTAAAGCAAATAGTCTGCTTCAGTTAACACTTCATCAAGCAATCCAAATTGCATGAAGATATTTGCTCTTTCATAATGAAAAAATTCTGAGTTGCTGCTTAGTTGCATCGCTTTCTCGTACGATTGAATTTCAGTTTGTTTATCACCCAATACATAAGCCAGAACCCCTTTTTTTATCCAGAGTGGATAATAATCGGGTGTTAATGCTAATGCTGGGTCTATTTCATTCATCGCCCTGACATAATCACCCATTTCAATGAAATCATCTATCTTATCTTCATAATCCATTCTTGCTCTCACTTCTGGCGGAGGGGCTATAAATTGGTTGTAAATTAACACCATTATCGCAATAACCAAAACTGAAATGAGAGCAATTATTCCATTGCGACGCAAAGCTTGTTTTCTTTTATCCTTTAGATAGTGATCTAAATACCACCACCATCGCTCTTCTGGAATACCCCTCTGCTGACGTGTTTCAATTAATGCTTTTTCACCACCATATGACCTAAGTAAAACACTTGCTGAAGCAAAGATTTGCTTGGAAATGTAGTTCAATTGAGATTCTAATTTAGCCTTCTCTACAGTGTTATCGTGCAAAAATTTCATCTCATTGTATATTTCATCCAAGTACTTAAAAATTTGATCAACCAATGGCGATGGGTTTCCATCAATTCTTGGCAATAAGGAGTCGACCAAATCCAATTTGGCGCTGATCGTAATCAATTCGGATTTACCAAAATATTTTTCTTTGTTATGAGTCATTCTTTCCTCAGCAGCATCAATTGTATTACACTTTGGAGGAAGTAGATGCTATTTTGGAAGATCCAGAGGGAAATCTTATCAATTTAAATTTAGACACGTGCTTGACTCTCTCTCGATCAATTGTCATAATTTTTAAAAATAATTATCCTTTTTTGTGAAAGGAATCAAGCATGGCAACCGTTAGTGATATGCTCAAAAATAAAGTAAAAAATTTATGGGTAACACACCCTGATTCAACCATTAGGGAAGCTCTTGAAATGATGAAAGCACACAATATTGGTGCTTTACCAGTCGTAAAAGATGATAAAGTGGTTGGTTTCTTCTCAGAACGTGACTTTGCCAGGCATGCCATAGATGATGATTGTTTTGAAATGAATAAACCTGTCAAAGAACTAATGGTTCATCCAGTGTACTTTGTCGATCCCAACCAAAAAGTGGAAGAATGTATGGCAGTCATGACCAACAAGAAACTACGCCATTTACCCGTTTTAGAAAATGGTAAAATGATAGGAATTGTCTCCATTGGTGATGTAGTGAAACAGTTATTAGAAGAAAAACAAGAGACAATTGATTTATTAGAACATTTTCTTTGGGTAAATATGATCTAATCCCTGTTCTAAACGAAACTTAGCGCAGGTACATTCCTGCGCTTTTTATTTTCCAGTAGAGGGAGTATGAACAAAAATAAAGAAAAATCCATCATTCTGCCTGTGATTTTGGCTGTGGTGTTTGCTGTGTTGGTGTTTTTCATGATTACACCAGGAATCAAGCTACATAATCAAGCCACCGACAACGAATTTAACACCGGCTATGAATCTAATACCGTCAGTGCTAAGGTCATCAATATGATTGAGGAAGGTATTACTGATCTGGGAGGAACAAAACAAAATTATCAGGTGTTTGATGTAGAAATTATGGAAGGTGAATTCAAGGGATCCGTGTTGACTGTGGATTACGGCTTACGGCAGATATTGGGAAGCGAAGAAAAAATTCGTCTAGGTGATTTCATTTTGGTCACTGTCGGACAACGACCGGATACACAGGAATTAAAAGCTTTCTTCACTGATTTCGTCCGATCTCGCCCAATCTTTTATTTGTTCTTAGTGTTTGTGATCTTCAGTGTACTGATCAGTGGATGGAAAGGAATCCGAAGTTTATTCGGTATTGGATTCAGCTTACTCATCATTGTTTTTTATATACTGCCCCAAATCATCAGTGGAAAAGATCCTGTCTGGATATCTATTACCGGAGCATTTGTTTTCCTTTCAGTTTCTCAACTTATCGTATATGGATGGAACCTGAAAACCCATTCGGCGGTAATTGGCATTTTCATTTCCTTAATAATCACTGGCATTCTCTCTAGTTTTTTTGTTGATTTCACTCGTCTGACAGGTTATGGCGACGAAAACGCCCTATTCCTTTCACAAATGGCAACACAAACCATCAACATCAAAGGACTATTACTAGCTGGCATGTTAATTGGTGCGTTGGGGGTTTTGGATGATCTGGTTATTAGCCAGGCTTCCTCGGTATTTGAGTTATTTGCCGCTAACAATTCCTTGAGTTTTAAGTTTTTGTTCAAACGTGCAATGAATATTGGACGTGATCATGCAGCAGCCACCGTTAACACGCTGGTGCTCGCATACGCCGGAGCGTCTTTACCAATGTTGCTGCTTTTTACAATTAGTAACCAGAATCCGGCCATGCTAGTCAATATAAGTTTTATCGCAGAAGAAATAGTGCGTACCCTGGTAGGTTCAATTGGATTGTTCATTTCCATCCCAGTCACGACCGCTTTGGCTGCCTTGCTTGCCACGAGACATCAAAAATACCCATGGATCCAAAAATATTTTGGACCTGATAACCAATGGGGAGAATCACACCATCACCATTAAAGTAGTTGTATAATTTTTTTGAGTAAATTAAATTTCAATAAACTTACAGGAGAATATTATGATCAGTGACCAACCTACCCGCTGGGACTTAACCAATATTTTTCCCAGCCTTGAATCCGAAGAATTCAAGAAAGCGTTTTCAGATACTTCATTATTAATTGACGACCTGATGGAATGCTTCCAGACAAAGTTAGCACCATTAGCTGTAGATGAAGATAAAACTGTACTAAACAAAGCATTAGCAGAATATGTGGATCAACTCAATGAAACAATCACTCATGCTGGGAAAGTAGCCAACTACATCTACAGTTTCATCAGTACTGATTCCTATAACAAATTAGCTACTCGCTTACTTTCAGAATTTGAACAAATAACTGTTCGTCTCGAAAACCAGGATGTTACTTTCAAAAACTGGTTGTCTGGATTGAAAACCAGAGTGGATGAAATCATTTCCGTTGGAGGTGTAGTTGAAGAACATGCTTTTGCTTTGAAAGAAATTGTCCATTTCAGTCAATTCCTCATGAGTCAGGCAGAGGAAGAACTTGCCTCCGAGCTAAACCTGAGTGGTGCTTCAGGGTGGGAAAAACTACAGGGAGTGGTGACATCTCAATTGAGTGTTGAAATAGAAATTGATGGTGAAACAAAAAAACTTCCAGCACCAGCTCTCATAAACCTACGGTCACATCCCGTTGCGGAAGTGCGTAAAAAAGGGTACGAGAAAGAAATGCAAGCCTGGAAGTCGGTTGAAGAGCCGCTTGCAGCAGCGTTGAATGGTATCAAAGGTACTGTAATCACTCTAAATAAACGTCGTGGAAGGAAAGATGCGATTGAAAGTGCTATTGATATGGCAAGGATCGATCGTGAAACTTTGGATGCAATGCTTTCAGCCATGCTCGACTCGTTTCCTGTGTTTAGAAGATATTTCCGGGCAAAAGCCAAACGATTTGGCCAGGAAAAATTGCCCTGGTGGAATCTATTTGCTCCGGTGGGAAAATCCGAAACAAAATTTACATTTCGAGAAGCTCGAGATTTTATATTGGAAAATTTCTTAAACTTCTCACCAGACCTGGCCGATTTTGCAGCCCGTGCTTTTGACAATCATTGGATTGACGCAGAACAACGCGAAGGTAAAATGGGTGGTGCTTTCTGTATGGACATCCCAGGAACCGGTGAATCTCGTATTCTCAGCAATTTTGATGGATCATTGGATCAGGTTTCCACTTTAGCGCATGAGTTAGGGCATGGTTTTCATAATGATTGTATGGAAAAAGCTAATCGCACCCAATTACAACAACGAACGCCGATGACAATGGCCGAAACAGCTTCCATTATGTGTGAAACCATTGTTTCAAATGCCTCACTAAAACAAGCTAAAAATGCAGATGAAGAATTATCAATCCTGGAAGGTATGTTGAATGGCGATTCGCAGGTGATTGTCGATATTTACTCACGCTATCTATTTGAAAAAGAAGTCTTCGAACGGCGTGCGAAATCTGAACTCTCCGCGGAAGAATTTTGTGACATCATGGAAAGGGCACAAAAAGCTACCTATGGAGATGGTTTGGATGAAAGTTATTTACATAAATATATGTGGACCTGGAAACCACATTACTATTCTGCTCACTTATCCTTCTATAATTTTCCATACGCATTCGGCTTGATGTTTGGCACCGGTTTATACGCTATTTACCAGGAGCGTGGGGAATCATTTATTCCAGAATATATCGATTTACTTTCCAGCACAGGACTTGGCTCTGCAGCAGACCTGGCACAACGTTTTGGAATTGATATTCGCCAAAAATCTTTCTGGGAAGGAAGTTTGAAGGTTGTGGAACAAAGGGTTAAACGATACGAAGAAATTTAGCAAAGCATTAAATCAGACAGGTTGCCGCTTGGCAACCTGTTTATTCATTAATTTCGAACAAGGTTAATGATTTACCTTTCATTCGTGATTGTAAAGTTGGATTTGATTAACAAAATTATTAACTGCTGTCAAAATATTGATTTTTTTGTATTGTATAATCATTAATAGTCAAGATTAGGTAACAGATTTGAAGGGGTTGTACCGGTTTGATCAGCATATTATCAATCATTCCAATCATTGTTAGCAGCATATCTGGTTCGTTGGGTATATTTGTTTTGTTATTATCTTTACGTAAAAAAACAAATCCAATTCAGATAATTTTTGGGTTAACGGCTTTAACAGTGATGATTTATGGTGTTGCTACAGCTGGCTTATATAATTCATTAAATTTGATCCAGGCATCGGCATTCCAAAGAGTGCAAGTAATTTCAATTTCATTGTTTCTTTTAGCCTATTTTTTCTTGACCACTTATTATCTTGATATCTCTTTATGGAAAAAATATTACCTCCCCTGGGTTCTACTATCAGGTTTATCCATCATCTCTCAAATCTTCATAAATAGCTCTCTTGTTTGGAATTTACAAAGAAGTAATATTCATTTAATTAATTTTTTTGGAAAAACGCAAGTAATAACTGAAAGCGAAGCCGGAATTATCACTCAAATCACCTATGGAATTGGTATTTTTGCTTTCCTGATAATAACTGCAACGGTGATTAAGGCATTCAAGGCAGAAAAAAAGAAATTTCAAAATCCATTATTTTTATCGACCTTTGTTTTGTTAATAGCACTTCTAAACGATACTTTGGTGGGGATTGGTTTTATAAAGTCAATTTATTTCCTGGAGTTAGCGTTTCTCGTCATTATCTTACTGGTTGCATTTATGTTGTCAAAGAATGTTTTAGATGCTGTCTCAACAAAAGAAGCACTTGAGCTAGCGAATATTGCTTTGCGTAATCATAAGAAACTATTAGAAAAGACCGTTTCTGAGAGGACCCAGGCATATCAATATCAGGCTGAGTATTTTCGAGCCATGGTAGATAATAACCCGATTGCAACGGTTACCCTGGATAATTTCCAACGAATATTATCAGTCAACCCTGCATTTGAGGAATTGTTCGGATACTCTCAGGATGAAGCCTTAACCCAGGATTTAGATACGTTAATCGCTCCTGATGAACAGTTCGAAAACGCAAGAAATTTAACGCAGAAAGTATTGGACAGTAAAAAAATATCTGATCGAGGAATTCGTAAACGAAAGAACGGAGAGCGTGTTCACGTGGATATCCTTGGTGTACCCGTTATGGTTAACAATGAAAAAGTTGGTGTGCTCGGTCTTTATCGCGATATCTCAAACCAAATGGAAGCTGAAAATCTGCTTAAAGAAAACGAAATGCGCTACCGCAGTCTTTTTGAAGATTCACCGATATCTTTATGGGAAGAAGATTTTAGTGAATTAAAAAAAGAAATTGAACAATTAAGAAGCAATGGAGTTCAGGATTTTCATGGTTATTTCGCATCCAACCCAAATGTTGTTCGACAATTGATGAAGAAAATAGTGATTGTCAATGTGAACCAGGCAACCATAAAACTGTTCAAAGCAAAATCCAAAGAGGATTTTATCATTGGCATTGATAATTTAATCATGGATTCGTCTATCCCGGCAAATGGAGAAATTTTTGCAAACCTTGCTAAAGGAGCCAGCCAACATGTTTGCGAGATCCGGCATAAAGATTTCACCGGGACCAGTTTTTATACAGCCTTGAAGTTAGCAATCGCACCGGGTTATGAAGATTCCTGGGGAAAAGTTTTCGTTACGGTTATTGACATTACGGAAAGAAAAAACAATGAAAGTTATCTGGAGTATTTATCCACACATGACCAATTAACCGGTGTAGCTAATCGAATTCTATTGTATGACCGGCTCCAACATGCCATGACTCACGCAGCACGTGAATTAAAAATGGTTGCTGTGTTTTTTATTGATCTGGATGGTTACAAAGAAATTAATGACAAGTATGGACATTCATTCGGTGATAAATTGCTAGTACAAATTGCGAATCGGCTTGAAGATAATTTAAGAGAATCAGATACCATTGCCCGTTTTGGGGGGGATGAATTTATTCTGGTTTTGGAAAATGTCGCAGGTACTGAAGCAATTAAACCAATCGCGGAGAAAATTCGAAGCTCTATCACCAAACCGTATCAGATCGAAGAAACACAGTGTGAAATCACCGCAAGTTTTGGCATTAGTGTCTACCCGATTGATGGAACAACAGCACAGGAATTAATTAACAAAGCCGATTCAGCAATGTATAACGCCAAAGAACTTGGCAAGAATCAGTACAAATTTAGCCACGAATTATTTAATTGAAGTCATCAAAAAACCCTTTCATTTTCCTATACATACGAGTATGATCAATAGGGTAACGGAGAAGAAATAATGAGAATACTCAATCAAAATCAAGAAGATTTATTGATATTGGAAAGAAATCTTCTAAATGATCTGCAAATGGCATTGGTCTCTTTTGGGGCATCGAAAAGTGACCTGGAAACCCTAAATCAATCAATCCGGCAAATTGATGATTTATTTTTATTAGTAATTGTGGGTGAGTTTAACGCCGGCAAGAGTTCATTTATCAATGCGCTTTTAGGTGAACATTTACTTCAGGAAGGTGTAACACCAACCACCACCCAAATCAACATTATTCGCTACTCGGATCAAAATCAGGAAACATTATCCGACAAGAATATTTTGGTGATTGGAGCCCCCATTCCAATCTTGAATGAGATTAGTATTGTTGATACCCCAGGAACAAATGCAGTTATTCGAAAACATGAAGAAATTACCAGTCAATTCGTACCCAGATCTGATTTGGTTCTCTTTGTTACCTCTGCCGATCGCCCTCTTTCGGAAAGTGAAAGAGCTTTTTTGCAACAAATCCGTGATTGGGGGAAGAAGTTGGTCATTGTCCTCAATAAGATTGATCTCCTTCAAAATGATGAAGAAGTCAAACAGGTTGAGGAGTTCATTAAAGACAATGCTTTTACCCTTTTAGGCATCCAACCAGATGTTTTTTCGGTAAGTTCACGTCTTGCTTTACAAGCAAAACAAGGTAAACCACATCTTTGGAATGCCAGTCACTTTGATGAACTTGAACAACATATCAAATCCTCATTAGACGAGACTGAGAGGGTTCGATTAAAATTTCTCAATCCCATTGGAGTTGGTCTGAATTTAAATCAACGTTATTATGATGTCGTTCAATCCAGATTGAATTTGTTAAATGACGATTGGGAGGTCATTAGTAGTGTGGAACGGCAATTGACCTTATATAGGGAAGATATGGTGCACGATTTCGATTATAGAATGTCTGATATCGAAAACATTCTTTTTGAAATGGAACAACGCGGGCAAAATTTCTTTGAAGAATACTTACGCATTGCCCGCATTCCAGATTTATTGAAAAAAGACCGTATTCAAAACGCTTTTAAACTGGACGTAATTGCAGATGTTCCCCAACAAATTGAAGCAAAAATTAATGAGTTGATCGATTGGATGGTAGATCGAGATTTTCGTCAATGGCAAGCCGTTTTAGAACATCTCGAAAAACGCAAAAACGCACATGAGGGAAAAATAATCGGAGATAACTTCAACACATCTTTCCAATACAACCGCGAACATCTGATTGAAAGCGTTGCCAATCGTGCCAAACGGGTTGTGGATGGATATGATCGGCATTTTGAGGCTGAGAATATTGCAGATGGTGCTCAGAATGCAGTAGCCGCTGCTGCTGCCATTGAAGTTGGCGCGGTCGGTTTAGGTACCTTGATTGCAGTTCTTGCTTCTTCATTAGCAGCCGATGTTACCGGTATTTTGGTAGCCGGTGCAGTGGCAGTTTTGGGACTTTTTGTAATTCCTGCAAAACGACGAAAAGCAAATCAGGAATTAACTGAGAAATTGAAAAACTTACGCGAGCAATTGATCAACACCCTGACCACTCAATTCAATCATGAGTTAGATCGCAGTCTGGAACGAATTAATACTGCTATTTCACCCTACACTCGTTTTGTACGGTCTGAACGTGATTCTCTGGAACAAGTTAATGAGGAATTAAGTCAACTCCAAATCCATTTGATGAATTTAGAGAAACAAATAAAGCAGATGACTGGTTAAAATTCTTTGCGATTTCATTGGAAATCTAACCATTTTGATCTACAATGAAATTGTAATCGATTGAAAAAAATATTTTTTAAAGGAGAATCCTATGATTGTTACAACTAAAAAATTATTTGAAGCAGCATATGGAAAATATGCCATTGGTGCATATAACATTAATAATGTTGAACAAACAATGGGGCTGTTTCGTGGTAATGTTGAATCAGAAGCTCCATTTATTATTCAAATAAGCAAAGGCGCTCGTTCTTATACCAACAAATTGGTACTAGAAGCAATAATTAGAGCTGCTGATGAGGTCTTCCCTGAAGCAATTTTCGCTGTTCACCTTGACCATGGTGATGAACAAACTTGCTATGATTGTATTGAGAGTGGTTTTTATAGCTCGGTGATGATTGATGCTAGTCATGAATCATTCGAAGAAAATATTGCTATTACCAAACGTGTTGTCGATGCAGCGCATGCCAAAGGCATTGTGGTAGAAGCTGAATTAGGTCAATTAGGTGGTGTGGAAGAACATGTGAAAGTTGATGAAGCAGACGCAAAATTAACAGATCCTGATCAGGCAAAAGAATTTGTTGAACGAACCGGTGTAGATTCACTTGCCTGTGCAATTGGTACAAGTCACGGTGCTTTTAAATTCTCTGGTACGCAAGCATTACGTTTCGATGTCCTGTCAGAAATCCAAAAGCGACTTCCTGGTTTTCCTCTGGTGATGCATGGTTCAAGTTCTGTTCCACAGGAAGAAGTCGAAAGGATTAATAAAGCTGGTGGAAAATTGCTTGGTGCTAAAGGAGTAGATGACACACAATTCAAAAGAGCAGCTGAATTAGGCGTTACAAAAATCAACATTGACACCGATGGCCGTCTGGTTTGGACTCGAGTTCACCGTGAATACTTCCTCGAATATCCCGAAAATTTTGATCTTCGTCCTCCGGGAAAAGTTTTTATGGCTGAATATGCAAAATTTATTGCTGATAAGAACCATAAATTAGGAAGTGCCGGGCAAATTCCTGAAATCCGAAAATTGCTCAAATAATTTTTTGTAGAATGTACACATCCTGTTATATCGACAGGATGTGTTTTTTCATTAGGTTGATTGTGATAAAATCCCTCTATGAGTGTGCCAAATAATCGAAAAATAGAATCCAGTTTTCCTATTGAAATTTACATCAGACCAGTTCAGAAAAAAGACACTGATTGGATTAAATTTGATGAAGGTCCGGGATATTTTGAAATACCGGAAGGAATGGAAGCAGAAATTTCCATTCAAAACCTGAATGACGATATCATCAAACCAGTCATTGAGGAAATTCAACATGTGGAAGGTTTGGTTTCTTTCAGCCTTTCCGAAAATAGAAACGTCGGAAATAAAGGGATGCGCTTTGTTCCACTTCTAACTCAAATTTCTGAACTCAATTTGAGTGCTTGTGGGATGAATGATTATGGTATCGATCCAATCATAGCGATGAAAAATGTGAAATATCTGGACATCAGTTATTGCACCCGCCTGACAGATCTCAGTATCAAAAAATTAGGGGAAATGCGATCTTTAGAAGAACTTTATTTACGGGGTATCCCCAAAATAACTCATGCAGCTCTAAAAAGGATTGAAAGACGTAATTTGCTGATTCGTCGTTAATTCACATCTAATTTTTTTCGTCTCAGTCGTAAACTATTGGTTACCACAAACACACTGCTGAATGCCATCGCTCCAGCTGCCAGCATCGGATTCAAATAACCTAGCGCAGCTGCAGGTATCAAAATCACATTGTAAAAGAACGCCCAGAATAAATTTTGCTTGATGGTCGATAAAGTTAATCGCGAGAGCCGAATAGCTTTGGGGACACCCGATAAATCACCCCCCATTAATACCAGTGGTGCGGAAGCCATAGCGACATCAGTGCCGGTGCCAATAGCCATGCCTACATCTGCCTGCGCTAATGCTGGAGCGTCATTGATACCATCTCCTACCATTGCAACCACAGAACCTTCTGTTTGTAATTGCTTTACTTTTGCAATTTTATCCTCAGGCAATACTTCGGCAATTACTTTATCAATCTTCACCTGCTCTGCAACAGCCATCGCTGTTTGGTGGTTGTCTCCTGTAATCATAACTGTCTGTAAATTCATGGCTTTCAAAGCTTCAATTGCTTCAGATGAACCACTTTTCAGCATATCAGCAACAGCGATTAATCCTTTAACTTCATCATCAATTGCAACCAGCATGACTGTTTTTGCTTCTCCCTGCAATCGCTGGATTTCACTCTGCAAATCATCCACCTGCCAACCCATTTCATTCGCCATCCGTAAATTTCCAACCGCAACTCTTTTAGAATCCACCTCTGCTGAAACACCAGATCCAACCTGTGCCTGAAAACCATTGGGATCGCTTAGTTGCAAACCGCGTTGATTGGCTTCCGTCAATATTGCTTCTCCTAATGGATGTTCGCTACCTTTTTCAACAGACGCAGCAATACGCAGTAATTCTTCCTCACCGGCATCATATTTGAAGACGACAATATCGGTAACAGCGGGTTGACCTCTTGTGATTGTGCCTGTTTTATCTAACACCACAACATCCAGCTTACCAGCACGCTCTAACGCCTCACTTGATTTAAACAGAATCCCTTGCTCGGCACCTAAACCTGTTCCAACCATCACTGCGGTAGGTGTTGCTAACCCCATTGCACACGGACAAGCAATCACAAGGACTGCAATCATCTTAATCAAAGCCCGGGTAAATTGGGACACTTCAGGATTAATTTCGGCTGGCACAACAAAAAACCATACCAGGAATGTTATGACTGCAATTCCAATTACAATGGGTACGAAAACAGACGAGATTTGATCTGCCAGTTTTTGAATAGGTGCTTTACTTCCTTGAGCCTCTTCTACTAATTTTATGATTTGGGCTAACGCTGTTTCTTTTCCAACTTTGGTTGCTTCAAATCTTATCATGCCAACTTTGTTGAGGGTGGCTCCAATCACACTATCACCCGCTTTTTTATCAACAGGCATAGATTCGCCCGTCAGCATTGACTCATCTATTGTTGTTTTTCCTTCAACTACCACACCATCAACAGGGATTTTTTCTCCAGGACGAACAAGAATTAAATCTCCAATAATGACATCATCAGTTGGAATTTCTAATTCTTCTCCATTGCGTATAACCCGAGCAGTGGTCACCCGTAAGTTCATCAATTTCTTGATTGCCTCTGAAGTGCGACCCTTGGCTTTTGCTTCTAGATATTTTCCTAATTTAATTAAAGTAATAATGACAGCTGCTGTTTCGAAATACACATGTCCATTAAGCAGTCCCAACACAATTGGAATAGAGTAAAAATACGCAGCTGATGATCCCATTGCTACCAAAACATCCATGTTGGCGGATCCATTGCGCAATGATTTGTATGCCCCTATATAATATTGCTTTCCAACATAAAACTGAACTGGTGTAGCTAACGCAAACATCAACCACTTAAACCAGGTGCTGTGCATGGGTATTTTGATCAATCCAAAGTCGCTACCCATAGAAAGAACAAACAGTGGGACTGTGAAGATTAAACCGATAATTAACATCCGGCGTTGATAATTGATTTCCGCTTCTCTTGCTTCCGCCTCAGCGTCTGTAGATGATTCTCCACTTTCAACGGCTTGAAAACCGGCTTGTTTTACCGCTTTACGCAGATCTTGCTGACTGATTATTGTCGGGATATAAGTTACTTTTGCCCGTTCATTTGTAAAACTAACCTGGCTTTCTATTACTCCTTCTAAAGCTATAAGGGTCTTTTCCAACCTTCGTGCATCATTATCATCACTCAAACCTTGGATATACAGATCAGCTTCCCCCGTGGCAATCCCATAACCCGCTCGCTCTACCCTTTGTAAAATCATGGGCAGTTTGACTAGTGAAGGATCATAATCCACTGTTGCTCGTTCCGAGGATAAATTTACAATAGCTGTATTGATGCCATTTTCTTTTTTAATATTTCTCTCCACAGAAGCAACACAATTTGCACATGTCATTCCTGTGATCGGTAATACTACGTGTTTTGATTCAGCCATTGTTTATCCTACCTGTCTTTGTTGCTTTTTCCTGTATAGTCAAACTGCCCATATGGTGTCTACTCAACAGCTGGGTAATTGATCTCAGTTAGTAAAGACTTTATTTTTGTTTCATCAGCTGGAGGATCAAAGGTTACAGTTACTTGCTTAGTATCCGATGATGCCACTACTTTTTCGACACCTTCCAGATCAGAAAGTTCTGATTGAATGGTATGGACACAATGTCCGCAAGAAATATTAGGTACATTTAACGTTAAGCTGGTCATACGAACTCCTTTTAATAATTAAACTTTTGTTGCTGCTTCAAAAACCTCAGTAATTTCCAAAAGCACGCGTTCTCTTTCATTGGGATCTTCACCTTTCACAGCTGTAACCAAGCATGAATTGAGATGTCCTTCGAGAATCTTTGTACTGATCTTATTTAATGAGGATTGAACTGCCTGAATTTGGCGGATGATATCTATACAATAGGAATCATCTTCCACCATGCGTTGAATTCCACGAAGATGACCTTCTGCAATTTTTAACCGTTGAATAACATCCTTATGATTGTGCATTCATTTCTCCTTATTCCTCTTTCGGACTTGATTCCCATCAAAGCACTGTCTCGATACAGAAGGGTTCTCCGCTTTCTACCGCAGTTATTGCATGGCAGAATATGATCTTGCCCGAGAGATTACCCCCTCCCAATGGGGGGGGATTAATAATATAACAATTTTTACTAACTTTGTCAATATAGCAATTAACTTTTTTTTGCTTTAATAATTGATGGCAAAGAATCCGGTTATAATGGATTCCACTAATTTTTTGGAGAAAAATATGAGCAATCCTCAACTTAATAGAAATTTTTCGGAAGAAGATACCAGCCCAATCAGGAGAAAATCCGATCGGTCTTTAGATGTAACCCAGCCAATGGAAACTTTTGATAATTCAGACTCTTTCACTATTCAAGATAAAAATGCAAATTACCAACCCATTCAGATATCAAATTCGAGGTTGCCTTTGCGACAAGAACCTGTCGTTGAACCTCGCAAGAAGAAAAGTGGTTGTGGATGCCTGGTTTGGGGTTTGATTATTCCAATCTTAGCTATTTTAATAGGTTTCTTATTATTCCCCTATCGTACCAATGTTTTAATTCTTGGTGTTGACCGCTCTCCTGAAGGTACCTTTGTCGGAAGAACTGATACGATCATGATGTTAAGCGTAATTCCGCTAAAACCGGATGTTAATTTACTGTCAATTCCCCGCGACCTTTGGGTAAACATTCCCAATTTTGGTGAAAACCGAATCAATACAGCCCATTTTTTTGCTGAAGCAAACCAACCAGGTTCTGGACCAGAAGCAGCAATGCAAACCATTCGCTCAAATTTTGGTTTAACAGTAAATTACTACGTTCGTTTTGATTTTGAAGGCTTTAAGGAAATTGTGAACGCCATGGGTGGAATAACAATTGACATACCAGAACCAATGTCAGGTTATGACCCTGGAACCTACACCCTGGATGGGGATCAAGCACTCGCCTTTGCCAGGGACCGTCAAAGTAGTGATGACTTCTTTAGAATGCAACGCGGGCAAATGTTGTTGCAGGCTGCTGTAAAGCAAATGATTAATCCATTGGCTTGGCCACGAATTCCATTGATCATAACAACTGGCTTAAATGCAATAGATACCAACGTCGCATTTTTTGAAATCCCCAGAATTGGAGTTGCATTGGTCAGGGCGATCATTTCAGATAGCATCAACAGTCAAACGATCAACAGGGATATGGTATTTCCTACGGTTACGTCAGAAGGAGCAAACATCCTGATTCCGAATTGGGAAATGATCAATCCAATGTTATCAGATATGTTTAATGAGTAAGAATTAACCTAAGTTATTCTGCTTATGCCTTAATTTTTCCCAGGTTTGATCATCCTCTAATGTAATCACCCGGAAAGCCTCTGCATATTGCATGCCTTTACCTTTGGCTCGTTCTGCTGCCCATTCCTTTACTCGATCACCAGGATCCCAATTAGGGAATTGACTTTTATGAGCTCTTAAAGCAGCAAGTTTGATCTCGATTGTCTCATCAATACTTAAGAAAAGCCCGGTTTGTTGTTGCCCATAAATGAAAACTTTGCGTACCTTATGAGCTTTTAGTCCTTCATCCTCTAATTCCTGGAATAAATTTGGTTGCCCTGCAGCTGGAAAAACAGCATCTAATGCTGCCGTTGCTGCTGCTCTGTGATCCGGATGGTTGATGTAAAATTCACTGGCAAAAACTACAGTTGGATCACCCGTTAGAACAACCTCTGGTTTAAATCTTCGTATTTCCCGTACTAATTTTTTTCTCAAGTCCAATGTTGGTTGAAGCAACCCATCTGGTTCACGCAGGAATATAATCTCTGTTGCCCCTGCAATTTTTGCGGCTTCTTTTGCTTCCTCTTCCCGAATGGTTGCGGCTTTTTCACGTGTCATACCAGGTGTGGCAATACCAACATCGCCACTGGTACATAACACATAACTCACTCGAGCACCGGCATTTGCCCACCTTGCTAATGTCCCTGTACAGGAAAACTCAATATCATCAGGATGAGCAACAATAGCCATTGCACTTTCTGGTATGTAATTCATTTCGTCTGTCATGTTAACCTCATAAATGATTTTCAAAATTCATTCTAAATCTGATTAGGTAAATTATCAACAAATATTTACATTGTTGAAATAATCTCTACAACAAATGAGTTATTTGTAAAGGCTTAATTGATTTTCCTGCCAAATCATTACTTTATTTCGACCCGTATCTTTTGCAAGCAAAAGCGCTTGATCGGCCTGGTCAACCACCCATTCCAAACGTGAATCACAATCACCTTCCATGCTCGAAATTCCCATGCTAACAGTAACTGAAATATCCCCACGGTCTGTAACAATAGGTCGGTCCATAATTAATAAGCGCATACGGTTAGCGATCTTTTGCGTTTGTTGGACATTTGTTTCTGGAAGTAGAATCAAAAACTCCTCACCACCATAACGGCCCATGATGTCGGATGAGCGAAGGATCGAACGGCAGCGGTTAGCTATCTGTTGCAATACTTGATCACCAATCATATGACCATAAACATCATTCACTTTTTTAAACAGATCAATATCTAACATAATGACAGATATTGAATGGTTATAGCGATACGCACGGCTAAACTCATTTTGTCCAAGAATAAACAACTGACGTCGATTATACAAACCAGTTAAAGAATCAATCATCGCCAATTGTTCAAATTTTTCATACATACGGGCCCGTTCAATAGCAGCACTAAACTGATCCCCCAAAGTTTGTAACAATGAGATCTCATCGCCGGTAAAAATAACTTCTGGTGCCATGACCAGATTAAGAAAACCCAATGCTTTTTCACCTAACTTCAATGGAATACTGATCAATCCTGGATAGGAAACGGATATATCAAACAGAACCCGACAGGGCATAAAAGTTATTGGCTCCTGATATTCTCCATTCAAAAGTCTTTCAAACGATTTACAGGTAGGGCAAATAGGATATAAATCAAAAGCTTCTTTTACTTCGAAAGGAAGTTTATAGGATTCCGCTAAACCAGGCCTACCAAACTCATCAGCAAGCACCACATATCCGAATCTTGCTCCAATTAAGTTGACAATTGATTCCAATCCTGTGGATAATACAGCTTTTTTCTCAACAGATTGATTGAGCCGTTCCGCAACTTTTCTTAAGACATCAAGCTCCATTGCTCGTACTTCGGCGACTTCCCGGGCAGATTGTTCAGCGATTCTACTCTGACGATAAGGTGTAACATCACGAATTAAAATTAATGTTTTCCGTTGATTATTACTTTCTTCCAAAGGAGTAAATTGAATTTCATAATAATTGTCTTCGTTATTCTCATTTATTAAAACCAATTCATTTTGTCTAAAAAGCAAAGCATTTAACCACTGTGAGCTAGTTGGTAATAGATTAACTAAAGTAATTCCAACCACTCTGTTTTTCTCGAGGGAAAACAATTGCTTTGCCAAATCGTTAATGTGTAGCACCCGTTGATCCTGACCAATGACGATAATACCATCATGCAAATTTTCCAATAATGTATGGTAAATAAACGGAGAAAAGTCGAATAATTCATATTGATAGTAAGTAAAACCAATTAAGAGCCCACTAATCGCATACCCTAGCGCGATAAATTTCAAGTTTTCTGGTTGAAGCGAAGGAATCAGCGCTGATAATGTAACCACAGCTATAATGCCCGCTGCCAATTTTATAAATACAGAGTGAGGATTATCAATATTAATCGGTAGCTTTTTAATTCTTAATAACTCATAAAAAACAAATAAATACACGATGACTGACATCATCCAAAAAAAAGTTAGCCAATATCCAAATTTATAATCAATAAAAAATAAATTGTTGACCAGTCTAAATTCAATCTCTCTCCAGATAAGTGGTTGGAATTTTTCCAGCAAAGCAAATGAGATGGTAATGAAAGGGAAAATAAATGGAATAATTTGTCGCCATGAGTGCAACCATTGCTTATGAGAGGTAAACCTCATCATATAGGTAAGGTAGAAAGCAGGTATTAGCGAAGAAATAATTATCTCAACTATCAATCCCTGCTTCAACACATTTTGGGATAAGTAAGGAATTAAATTTAAAGAAAATAGCCATAAGGCTGCAAATAATAGCCAGGATGCAAATAAAACAGCACCTTCAGATTTTCGATTACGAAACCCATAAATTGAAAAACTAATCAAAAAGGTGATGATTAATAATGAAACAACCAAAAAAAGGAAGGAAAAAAATTGGGACATGCCCCCCGCACGTTCTTTAAGAACATTAATAAAGGATACGTTATTTTACCATTTTTTTCCGGTTTGTCTTCTTAAAAACGCTTCCAATTTATTCGCTTTTTAGCGGACGTTGGCTACGAGATTTCGCTGCTGTAGATTTTATTTTTTTCCTGGAATGTTCAATTACCCTCGCATCTGTATGGGAAGCGAGTAATGATCGAAGTTGGGAGACGGCTTTTTCATCATATTCTGTGCGACCACAAACATCACAAATCCAACTGGGGAAATCCGGGACAGTGATAATATGCTCTCCATGCCATGCATAATAAGTCGACAATCTTAAATGAAAATTGCCTACCTGACAAGCAGGGCAAAAAATTTTACTTTTTTGAATTGATCGTCGCATAGTTCCCTTTATCTGGCAGCATTAACGATGTGTTGGTATGTAAGTGTTTTAATTTGATCAATTGGCCAATATACTATTAAAGCCTTACCAACTATATTCTCTTTAGGGACAAATCCCCAACTGTGAGAATCGGAAGATTGATTTCTATTATCACCCAGGACAAAAAACGAATTCTCTGGGACCTCCCACACCCCACGATACGATGGTGGAGCAGAAATATACGGCTCTTGCAGTGGCTGTCCGTTTACATACACCAGACCACCTTCAACTTTAATTTCATCACCGGGAAGGCCAATCAAACGCTTAATATAATCTTCAGCTGGATTACCTGGATAATGGAAAACAATCACATCACCTGTTTGAGGTTCACCAAGTCTATATGCCAGTTTATTTACCAATAAAAGCTCACCCGGTTCTAATGTCGGTTTCATACTGATATTTTCCACACGTACTCGTGGAAAAAAACTATCAATAATAAAATAGAAAATTAAAGCCAAAAATAATGTTTGAATTATTTCTATTAGAAAGCTTCGAAATTTATTTTTTTTGTCTGGTTTTTCTTCCAGACCAATAACCGGATCTTCCGGAAAAGTGTTATCCAAAACCAACTCCTGAACTTCTATCGATTATAAACCTCACTCGCCAGTCAATCAAGAGAAAATTTAATTTCAAAAAAATACAATTATTATTCTTCAATCTTTAGTTTTGTTCCACATGAGCGGCAGAAAATATCTCCCACATCCGCGCGTCTTCCACACCGATGACAAAAAATCGCATCATCTGATTGGGTAGACATTCGTTTTATAGCTGTATGACGCTGACGTGGTTTAGAAGAACTTTCTTTATTTTTATTCATATACCAGAACACACCAAAGATTAACATAACCAAACCAATTCCTGCGACGATAAATGGCAGGATTTCAATGAAAGAGGTTTTCCCTACGCTTTCATCAATATTGAGAGGGGTTACCGGCTGGACAGGTGCTGCAACACTTGAGCTGAGAGTGTCATCTGTTTTGATATACTGAATATTCAGTGAGACATTTGTGTTTGCTTTTAATTCGCCTACATTCGAGAAAAAATAGGTAAGTCCATCATTACCAATTTGAGGAGATCCCATACTTTCCTTAAATGTCATATCTGAAGCCGTTAGAGGTCGTTGGACTTCAATTTGTAAATCATTAATTAAGTAATCTCCGACCCAATGGTATTCAAAACTGCGTTGCTCTCCTTCAATAGTGATGGATGGATCATAGTATTCAATCCAAACTTCCGGGTATGGCGTCGTAAACGTCAATTGATTCCACTCGCCAACTTTTTTCACTTCATATTCCAGAAGGTATAACTGACCATCCAGTTCTCTAACGGCAACTGAATGTGGCGAGCCAATGCGAGCTGGAATGAAAAAATTCATCCTCACAGGCAACTTTACTTGACCAGAGAGAAAAATATTATTAATCACCAACACTGAGGGCTGATCATACTCAGGCCAAATTCTGACCTGCATTTTATCAATCGTGATTTCAGATTGTGCATTTACCTGCATCGGTGTTGAAGAGACAAGCAAAACCATGATGACAATTAACAGGAGACGCTGCATGCTTCCTCCTTCTTCAGAAAACAATCTATTGAATAAATAAAATGATCTTTCATTGAATAATTATAACCTGTGGAAAGAAAATTCTTTGAATCAGAATTCAGGTATAATCTCCATTAAAGGATTATCCATGGCAGTCAAGCGAAAACGATCTGTGGATGACATGTCGATTGCTGAATTAAGACAAGTCATTATTGAAAAACAACGGGATGAACGTAAACGACAATCTTCGAGGGGACGTCGTTGGTTTCGCAATGATAAAAATGGAAAGTCCACGGATACCCGGGAAGGCACACAAAATCAAGCGATTCTAGTCGACCCTGGATTAGAGTATCAACGATCAACCTCACGACCGAAACGAACTTTCTTTGACCGAGTTCTAGTTGGAATTGAAGTCATTGCTGTAATTGGGTTAATTTATATTTTCTTCAGCATTTTTTCATTGCTCAGAAATTTGAATCAGGGTGCAATTGCATCCATGACTCTACCCACACTGACTCCTACTGCAATTATCCAGGCAGTGGTATTACCTTCCGGTCACACCCCTCCAACCGATCCGGATGGTGTCCGTTTTAATGAAGCAGAGATTCCAGAACATTTACGCGCACATGTTCAGGCAATGGCAAGTTTACCATTGCCAACAGCAAGCCCTGAGCAAGCAATCCGAATTCGTATTCCTGCAATTTCTGTTGACGCCCCAATTGTAATGGGTGATGGAGAAGAACAACTGAAAAAAGGTGTTGGACAGTACATTTACTCTTCAAATCCTGGTCAGGATGGAAATCTTGTGCTTTCTGCTCATAATGATGTTTTTGGCGAAATCTTTAGAGACCTTGATAAATTAGAAGCAGGTGATGAAGTAATTATTTACACAAACCAACGTGCTTATACGTATGTGGTTGAAAACCAACAAGTCGTCGGCCCATTACAGGTAGAAGTAATGGCACCTACTGCTGAACCTGTTGTTACACTGATATCCTGTTACCCATACATGGTAAATACCCATAGAATCGTCATTAAAGCAAAAATTCTTGAGCAATAAAACTAGAATCATGGTATAAATAACCCCGTTATCTTAGAAATCTCGTAATCGTGAGGTGAATCCGTGGCAAAAAAAACACGTAAAGTTGCAAAAAATATTGAAAATACACCGATTTCTGTTGTTAACAACTCCAGAAATCGTTTATCCAGTACGGATTTCAACCCTGATTACACGGACATAATAAGTGATCTTAAAAGAATCGCAATTTTGGCTACCAGTTTCATTGGTGTTTTAATTGTGCTGACTTTTTTCTTAAGATAAATTCAAAAATTAATTATCAAAAAGCATTGTTCAGTGGGCAATGCTTTTTTTTATTAAAAGTAATGGGTAACCCTCAAAAAACTTTTCCATGTTGTTCACACAAATTTCAATACATCAGAGAACTCAGCTGAGAAGTAATCAAAGTTCGTCAAAAAATTTCCATTTCCTTTGATCAAGAGTCTATAAAAAGCACATTTGTTTTTTAATTAAAGTATGTTATACTGGACTATAGTCCAATAAATAGTACTATATGATGAAAAAAGAACCATTATCCTCAACAATTGAAAGAATATTATCACTGCTTGAAATCTTCATTCAGCATCCTGAAGGATTAAATCCACAAGAGATACTGGAAAAATCGATGATCTCCCGTAGTACACTCTTTACGTTCTTGAAGGAATTAAAAGATCTCGGTTATCTGGATCAAACCGAAACACGCGGACGTTATATCGCCGGACCGCGATTGCTGTCATTAACTGGATCCAATACACCAACCTACCAATCTTTGATCAACGTTTTTCAGGAAGAAAACCAGAATAAAACACTTAATGAAACACTGGCATTAGCTGTTCCCAATCCACAAGGAATACTCTTATTGGATCAAAAAGAAGCCGATCAAATCATTCGGGCTGTTTATTCGATTGGTGAACCTCTTCGAATTGAATCTGCTGCCAGTAGTATCCTTACCGCACCATTCGCTGATCACATCATCCAATCTGGTTACAGCTTTCAAGAAAACCAGGATTTTTTCGAAATCGCCATTCCGATTTGCGCCGATGGTATCAAACCCATCGCTGGTTTATTACTGAATGTTCCCAAATATCGTTGGACTAAAGAGCGATTAATCGATGAGTGGCTGGATGAATTACGTGCCATCGCTGCCCGAATTTCCTATCGCTTGGGAGCATTGCAATATACACCGTATCATCAAGAACAAATATCCTCTTTCCAGCCAACAACCACAATGAGTGACAGCCAGATAAAACAATTTTTAGCTGGACCATGGACAGCCCGATTGGCTTGTATCCGCCCCGATGGAAACCCACATGTAATTCCTGTTTGGCAGGAGTGGGATGGTGAACACTTCAATATTCTTGCATTACAGGGTAGCCAATGGGCAGATTACGTCCGCAAAAATCCGCAGGTATCCATTACTATTGATGAACCCTGGTCCCCCTACCGGCGTGTGGTTAGTCGGGGTATCGCTAAAGAAATAAAAGAAATACATAAGAACCGACAAAACGACTTATTTTTACGTTTATCAAAACGTTATCTGGGACAACAACCGACCCAATCACTAAATCATCAAATCGATACGATATTTTCCATTCAACCAGATAGTTTGCGTGGTTGGATGGGGTTATCGAGTGAAACAAAATAGACTATGCAAATTTCAATCCATTCCTTATCACATCAATACTCCAATGGGAAAATCACCCATGCCTTGGAAGATATTGAATTAAAAATTCTTCCTAAACAATTTGTTGCCCTTATCGGCCCCAGTGGATGTGGAAAATCGACATTAATTCGCTTGATTGCAAATCTCATTTCTCCTTCATTCGGTTCCATAGCAATTGGCAATTTAGATCCGGAAAAGGCAATTCAAGAAGGCAAGATCGCCTGGATGGCACAAAGCCCAGCCTTGCTCCCCTGGTTAACTGTCGCAGGTAATTTGCAAATGGCAAAACGCTTCTATCGGGGTGATCAAAAACCAAAACTTACTGTTGAACAGGTATTGGAACGGGTTGGGTTATCAGAAGCAGCCGACCAACATCCATTCACTTTATCGGGTGGTATGCAGCAGCGATTAGCACTCGCCAGATTACTTTTGCAGGATGCTCCGATTTGGCTTATGGATGAGCCATTTGCCGCTCTCGACGAACTCACCCGCGAAAAACTCACCGAAGAACTGTTTTCATTATGGAAAGATTTCTCACCGACCGTGTTATGGATCACACACAACATTCATGAAGCAATCAAACTTTCTGATCGTATCTTAATTTTCTCGGATAAACCGGGGCGCATCATTGCGGATATTCCTAACCAAATCTCCCACCCCCGTCAGGAAAGTGACCCTGCTTTTCAAACCTTATTGTCCCAATTACGAAATATCCTGCATCAGGAATCAAATTGGAATTGAAAGTCATGAATCAAAATAATTCACGGAAATCTTACTTTGTTACAATCGCAATCATATTGATTTTCTTCATCGGCTGGGAAACAGCGGTTTTTATAAACAAAACTCCAGTGTATCTATTACCATCCCCTTCAAGAGTATTTCAAACTTTATTTGAGCACCCACAAACTTTCGGGCAGGCAACATTTCTCACCTTGAGTGAAGCATTAATTGGATTAGCTATTGGTGTTCTGGCTGGTATCTTGCTGGCATCCATCCTGACGTTATTGCCCGGAATTGAGGATGGGGTGATGACACTGGCAATCTTAATCAAGTCCACACCCATGGTGGCGATTGCTCCCCTACTGACGCTATGGTTAGGATTTGGCATCTTGCCAAAAATAATTATTACTGCTTTGATGAGTTTCTTTCCAGTATTGATCAATGTATTAAGTGGAATGCAACGCGTTGATCCGGCACTGATGGATCTCTTTCGGTCCTGGAATGCCTCACGCTGGGAAATTTTCCGCTTTTTACGAACACCTTCAGCTATTCCCTACCTTTTCACTGCATTACGAATAACAGGACCCCTCTCTTTGATTGGAGCGATCGTGGCAGAGTGGACTGGCGCATCGGGAGGATTGGGCCGAACGATGTGGTTGGCTTACACCAATTTAAATTTACCGTTCCTGTTCGCAGCCATTTTTATACTGGCTGCAGCTGGAATGATCATTTATCGAGTCATTACCTGGCTCGAATCCAGAACTGTATTCTGGCAACCCGTCCAGAATAATTCATAACTAATTAGGAGCTTTTATGGGTAAACAAATAATAAATTTCATTTCTATTACAATTTTCATTTTTCTTTCATCCTGCTCGCAACCTTCGCCTTCTTCTACAACCACCCCAGAAGAGTTTGATCAAATGACATTCATGGCAGGCTATAAACCACAGGCAAATTTACCTTTTGTCGGGGTTTATGTTGCACAGGAAAAAGGCTTTTTTGCTGCAAGAAATTTAACAGTGTCAATTGAACATTCACCTGGATCGGGTCAACACTTACAACTGGTCTCACAAGGGAAAGTGCAGGTCACCACGCAGGATGCATCCGTTTTACTCAAGCGTCGTTCCGATCCAGGACTACCGCTGGTTTCCTTTGGTGTGATCGGTCAGACCGGTCAACAGGCATTTGCTGCTTTATCCGGTAGTGAGTTTTCCTCGCCAAAAGACTGGGAAAACCACCTGGTTGGATACAAAGGAACCCCACCTCCTGAATTATTTGCACTCATACAAGCTGCTGGTGCTGATCTTTCAAAAATCGAGTTGGTCAATGTTGGGTTTGATCCCCGTATCCTGACGGAAGGTGTGGTCGATGTTTATCCGGTTTACAAATCTAATGAACCTTATATGATGCAACAATGGGGTTATGAAATTGACTTGTGGGATGCCGCTGACTATGACATCCCAACAATCGGTTTGACTTATGTCACCAGTGAAGAAACCCTTGCCACCCAATCAGATGTATTGCAAAGATTTCTGGATGCATCCATTGAAGGTATTCTATACGCTGAAAAGAACCCGGAAGAAGCGGTTGAGTTTGTTCTTAAATATGCCGGGCCGGAAACGGATCCTGATCACATGCGCTTTATGCTGGATTCCGAACTAAAAGATTTGAGGTCTGCCATCACGGATGAACACACCATTGGGTGGCATGATGTTGATCAATGGCAGGCTTTGGTTGATCTATTGGTAGAATATGAAACAATGCAACCCATTGATGTGAGCGAAGCCTTCACCAATGACTTATTGTTAAAAAAATAGAACAACTGATTTGATTTATTCATAATAGAGGACATCCCCAGTCCTCTATTTTTATTCGGTATGGAGAGTAATAATAAAGGTTGATGTGCTAAAATAAAATTTAATCCAAATATTCTTGGGAAGGAATAGTGATGAAATCTCCAATTGATGATCAGATAAAAACAGATATCTCCGATGGGATAGTTGTCTCAACCCGTTTCGATGAAGATGGCAATGTCCTCTCAGCAGGAGCAGGAAAAAAAGAACAATCTAAAACCATAACTGGTAAGCCAAGTTTAGCCAGTTATATTGATCACACCTTACTCAAACAAAATGCGACCAGTGACCAAATTATTCAGCTATGCATTGAAGCAAAAGAATACCAATTTGCTTCTGTGTGTGTCAATCCAACACATGTTCGTCTATGTGCTGAATTGCTACGAAATAGCGGTGTAAAAGTTTGCACCGTGATCGGTTTTCCACTTGGGGCGAATACAACAGCAACCAAAGTTTTCGAAACAATGGATGCCATTCAAAACGGTGCCACCGAGATCGACATGGTGATCAATATCGGAGCACTCAAAAATGGTGATTACACGCTGGTTTCAAAAGATATTTCGGAAATTGCTAAAGCGACCCATAATGGTGGTGCTATTCTCAAAGTTATTATCGAGACTTGTTTACTTAGCAATGAGGAAAAGGTAATCGCTTGCTTGTTAGCTAAACAAGCTGGTGCAGATTACGTAAAAACCTCTACCGGTTTTTCAACAGCCGGGGCGACTCTTGAAGATGTCGCACTGATGCGAAAAGTCGTTGGACCCGATATGGGCGTTAAAGCAGCTGGTGGTATTCGTAATCTCGAGGATGCTGAGAACATGATAGAAGCTGGTGCGACCCGTTTAGGGGCGAGTGCCGGGGTGCAAATTATGCAGGGGTTAACCAGCAAAGCAGGGTATTAATCATTTTTTACTAACAAGTCAATTCGAGGAAGAACCAAAAGGAACCTATTCACACAAGGAAGAATCATGACTGAATTGCTCTATCAAAAAGATAGTTACCTGAAAGAATTTACGTCTAACGTGCAAGAAATCGACGTTGAAAAACATGCCATTAGCCTTGATCAAACCGCCTTTTACCCCGGTGGAGGTGGTCAACCAAATGACTTAGGAACACTCACATTCGACAATAAAACAATCGAAGTCATTGGTATGAAGAAAACTGGAGATGAAGTCTGGCACTTCATCGACCAGAATGCAACTCTGCCGCAACCTGGTACACCAATCACTGGAAAGCTTAACTGGGAAAGACGTTACCAATTGATGCGAACGCATTCTGCTATGCACGTTCTTTGTGGCGCGGTATTCCGAGATTATGGTGCACTCGTGACCGGAGGGAACATGGATCCATTGGAAGGCAGGATGGATTTTGAATTCGAAACCATGACAAAAGATCTGGTTGAGGTGATTGAAAATACTGTTAACGAAGAAATCGAAAAAGACCACCTGGTTAAAGTCCAAATCCTCCCTCGTGAAGTCGCATTTGAAATTCCGGACTTGATCAGAACCAAAATTAACCTTTTACCTCCTGGCATCCATGAAATTCGAACAATTGAGATCGTAGGATTGGATTTACAGGCAGATGGTGGCACCCATGTCCGCTCTACGAAAGAGATTGGCAAAGCCAGGATCATGGATTATAAGTCCAAGGGAAAAATAAACAAACGTATTTACCTGAAACTCGAAGAATAAAGATGCGTTTCTCTCATTTATTTATCCAGACACAAAGACCAACCCCGGGTGATCAAACCCCAATAGGTATGCAGTTTTTAGAGCGAGCAGGTTATATCCGCCAGGTTGAAACAGGAATTTTTGGCATGTTTCCACTTGCCACACGAACCCTACAAAAAATGCAAGCCAGCATTCGCCAGGAATTGAATCACCTGTATGGTCAGGAAATTGACCTCCCAATTTTTGTCCCGGAAGAACAAAAGTTCATCCCTTTATTATCTTCACCTTACGAATTCCCTGCCATAAATGTTTCAACTCCTTCACATCGCCATTGGTTTTTAACACAAACTGCAACCAAATACCTGCTGGATCTCGTTCAGCACACAATTCGATCACACCGCCAACTGCCACGTCTACTTTTCCAATTTCAGGATAAGATCGTTCCAGGCAACCAATCACAGAATTCATTATTAGCCTCAAAAGTTGCGAAACGCCTGGAATGCTTCCTGCTGGACAATGGCCCTTCCTACGAAAATCAGAATTTTCAAAAATTCACCGAATCGTTCCATCGATTATTGTTAAAATGGAACTGTCCATACCAGGTTATCGAAAGCTCAGATCCACCAAGCCTTGAGTTTTATTACCTGCATCCAAATGGAAACCAGAATATTTTATATTGTTCATCCTGTGGTTACCAGAACAATCAAAAAAACACCTCTGTAAAAAAAGGTGAACCAGATCTAGAAGAAATGCTACCTCTTGAAGAGGTTCTTACACCCGAAACCAAAACAATCGAAAGTCTATCTAATTTTCTCCATATTTCCACTGCCCATACAGCAAAAGCGGTCTTCTTAACCGCAACCATTCCTGAAGGAAATGAAATTGTCGAAAAAGTTGTGATTGCTATCGTTCGGGGGGATAAGGATTTGGATGAAAACAAATTGGCAAGAGCAATTTGGGCTCACACCATGCGACCATCCACCGAAGATGAAATTAGCTCCATCGGGGCAATTCCCGGTTTTGCTTCTCCTGTTGGATTAGATAAAGGTTTGGTAGTCATCGATGAGTTGATTCAGCATTCGAGAAACCTGGTCGCTGGTGCAAATAAAAAGAATTATCACCTAAAGAACGTAAATTATGAGCGTGATTACAAAGCGAATATCATCGCGGATATTACAATTGCCAAAGCAGGCGATATGTGCCCACAATGTCATCAACCGCTCGCATTGAAGAAAGGTTATTTGATTGGACAAATAACGCAACCCGATTCTCAATTTTCACCTTTGTCAGGCTGCTTCTTTCAGAATGAATCCGGTCAACAAAAATCTGTTCAATTCGCCTATGCCTGGTTGGACATAGAAAAGGTTTTTGGTGCGATTGCAGAATCCAATAATGATCCATTTGGGCTTATATTACCCTACCTTGTTTCACCCTTCCAGGTGCATCTGGTGGTTTTACCATCCAAAAATTCAGATCAACCCTCTGTAAACGCTGAAAAAATCTATCAGGACCTCATGAGAGCACGGATCGATGTGCTTTTTGATGAACGATCGGAAAGTCCAGGTGTCAAGTTTAATGTTGCTGATCTCATCGGAATTCCTTTGCGTATCACGGTAGCAGAGAAAAGCTTAAACCAGGGTGGCGTAGAAATGAAACTGCGCCGCGAGAAGGATAAAAAGCTGGTGAAACTTACCGATATAATTCCGACCACCATGCACACCCTTCTGCAATTAGAAAGAGAAGTCGCACAGCTTGTGGCGAAGAGGATCACTTAATTACAAAAAAACGGCTCAGGTTATCCGGGCCGTTTTAGATCTATTCACCACGTTTTTATGGTGCAAAAATCACATTTTCAATCAGGAAACGTTCCACTTTCTGATAGTAGTCGAGTATAGTCTCATTCTTCCGGAAACCATGTCCTTCACCTTCATAGAGGGTGTATATAAAAGGCACTCCTTGATGGCGTAATTTGTCAACGATGAGTTCAGATTGATTGGGAAGAACAACTTTATCTTCTGCTCCCTGGAAAACCGCCAACGCATCCTGAATTTTATCTGCGTGGTAAACCGGTGACCAGGCATGATATTTTTCTGCCGCTTCCGGTAATTTTCCGATCATTGATGTTGTGTAATGGGCTTCAAATTTGTGGGTGTCCAAATCAAGCATGAATAAATTTGATACACCATAATTACAAACCCCTGCTTTAAAGACACCAGGATAGCGAATTAAGCTATTGAGAACAGTGTATCCACCTGCACTCCCACCTAAAATGACCAACTGCTTTTCATTAACTAAACCTTTATCAATTAATGCTTTCGCACCACCAACGGCATCTTCCACATCGACATCCCCCCAACGACCCCTCAACATGTTTTTATAGGTGTGTCCATATCCGGTGCTCCCTCTATAATTTACGTCTAGCCATCCATACCCCCGCGAAGTGAAGAAAGCGGTCGCTGCACTGTAACCAGCCGTTACCTGCGAGGTTGGGCCTCCATGGATGTAAATAATTGCTGGAGGTTTTCCATCCGACTCAAATTTTGGATTCTTAGGTGGATAATAAAGACCATGTATTTCAGTACCATCTTCTGCTTGCCAGGAAATCGGGTTGGGTTGAGATAAGTAATCCGAAGAGATATTCTCAGCTGTACTACGGGCGATAACCTGCCAGGTTTTTCCATCACCTACAATCACCCGCGATGAAACTAAAGAACTGGCAGCGATCAAAGCAATCTTCTTATCAGCAGAAACTGTAATTTGTTCTAAAGTGGTATAGGGACGTGTATCTAATTTTTCTGCAACACCAGAGATTATGTCCACTTTATACAAACTGTTAAATCCAACCTCATTTTGAATCTGATAAATGAAACGACTATCGCTTGACCAACCGTACGTTCTTTCCCCTTGCACCCAGGCAGGTTCTAATAAATGGAACCCTTGTGGTTGGTAAACATCCCGTTTTTCCAACGTGGCTAAATCTACAAGTACCAGTTTATCCCACTCCCCTGCACTGGTGAGATAACTCAACCACTTTCCATCGGGAGAAAATTCTGGCTGGAAAATGACGGTTGATTCATCACCCGCAATAAGTTTAATGTCAGATACGGTTGGCAATCCGGATTTGTCAATTTGTCCAATTTTCAATCGGGTTCCATCCCAGGGCATATTTGGATGGTCCCATTCAATCCAAGCGATCCAATCACCCGTGGGATGCCAGATCGGTTGATTATAAAAATCCGCCCCTTCTATCATTTTTTGTGGCCACTTTTTGCCATGGGAATCGACCACACCTATTAAATCATTTTCACCATCTGAATAAACAAACAAGACGTGCTCTCCATCTGGTGAAATTTTAGGAGAAGCCACAGAACCATAGGCAGGTGTAATTGCACTTGGTTTTTCCGGATTAAGGGTTCGTCGGTACAATCGCCCATCTTTTCCTGCAAAAACGACTTGTTGATCGCGAACAGTGAATTCACCACCGCCGTATCCAACTCCTCCACGGCAGCTAATTTCGCCATTCAAATCAAATCCCGCATCATCTTGGAATTTGGCGACCAACATGCCCACACCGGAACGTCCTTCTAACCAAACAAGAGATCCTCCTTCCCGATCCCACTGTACGTCATTTAAACGAATTCCTTGTGAAACACTTAAAGCTGTGATGGGACTTTCCCAAAGCCCGTAAGGTTTTTGAATTTTATCTACCATTGTTTTCCTTTTTCTTAATCAATGTAATCTTCGAATAAATCAATCATTTTTCCAATCGGTTTAAACCCTATAAACCGTTCCTTTTCTTGTCCATCTTTAACCAGAACGGTGGTAGGAACACTCATAACCGAAAATTGCATAGCAAGATCTGGATCCTGGTCAACATTTACATGTGCCAAAACAAATTTATCTTTCCACTGATTCTGCAATTTTTCCAATTCTGGTTCCAGCCTTTTGCAGGGTGCACACCAAACTGCACCAAATTCCATAATAACCGGGATTTTTGACTGGATAACTTGATCTTCAAAATTTGCCATTGATATTTCGATCATTTTCACACCTTTTTGCTTTTATCAGTAAATTCATGTAAATCATAAAAGCTGATTGATTTTTATTAATTGATTTGTACAATAAGAGTATAGTCCAAGCAGTGGTATTTGTCAGCTTCAATGATTATTGAAAGATGAAAAAAAATGGAATTGTTTTCGATTAGAAACGTACAAAAAGAGGATCGAGATTGGATTCGTAGGTGGTTAATCTTTCAGTGGGGGGCTGAAGTTGTTATCTCTCACGATCAGATATTCCATCCTGCTGACCTGCCCGGATTTATTGCAGTTGATAACAATACACAAGAACCAATTGGGTTAATTACCTACAGGTTTGAAGGCAAAGATTGCGAAATCATTACTTTGGATTCCTTACGGGAAGGGTTAGGGATCGGATCGGCATTGATTGAAGCTGTTAAAAAACATGCCATAAACGTTGGTTGCTCACGACTATATTTAGTGACCACCAATGACAATATTTATTCACTTCGTTTCTATCAAAAACTTGGTTTCAAAATGAAGAAAATTAATGTGGGTGCCGCAGATCGTGCAAGGGAGAAAAAACCTGAAATTCCCAAAGCTGGATATTTTGGTATACCTATTCACGATGAAATTGAATTAGAATATAAGTTGGAATGAGACGTCCTTTTTCCACTTTGAATGAATAGTATTTACGAAGCAAATAATGAAAATAAGTAAACATCGATGCCATACAATCATTCCTATTCATACCCTGTGAGTAAACCATGTATTTTCTAACACAGGGTATTGTTTTCGGTTTATATGCAGCTTTCCTGCCCGGACCCATGCAGGCGTTTCTATTATCCCAAATCATCCGTTCCGGATGGAAACGCACGTTGCCTTTAGCGCTTGTTCCGCTTGCATCCGATGGGCCGGTAATGATCTCATTGTTTTTTCTGTTATCACAGTTGCCGGCTTGGTTTACAAATGTTTTGAGGATTATTGGTGGTGTTTTTATTCTCTATTTAGCCTGGGATGCCTACAAGACCTCCAGAAAAAAAGTTGATATTTCAGTTGATAACGCTCCGCCCAATCTTCCGCAAGCTTCTTTTATCAAAGGTGTGACCATGAATCTGCTAAACCCAAATGTTTATATCTTTTGGGCAACCATTGGTGTACCAACCATTCTTACGGGTTGGCAGATTTCTCCCTGGCATGGAATATCCTTCGCATTGGGATTTTATGCCACCATGATCCCCATGACAATGCTGTGGATAATGCTCTTAGGCACAGTAGGATACCTAAAACCAACCATTCAGAAAATAATCAGTTGGGTTATTGTAGTATTACTCGTAATTGTTGGGCTCACTATGATTATCAATGGTGTTTCGACTTTAAAGTAAGGTTTAACACAATCTCAATTTCCAAAAGAGTAAGTCAAAATTGAAATATCTCATTTTTTCAATTTTATTCATACTCCTCACCATTACTCCAACCACCGGTTTATTACCCTATGAATCCTTATTTGATAATCAATATGGTGTGTGGGGATATCTGCTCCTGGGCATTACACTGTTGGTAGGAGGTCTATTCGACCACTTTACTTTGAAAAAACTATTAAGATCTCAAGCAGGCAATAAAAATGAGTGAAATATTTGAAGAAATTGTTGGCTTAGATAAAATCATTCACAAACCAGCTCGCTTAGCCATATTAACTGCCCTTTCATCCTGCATTTCCGCTGATTTTACCTTTCTTCAAAATTTGACCGGGCTTACGCAGGGGAATTTATCTGGCCACTTAATAAGACTTGAAGAAGCAAAATTAATTGAAATTGAAAAAAAGATAATCAAAAAACGTCCAAACACCACGGTGAAACTAACACCATTTGGCAAGAAATCGATTGATGCATATTGGAAACAATTAGAAAAACTGCGAGAAAAATCCAAATCCTGGAAATTTGAGGATCAATAATGAGTTCTGATTAATGGTGAATCACTTGCCACCTGACTTCTCTTCAGGCATAATCATCATATGAGCTACCCCTTTACTAGATCCCTTTCATTAAAAAGCGATGAATTGATATTCCCTGTATTCATGCCAGATGCTACCTTCGGGCTGGTTCGGTCGGTAGATAGCGAAGATTTAGAAAGCGTGTCCATTCAGGCAGTGGTGATGAATGCTTTTCATTTGATGCAAAAGCCAGGGACAAGCACCATCCAATCCCTGGGTGGTTTACACGCGATGAGTGGATGGCAACGCCCGATCATCACTGATTCAGGAGGGTTTCAGGCATACTCACTCATTCGACAAAATCCCAAATTTGGCAATATGACAAGCAAAGGGATCAACTTTCAACCGGAAGGATCCAACCGCAAATTTCAATTAACCCCGGAAAAAAGCATTCAACTCCAGCTGGCATATGGATCGGATGTTGTCATTTGCCTGGATGATTGTACTCATGTGGATGCTTCCGATGCCGAACAGGAAATTAGTGTTAATAGGACTATCGATTGGGCAATACGCTGCCGAAAAACATTTGATGATCTTTTGCGACAAAAAAAAGTAAGTAACGATGAACGTCCATTAATATTTGGCGTAATCCAGGGCGGCGGAATTCCAGACTTACGAAAATATTGCGCCGATGAACTGCTGAAAATTGGATTTGATGGTTATGGCTATGGTGGCTGGCCGTTAGATGGGGATGGAAAATTGCTCACCGACATCCTTTCATTCACCCGCAGCCTGATACCCGAACAGTATCCAATGCATGCCCTTGGGATTGGCCATCCACATAATGTACTAGCCTGTCATCAATTAGGTTATGGGATTTTTGATTGTGCCATGCCCACGCGTGATGCACGCCATGGTCGTTTATACCAATTTGTTTATCCGGAAGATTCTGAACTTGCTGGGTTACATGGAAATTGGCTCAAATATCTCTATATAAACGATCAGGAGCATATTAAGAATCCCGGTGTCATTTCTGATGGTTGTGATTGTCTGACATGCAGTCGTTATTCACTTGGTTATTTACATCACCTTTTCAAGATGAATGACGCATTATACTTACGACTAGCTACCATTCACAATTTGCGATTTATGACCCAATTGACAGACCGCATCAGGAAAATAACGCCATGAATGAACAACTTCAAAAATTAATTCTTCAGGTACAACAAGGGTCCAAATATAGCAATATTCATACTGACTTAATTGAGAATATTGCTGAAAGTGAATTGAAGAAAGCAAGGCCCTGGAAGCACACGGTTAAAGCAGTCCGCAATAAACTTCATCAGGTTGGTGCTGCTTATCAGCCACAGGGCATCAATTACGATCAGCTGCATTCAGAAATGAAAAGTCTTTCACATAATTTTGAAAGCATTGAAGCAAAAAGATTCTTCATCCAGGCAATGAGCCTGCATGCTTCCACCCGTGAACGCTTACCAATACTTAATCAGTTTTATCAGGATACTTTAGCAACCTTTCAGGAAATTGACTCCTTGCTGGACTTGGCTTGTGGGTTAAACCCATTAGCATTGGCATGGATGCCGATAACTAAATCTACCAGGATAAGTGTCTGTGACATTTACACCGACCAGGTGGAATTTCTCAATTCCTTCTTTGAACATTTTGGTTTAAATGGCAAAGCTTTTTGTTGTGACCTCACCAAACAGATCCCTCAAGAACAATTTCAAGTTGGACTGATACTAAAAACCATCCCATGTCTGCAACAAATTGATAAAAACATTGGCAAAAGAATTATCAACGAATTGAATTGTGAGAACTTACTGGTGAGTTTTCCCGCGCAATCATTAACCGGTAAGAACAAAGGCATGCGTGAATTTTACAGTGTTCATTTTCAAAGTTTATTAGATGAATCTGCGTGGCACTCCACCACCTTCTCATATCCAAACGAACAGGTATTTCTACTTAAGAGATGAGTAAATTGCAGTTAACCCAGCAAGAAATCTCGGTTTTTAGTAATGAAATTCTCAATTCTCCCAAGTATCGCACAATCGATATCCCTGTGGCAATGGTTGCATCCTTGTACCTGCTAGAAGCCCCAAACCATAAAAAATTGCCTGATTTACACAAAGCTGTTCGTAAGAAACTTCATAACATTGTTGCCAATTATCTTGGAAATGTGGATTATGAAGAATATGAAGAAGCTCTGATTGACGCAGGATCAAATTCTGAAAATGAACTTAAAGATATATGTTTGCAAATATTATCTCAGCATGTATCAACGCAAGAACGCATACCCAATTTAGACATTTTCTATAAAGAAATTTTTGAACGAATTGGGAAGCCTGCCTCCATTCTCGATCTGGCTTGTGGATATCATCCCTTTGGCATCCCCTGGATGAATTTGGATCAGAATTGTAACTACCATGCTTACGATATTATTGAAGCCAGAGTTCGTTTATTAAACACATTCTTCTCACTCCTCCATCGTGAATCTTTGGCTTTTCAGCAGGATATTCTCATAAATCCACCGCAAGTAGAAGCAGAGGTTGCTTTCTTCTTCAAAGAAGCTCATCGCTTTGAACAAAGACAAAAAGGTTGTAATCGCCAATTCTGGCAATCTTTGAAGGTAAAAAACCTGCTAGTTACCCTGCCTGCAGCCAGCATGACCAATCGCCACCAAAAAACAGACCAACATCGCAAGTTGGTGTATGACAACATTCAGGGAATGGATTGGGAAGTGGAAGAATTTCAAATCGGTAATGAATTGTTTTTCTGGATTAAAAAATAATTGAAAGGGTTATCGAAAATTGTGGCTAAGAAAAAACAAAAAATTCCAATCAATAATCCTGATCCTTTAGGTGATATGTTGGCGCGTTTTACCCCATATTTAGACCAGGATCAAACAAAAGCATTATTGGTTGAACTGGAAAAACCACTTTATCCTTCCTTTCGAATCAATCCATTAAAAGTAGAAAATAACAATAAACTGACCGAATGGTCAGAGCGCTATCACTGGCAGTTGAAAAACGTTCCCTTTTGTGAAGAGGGTTATTGGGTAACGGATTCCCAGTTCCCGATTAGCAAAACCATCGAGCATCAATTAGGACATTACTACATTCAGGATGCTGCGTCCATGCTACCTGTCGAGTTATTTGATTTCAATTGTGATGACCCGCCTCTGATTCTGGATATGGCATCCTCCCCAGGGGGGAAAACTACGCATCTCAATGCAAAAACGATGGACAATGCGCTTATTCTGGCGAATGACTCCAGTCGTGATCGATTAACTGCTCTGAAGATCGTCCTTCAAAATTGGGGAGCCAGTCATATTGCCGTTACCAATTACCCGGGTGAATATTTTGGCAACTGGTTCCCGGAAACCTTTGATCGAATCTTGCTGGATGCTCCCTGTTCCATGCAAGGATTAAGGGAAAGCGAATCACATGCCATTAAACCCATCACCCAAAAAGAAATCAATCAACTGGCGAAACGCCAATTGAAATTATTGGAGAGTGCCCTCAAAGCAATAAAAGTCAATGGTCAGGTGGTGTACTCTACCTGTACCCTGACCATTGAAGAAAACGAGATGGTACTGGATGCAATACTCAAAACCTACAAAGACGCTATTCGCATCGAACCCCTCCGGAAACCCTTGAGAGAAACCTCACCAGCAATCACCCAATTGCAGGAATTTTCATTTCAAGATCAGGTTAAAAATGCTGCCAGAATTTGGCCATTTAGTTTTGGTACGGCTGGTTTTTTTGCTGCAAAGATCACAAAATTAGATTCTATTCAATCAGAATCGATATCCCCCCCTTCACGACCACTCGCCCAAGCTAACTGGCATCCCCTGCCAGAAAAATTATATGTGAATGTGGAAAACCAAATATTAAAAGATTACGAATTTAGTCTTCGAGATCTCACGGAACAACACAATTGGGAAATCTGGCACTATAAAAACAATCTATATTGTTTTCCTGTGAAATTTTTACAAAGCTTTCCTGATTTTCCAGTGCAG